>Ga0210410_10005717_pt1 | contig 10808 bp, 9 predicted proteins | sample IncBWC4MmetaG_FD_161058 | JGI IMG/M metagenome (GOLD analysis project Ga0210410, IMG submission 161058) | Forest soil microbial communities from Barre Woods Harvard Forest LTER site, Petersham, Massachusetts, United States - Inc-BW-C-4-M | ecosystem: Environmental > Terrestrial > Soil >... | reverse complement strand
TGAGCCGCCGGCAGATGTGCGCACGGTGGGCGACCTGATCGGCTGGCTGGCCCAGCGCGGCGAGAGCTATGCCCATGCGTTCGAGACGCCGCGGGTGATCCGCGCCGCGATCGACCACGCCCATGTTAAGCCGGATGCGGCCATCGCCGGCGCCCGCGAGATTGCCTTTTTCCCGCCGATGACCGGCGGCTGACGCATGATCAGGACCCGGAGGGCCACGTTAGTGCAAAGCGGGAACCGGTTTTCCCTCGCGACAAACGCGGAACGCGTTTGCGCGGAGATCATGCCCAACAAGAAGCTCTGATGACCGCCATCACGACCATCCGCATCCAGGAAGCCGATTTCGACGTCGGCCAGGAGATTGCGGCGCTGACCAGGGACCGCACCGATATCGGCGCCGTCGTCAGCTTCAGCGGCATTTGCCGCGGCAGCGAAAACGGCGAACCGATCGCAGCCCTGACGCTCGAGCATTACCCCGGCATGGCCGAGGCCGAAATCAAGCGCCATGCCGACGAGGCGCTGTCGCGCTGGCCGCTGACCGGCCTGACCGTCGTGCATCGGGTCGGGCGCATCACGCCCGGCGAAAATATCGTGCTGGTGCTGGCGGCATCCCAGCACCGGCAGGCGGCGTTTCAGGCCGCAGAGTTCTTGATGGATTATCTGAAAGCCAACGCCCCGTTCTGGAAGCGCGAGGAAGGCCTCAAAGGCTCGAGCTGGATCGAGGCCCGCGGCCACGATGACACCGCAGCAGAGCGCTGGACCAAGTCCTGATGGCCAAATCCAGCAAGGTGCCGGCCAAGCGAAGCCGAACGCAATCGAAATTTCCCAGGATCAATTCCGGCGAATTGCTGACGCTGCTCGATTTCGTCCGCTTCGCGGTGAGCCGTTTCATCGAAGCCAAACTGGCGTTCGCGCACGGCACCACCGATCCGGTGGCCGAAGCCGCCTTTCTGGTCTGCGAAACCCTGCATCTGCATCCCGACCGGTTCGAGGCCTTCGCGACCGCGCGCGTCACGGTGGCCGAAGGCAAGAAAATCCTCGCCCTGATCGAGCGCCGCGTCACCACGCGAAAGCCCGCGGCCTATCTCGTCAACAAGATCTACATGCGCGGCCTGCCGTTCTATGTCGACGAGCGCACCATCGTTCCGCGCTCCTTCATCGGCGAATTGCTGGATTCACATTTCGGCGGTGACGACGACGAGGAAGGCGGATCGCTGATCGACGATCCCCTGTCGGTGGAGAGCGTGCTCGATCTCTGCACCGGCTCGGGCTGCCTTGCGATCCTGGCCAGCCGGAATTTTCCGAACGCGGCAATCGATGCGGTGGATATTTCCAGGGACGCGCTCGAGGTCGCCGCGCGCAACGTCGGCGATTACGGATTGGAGCATCGCCTGGCACTTCACCGCGGCGACCTGTTCAAGCCGCTGGGCGACAAGCGCTACGATCTCATCATCACCAATCCGCCCTATGTCGATGCCGAAGGCATGGCTTCGCTGCCGCGCGAATGCCGCGCCGAGCCGAAGCTTGCGTTCGACGGTGGTGCCGACGGGCTCGACATCGTCAGACGCATCCTCGATGAGGCCAAGGCGCACCTGACGCCACAGGGCGGGCTGTTGTGCGAGATCGGCCGCGGCCGCCAACAGCTGGAGGATGCCTACCCGCAATTGCCGCTGCTGTGGCTCGACACCGAGGATTCCGACGGCGAAGTGTTCTGGATCGGCGCCGCGGATCTATAACCTGTAGCTTGCCTTCGAAACCGCCCGGTCGAGCGGAAATATCGCCGCCGCCGGCGTTCCCGCCACCCAGCGAAGCTGATAGTTTGGTGGGCAACCAACCCGTTCGAACCCCGAAAAGGCCTCCCATGCTGGACAAGAGCCCCCACGCCCCCGCCGTCAACGTTCCGAACGATCTCGCCGCGCACTGGATGCCGTTCACCGCGAACCGGGCGTTCAAGAGGAACCCGCGGCTGCTCGCCGGCGCCAAGGACATGCATTACATCACCGTCGACGGCCGCAAGATCATCGACGGCGCCGCCGGCATGTGGTGCTGCAACGTCGGCCACGGCCGCAGCCAGATTTCCGAAGCGATCGGCAAGCAGGCCGCCGCCCTGGACTACGCGCCGCCGTTCCAGTTCGGCATCCCCCAGGCCTTCGAACTCGCCAGCCGCATCGCCGATCTGGCGCCCGATGGCCTCGACCACGTGTTCTTCTGCAACTCCGGCTCGGAGGCCGCCGACACCGCGCTCAAGATCGCGCTGGCCTATCACCAGATCAGCGGCCAGGGCGGCCGTGTCAGGCTGATCGGCCGCGAGCGCGGCTATCACGGCGTCGGCTTCGGCGGCACCTCCGTCGGCGGCATCGTTGCCAACCGCAAGATCTACGGCTCGCTGCTGTCAGGCGTCGACCATCTGCCCCACACCTACGACCGCGAGAAGCAGGCCTTTACCAAGGGCGAGCCGGAATATGGCGCGCATTTCGCCGACGAGCTGGAGCGGCTGGTCAATCTGCACGGCGCCAACACCATCGCCGCCGTGATCGTCGAGCCGATGGCGGGGTCGACCGGCGTGCTGCCGGCGCCGAAGGGCTATCTCAAGCGGCTGCGCGAGATCACCCAGAAGCACGGCATTCTCTTGATCTTCGATGAGGTCATCACCGGTTACGGCCGGCTCGGCTTCGCGTTTGCCGCCGAACGCTACGGCGTGACGCCCGACATGCTGACCTTCGCCAAGGGCATCACCAATGGTGCGGCGCCAATGGGCGGCGTGCTGATACGCGACACCATCCACGACGCCTTCATGAGCGGCCCGGAACATATGGTCGAGCTGACCCACGGCTATACCTATTCGGCGCATCCGATCGCCTGCGCGGCGGGGCTCGCAACCCTCGATATCTACCGGGACGAAAAGCTGTTCGAGCGGGCCAACAAGCTCGAGTCGAAGTTCGCCGACGCGGTGATGTCGCTGCGGAGCCAGCCCGGCGTGGTCGATATCCGCACGGTCGGCCTGACCGCCGGCATCGACCTCGCGCCGCGCCCGGACCTGCCCGGCAAGCGCGGTTTCGACGCGCTGAACAGCGCCTTCCACGACAACGACCTGATGCTGCGGGTGGCCGGCGACACTCTGGCGCTGACGCCGCCTCTGATCGTCACCGAGGACCAGATCGGCGAGATCGTCGACAAGGTCGCCAAGGTGATCCGCGCCACGGCGTAAGCTACCTGTGTGTCCCGGACGCAGCGCAGCTCCCCTTCGGCGGTGCGCTGCAGAGCCGCCACCCACCGCTGCACTGCGTCCGGGACACGTCCCTCTCGGAACCTTCAAAACCGATCCACGTTCATCCCCGGCGGGAACATTCTGTCCTCGCCGGTGGAGGAAACCAGGCATGCTCGCGCCTTCGAGCGACCTGCTGCGCGCGGGAGTAGGGCTGAAGCTCAACCAGATCAAACGCGCGACGCGATCCTACCTGCGCGACCGCACCAGCCAGGCGACCGGAACCGCTACTTCCTATGCCGCCGCCGCCGGGCTATTCGCCGCGGCGGGTATTTTTCTGATCGCCGCCTGTCTGGTCGGCGCTACCGCGCTATTTCGCTGGATCGAAATCCATTACGGCCAGTTTCAGGCGTTCGGCGCCGTCGGCGCACTGCTCGTCGTGATCGCGGCGATCTGCGCGGGACTTGCCGCCGCAAAACTGCGGCAACCTGCGCCCCATTTCCCCTCCCTGACCAGCCGTCTGCGCGTCGCCATCAAGACCAATCCGATCAAGCCGGACCAGGCCGAAGCCGTCAGGGACACTGCCGCTTCGATCCTGATGGCCCCGTCAGCGCCGGTGACGCGCGCCCATCGCAAGCGACGCCAGGGTCTCGACAGGAACATGCAGGTCGGCTTGGCCCTGACTGCGACATTGCTGGGCTGGGCGGCGGCACGGCGACGGCGGCAGGCGCGTCGAACGGCAATCTGATGTCGCGCGCACGGTCCGAGCACACGAACAATTTGCTCCTGATCGCCGCCACCACGATCCTGATCCTGACGGCGCAGCGCTATTTTCAGTCGATCCCGGCCGCAAAACCTGCGAATGCCGCGATTTCGCCAACCGGCGATTTTGCGCGCGAACTCTCCGAACACGGTCGCGGCCGCCGTTCGCGCAACCCGTTGCGGATTCCCTTCGCCGGCTGGAAGGACATCCTTTGGCGCACTTATGCGCGGATCAATGACGACCGTCTGCTCGCCACCGCCGCCGGCGTGGTGTTCTTCGCCCTGCTGGCGGTGTTTCCGGCGGTGACGGCGCTGGTTTCCTCCTACGGCCTGTTCGCCGATCCCACCACGATCGGCGCCAATCTGCAGACGCTGTCGCTGATGGTGCCGGAAGGCTCGTTCCAGATCGTGCGGGACCAGATTGCTCGGGTGCTCGACAAGGGCAGCACCGCGCTCGGCTGGACTTTCCTGTTCGGCCTCGCGCTGGCGGTCTGGAGCGCCAATGCCGGGGTGAAGGCCGTGATCGACGCGCTCAACGTCGCCTACGAGGAGCGTGAAAAACGCAGCTTTGTGAAACTGAACCTGATGTCGCTGGCCTTCACCACGGGCGGGATCGCCGCGCTGCTGGTGATGGTCGGCGCGGTGGTGGCGTATCCGCTGGCGCTCGATCATCTCGGGCTTGCCCCAGAGAGCCGCTTTATCATCAGCCTGGTGCGGTGGCCGCTGCTGTTCGTGATCCTGCTGCTCGTGCTCGGCGTCCTCTACCGGTTCGGACCAAGCCGCCGTGCGGCGCGGTGGGAGTGGCTGAGCGTGGGGACGCTGGTGGCCGCGCTGCTCTGGATCGCCGGCTCCTCGGCGCTCTCCTGGTATCTCCAGAACTTCGGAAATTACAACGCGACCTACGGCTCGCTCGGCGCCGCAATCGGGCTGATGATGTGGATGTGGATGTCGGCCATCATCGTGCTGTGCGGGGCGGAGCTGAATTCGGAAATCGAGCACCAGACCGCCGTCGATACCACCGTCGGCCATCCCAAACCGCTGGGCGCCCGCGGCGCCGTGATGGCCGATTCACTGGGGCCTGCGGTTCCACCCCCGTCGAAACAACACTAGACCACCGAATCAACATTAATGCTAAGGTTGCAGCGTTTCGGGGAGTGTGGCGCGCGACATGATTCGCATTTCGACGATTTTCATCGCCATCTGCATGGTTCTGGTCGCAGCTTCGCTTGGCCTTGTGCTGTATTCGGTGGCGGGTATCAGCGGCACGGAATCCGCGATCGTGGCGCTGACCGCGCTGACCTTCCTGATCCTCTACAACGCCGTCTCGATGCGGCTGCGCGACCGCACCGATGTCGGCAGCCAGATCGCGGACCTGTCGCGCGGTACCGCCGACCTCGCCCGCCAGGTGGCGGAATTCGGCCGCCGGCTCGCCGCCGTCGAGGGCCGGGTGGTGTCGGCGAATTCCACCAGCGCCGACCGCGTCCAGGCCGTGGTCGGTGAAATCAACGAACTCGGCGTGCTGGTCAAACAGCTTGCGGTCTCCGTCGCCAGCCATGACGACATGCTGTCCTCGGGCGTCCCTGCCCCCGCCCCGGTGGGCCCGCCTGATTTCGACCGTAGCGCGCCGCCGCTTGCCACCCCGGCTGGCGAGGCGGCAGCTGACATCGCAGCCGCGGTCATCAATGCAACGCCGGCGCCGGTTGCGGTTGCCGCGGAGGCCGCCGCGCCCTCGCGCAGCCAGCAAGGGCTGCTCGCCGCGGTGAAAAACGCGGTCGAGGAAAATCGGCTCGATATCTATCTGCAGCCGATGGTGACGCTGCCGCAGCGCAAGGTGCGCTACTACGAGGCGGTGACGCGGCTGCGCGACGACAAGGATCAGGTCATCGCCGCCGACGACTTCATCGGTGTGGCCGAGGCCGGCGGCCTGATCGGGCGCATCGACCACATGGTGATGCTGCGCTGTATCCAGGTGCTGCGCCGGTTGATGGTGCGCAACAAGGATGTCGGCGTGTTCTGCAACGTGTCCGCCGCGACGCTGGGCAATCAAGCCAATTTCGCGCAATGCCTGGATTTCCTCGAGGCCAATCGCGCGCTGGCGCCGTCCTTCGTGCTCGAATTCAAGCAGGCGGCGTTCCGCAATCTCGGCGCGACCGAGACCGAGCATCTGGCGGCGCTGTCGCAGCGCGGTTACCGTTTCTCGATCGACCATGTCAGCGATCTCAGGATCGAGCCGCGCGAACTCGCCGATCGCGGCGTCCGCTTCATCAAGGTGCCGGCGGCGCTGCTGCTCGACCCGAAGCAGAGCTCGGCATCCGATATTCACCCCTCCGACCTTTCCGACCTGCTCGGCCGCTTCGGCATCGACCTGATCGCCGAAAAGATCGAGGGCGAGCGCGCGGTGGTGGACCTCCTGGATTTTGACGTCCGGTTTGGGCAGGGTTTCCTGTTTGCACCGCCCCGGCCGTTGCGGCCCGAAGGGGCATCTGCTACCGCCGGGGCCGCTTCGAACAAGGTTCGGGAACCCCAAGCACCCCAAGCAGCACCCAATGGTTCCAGCAGTACCGCTCCCATCGATCCGCCCCCGCGGGCGACCGGCAATGCCGCGCTGGCGCGCCGCGCCGCCGGACCGGGCTAACCGGCGTTCGATGCCATGACGTCACTTCGATTCGTCGAGAAATTGCGCGACCTCGTCGGTAGCGTCGAGGTCGTGCTCTCCGACATCTGGGGCGTGGTGCATAACGGGCTCGAGGCCTTTCCCGAAGCCTGCGAGGCGCTGCACACCTATCGCCAGCAGGGCGGCACCGTCATCCTCATCACCAACGCGCCGCGGCCGGCCGATTCGGTGCAGCGGCAATTGCGCAAGCTCGGCGTCGCCGACGACACCTACGACGCGATCGTCTCTTCCGGCGACCTGACCCGGCACTTCGTCGCCGGCCATCCGGGCAAGAAAATATTCTGGCTCGGGCCGGAGCGCGACAGTTCGATCCATCGCGGGCTCGATGCCGTGATCGGACCGCTGGAGCAGGCCGATTACATCATCTGCACCGGCCTGTTCGACGACGAAACCGAATCCGCCGAAGACTATCGCGCGATGATGCTGCAGGCGCTCGAGCGCAAGCTGCCGCTGATCTGCGCCAACCCCGACATCGTCGTCGAGCGCGGCGACCGGCTGATCTATTGCGCGGGTGCGATCGCCGAACTCTATCGCGAACTCGGCGGCGAGGTGATCTTCTACGGCAAGCCGCACCGGCCGATCTATGAGCGCGCGATGGAATTGGCCGCCGAGCAGCGCGGACATCCGGCGGCGCTCAGCCGCGTGCTGGCGATCGGGGATTCGGTGCGGACGGATCTGGCCGGCGCGCACGGCTTCGGCATCGATTTGCTGTTCGTGACCCGCGGCATCCACTCCGAGGAGTTCGAAGGCGTCGAACAGCTCGACCCGGCCTCGGTGAAGGAGCTGTTCGGCCACCCGCCGAGGGCGCTGATGCGGGAGCTACGGTGGTAGGGGGCCCGTGCCCCGGACGCAGCGCAGCGTGCAACGGTACGCTGCAGAACCGGCGCCCATGTTTTCGGGGGAAGAGTGGGTCCCGGCTCTGCGGCGCATCGCCGAAGGGGCGCTGCACCGCGTCCGGGACACGAAAACCTTACGCCGTCGCCATGTCCGGGAAGACCGCTTCGATCTTGGTCTTCAGGGTCGCCGCATTGAACGGCTTGACGATGTAATTGTTCACGCCGGCCTTCTTGGCGGCGATCACGTTCTCGGTCTTGGATTCGGCCGTGATCATGATGAACGGCGTGGTGGCCAGATTCGGGTCGGCACGTACTTCCTTGAGCAGGTCATAGCCCGTCATCGGCTCCATGTTCCAGTCGGAGATCACGAGCCCGTATTTCTTGCCGCGCATCTTGTTCAGCGCCTCGGACCCGTCGGAGGCATCGTCGATGTTTTCGAAGCCGAGCTGCTTCAGAAGATTCCGGATGATGCGGATCATGGTGTTGTAGTCATCGACCACCAGAACCGACATCGACAAATCAACCGCCATCTTCTCTCCCCTACTCGACGCTACGCTACAAACAATAATGGGCTGCGCGACCCGCAGTCCTCCCCCACCTCTAGCAGCAGGCGTTAAACAGCCCGTTAACCGGCCCGTGTCGGATTGTACCCGTTTTGATGCGATTCCAGCGGCTTGACTTCACCGGCGCCGCCACGTCACGGTCCGGCCGCATCGATCCTATTCCTGAAGAATCCTCAGAAAATGACGACTGGCTTTACCGTTATCCGCGACACCACCCCTGCGAACGCCATCCCCCGCGGCGCCGTGGTGGCGATGGGCAATTTCGACGGCGTCCATCTCGGCCACCGTGCCGTCATCGAGGCCGCCCTGCAGATGGGCCGCGCCCATGGCAAGCCGGCTTTTGCGGTGACCTTTGAGCCGCATCCGCGCAGCTTCTTCAGCCCCAACAGCCCGCAATTCCGCCTCACCGACGAGGCCAACAAGCTGCGGCTGCTGGCCGGAACGGGCCTCGCCGGCGCCGTGGTGATGACCTTCGACAAGACCCGCGCCGGGACCTCGGCGCAGGATTTCATTCACCATGACCTGATCGGACGGCTCGGCATATCCGGCATTGCGGTCGGCTATGACTTCCATTTCGGTAAAGGTAGGGTCGGCTCGCCCAGCCTTCTGGTCAGCGAGGCGCCGCGGCTCGGCATCGAAGTCGATGTCCAGGCCCATGTCGACATCGAGGAGCGGCCGGTTTCCTCCAGCGCCATCCGCATGGCGCTGGCCGAGGGGCAGATCGCGGACGCCACCGCCATGCTGGGCGGGCCATGGTTCGTCACCGGCGAGGTGATCCATGGCGAGAAGCGCGGCCGCGATCTCGGCTTTCCCACCGCCAATATCCGCCTCGACAAGAATTGCAGCCTCAAGCATGGCATCTATGCGGTGCGGGTCGGCCGCGGTGCCGAGCGCCTCAATGGCGTGGCGAGCTTCGGCCGCCGCCCGACCTTCGACAATGGCGCGCCCTTGCTCGAAGTGTTCCTGTTCGACTTCGGGGGCGATCTCTATGGCGCGGTGCTCGACGTCGCCTTCATCGGCTTCATCCGCGACGAACTGAAGTTCGACAGCATCGATGCGCTGGTCCGGCAAATGGACGACGACAGCGCCAAAGCCCGCGCGGCGCTCGCAGCCGCGCCGGACGCCTTTCCCAGGCTCGGGGTGATCCCTTAAGCCGCGGGCCTCCGGGGCTTTGCGATTCCCCGGCTGGCTGCTATGGAAAGCGCCATGTTTGCGCGGCGCACCATAAGCATTAGCGGCCCGGCTTCCGCCTGAGCTCCCTGCTCGGCGCAAGACCGGGATTTTCCTCGTTCACCCGCGAATGAATCGCGTTTCCCGCGCCTTTCCGAGCCAAATCAGAGCATTCATGTCCGACAAGCCGCAAAAGCCCCAAGAATCCAACCCAACCGACTATTCCAAAACCCTGTTCCTGCCGCAGACCGAATTCCCGATGCGCGCCGGCCTGCCCAAGCGCGAGCCGGAAATCCTCAAATACTGGAACGAGATCGACCTCTACGGCCAGCTGCGCAAGGGCGCGGAGGGCCGGGCGAAATTCGTGCTGCATGACGGCCCGCCCTACGCCAACGGCAACATCCATATCGGGCACGCGCTGAACAAGATCCTCAAGGATGTCGTGACCAAGAGCCAGCAGATGCTGGGCTTCGATTCCAACTACGTGCCGGGCTGGGACTGCCATGGCCTGCCGATCGAATGGAAGATCGAGGAGGAGAATTACCGTTCCAAGGGCAAGCAGAAGCCCGACTTCCGCGACTCGGCGGCGATGGTGGCGTTCCGGAAGGAGTGCCGGGCCTATGCGGCGCACTGGATCAACGTGCAGCGCGAGGAATTCAAGCGGCTCGGCATCATCGGCGACTGGGACCATCCCTACGCCACCATGAGCTATCCGGCCGAAGCGCAGATCGCGCGCGAGCTGATGAAGTTCGCCGCCAACGGCACGCTGTATCGCGGCTCCAAGCCCGTGATGTGGAGTGTGGTGGAGAAGACCGCACTGGCCGAGGCCGAGGTCGAATATGAGGATTATACCTCGGATACGGTGTGGGTGAAGTTTCCGGTCGTACGCCCCGCCGCTCAGACTTCCGCAAGTCTTCGATCCGAAATGACTGCCGAAGAAATGTTGTTGGTCACCGATGATATTTTGGACGAAGTCGTGAGTGAATTGGACGCGGAAGATCGTCATTTTGCTAAATACGAAGGAGCATTCTTCGTTATTTGGACAACCACGCCATGGACGTTACCAGGTAATAGAGCGATCGCTTATTCCTTGAATATCGATTACGGACTTTATGAAGTCACCAGTGCGCCCGAGGGCAATTGGGCGAAGCCGGGAGAGCGGTTTGTTTTAGCAGACAAACTTGCGGCCGAAGTATTCAAGACGGCAAAGGTCGCGTCTTATCGACGTCTGTTTGACGCAACCGATGACCTTCTCAAATTTGATGCGCGCCATCCGCTAGCCTCCTTTCAAGACAGTTATAATTTCGTTGTGCCGCTGCTGGCCGGCGATCACGTCACCGACGACACCGGCACCGGCTTCGTGCACACCGCACCCGGCCACGGCCGCGAGGACTTCGATGTCTGGATGGCGAACGCGCGCGAACTGGAAGCCCGCGGCATCAATACCACGATTCCCTACACCGTCGATGAGAACGGCGCCTTCACCAATCACGCCCCCGGTTTTACCGGCAAGCGCGTGATCAACGACAAGGGCGAAAAGGGCGACGCCAATGAGGCTGTGATCAAGGCGCTGGTCGAACACGGCAAGCTGTTGGAGA
>Ga0210410_10005716_pt1 | contig 10808 bp, 8 predicted proteins | sample IncBWC4MmetaG_FD_161058 | JGI IMG/M metagenome (GOLD analysis project Ga0210410, IMG submission 161058) | Forest soil microbial communities from Barre Woods Harvard Forest LTER site, Petersham, Massachusetts, United States - Inc-BW-C-4-M | ecosystem: Environmental > Terrestrial > Soil >... | reverse complement strand
CAAGAAGTTATGGACCTTGGTTTCGCCACTGGGGTTGAAGGTGATGCGCTGAAAATTGTAGCTCGCCCCGCCCCAGTCTCCGCGAAGGATCCGGTGCAGCCAGAATGCGGACCCCGACGCGGTTTGGGAATCCGTGAGCAGCGTTCCCGCGGGGACGTTGGTGAAATGTAAATCATAGAATGACCCGCTGGCGCCGACCAGATCGTTCAAGGCAAAGTGATAGTTCGTCTCCACTGTCGTCAGGCTGGATCTTTGCGTGGACAACGGAGCAAGCAGACTGGCATTGGGCCCGCCCCCGCCGCCGACGCCTTGGGCGCCATTGCCCGCGTCAAAAAATCCGGTGGTCATGGAAAAGGTCTCCGCCACCCGCAAATTCACGTGCGGACTAAGCCGATATTGTGAATCGAAATTCAGATTATGAGATCCCTGGTTCTGGTTCGTGATTTTCTGATTCACGGTCAGGCCGCCGGCGTATCCGAAGCTCCAGCGCATTCGCGATGACGACTCCTCAATCCTGATATTCGGAAAGATCGTTTCGCTGGTATTGCTGTGCACTCCGCTTGAAAGCAGCAGTGGGTTGTCATCGTAGGTGGCGCCCACATTTACTCCTGCGCGCAGATAATTCGACCTTTCTAACTCGGGGATGAATGACGACGACATCCCCGCTCCCCCAAGCAGTACCGGTATCTGCGGCAAATCGCTGCTGGTGTCCTCGGTTCCGACTTCGCCCTCCATACCTGCGATGGCCGAAAGTGCGGGAGCCGGGGCTGTTCTCTGGCTGGCATCGACGCTGCCGGACGTCTGCGCCGGCGGATTCTGCGCCGATGGGTTCTGCCCCGCCGAGAAAATCTGCAACCCAGCCAAAATCCACCCGAGAATCAAAGATTGTCGCATATTCATCGCCGCACCTACGGGACAACCACAGTATCGCCAGCTTGCAGGCGGATGTTTTGCTCCGGATTCTTGCCCTTGATCACTTCTTTATAGTTAAACGAAAGCCGCTGCTGCGTTCCGTCCGGAGATTGTCGAAGAACATAGACCGACTTCTGTTTCGCGAAGTCCTTGAAGCCCCCGGCCATCGCAATCGCATCGAGCACGGTGGTCGAGCTCGTCAACAAGTAGGCGCCGGGTCGGCTCACCATGCCCAGAATATTCACTTTCTGACTCTTGCTGTCGGTAACAATGACCGTAACTTCGGGCTCAGAGATATAGCTCTGCAGACGCTTGGTGATCTCTTGTTCCAATTGCTGCGGTGTCTGGCCGCCCGCCTGCAACTCTCCGACTAACGGCAGAGAAATCTTCCCATCGGAACGAACGGGGACGGAACGAGAGATGTCAGGTTCTTTCCACACGTTGATCGCGAGGACATCGTTCGCGCCAATCACATAGGAACTGTCCGAGTGTGCGGCTCGCGAACCTTGCCCCGACTTTTCGCCGGTCTGCTTATCGCCGGCTTGCTTGTCGGCCGTGGCGGCGGGCGCTGGGGGACGCGATGCGGAATCGGATTGCGCGAACGCTCCGATGGACAACAGCACCAGAAGCGGCAGGACCGACATGATTCGATGCGCCGTGATGAGTTGCGTCATAAGCAACGCCTCTCAGCCGTGCACCGGTTCAATCGTATCTGTTCAACGCTACCGAGTTCCATCGCAGTGGCTTCCATGGCCTACTTCACTTGCCGCAGACCGTCGGCCGCAAGAAGTCGCGCAGACTCTACTGGCGGCGCCATTTGGTATTCCTGGATCTTGTACAGCAGCGCGCGATAGCTGATATTGAGCAAACGAGCTGCCGCCTTGCGGTTCCAGTGTGTCTGTCCGAGCGCTTGCGCAATCGCACCGCGTTCGGTCTCCCCTTTTGCATTTCTTACCAGCAGCTTCAGAGACGATTTTTCTTCCATTGTGTGCATATTCGAGGGAAGAACGCCGGGTTTCGCGTGTCCGATTTCGTCTCCATTCCCATTCTCACTCTTGCTTGCGAGCCCGTGATCGGGACGCGAGCGCAATTCATGCAAGGCCGCTTCTTCATTGCCATGCGCCAGGAAACGCTTGGCAAAGTTCTCCAGCTCGCGCAGGTTTCCGGGCCACGCATGCCGCTGGCAGGCGTCCAGCAATACGCTGGAAAAGCGTGGCGCCGGTACGCCGTACCGCCGGGTCAGCCGGTTCATCAGGTGCCCCAACAGAAGCGGGATTTCCTCGTGCCGTTCGCGCAGGGCTGGCACGCGCAATTCGAAAGCGCTCAAGCGGAAGAACAAGTCTTCATGAACTCTCTTTTGCGCCGCCGCCAACTCCAGATCGGCGCAGGTGGCCGCTAGGATGCGCACATCGGCCCGAATCGGGTCCTGGCCGCCACAACGGACAAACTTCCTCGTCTCCAGCAGACTCAGAAGTCGGCGTTGCACCACATCCGGCATGACATCGAATTCGTCCAGCAAAATCGTTCCCTTGGCACACTGCTCGAACTTGCCTGGCGTGGATTCCGGTCGCCCGTTGGCGGAAGCGTGTTCGTAGCCGAACAGTTCATTCTCCAGCAGATCGGAAGTGAGTGCCGCGCACTTCACCCGCACGAAGGGGAAGCTGGAACGAATCGACAGCGAATGGATCAGCCGGGCGGCGGTCGTCTTCCCGCTCCCCGCTTCTCCGGTAATCAGTACCGGCACGTCAGTCTGTGAGAGTAATTCCACCTGCGTACGCAGCTGGCGTGTGGCCGGGCTGGCCGCAATGAAGTACAACTCTTCGCTGATTCGCTCGATTTCTGGTTGATACATGTTTTAAGAGTTGCTGAACGGAGGGTTGTAAGAAAAATCCTGGACCGCTTACGAGGAAATTACTGTGGTACTGGCCGCAACATCTTCCGTCTGACTGTCTCTTCAGAGTGGTTCTACGTCGTATCCATCAATTCGTACGGCCATTGATCGTTGAATCGCATCGACGGAAATAATCAGGCTATGATCGCCGTTCTCCGACAGAAACACGCCTTCGACTCCATCCATAGCCCCACCGCGTATGCGGACCCTCTGCCCAACCTTGAGAAAGGGATACGAACGCCAAGGCGCGGTCTGCGTCAAAACTTTCTGGATGCTTTCGATCTGTTCGTCGGGAATTGGCAGGCTCGACCCGCGCATACCCACAAAACCGTGCACACTCTCCACCCCGTACACGCGTGTTCGGTCTTCCGCGCTCAAAAGGCAGCGGATGAACACATAGCAGCTGAACAACGGTACTTCTACTTTCTTCTTGCGATCGCTCCAGCGATGCACTTCCATCGTGGTGGGCACATACGATTCCATGCCTTGATCGCGTAACCGCCGCTCGACTGCTTTTTCGTGGCGTGCGCGGGTGTGCAACGCGTACCAACGCAGTTCATTCTGCGCTATCCATTGGCTCGGCCCGCCGCCGACTTCGTGGCTCTGATTGGAGGTACTCATAGCTTCGCCCTCTGGGTCCCGTTTATGGGTCCGCCTAACTCACATGCTGAATCGCAGGAAGACACTGCAATATCTTCGGGGGGAGAGAAACGACAAGACAACTCGGGGGGAATTGCTCGCGGGCCGAACATTAACGTCACTTGCAAGCGCGTGCAAGTGGTGGAAACTCTCAGAACACATCGGCCCTATCCACGTGAGGGCTGATCTTCTCTTTACGAAGTTATCTGGCGTAGAGACGTTGTTCTATAGCACACCTGTGGTGTCTACCCCCCACGGAGAGTCGAGGCGCCGCGTCTTATGTCAATCCAGGAATCTCATGGATAGGATCTATTCCATTGATAACAGGACGTTTACGCGGGATGGCTGGGACTCAACACGCAGCTGATTCGAACCCTCTACCGGAGTTGGCCGTCATGCCGTGCCGTTCAACCGGTCAAATACAAGAGGGGCATCTACGACCATCGCATCGAATTGCACAGGTTGCAATTCGCTTGCTTGCTGGTTCGCAAGTTTAGTGGTAGAGTTCTCACCTATAGCGAGAGACTCTGGTCTGCTCTCGCCTTACTTCCCTCCCCTGCGGCCAGGCTCTACAGGTGTTCGTGAACGGAGTTTTCTAAGACCCCCTAGGTTCGTGTAAATAAAAATGTGAGGAGACCCGATGCCATCCCATGAAGAAATGGGCTCGGATTTTGTCAGCATCGCAGTTGCTGACGGCACACGGATTCACACGCAACTTCTCGCCGACGCTCTGCGCAATGATCGGGGCCTGCACGTCGTTACTGAGGCTTCGAATTCCGAGGAGTTGCTGGCCGCCATTACCCGTGTGCCTATCGATGTCGCCGTCATCAGCAATAATTTGGACAACCAGGCTGGTCGGGGCACCCAGGTGTTGCGCGAAATGCGTGCGCTTCGGCCGCAGATCAAGGGTGTCATTTTGATGGATTCTTCCAAACCGCACGAAGTCCTGGAGTGCTTTCGCGCCGGCGCTAGGGGTATTTTTTCAAAGGAAGAACCGCTGGAGAGCCTCTGCAAATGCATTCGCAGTGTCGATGACGGACAAATCTGGGCGCGCAGCGTTGATCTCGATCATGCGCTCGAAGCCCTTGCCAATACGCCGCTCGTCCGCGCCACGAATCACCAAGGAGTCGAACTCCTTTCCCCGCGCGAACACCAGGTCATCCAGCATCTGGCGGGGGGGATGACCAACCGTGAAATTGCGCATGCTCTCGAACTCAGCCCGCATACGGTAAAGAATTACCTGTTTCGCATTTTTGACAAGCTGGGCGTCTCCAGCCGAACCGAGTTACTCTACCTGACCATGAACAACTCGCAAGCCCAGCCTGGCGCCGCCAGCAGAGAGAAGAACGCGTTCTCTGCAATCATCGAAGATGCCGAAGCCGGCGATCCCTCGGCACAACTTCGCCTGGCCGAGCATTTTTCTCAGATCAAAGATGTTCAGGAGCACGAAGGCCCGCAAAACCCGGGACTCCAACCCGCCTCCGTTTCCGCGTACATGTGGTACCTGCTCGCAGAAAGAATGGCTGCTCCGATGCTTGAACAAATCGAGGAAGGCAAGAAAAGCATCAGCCAGACAATGTCTCCTCAACAACTGTCAGAGGCTGAAGTCAGAGCTACCGCACGGTTAAAAAACTCCAAGAAACAACTTGGTTTCGCCGGCGGTGGTCAGGTACGGACCATCGGACAATGGAAGGTACGTGTGGGCGCTCGATAAGGCTTCGCATGCTGATCGAGTGAGCAGAACAGCAAGGGACGGTCCCAAGCACATCATGTGACACAGAAATGCCCACCTCAAATCCAAGTGGGCACTGTAGCCTCGAATTGTTAATGAAGCGGTGCAGGCCCCAGCTCTCTGAGAGAGAAGCTCAATCTGCACCGCCAGAGGGAATGTGCCGTCAAGTGCTCATGTGGGAGTGTCTTGTCCGGCAGTCCCTTCTCATCCGTTCCTTGATGCAGTACGCAGCTTAGCGAAGGCGCACGACCACTGTCTGTCTAATATTGCTCACTTTGCCAGATGCCCCGTGAACTATAGCTGTTGAAAGATCAGCATAGCGGTTGCCACGAGGAATGGCCGAAGCGGAGCGAATGGGTGTTTGTTGGCTGGCGATATGCATTCTACAGGGCGTGCGCATGAAAGCCTTTGCACTAGCTCACCCCAAATATTCCTCCGGAACGAATAACAAGTCTTTTATCTATAGGTTACAATCCGACACTGTGGAGCCCAAGGTGCATATCTAAGGGTCCGTTCATGGGTGGTACCCGTGTTTCTAAATAGGCTCCAATCCGGCTTCTTGCTGTTTGAAACACAGCATGGGTTGGTGCGCGTTGAACTTTCTCTCTGGCAACGCCTTTATCTGCTCTGGACGTTCCGTAATTTTCGCCAGCTCTCCATCCCACTTCTGAACCCGCGCCAACGCTCACTGGTCAACGCCCTCTTCCGCAGTAATGCGGGCGTGGTGTCGCATTCGCACAACGCATTGCCTGTGATCGGTGTTGTTCAGAATTTCGTGGCGCCGACTGTGCGGATCCATGCTTCGCCGGCCCAGAAAGCGGAACGGCAAGAAAACGTGGTAGCGCAGCGCGCCGAAGTCGTGCCTAAGCCGAGCCCGGTTCCCTCGTCTTCGCCCGTATTCGCCTGGTCCACGCTTGCATCGACAGTCGGTGCGCTGTCCCTCTGCATCATTTCCGTGGTCGTATGGCATCGAATCCAGGCAATACCAGCCTCCCAAGCCCACAATCAGCCTCGGCTCCGGCAGATCAACGGGATCGCCTTGCCGAATTCTCAGCGCTCCGCAAAGCCAGCGACCATTGCCAAGAGCCCCACCGCCATCGGCCCGTCGGCAGCCACCGCTCAGCTTCTCGCTGCCTCGGGAGCTGCCGACATGCCGGCATCGATCGCCGCAGTCATCCCAACTGCAAAGCGGGCGATTCGCGTCCACCATGCGGCTTCGACTCCGAAATCTCCACTTTCCGGCCAAGGCAGCGGTATCCAGGCATCGAGGGCGCCGTTGCGTTTTGTATACCCGGTCTATCCGGATGTCCGCGCTCGCGGTGTAGTCTCTCTGACAGCGGGGTTGGGTTCTGATGGCGCCGTGCGCACCGTGACAGTCGTCTCTGGCAACCGTGCGCTCGCCCCGGCCGCAGTCCGCGCCGTTCGCCAATGGCGCTACCGCCCGTACCTCAAAGATGGCCAGCCGGTCGCGACGGAAACCAGTATCGTCATTTCATTTTTCTCAGACGACGCGATTTCCATGAGCTTCCCTTCCAGCATCCCCGCTATCCACTAGCCTGCATTATTGATCGCGCTCTGGAGTGATTGAAGGCTCGCTGCGGGGAACGCCGCGAGGGATGGATCTTCACGGCCTTCTCTGCTTCAGGACATCTGACAACCGTGGGTAGCAAATTCCGCGAAGCTCGACGTGAAGCTGGGCTTCCAGAAACAACTGGTCCTATATTGCGGGTATTGCGGGCGTCACGATTACGGAACCAGTGTGCTGCAGGGGACCGGCAATCTTGCAGTTGTCATGCGCGTTGATTTGAAAGGTTAGGTCCAGGTAAGAGCTTCCGATCTCTGACGTCACTGATTCGTTTTTGCTGCGTCGCAATTCCTTGCCTTAGCGGCTTCGCCTGCTTCACGTGCGAATCTGAACAACATGTTGCACCGTGAACCTCTTGCATTCCACAAGTCGCGCTGCTTATGCCGGATCCGCTTAAAGCCTCGACTCGGTAGCCAAGCTTCCGGAGTGACCGGATCATTGGGACCGTGCGCACTCGTTTGGACTGTTCGCACACCGCGGGGCCGCTTCCGGAACCGCTACCACCGCTACAATGCTGTCTTGATGCTGGTCCTTGGCATTTGCAGCCGATTGCGCAAGTAGCCAGTCTGATTTCGAACAACTTGCGGCATCGCTGAAGCGATGCCCTGATACGAAACGTGAGTTTTTCAGCAAAACTGTAGAGTGAACACCCGATAGACAGTCCCGTAGTTTATCGCTGTACTCTCTTGAATAAATACGGCTTCGGCGTGAACCAGAAGGAGAGATGGGATCTGGAAGTTTGAAAGTGGAAATTTTGGGCCAAACTAAAGATTAGCAAACTGGAGATTAGCCATGAACATGAATCGTAAACAGCGTCTTTTCGCGGCGATGGTTGTCATTTTCGGACTGCTTGTTCTCGGCGGTGTCGCGGTTGCAGCCCCCAAGGCGAAGCATCACAACCATCATGACGGGAAGCAAATGCTCGCCGAGAGGCTCAAAACCGACGGGCACCACGAAATCCACAAGAAGGGGAAATACCACACTCTAGTGGAAGTCAAAGGCGGAAAGGTCGCTGGGGTGCATGTCAAGCACGAGGAGAAGGGAGACATTCCCGTCACCAAGTACAAGAGCAATAAGAAAATGGCGCAGGCGAGTGGACACCTCGTGTACGCGTCCTGGCGTTCAGTTCAGTATCAGGATATGGGCACCGTCTACATCGGTTATTCCTACGTCGACGAGTACGGAGAAGCGGAAACCTACTGGTTCCCGTTCGACATGATCGTTGACGGGGACACGGGCGCGGTCGAGTACGTTCCAGAGAGTTAGCGGCGGTTCTGTGGCGTGAGATAAAGACGGCGGGGCCGATCGATCTTTTTGGCTGTTCGCTGGACGCCTCAGGATTCGAACGGCCTCGCCGCCACAGCTACCTCGATTCGCCCGGCTTTCGTGGATGACGGACGCAGGCTGTGGCTCCGGCGGATGTGTGCCATCCTTCCAACCGCGGCCTGTTCTGCCTTTACTTCCTGGCATAACCGGCTCTCAGGAAAGATCCGTCGCGACTTTTTCTTGCCACTCATCCCGGTCCAGTCTTCCCCACAGCCACGGCCCAATTTAACGGATGGGAAAACTGGTTTGAGGCCAACTCTCCCTCCACTGAACGATTCGTCTATCTTTGCGATGAAGTGAAGTGCCTACAGGTCAAACCAACGTTGGCAACACAGGTGTTATCGACAATCAGAGATCGTCTGGGCGCTACGGGGCGTACATGGTCGCTGCGATCTTGCGCCCGCCGATTTTTCCTGTGATGGTGGCTTGGGCCAGGGGCACGCGGCTGTTCCAGGTGATGGTCAAGTCTCCCGTGCCGGTTGCGGAACCACTGATTGTGAGATGGGCAATTACGCCGCCCGGATAGTTGTAGTCCCATTTCATTTTGCCGGAGACTTTCAGGTCATTGACCCACATTAGCTTGTCGAGCGCGAAGTAGGTCAGATTGCCGGGCGAGCTGTAGTGATAGCGGCCTCCCTGCAGGCCCACGCCATCTCCGCTAAAGTTGACCCACCAGTGCGCGAGCGCGTCTCCGGCGGTATAGGCTGAGGCCGCGGCCACGCGAAGATCGACGTCCGTCCCCTGATTGCCGTCGGTGGCAGTTGCGGCGGTAACTTCGGCCGCGGTGGAGAAGAACTTCGGCACCAGGTGAACCTCGGCGATGTGATCCTTGCACGAAGTATCTCTTGGGTCGAGGTCGCGCACGAATCGCTGTACGATAACCGAGGCGCAGTTGTCCTCGTCGCCATCGGCAGTTACGTGGAAACTGTTGGGGAAGACGATCTGCCGTCCATTCTCAAAGAGTTTCGCGGCGTGCTTTCCCTGCAATACGGGTGTGAGCGAATCGAGGTCACCGGAGAGTACCAGGACGGGCGCCTTGGTGAACTGTACGTTAGGCGGGACCGGTTGTCCCAGCGGAATGGGCGCGACCACTGGCGCTGGCCAGCGAAGGCACAGATCGAGCACACTGGTATCGAGCGGGATCCCGTCGAATTCGTCAAGGGTGAAGGGCGCGTAGACATTCGGATGTCGCTGCTGCTCGCCCGCGATCGCCTGGTCGCGCTGCATCTTGCGATTGGGAAGTCCCAGAGTCAGGTCGTAAATCTGCGGGTAATCGGAGCAACTGACCGAGACAAAGAGCGCCTGACTGTATTGGTTGTACGGAGTCGCAGGAGCACCGGACTCGCTCGCGACTTGATTCTCCGCCAGCAAGCGCAGGAGCGGCGTAGCGTTGCCATCTTCCAGATACGCTCTCGCCGCCGGGTCGAGTTCCCGATACACCACGGACGTCGTCGCATTCGAAACCATCAGATAGGCGAGACTGGTGGCGTTGGCATGGGTGTAGCGCAGAACTCCGTTGCCATCGTGAGCGTATCCGCTGAACGGATGCGCGCGGAGCGAATCGACCAGCAGTTCGATGCGGTGCATCGAATTTCCCGGGAGACCGCTGCAAGCAGGTGAGCGCTTGCACGCGACATCAAAGGCGAAGCGCGCGGTGGGCGCAATCTCCGGATACCAAGGTGACTGTCCGCGCACGGGATAGGCGCTGTCGAGCACGACCGATCGCAAGCGTTCGGGATGGCGTCCAGCAAACGTCTGGCTGAACCAGGTCCCATAAGAATCGCCGTAGAGATTGATGACGGGAATGTTGAGCGCATCGAGCAGGGCGGCGAGATCGTCGGCGGCAAGGCCGCTGTCGTAAAGATAAGCGGTGTCGCCCAATTGTTTCCCGCAGGCGTAAATTCCAGAAGGCCGGGGGTTCGGTTCAGCCTGCAACAGCGGACAGTTGAGTGCTTGGGATGTACCGGTGCCGCGATTGTCCACAAACAGCATGTCGCGCTGGTCGCGCAGAGGCGCAAAAAGAGCAAGATACCCACCGGCCGAACCGGTAGTCGCATAGCCTGGACCGCCTTCGGTAGCGACGATCGGTTCGAGCGGAGACTGCGAACCGTCAGTGTGAGGGTAGAACTCGAAACTGATCTTGATGTTTCCTCCGACTTGTCCGGTCGGATCGAGGGCGCGTTCGATGGAGCCGCAATAGGCTCGTCCGCCTAGGCAACGGTGCAGGGTCAGGGAGCCGACGCGCACAGAGCCGGCGAACACAGAATCGGGGAGGGCAGCAGGCGATTGGGGGTGGGCTATCTTGCGTGCCCTCGCCGACGGGGCACCCAGGCAGAGAGCGGACATCATGGTGAGCAAACAGAAGGAAAGCAGATTGCGACGCATTGGCAGCCTTTCGAAAATCGACCATAGACCATAGTCGGAGCGAAGCTCCGAGGGGGAAGAAAGCATAGCGCAGTTTTCAGCACTTCTACAATCGCTGAAATCAGGCTTTGGGCTTGAGTTCTTCCATCACACTTTGAATCGACTCTTTGGCGTCGGTGAGGTTTTTCATGATCAGCTGTACGTCCATGACCGGCTTGCCCGGCCAGCGCTGGCTCTGGCAATAGACGCCGTGCTGTCCGACGAGGGCCATCGCGTCGGTGACCAGGTCCATGGTGATGAAAAGTATGGCGGCTATACGCGAATTGAGCGGATTCGGTGCCATGGTGTCGACAGCATGG
>Ga0210410_10005714_pt1 | contig 10810 bp, 11 predicted proteins | sample IncBWC4MmetaG_FD_161058 | JGI IMG/M metagenome (GOLD analysis project Ga0210410, IMG submission 161058) | Forest soil microbial communities from Barre Woods Harvard Forest LTER site, Petersham, Massachusetts, United States - Inc-BW-C-4-M | ecosystem: Environmental > Terrestrial > Soil >... | reverse complement strand
CACCGCAACCGGCCACAAGGCATGGAAGCGAATTGGCTTTGGGGTCGTGATTGGCATGTCGAACTCGGCCGCGTCACCTCCGGTCAACCTTCGTGCCAGTTGCGCTCCCATCGCGGTCGCGAGCGCGACGCCGCGGCCGTTGCAACCGAGATAGACCAGCGCTCCCGGTGCCGGCTCATGCACATGCGGATAATGATCGGCCGTCATCGCGAGGCGGCTGTTCCAGCCGTGAGTCCAGCGGACGCCTCGAAGCGCCGGCCATAGCCGGACGGCGTAGCGCATCAGATAGGCGACGGCGGATGGTTCGCTTATCCACTGCATCGGACCGCGACCTCCCATCAGCAGGCGGTTCGATGAATCGATGCGATAATAGACGGTGACGTGACCGCTTTCGTACAGCACCGATCGCGTCGGCATGATCGCTCGCGCGACGGCGTCGGGCAGCGGCTCGGTTGCGGCGATGGAGCTGAACACCGGCACGATGGTGCGGCGCAGGTCCGGCCAGAGATCGTCCGTGAATCCATTGGTGGCGATCAGGATCTTGTCGGAGCGAACCACCGCGCGCGGGGTCTCGATCCGCCATCGTCCGGCTTCGCGCCGCAAGGACACCGCCGGCGTTTGACCGTGGACGGCCGCGCCGGCGGCGATCGCGGCGCGCGCCAGGCCGCGCGCATAGCTCATCGGCTGCAGATCGCCGCCACGCCGGTCCAGCATGGCGCGGGCATATCGATCGGTTCCCGTCGCCTCGCGCACGGCCTCGCGGTCGAGCTCGCTCACCGGCATGCCGCGCCGGAGGCACTGTTCCGCGGTAGCCTCGATGCCAGCCGCGTTGGTTTCGTGATAGGCGGCGCGCAGCGTGCCGTTCTGCCGCGCCTCACAGACGATCTGATGACGGCGGATCAGGTCAAGCGTGAAGGTCGGCGTATTCCAGGCAAACGCGATCATGCGCCGGCCGAGGTCGGGACCGAACGTCGCCTCGATGGTGTCCGGATCGAGCTTGAGTCCGGGATTGAGCTGGCCGCCATTGTTGCCGGAGGCGCCCCAGCCCGGCTCCTGGGCTTCCAGCACGACCGCGTCGGTCCCGCGCTCGGCCAGATGCAGCGCGGTGGAAAGTCCGGCAAACCCACCGCCGATGATCGCAACCGACACGGTCCTGTCGGCATCGAGCGCAGGTGTCGGGACAGGCGGGACGGCGGTGTCCGCATAAAGGCTCGGCGGCAACGCAAGCGGATGGTGGGTTGGCATCATAGGTCCGACAAGTTCAGGTCAGAGGGGATGCAGCACGCGGCGCAGGAAATCCTGCGTCCGCGGGTGCTGCGGTTGATTGAGCACGGATTTTGCCGCGCCCTGCTCGACGATGACGCCGCCGTCGATGAACAACACCCGGTCCGCCACGTCCCGCGCAAATGCCATCTCGTGCGTGACCACGACCATCGTCATGCCGTCGTCGGCGAGGGCGCGCATGACGCCGAGCACATCGCCGACGAGTTCGGGATCGAGCGCCGAAGTCGGCTCGTCGAACAGGATCGCCTTCGGCTGCATCGCCAGCGCGCGGGCGATGGCGACACGCTGCTGCTGGCCGCCCGAAAGCTCTGCCGGATAGGCGGCGGCCTTTTCGGCAAGGCCAACCCGCGCCAGCAGGGCGCGGCCGCGTTCAAGCGCCTCGGCGCGCGGTTCGTTCTTCACGTAGATCGGTCCCTCGACGACGTTCTCGATGGCCGTGCGGTGCGGAAACAGATTGAAGCGCTGGAACACCATCGATACCTGGGTGCGGATCGCCACGATCGACGGCGCGTTGTTCAGGACTCGCGCCCCGTCCACCAGGATGGCGCCGGCATCATAGCGTTCAAGGCCGTTGATGCAGCGCAGGATGGTCGACTTGCCGGAACCCGAGGGACCGATGATGCAGACGACCTCGCTTTTCTCGACCGAGGCGGTGATGCCCTTGAGCACCTCGACCGGACCGAAGCTCTTGTGGACGTCACGCAGCTCGATCATCGCCGGTTCGCTCTCTTTTCCAGATGCCGAACCAGCAGGATAAGCGGGATGCTCATGGTGAGATACATCAGCGCGACGAGCGTGAAGACGCTGGTGTTCTTGAACGTCGAGGAGGCGATCAGCTTGCCCTGCATGGCGAGTTCGGCAACCGTGATGGTCGAAGCCTGCGAGGAATCCTTCAAGAGCATGATCATGATGTTGCCGTAGGGCGGCAGCACGATACGCACCGCCTGCGGAAGCACGACGCGCCGCATGGTCAGCCACCACCCCATGCCGATAGTCTGCGCGGCCTCGATCTGTCCCTTGTCGATCGCCTCGATGCCGGCGCGGAAATTCTCGGCTTGATAGGCCGAATAGGCGATGCCGAGCCCGAGGATCGCCGCCTGCAGCGCGGTCATCGTGATTCCGAAGTCCGGCATCACGAAGTAGAGGTAGAACAGCAGCACGATGATCGGGATGCCGCGGATCACGTTGATCAGGCCGGCACTCAAGCCCTGCAGGGCGCGCAGGCCGGAAACCCGCATCATTGCCCAGAGCAGCCCGAGAACGGTCGACAGCAGCAGCGAGCCCAGGGTGACGACGATGGTCAGCCAGACGCCCTGCAGCAGGATCGGCATGAACTCGGTGGCGTCACGCAGAAAGTTCTGCATCTATTCAGATCACGCGTTGCTGTTTGCTCGCCCAGGATCGAATCGGGATCGCGCCTTGCTGTTTCGGTTCGGCCCGATTTCGGTGGACGCCGATATCCGCGTTGCCACGGGGCAGGGCGCCTAGGCCTTGAGTCCCCATTTGTCGAGAATCTTGTCCACCGTGCCGTCAGCCTTGAGCTTTGCGAGCGAGGCGTTGATCTTCTTCAGCAGATCGGAATCGGTCTTGCGGACTCCGATGCCGACGGTGCCGACTACGATCGGCTTGTAGGAAGCGACCAGGCGAACCTCCGGAAAGCCGCCCTGCTTGAGGTTGTAGGCGAGGATCGGGTAGTCGGCGAAGCCGGCCTTGAGGCGGCCGGTGTTCACGTCGCGCAAAATATCGGGAATGGTGTCATATGCCTTGACCTCGCTGAACAATCCCGTCTTTTTCAGCGCGTCGACAAAGGCGGTGCCGACCTGGGCGCCAACGATCTCGCCTTTCAGATCTTCCAGCGCGGCATAGTCCTTCGTGTCGGTCTTCGGCACCACGAGACCCTCGCCATAGGTGTAGACGGGATCCGAAAAGTCGATCACCTCCTTGCGCGCCGCCGTGGCGAACATCGCTGCCGCGATGATGTCGATCTTGTTCGAGGTCAGCGACGCAATCAGCGTGGAGAACTGCATCGGCTCGATCTCGACCCGGAAGCCGGCATCCTTGCCGATTGCGGTGATGAGATCGACCATCAGGCCCTGGATGCTGTTGGTCTTGGTGTCGAGAAACGTGAAGGGAATGCCAGTCGGGGTCGAGCCCACCTTGAGCACCTGCTGCGCCGACCCCGGGGCCGCGGCAACAAGCGCGAGAGCCGCGGCGGCGGCCTGAACGAGACGTTTGAAAAGCATCGTACCCTCTCACGAGTTCGCCGGCGCATTCCATCTGCAGCAATGGCTGGTTGCAGGTTTCGCCGTCCTGGCCTATTTTCACAATCGTGAAAATATGGACACAGTGCCCGCAAGCTTGCAAGAAGATTTTCATGCACATGAAGGAGAGCACCCTGGCGTGAGCGGCGGTAAGCGAATGAGCAAGCGGGCGGCGAAGGCCGAACCGACGATGGATGTCGCGGTCGGACAAAAGATCCGCGATTTGCGGCGGATCCGCGCCATGTCGCTCGAGACAGTTGCCGTCCGCGCCGGTCTGTCGATTGGTTTTCTCAGCCAGATCGAGCGCGGGCTGTCGTCGCCGTCGCTGCGGGTGCTGGCGACCCTCGCGGACGTGTTGGGCGTAGGCATCGCCGGATTGTTCGGCGTCAGGGAGAACACTGGTGCCGTGCCCGACGCCGTCGTCACCCGCGAGCGCCAGCGCCCCGAACTGAACCTGTGGCGCACCGGCATCTCCAAGCAGCTGCTCAGTCCGGCCGGATCGGATGGCCGCCTCAATCTGTTCCTCGTCCACCTGGAGCCCGGCGGAAGCACCGGCGACGAACTCTATACCCACGACGGCGAGGAAGCGGGCCTCGTGATCGAGGGCCAGATGAAGCTCACCGTTGATGCCGAAAGCTGGACCCTCAAGTGCGGCGACAGCTTTCGCTTCGCCAGCCGTCGCCCGCACCGCTTCAGCAATCCGTCGCGCGACACCAAGGCCGTCGTGCTCTGGGTCAACTGTGTCTCGGCGGTGTCCTGAGGCGGCCGGTTCGCGAACTCACATGATCCGGCCGCGTACCCACAACGAAGCTGTGTGCCGGCGTGCGCCTTGCGCAATCCGACAGCCGAACATGATTCCGCGATCGTGCCGCGGATCAGCCGCTACCCCGTCTGGATGGATCGTCGTATCTGGGGGTCTGGTCCTCGAGGACCGGTGGAAAGCGTGGATCTACAGGCTGGCTGGGACGAAAGATGACATGTCGCGGTTTTGAGTGATGCACCCTTGCGGCGTTGGCGGAAGCACAGAGGGCGATCAAAAGGCCTAGGGCCAAAACACAACGCATCGCATTTGCTCCAGTCGGCCATCCCCGCTGCGATCTGGTGCCCCGGCCGCGCCGCCGCAATCCGTATCGGCTTCAAGATCGGTCGAATTGGACATGCCGTGGATCATCCCGAACACTGGCGGTCGGGTTCCGTACGAAGGTCCGAAATAGGGTTTCCGCGCGACATCCGTTTAGCCCTGTTTGCGACCATCGAGCGGACATCGCGGGGGTCCGAAACGTAACCAATTTCGGACTCATGAGTCTTGGCAGGGACAAGCCCGTAGCAAAGTCTCACCGCGGCGTTCGGTTCTGATTCAATCAGAACCGAACATGCGCTAGGCGATCCCGCCGTGGCGCGCTATTCTTCTTCCACCTCACGTTGTCTCGGCTGCAACAAACAGGTGACCCATGGACAGCGATGCCTCACAGATCCCGGTTGTGCCGATACCCTTCGAGCGCGGCCTGACCCACTTTGCGCGGAGCCTCACCGCGGGACAGGCCAGGATCGTCGCGATCGGCTCGTCGACGACGGCGGGCGAAGGTAACATCAAGGCCTATCCGGAGCGGCTGCTGTCGTTTCTTGAGGCCGAATATCCGAACGCCGGGATCACCATGGTCAACAAGGGAATAGGCGGCCAGGAAGCACCGATCGAGCTTCAGCGGTTCGGTACCGACGTCATCGCCGAGAAGCCCGATCTGGTGATCTGGCAGGTCGGAACGAATGCAGTCTGGCAAGGCCCGGACCAGAATCCTCCGCCTCCCTCCTTCGACGAAACCACCGGGGCCATCCGCGATGGACTCGTCAGGCTGCGCGACGAAACGCAGGCCGACGTCATCCTGATGGACCTGCAATATGTGCCGGCCGTGCTGACACCGGCGAGAAAGGACAAGGCCGTCGCGATGGTCGAGGCGATCAGCGAACTGGCGCGGGACGCCGGCGTCAATGTGTTCCGCCGCTTCGCATTCATGAAGGGCTTGTATGAGGTCGAGCAGGTCTCGTTCGACCGGATGGTCGACCCAACGGATACCAGCAGGCTGCACGACAGCGACTGGGCGACGGAACGTGTGGCGTGGGCGGTGAAGCTCGCGATCGTCGGCGGCGTCGACAAGGCACGGTCACCGGTGGCCGCGAACATCAGCTAGGGCGACTGCCGCAGAGCAGCTAAACGCGCGGCAGGTGCCGATAGAAGAGCTATTTTGGGGCCGATGGCATCGCCGAGGAATGATGGTCGACAATGAGCCAATTCTCGCCGCTCTTGACATAAGTGAAGCTGTAGCGCGCAGGCAAGCTCTTCGTCTCTCCGTCCTTAACATAGGAAAACGTGTAATAGCCGGTATTGACCGCCGTACCGCCGTACACGCGGATCAGCTGATTACCGAAGGCAACCTTGAGGCCGGGAAGAACCTTAAAAGCCGTCACGAAATAATCCCGCAATGCCGCCCGATCGGCACGCACCGTCGGCGACAGCGTCCCCCACAACACGGCGTCGTCGGAATAGAGCGGCAACACCTTGTCGGGATCGTCTTCGCCAAGCGCCACTGCCCATGTCGAGGTCGCCGCCGCCACGTCCTCCTTCGGTCCGGCCGAAGCGACGGTAACAGGCGACAGCAGGACGATGCTCAGCGCAAATCCTGCACTCTTGCCTTTCAGAGAATATGGCATGCCGCTTTCTCCACTACGACTTGACGACGCTGACGGGCTTCCGCGGCTCCTCCTGTGCTCGACCGAAACGATAGCACATGACAGTGTGTTAGCAGAGGCTGTTGCACTGCGAATTTTGCCCCGGCCCATGCCGGCTTGGGGTCAATCGCGACGGTTTGGCGATGCCCGCGTTACGTCTGCTCCGCATCTGAGACGACATTCATCGTGACCTTCGGCATGTCTCAAAAGTGCCAGAAGGCGACACGCAGTAGGAATTCTCAGGCTTGCGCGCTTCGAGGATGTATTCCAGGAAGGCCGCACAAGCGTCGGGTGTCCAGTCAACGGCAGGTCGCGCTTGGTCTCCAAAGCCCGGCCAATCGACCGAAACCGTGCGATGCAAGCTCAGATGCTGCTGCAGCGGCCACATTTCGCGCCGAGTCGAGATCGAGCTCAAGGCGGGCAACGTTGGCCCTTGCCCACTGGTGTAGCCGAGCTCGATGGCGTTGCCGTGCCACGTCCGCATAGGCTGTACTGGCTGCATGTGGGAATCGGGCATCGATGCGATGGATTCGTAAAGTGCTACTCGATTGATAAACTGTGTCAACTCACCTGCAGATGGTCATGTTGCGCTGGCGCGCAGTGCTGACGTGACAGCGATCAGACGAGGCAGGACTCAAATTCTTCCTTGAGCCTCTCCCTGGGCAGTCCTCTTCCGATAAAAACGAGCCGGCTGTCGCGCTTTTCATCTGGTTTCCATGGACGCTGAGCACCGCCTTCAATAAGCATATGAACACCCTGGATCACGAAGCGCTCGTCGTCGTCGTTCATCGCGATGATGCCCTTCATCCGAAGGATGTCTGTTCCGATTTCCTGGGTGACTTTCTGAATCCAGGGAACGAACCGGCGAGGATCGAGTGGGCGGTCGGCGGTCAAGGAGACGCTGCTGACCTCGTCATCGTGTTCGTGGTCGTGCGCTTCGGTGAGAAATCCCGGTTCGATCTCGAGCACACGGTCGAGGCTGAAGGCATCGCGGCCAAGCACTTGACCGAGATCGACGCCGCAGCGTTCGGTGCGATGGATCCCGGCATAAGGATTGATCCGACGAATGCGCGCTTCGACAGAGGCGAGATCATCCGCCCTCACCAAATCGGTTTTGTTAAGCAGAATAATATCGGCGAAGCCAAGCTGCTCCTGCGCCTCCGGAGCACGATCGATCTCGCCAAGCACGTGCTTGGCGTCCACCACGGTCACGATCGCATCGAGTTTGGTCTTGCGGCGCACCTCTTCGTCCACAAAAAAGGTCTGCGCAACCGGCGCGGGATCGGCGAGCCCGGTCGTTTCAACGATGATGCCGTCCATGCGGGCGCTGCGCCGCATTAGGCCGCCCAGAATTCGTATCAGATCGCCGCGCACCGTGCAGCAGATGCAGCCGTTGTTCATTTCGAAAATTTCTTCTTCCGCATTGACGATGAGGTCATTGTCGATACCGACCTCGCCGAATTCATTGACAATGACGGCGTAGCGCTTTCCGTGCGCCTCGTTGAGGATTCGGTTGAGCAGCGTGGTCTTTCCGGAACCGAGATAGCCGGTGATCACCGTGACGGGAGTCTGGTTCGGAGCCGCCTGCATGGGATTGTCCTTTTGCTGAAGTTGAAATTAGTGCGGCTCAACCTGCGTCGATGCGCGGGCGGGAGCGATGGTCATTTCGGTTTCGACGGAGGCCTCAGACAGGCCGGTTCGTGCGGCCAATGGCGCAAGCGAATCGGAAAGGTCTGTCTGAGTGATCTGCTCGAGCGGCTTGTGGATTCCGACGGCCTCGGCCGGCCTTCTCGGATGCATGATAAGCACGATGGTTCGGGCGCCCCCGCAACCAGGATCGCCGCAATCGCGTTCGCTGATTGTGACTATAGTTTCATCATCGGCGTTGATGGCCGTCCGGGCATGCTCTTTCAATTCACGCACCTCATTCCATCGGTGGTTCGACGTCCTTGGGAAGAACAGCCATCTTCGATACCGGGTCTGAAGGCCAAGACGAAATGCAACGTTATAACATTACATGTTTAAGATCAATGAGCTTATTCGATCGTCTTGGGCATCGCTGGCAGGCTCCCTATCTCATTTTAAAGGCTGGAGTGACGGGGCTCGACGGGCAACCGAGCGTTCGCAAGGAGCAGCACCAATGGCCACATGTACCGAGAAACACCACGCCAACCACACTCACAAGCATGGGCCGAATTGCGGGCACACCGCGATCCGCCACGATGGCCACGTGGATTATCTTCACGACGGCCATCTCCACCATATGCACGAGGATCACGTGGACGAACATGCCATCGCGGTGAACTCAACAAATCCCGCGAAGTGCACGCCCGAAGTGCACTGCTCACACGCACACGGTCCAAACTGCGGACATCAACAGGTGCCGCATGGCGACCACATTGACTATCTTGTGGACGGCCGGCTGCACCATCCGCACGGTGGTCATTGCGATGATCACGGGCCCGTGCAGTTAGCCTGAGAGGCGTCCACTACGGTGATCGCGCGGCGCGCAAAACACTCGCGATCACTCGCGTAACGGTACGCGGCCCTTAACGGCGTTCGCGAACGACTCGTAGACGATACGCCCGTCCGCGTCGGTAGGCAGGTGGTCATGCAGCCGCGTACGAAGTCGTTCTTTTTCGTCCATCGACATGCGGTCGATCAATTTGCCTTGCGGTCCTATCGGCAAAGTATTCGAGTTCCAAAAATCATCGAAATCGGAAAAAACGACCGGGATCCGGATCACCTCTGTCTCAACGGAATTCAACCCGGCCCTTTCCCACAACTCTCGCATTGCTTCGCACCTTGAAACCATTGGATTCGGCGGAAGCGCGGAATCTCCGCCCAATGACTTGATCGCCTGGTTAAGGGGATACACAGGCGATCCTCCGCCCGGAAAATCCCACATGTAGGTCGCCACCCACCCGCCAGGACGCACAACACGCGTCAATTCTGCCGCCGCTTTGTCCGGTTCCGGAAGGAAGGAGATTACCAGAGCCATAATTCCGACGTCAAAGCTGTCGTCGCCAAATGGCAAATTCTGCGCATCGCCTGTTCGAAATTCTGCGGATTTCGTGCCCGGTCGGCTGCGCGCAGATCGTGTCCCCTTGAGTGGTGTAGCTGGCGGCGGGTAACCGCGTTCGCCGGCAAGAGCCGGGCCGGTCAGCTGGCGATAGCCGGAAGGCTGACGGTTGGATCATCGCTCAACGGCGCGATGGTTTCCAGCGTCATGTAACGGGCACGCTGGACAGCCCATTCATCGTTCTGCTCAAGCAGGATCGCACCGATGAGGCGGACGATGGCGTCCTCATTGGGGAAGATACCGACCACCTCGGTCCGCCGCTTGATTTCGCCGTTGAGGCGCTCGATCGGGTTGGTGGAGTGCAGCTTGGTCCGATGCTGGGATGGGAACGTCATATAGGCGAGCACGTCGGTCTCGGCCTCGTCGAGGAAGCCAGCAAGCTTGGGCAACTTGGGGCGGAGCTGGTCGGCGACCTTCCGCCACTGCACTGTTGCGGCCTCGGCATCGTCCTGGGCAAACGCGGTGGCGATGAAGGCCGAGACGACGCGCCGCCCGCTCTTGCCGGCATGCGCCAGCGCGTTGCGCATGAAGTGGACGCGGCAGCGCTGCCAACTGGCGTTGAGCACCTTGGCGACGGTGGCCTTGATGCCCTCGTGGGCGTCGGAGACGACCAGCTTGACGCCACGCAGGCCACGGCGGGCGAGCTTGCGCAGGAATGCCGTCCAGAACGTCTCGGCCTCGGACGGGCCAATGTCCATGCCAAGAACTTCGCGCCGGCCGTCGCCGTTGACGCCGACCGCTACAATCACCGCAACCGAGACGATGCGGCCGTTCTGGCGCACCTTCACGTAAGTCGCATCGATCCACAGATACGGCCAGTCGCCCTCGATCGGGCGGGCGAGGAACGCCTTCACCTTGTCGTCGATCTCGCCACACAATCGCGAGACCTGGCTCTTGGAGATCCCGCTCATCCCCATCGCCTGCACCAGATTGTCCACCGAACGGGTCGAGACGCCCTGCACATAGGCTTCCTGCACCACGGCGGTGAGCGCCTTCTCGGCCATGCGGCGCGGCTCCAGGAAGCCCGGGAAGTAGGAGCCTTTGCGCAGTTTGGGAATGCGAAGTTCGACCGCGCCGGCACGGGTCTCCCAGATCCGGTCGCGGTAGCCGTTGCGCTGGGCCAGACGCTCGGGGTTCTTCTCGCCGTAAGCCGCCCCGGTCTGGCCTTCAACTTCCAACTCCATCAGACGCTGGGCCGCAAAGCCGATCATCTCGCGCAACAGATCGGCGTCAGGGGTCTTCTCCACGAGCGTACGTAGGTTCATCATGTCATCGGTCATCGGTGGTTCCTCGGTTGCGTTGGCGTGTCGCAACCCGATCCTACCGGAGAACTGCCGGTGACCACCGCAAAGCCGCCCGCCCGCTACGGCGCTATTTGAGGCGCGCGTACGGGCGGCTTTGCTCTACCGAGCTACACCATTACCGGGGACACGACCCAGCGTGGTGTGTATTCAAACCC
>Ga0210410_10005712_pt1 | contig 10811 bp, 9 predicted proteins | sample IncBWC4MmetaG_FD_161058 | JGI IMG/M metagenome (GOLD analysis project Ga0210410, IMG submission 161058) | Forest soil microbial communities from Barre Woods Harvard Forest LTER site, Petersham, Massachusetts, United States - Inc-BW-C-4-M | ecosystem: Environmental > Terrestrial > Soil >... | reverse complement strand
GGAAGACAGATAGCTCGACGCCGTCGAGACTGTCTCCCACTGCGGCCCTTGCGCGGTCACGACTTTCACCTCGGCGCCGATGGCGTCGCGGTTGCTCTTGTGGCCCACAAGTTTCAGTCCGAGCCAGTGATTGTGCGTCAGTGTTTCGTTGCGAATGACATAGGCCGGGCCATCGTTGGTGCTGACAACGGCGTCCATCATTCCATCGTTGTAAATGTCGCCCATCGCCATGCCGCGCCCGACCCACGCCTGCTTGAAAACATCGCCTGACCTGGCCGACACATCCACAAATCCCTTGCCGGTGTTGCGTGCCAGCAGCATCGGCTCGCGGTAATGAAGCGATGGAAAGTTCAGCTCGATGGTGTCGAGATCGTGGCCCTGCGTGATCAGCAGGTCCTTGAGTCCGTCGTTGTCGTAATCGACAAAGCGGATTCCCCAGCCCGAGTGAAGCAGCGTCATGCCGCCAATGCCGCTCGCATAACTGGCATAGGTGAAGCTGCCATCTCCATTGTTTGTGTAGAGCGCATACTTCTGGTTCGCGAGGTTCGTGATTACGAGATCGGGCAGGCCGTCGTTGTTGTAGTCGGAGAAATCGACGCCCATGCCCGCGTAAGTGCGCCCATCGCCGTCAACAGCAACTTCTGCGCCAAGGCCGACTTCTTCAAACGTGCCATCGCCCTTGTTGTGATACAGGTGCTCGAGCATGGAATCGTTGGCGACAAAGATGTCGATCTTTCCGTCGCGATCGTAATCGGCAAGCGCGATGCCGAGTCCTTTGCCCGGCACGGAGATGCCGGTCTTCTTTGAGACTTCAGTGAAGTGGCCGTTGCCATCGTTGTGATACACCAGCGGCGCGATAGCAGGAAATATATCGGGGTGGCAATAGGAGCGAAATCCTTCGCGATGCTCGCCGCACCACACATCGTCGAAGTCCCACTTCACGTAACGCAGCACGACCAGATCAAGCAATCCATCGCCGTCGAGATCAACCCACGCAGCACTGGTTGACCATCCATCGCCGCCGGTGCCAGACGCCTCAGTGACATCGGTAAAGGTTCCGTTGCCGTTGTTGTGATACAGGTGGTTGCCGCCGTAGCCGGTCACGTAGAGATCTTCATAACCGTCGTTGTCGTAATCGCCGACCGCCACACCGAGGCTGTAACCCGCGCCGGCGAGACCAGCTTTTTCAGTCACGTCTTCGAACGTTCCATCCTTCTTCTGATGGAAGAGCCGGTTCCAGTATTTGCTGCCGGCCTTCTGAGGAATGGTCCCTTTCGGAGTGGGATCGGTCAGCGGCGCGCCGTTGGCGAAGAAGATGTCGAGCCGCCCGTCGTTGTCGTAATCGAACAGCGCAACGCCGGAGCCCATCGTCTCGAGCAGATATTTCTTCGACGTGTGCGACGCAACGTGCTGAAACTTAACGCCGCTGGCCGCTGTCACATCGACAAACTTGCCAGGGAGATTTTGCGAGTCGTCAGCCGGAGGCGCAGGTGTTTGGGGCGATTTGGTCTGTCCGTTCGCTGAAAATGTGAGGGCCGCCGTGATTCCAACTGTAGCGATGATACGTTTCAGACCCGCGCGGGGCGACGAGGATTTCATCTGTGAACTAGGCACCTGTGCTTCGCTTGCAAATCAAATATAGTTGCTTCCCGTGTTCCGGAAAAACTTACTGAGTGCCTGACAATATGCCAAAAGAACGGGGTGGTGGATGAGTACAGTGCTGGTGTACCTCAAGTTCGCTTTGTCGATCGTTCCTTGCGCTGTCTTGCTCGGCTGGACGGTTACTAGACTACGCAGTTCCTGGTACCTCACTGGCCTGTACTCAACTGACCCCGTAATGTTCCGCAAATGCGCGCTGTACTTCTTCTTTCTCATCATGGCAGGCGGCTGGTTGCTATTGCTTCCACCCACGCGACATTGATAGTAGCGCCAGTTTTTACTCTCCACCCTTTGGTTGACTGCAGACCCGTTCCTGCGGGGTACGATGTAGTTCGCCATTGAGAGCCGACAATCCATCGCCGCTAAGTGCATTTGTCATTCGACCGCTTTTGGTCGGCGTGCTTGCTCTCACGGCGCAAGCCGCAAGCGCGCTCGATCCGCACGCTCCGCTGACCCACTTTGGACATCAGACATGGCGCACTGAAAACGGCCTGCCGCAGAACTCAGTGCATGCGATATTGCAGACCCGCGATGGCTTTCTATGGCTGGCAACCGAAGGCGGCCTGGCACGCTTTGACGGGTATGGCTTCACCAACTTCGACAAAGAGAGTTCGCCGGCGCTGCCGAACAATGACATTCGCTGCCTGCTTGAAGACCAGCACGGCGCACTGTGGATCGGAACTGCAAACGGCCTGGTTCGGTGGGACCACGGACATGCCACAAACTTCACCACCGCAGACGGATTGCCGGCTGACACCCTTCAATCGCTGCACGAAGGCAAAGACGGAACCTTGTGGGTGCTGACCGCCGCGGGCCTGGCGGGCGGCAGCAACGGCAAGTTCCGGACGCTTGGACCTGCAGACGGACTGCCCGGCGATCACGTTACTGCGATCGCAGAGACTGACGACGGGACGCTGTGGGTCGCGACCAGCGCAGGACTAGCGGGCATTCGCAACTTACGTGTCAATCAGCAAGTGGCGCTGCCCGCCGGTTCATCCATCAGCGCGCTTGCGGCAGGCAAAGATGATTCTCTGCTGATCGCGACGCAAGATGGCGTGCAGCGGTATGTCCGCGGCGCTCTTACCAATGTTGCGACGAGGGAGCAGACCGGTGGGCTGGTTGAACGACTACTCGAGAACGACGCGGGCGTCTGGGCGAGCACGAAGAATCGTGTCATCCTGCTCCATCACGGGCAATCTTCCGCTTTCGATGCGGCGAATGGTTTGCCGGGCACTCGCGTAGAGACGATGTTTACCGATCGCGAAGGCACAACGTGGATCGGCACCAGCGATGGAATTGCGCGGTACGCCGATGGACATCTCTCTACCTTCGGCTCCAAGTCACCGTCACCGATTTCGGTTGCGTCGATCTTCGAAGACCGCGAGGGCAGTTTGTGGACTGGCAGTGATTCCGACGGCGTCAGCGTTCTGCGCGATCAGAAGTTCACGACGTGGTCGACGCAGGAAGGATTGTCGAGCGACGCAACCAGTTCGGTGTTGCAGAGCGCGGACGGCAGCGTATGGGTTGGCACCAACGGCGGCGGGCTGAATCGCATTAACGGCAACAAAGTGACCGCGTACTCCACCGCAAACGGAATGGTCAGCGACATTGTGTTCGCGCTCGCCGCCGACGCGGCTGGAAATCTCTGGGCGGGTACGCCCGATGGATTGATGCGCTTCAGGGAAGGCTCCTTCACGACTTACACGTCTGCTGACGGACTCGCCGATGATTTAGTGCGCTCGCTGCTTGCCGACCGCGATCAGTCGCTGTGGATCGGTACGCGCCGCGGACTGACGCATTGGAAGAATGACCAGTTCAAAACTCTGACGCGTTCTGACGGATTGGGCAGTGACCTGGTCGGCGCGATGGTGCAGGACCGCGACGGAGGCCTTTGGGTTGCGACCTTTGGCGGGTTATCGCGCGTCCGCGACGGTCACGTTGAAAACTTCACCACACGCGATGGCCTGTCGGGCAACGTCATCACCGCGTTGCATCAGGACGGACGCGCCACTCTCTGGATCGGCACCAACGGAAACGGTCTGTGCCGCTGGAACGGAAAGAACTTTTTCAGCTTTGCTCGCGAATCGAGTCTTCCCAAGCTGATTTACGCGATGCTGGAAGACGCGAGCGGAAATCTGTGGCTAAGTTCGGACAAGGGAATTTATCGCGTTGCGCTGAAAGACCTGAAAGCATTTGAAGACGGCTCATCGCAGCAGATCGCGGCATCCGTCTATGGAACCGCAGATGGCATGCGCACGCGCGAAGGAGCAGGCGGAAGCCATCCGGCTGCGTGGCGCACGACCGACGGACAACTCTGGTTTGCAACGCTTAAGGGGCTGGCTGTCGTTGATCCGCAGCACATGCCGCAGAACCTGTTGCCTCCCCCGGTGGTGATCGAGCGGATCTCCGTCGACGATCAGGTCGCGTCGCCGGAGACCATCGCTGATGTCGCTCCGGGCCACTCGCATTTTGCCTTTGAGTATGCGGGCCTGAGCTTCGTCGCGCCGCAGAAGGTGCGCTATCGCTACAAGCTCGAGGGCTTTGACCGCGACTGGACCGATGCCGGCGCACGCCGTATCGCGTATTACACGAATATTCCCGCGGGCCGCTACCGCTTTCGCGTGCAGGCCGCCAACAACGATGGCGTCTGGGACGAAGAGGGTGCCGCAGTCGGGTTCCGCTTGCGACCGCACTTCTATCAGACGATCTCGTTCGCGGTCGCTCTGATCGCTTTGCTCACACTTATTATCTTTCTGCTGTACCGGCTGCGTGTGCGGCGCATTCAACGGCAGTTTACGGCTGTGATTGCGGAACGCAATCGCCTGGCCCGCGAAATCCACGACACGCTGGCGCAAGGTTTCGTCGCTGTCTCCGTGCAACTCGAGCTGATGTCGCAGCTGCTCTCCGCCTCGGCGCTCGACGCAGCGCGGCAGCAACTCGATCGCACGCGTGAACTGGTGCGAGATGGTCTTGCCGACGCGCGCCGCTCGATCTGGGACCTTCGTTCCGACGGCAAGGATGGAGACACGCTACCGGCAAGGCTGACGCGCGCCGTTACTCAGGCAATCCAGCAGGTTCGGCCGCCGGCCGCGATCGCGACCCATCTGGACATTACGGGGACATATATGCCGCTGGCGCCGTCGGTGGAGAATGAACTGCTGCGCGTTGCGCAAGAGGCAGTCATGAATGTCGTTCGGCATTCACGCGCCACAAATGTGACCGTGCGTTTGCTCTATGATCCGAAGCGAGTGTTGCTGGAGATTGCGGACGACGGCTGCGGCTTCGATCCGGCAACGGTGCGGTCTACGGCGCAAGGACATTTTGGCCTGACCGGAATACGTGAACGGGCACGGCAGGTCCACGGGCAGGTCACGATTGAGAGTGCGCCCGGCAACGGAACGCGAGTCCGTGTGGAAGCGCCAACCGCAAACGAACGGCGCGAGTAGACAGGAGAACCAATGGCAGAAACGATCCGGATACTTGTAGTTGACGATCATCACGTCGTCCGTCAGGGGTTCGTGGCCCTGTTGAAGACCGTGCCCGACCTGCAGGTGATTGCAGAGGGATCAGACGGCGCTGAAGCGATCGAGTTGTATCGCCGGCATAAACCCGACGTGACGCTGATGGATCTTCGGATGCCCACAGTCGGCGGCGTCGAAGCCATTCAGCGTATCCGCTCTGAATTTCCTGCAGCGCGCATCATCGTGCTGACCACCTACGACGGAGACGAAGATATCTATCGCGCGCTACAGGCGGGCGCTAAGGCATATCTGTTGAAGGGTATGTCAGTCGATGAATTGATCAGCGCGGTACGCGCCGTGCACGCCGGCAAGTCGCGCATTCCCGCGCCAATTGCGGAGAAGCTCGCAGAGCGCATGGGTGGCCCCGAATTGACCAACCGCGAGCTCAGCGTGTTGCAGCTGATTGTCCGCGGCAAGAGCAACAAAGAAATCGCCAGCGATCTCGTCATCTCAGAAGCAACCGTCAAAACCCATATCAACAGCCTGCTCGGTAAGCTCGGCGTAACCGACCGCACGCAGGCCGCTACCGCAGCAATTCAACGTGGCATCGTCCATTTCAACTAGAACCGATTTCTCAGAGGGACCAGCAATGAAGCGGCTCACGATACTTCTCCTGTTCGTCATTACAGCATTGACGATGTCCGCCCAGAGCAACAAGGCAAGCTGGCGAGCCGCCAGTCCCGGCGATCTGCAGTCACTGCTGCCGGCGCGTGCCACCGTTGAAAAGGAACATATCGAGACCGAGATGCGCACCGCATCGGGCATCACTAACGGTCACGGAAAGTTTGTTGCCGGGGTCGTGCTGATCACCGCAGGCTATTCCGCGGACGGCAAGTATTCGCATTACTTAGTCGTGCAATCGCCAATGAAGATTGGGGAAGTCTCACTCGCTCCCGGAGACTACGTGTTCGGCTGGCAGCGCGGAGAGGATGCACTCGACGTGAAATTTTACGAAGCCACCTCAGGAAAATTTCTGGGCACTGTGGCTGCGCATCGCATTCCATCGACGACGCGCGTCGAGTCATTCCGCATCTGGCCGCCGGGCGAGAAACAATTTATTCAGATCGGCCGTTTCGGTCTTCCCTATGAGTTAAAAGACTGAAAACACTGAGCGAGTCAGCGAGGCAGCAAGCCAGCGAGTTAGCGAGCCAGCGCTCATAACGAGCCAGCAGTCAGCGAGTTAGCGAGTCTTGCTGACGCCCCGACTAGCTGACTAGCTGACTTGCTGCTTCTAGAGTTTTGCAGGCAACGCCGCGTACATGCAGAAACTCATAACTAGTAACGGGGGAACTCCCCCTAAGGAGGAGGTTCGACCGATGACCAATCCACAGTCGGGCTCACAGCAAGGTCAACAAGGCACCCAGAAACCTGGTCAAGGCCAGCAACAGCAAGGCCAGCAGGGACAAAAACCAGGCCAACAGCAGGGTGGCGGCTCGAGCCAGGACAAAAACAAATAGCTCTGTCCCAGAATGGAGCAAGGGCCACAGGTGCATCATCGTCGCCCTTGCTCCGACCACTCTGATCTATCGCCTACAGGTTAATCCGTAAATAAATCGCGCCGGCCGTCGGGCACTCCGAGTACGGCGTGGTCTGCTGAAATCCGAGTTGCTTGTACAGCGCGATCGCGGTTGTCATTATTGGCATAGTATCCGCGAACATCTCGCAATATCCCTCGGCGCGTGCCTCTGCGATCAAGAATTCCATCACGGCGCGACCGACACTCTTGCCGCGAAATTCCGGTCTGACGTATACGCGCTTTGCTTCGCATCGCAGAATGTCCAGCTTCCTGAACGCCCCGCACCCTGCCAAAGCATTATCGGCGTACGCAATCAAAAGCCGTCCTGACGGCGACGCGTACGCTCCGGGCAGGCCCTCGACCTCCGCTGCGAAGTTCTGAAAAGAAGAATCGAAACCAAACGATGCCCAATATTCGCGAAGCAGCGAACGCGCAACTTCGATTGCCGCGGGCGTGTTGGCGATCTGAATTTCGATCACACAATCCCTCCCTGGCCAGCCGTTAGTCCAATGTCGAACAGACCACTCTTCGTTGAATTAATAGGTATAGACTCCGCATTGCGGGCTGTCGAAAGCGAACGCCCGTTGCATGATCTACGCAAAGCTTTGAGGACTATCAAAATGGCTGCAGCTGACCAGACTCTCAATCCTTACGCTTCACACCTCGGGCAACAAGATGCCCTTGAAGTTCTCGAGGCGACGCCCACCAAGTTGAACGCGCTCATCACCGCCATCAGCCCGCCGGTCCTGCTGCAGGAACGCGCGCCGGGCAAGTGGAGCGTGCGCCATATCCTCTGCCACCTCGCGGATACAGAATCTGTCTTCTCATTCCGCCTGCGACAGACCATTGCAGAAGAGCATCACGTCATTCAGCCGTACGACCAGGAGAAGTTCGTTATCGCGTATGACGCTGTCTCTCCACAGGAAGCGCTCGCGGCTTTCACCGCATTTCGCAACTGGAACCTCGCCCTGATCAAGGCAGTCGGCCCCGAGACAATGTCAAAGAAGGTGACGCATCCTGAGCGAGGAACGATGACGTTCGCGACCATCGTCGAAACGATGGCGGGGCACGACCTGAATCACCTCAGCCAAATTCAGGCATGCAAAGACAGTTAGCCTGCGATTCTTTTGCACGCGACGTTAACTGGCGTCGTGCTTCGCCGCGTATTTCTCCGCGCCCATGAAGTGTAGAGAAACATACGGCTCATCGCCGACCACCCAGCTATCGTGTCCGGGCGCAATATAAAAGACGTCGCCCGGCCGCATCTCGACAACGCGTCCGTCGTCCATCGCCGCCGTCGCGCTTCCGGAGACAACCATGCCGACATGCTCGACCTGACAGCTTGCAGAGCCGGTGGCCGCGCCCACGTCGACAGACCACTTCCAGCCCGGCTCATACGTCGCTCGACCGATGGTCATACCGCCGAGAGTAACGAGGTCGAACTTGCCCTTAGAGAAAACGCGCGTCTCATCAGGGGAATCGAATCGCTTCAAAATTACTTCTAGCATTGGATTTCTCCTCAGCAGCTTGCACTTTTTCGCTACTCACCCGTGAACGATCATAGGCGCTGACATATCCGGGAACCTGAATCTCAGGGGGCAGACGCACATCGCGAATCGGTTCGCCTTTTGCGAGTGTGAGCGGCAGCACGCCCGCCCACGCGTTCAGAGCATAGTCCTCCTCATCATCCATCGGCGGCCCGGTGCGAATCTTGGCGGACGCCTCCTCCAGCGCGAACGCGAGCACGGCGGTGGCCTTCATCTCCTGCGTGGATGGATGCCTCACGTCCTTCCACCGGCCCGGAACGAGGTGTTCTGTGATCCATTCGAGCGCCAGAAGCTTTTCTGACGGCTCCTCGACAAGTCGGCCCCGGCCGAGTATGACGACGGAGCGGTAATTCATCGAATGATGAAATGCGGAACGCGCCAGCACGAGTCCGTCGAGCACTGTGATGGTGATGCAAGCCTCAGCGCCCCCGCCGAGTGCGCGCAACATGCGGCTAGCTGCCGATCCGTGTATGTACAACGTGTCGCCATGGTGTGCGTATGCGGTGGGAATGACGAACGGAGTGCCGTCGGCGACAAAGCCGACATGGCAGACCAGGCCTTCGTCGAGGATGGAGTAAACTGCCTCGCGCGTGTAGGTGCCGCGCTTTGGCAATCGATGTAACTGTGTGCGCTCTGTCTGGGCGATGGGTCTCATAGTTCGCGAAGATACTCATGCGAGTGGTCTACTACAATATCCATTTTGCGGCTCTTATATCAGTCCACTTCGCGAGTGCAAACTTCATAGTATGGACATCTCCGTTGTGCTCGATCCGTCCAGCTCCACCGCGCTGCACCAGCAGCTTTACGCTGAACTGCGCTCCGGCATTCTCGCGGGCCGTTTTGCTGCGAGCGACAAGCTGCCGTCCTCGCGCGCGCTTGCTCAGTCGCTCAGCGTCTCGCGGATGACGGTTACCCAGTGTTATGACCAACTCATCGCCGAAGGCTATCTCGAGCCGAGACGCGGCTCAGGGACCTATGTTTGCTCAGTTTTACCGGAGCTTACATTCTCGCCCGCTTCGCCCAAACGCGACACGAAGAAGGCAGACCCGGAGAGGCCAATCCGGCTGTCGCGCTATGGAATCGAACTGCAAGCGCATCTTGTGAAAGCGCAAATCGCACCGCCCCCTGCTTTGCGGTTGGATTATCTCGGCCCCGACGTCTCTAATTTCCCGACGCGCACCTGGTCGCGGCTGCTCGCCCGGCATTCGCGAAACGCCAAACGCGAGTTGTTCGCATATGCGCCGGATGCACGCGGCCACCGGCCATTGCGCGAGGCGATCGCTCATTACCTCAAGAAGGCGCGGGCTGTTGACTGCGATGTCGACCAGATAATTCTCGTCAACGGTTCACAGCAGGCGGTCGATCTTTCGGCCCGCATCCTGCTCAATGACGGTGACGCCGTGGCCCTCGAGAGCCCGGGATACCTCGCCGCCGCGCGCGTCTTCAGCGCGCAGGGCGCGACCATCGTGCCCATCGCCGTCGATGAAGAAGGCATGGACGTATCGAGACTGCAGCGTTTGAAAAGCAAAGCGCCGAAGCTGGTCTTCGTCACCCCATCGCACCAGTTCCCGACCGGCGCTTCGCTGTCGCTTACGCGGAGACTAGCTCTACTCGAGTGGGCGAGCCAGCACAACGCAGTCATTCTCGAGGACGACTACGACAGCGAATATCGCTACAGCGGGCGTCCTCTGCCGTCGCTGCAAGGCATGGCCTCTGGCGCGCCGGTGCTCTACGTCGGCACTTTTTCGAAGACTCTCTTTCCCGGATTGCGAATCGGGTACGCAGTCGTTCCCACGTCGCTCGTGCGAGTGTTCGCGCGCGCCAAGTTTCTCACCGACCGGCAGGGCCCGTCGATCGAGCAATATGCCCTTACCGATTTCCTGAATGAGGGTCACTATGAGAGGCACATTCGCCGCATGCGCCGGCTCTACGGCCAGCGGCGCAGCCTGCTCGTGGATTTGCTGCGAAAGCACTTCGGGGACGCTGTCGTCATTCGCGGAGACAACTCCGGCATGCACCTGCTTGCCGAGTTCGATCTGAAAATCAGCGAACAGGAGGCATTTGCGAGGGCCGTAAACGCAGGCGTCCGGCTTGAACGGGTCCATCGTTTCCAAGAAACGAAGCGCAGCGGTCGACATCGGGCATCATTCCTGTTCGGCTTCGCCCAACTGTCTGAGCGCACACTGCGCGACGGAGTGGCGCGGCTCGCGGTTGCCTTCCGTTGATGCGCGACGCGGAGTGCGTACCCCGATTAAGATGACTGCACTCGGCACGAATATGACAAACACTCTTTTCGCATCCGCTTCTCTCGCCGCGCTTCTCCTTTGCCAACCGCTGAGCTCTAACGCGCAAGCATCGCCGGCGGATTCGCGCCCGAAACTTCTCCATGCCGCGCATATGCTGGACATCGAGAGCGGACGTCTTCTGTCTCCCGGCGAGGTCCTCGTCCAGGGCGAGCGCATCCAGGCAGCCGGCACTAGCGTTTCGCGGCCCGCGAATGCGGAAGTCATTGATCTCGGCGACGCCACGCTGATGCCGGGATTGATTGATGCCCATGTGCATCTCTTC
>Ga0210410_10005711_pt1 | contig 10811 bp, 8 predicted proteins | sample IncBWC4MmetaG_FD_161058 | JGI IMG/M metagenome (GOLD analysis project Ga0210410, IMG submission 161058) | Forest soil microbial communities from Barre Woods Harvard Forest LTER site, Petersham, Massachusetts, United States - Inc-BW-C-4-M | ecosystem: Environmental > Terrestrial > Soil >... | reverse complement strand
CCGCCTTCATCGATCACCACCGCCTTGGCGCCGGAATTGGAAAGACGAAACTCGAGCGCGTCCTCGCCGAACAGCGTGAACAGCGGCACCGAGACCAGGCCGGAGCGGAACGCGGCGAGATGGACGATCGGCAGTTCCAGCGATTGCGACAGAAACGCCGCGACGCGGTCGCCGCGCTTCAGTCCATCGGCCTGCAGCACATTGGCAAAGCGCCGCGACAGCGCGCCCAATTCGTCGAACGAGGTGCGGGTCGTGCCGCCCTCCTCGTCGACAAAGATCAGCGCCAGCCGGTTGGAGCCGTCGGCATAGCGATCGCAGCAGGCGGCCGCGATATTGAAGCGCGCCGGAATATCCCAGCGGAAGTCGCGGTAGAGCGTGGCGTAGTCGGTTGTTTCGGTGAGCATGAACGCCAGATTAGACGATTGCCGGCGCCGCACAAACCCTCCAGCCGCGGAAGGGGTCAGCGCGCCGCGCGCTCCATGACCAGTTCCGCCCGGAGGCTTTCGAGATCGCGATAGATCGAGGCAACGGCAAGCACCCGTCCACCGCTTTTGTACTGCAGCAGGCAATCCCTTGCGGCGATATCGCCGTCGACGGCGATTTCGTCCCACTTTTCGGCGTGGCCGACGTAGTTGATCGGCACGTCGTAATGCTGGCTCCAGAAAAACGGCACCGCATCGAAGGCTTCGCGCTGTCCCAGCATGTTGCGCGCGGCGGTCTGGCCCTGGCGTTCGGCCACCACCCAGTGTTCGACCCGGATGTTCTCGCCGGAATGCGGATCGGGCCAGCGGGCGATGTCGCCCGCCGCATAGATGCCGGGAACGCTGGTTTCGAGATACGCGTTCACCGTGACGCCGCGATCGATCGCCAGGCCGGCCTTCTCCGCCAAGGCGAGGCGCGGCCGCACGCCAACGCCGACGACCACGACATCGGCTTCGATCACGCCGCCGCTCTTCAGCGTCGCGCGCTTGCCGTCGATCGAGGTGATGGTATCGCCGAGGTGAAAGATGACGCCGTGCTCTTCGTGCAGCGCGCGGACGAAATCGCCCATCTCGGCTCCCAGCACGCGCTCCATCGGCCGCTGCTCGAGGCCAACGACGTGGACTTCGATGTTCCGGGCGCGTAATGCCGCCGCGACCTCGAGTCCGATGAAACTCGCGCCGATCACGATCGCGCGCCGTGCGCCGTCAGTCGATGCAATGATCGCCCGGCAATCGGCCAGCGAGCGCAACGCATGGACATGGGGCTGGTCTGAGCCTGGGATCGGCGGGCGCACCGGCTCCGCGCCGGTAGCCAGCAGCAGGCGATCGTAGCCAACGGCTTCGCCGCGGGCGAGGATCACGTTGCGGGCCTTGACGTCGATCGAGCCGACTTCGGTCCTGAGCCGCAGATCGATATGGACCCGCGCATAAAAATCATCCGGCCGCAGCGGCAGCCAGTCCTCCGGTGCGCTGACGGCGAGATAATCCTTCGACAGGTTCGGCCTATCCACCGGGGGCGAGGCCTCGCTGCTCAGCATCACGATGCTGCCGCCAAAATCCTGCCGCCGCAGCATCTCGGCGGCGGCGAACCCCGCAGCGCCGCCGCCGACAATCACGATCCGGCCAGGCGCCTCGACGACGCCCTTCACGCGCGGCTTCGGCTGCTCGCGCTTTTGCCGGACGAAGATGCGATCGCCTTCGCGCTCGACCTTCCAGACGGAAAGCGGATTGAGCGCCGGCGCGCGCGCGGCTTCCCCGGTGCGCAAATCGAAACAGGCGTGGTGCCAGGGGCAACGAATGCTCTCGCCATCCACCAGGCCTTCGGCGAGCGGACCATGATAATGGCTGCAGTGGGCGTCGATCGCGAAAATCTCGGATCCCGACCGCACCAGCAAGACTTCATCCTCGCCGACATGACCGAGCAGGGTCGCGCCGGAGAAGTCGGACAGCGCGATTCCCAGCGACAGATCGGGGCCGGCGGGTGGAGCTTGCTGATCGGCCATGTCTTGATCTCCGCTGGTTAAAGCAATTATCCCGTCAGCGCCGCCTTCACCATGCCGCTGGCCTTGCCGAAATCCATTTGGCCTGCGTATTTCGCCCGCAACACGCCGATCACCTTGCCCATATCCTTCATGCCGGCCGCACCGGTCTCGGCGATCGCGGCCGCGATCGCGGCTTTCACGTCGTCGTCCGACATCTGCTTCGGCAAATACGCCGAGATGATCGCGATCTCCTCGCGCTCCCCTGCTGCGAGTTCGGCGCGGCCGCCCTTGTCGTAGAGTTCGACGGCCTCCTGGCGCTGCTTTATCATTTTCTGAAACACGCCGAGCAGGTCCGCGTCGGTCAAAGGCGGCTTGCCTTCGCCGCGCGCGGCGATATCGGCGTTCTTGATGGTCGAATTGACCATGCGCAGCGTCGAGAGCTTGCGCTCGTCCTTGGCCCGCATCGCGTCCTTGACCGCATTGTTGATGTTTTCGCGCAGCATCCGATAAATCCTCTCGCGGCCGCTCGGGCCGCCTTGCCGGAAAGCCTTGATCTAGGCCGTTCGCGGCGCCGAGACAACTCGGTTCCGATGGGAGCCTGGGCTGGTTTCCGACCTTGCGACGCCCGCCGCCGGGGCAATCTCGCCGGCCGGCGCTCCGCTGCATGAGGATGGCCGGAAATATGCCTTTTTGCATGTGAATCCGGGACTTGCGGCTTTGACGCCGGCACGTGCGAAGACTATGTAATGCGCTCATGACACAATCCGAAAACACCTCAGCCTGGCCGGATCACACGCCGACCGCGCTCCTCGTGCTGGCCGACGGCACCGTGCTGGAGGGCTTCGGCCTCGGTGCGGAAGGCCAAGCCGTCGGCGAGGTCTGCTTCAACACCGCGATGACCGGTTATGAGGAGATCCTCACCGATCCCTCCTATGCCGGACAGCTCATCACCTTCACCTTCCCGCATATCGGCAATGTCGGCACCAACGACGAAGACATCGAGACGGTGAACATGGCGGCTACTCCAGGCGCGCGCGGCGTGATCCTGCGCGCCGCCATCACCGACCCGTCGAATTACCGCGCCTCGCGCCACCTCGACCAGTGGCTGAAGGCGCGCGGCATCATCGGGCTTTCCGGCATCGACACCCGCGCTCTGACCGCGCTGATCCGCGAGAAAGGCATGCCCAACGCCGTGATCGCGCACGCCAAGGACGGCGAGTTCGACCTGCACGGCCTGAAGGAAGAAGCACGCGAATGGCCGGGCCTCGAAGGCATGGACCTGGTGCCGATGGTGACCTCCGGCCAGCGCTTTACCTGGGACGAGACGCCGTGGGCCTGGGACAAGGGTTTCGGCCGGCAGAGCAACCCGGAATTCAACGTCGTCGCCATCGACTACGGCATCAAGCGCAACATCCTCCGGCTTCTGGCCGGCGAAGGCTGCAAGGTCACGGTGGTGCCGGCGACCACCTCGGCGGAAGACATCCTGGCGATGAAGCCCGACGGCGTGTTCCTGTCGAACGGCCCCGGCGATCCGGCCGCGACCGGCAAATATGCGGTGCCGGTGATCCAGAAGGTGGTGGAGTCGGGCACGCCGACATTTGGAATCTGCTTGGGCCACCAGATGCTCGGGCTGGCCGTCGGCGCCAAGACCAAGAAGATGCATCAGGGCCATCACGGCGCCAATCATCCGGTCAAGGACGAGACCACCGGCAAGGTGGAAATCACCTCGATGAACCACGGTTTCGCGGTTGATCAGGCGACCCTGCCCAAGGGCGCCACCCAAACCCATGTCTCGCTGTTCGACGGCTCCAATTGCGGCATCCAGCTCGACGGCAAGCCGGTATTCTCGGTGCAGTACCACCCCGAGGCCTCGCCCGGCCCGCGCGACTCGCACTATCTGTTCAAGCGGTTCGCGGATCTGATGCGGGCCAAGAAAAGCGCCTGAGCGCTTCCGATCACGGCATCGAGATTCCCAATCCTGCGCTTTTGCCGTCAAGGAATGGTGTATGATGTGGCAACCCTCTTTTCCTGCACCGTTTGAAAGGAAGCCTCCATGAAAAGCGGAGCCGTGATCTCGATCATTTTCCTGGGCGTTTTCGGCAGTGCCCTCGCCGGCCCGGCGCTCGCGCAAAATGCGCTGGGTGGCCCCAAAAAGCAGACTGCGGTCGGCGGACCCGGACCGGCCAAGCAAAGTGCGATCGGCGGTCCGACCCGACCGACTTCACCGGTCGTGACGACGCCCAAGAGCACCAAGACGGTGGTTACGCCGCCGCCGCCCGCTCCGGCTGAGCTGATCAAGTGCGCCAAGGGCGCTTCCTGCGCCAGCGGAAAGCTCCCCGCGAAGGGAACGTGATGGGCGGCCGGCGGTTAAATCCAGGCGCGGTCTGATCCAGGCCAAATCTCAAGCGCGCAAGATCGCAAAGCGCGGGAGCATTGCCATGCAGGTCGTCAGCGCGGACTTCGAACCGCTCGCCATCGTCTTCACTGACGACGGGCTCGTCCCCAACAGCCGGCTTCCGTTCCTGGTCTACAAGGGCGCGGTCGACGTCGAGAGCGGCCATCCGGAGAAAACCATCGAGGGCCTGTTCGGCGCAAATGGCTGGGGCGACATGTGGCGCAACGGCGTCTACGATTTTCCGCACTATCACGCCACGGTCCACGAAGCGCTCGGCATCGCCCGCGGCCATGCCCGGGTGCGGTTCGGCGGCGACCGCGGCAAGGTATTCGAGATCGCAGCCGGCGACGTCGCGATCCTGCCCGCCGGCACCGGGCATCAATGCCTCATCGCGAGCGCGGATTTTTCCGTGGTCGGCGCCTATCCGCCGGGCGCGAAGATGCACGTCACGCGGCCGACGCCGGAAAACTACGCGAAGGCGCTGAAGACGATTCCGCAAGTCAAGCTGCCGAAGACCGATCCGGTGATGGGCAAGGATGGTCCGCTGGTCAGGCTGTGGAGTCGGCCGGCGTAGTCGCGGAGCCGCCCTGCCCCATTGCCGCACCAGGCCCGAACCCTCGCCGGCACTGGCCGATCCACATTGCGATCGCCAGAACATCGAGAATCACGGCAAACGCACCAAAGGCAATCCGGCCCATCAGTTCGCCCGGAATGAATCCAAAACCCATGATGCTGCCGGTGAAGTGGCGTTCGCCGGGGCCGAAGGCGACCCAGTCGAAGGTGATCGCAAAGCAGGTGATCAAAAGCGTTGCCAGCAGGTTTCGCCACTTTGCGTATTGCGGCGGCAAGGCCAGCAAGATTCCGGCGAAGAAGAACATCAACCCGGCCGGCACGCCCATCAGGCGGTCCGCCGAGAACGGATCCGCATGGATCGCGCCATCGATGACAAAACCCGCGATCGTCAAGCCCATCGCAGCTACGGCGAGGCCAATGGCCAGCCCTCCGCGCTGAGCGTCGTCGGCAACGGGCGCCGCGCGGACCTCGCGCGCTCTCAGAACTTTCGCCAGCGCCAGCAGGCCGGCGGAGGCGATGGCGGCAATCGCCAGCAAGATGAGGTCGGTGCGGGTTCGGCCCGCGGCGGAGGCGATTTCGTCGGAAGCGAACACCGCGCGATTTTGCTGTGATGGATCAACCCGGATATCGATATGGCTGCCCTTGCGGTGCTGCGCCGCCCAGGCCTGCAGCCTCGTGGCGTCGCTTTCCGAAACTGCCGTGCGCGACGTCAGCGTCGCCGTGCGCGTCTCACCGCCCGCCTCGTAGCGGACGCGGGTGCGGAGATTCCATCTCGTCCCGCCGCTGTCCCGCCTCGTAGCGATGACATCCGCCCGCTCGACGATCGCCGGCAGCACCGTCCAGCGCGATTGCACGACCTCGTCGCGCCAATCGATCAGCGTGACGCCGCCGGCAAAAATCGCGCACAGGCCGGCGAACAGCCCGAACAGTCCGGCAAGGCCGGACGCCGTCGTCCGCTGGGTGGTGCGCGCAAGGGTCAAATCGGCCATGGCGTGTCGATCGGATCGAATGGTTCAGCGCCAATCCCGATAAACCCGCAACTTTAAAAAGCCGGCCGCGATTTGCATCGGCATTCGCGCAATCCGGTTCACCCCGGATTAACCAGGGGCGGCCGAACTAATCGGCGGCACGGCTTCGGTCAAAATATCGGATGTGTCGCAGCTATTCCGCCGCGTGCTGTTGCGAATCATCTATCGCTGCCGGCCCGGAATCGCCGGGCTTTTTGCTTCGCATCCAGAGCGACAGCGCATTGGAAAGATTATCAAGATAGAGGTACACCACCGGGGTCGTGAACAGCGTCAGCGCCTGGCTGACGATCAGCCCCCCGACCATCGCATAGCCGAGCGGCTGGCGGATCTCCGATCCGGTACCGGTGCCCACCATCAGCGGCACGCCGCCGAGCATCGCCGCCATGGTCGTCATCATGATCGGGCGAAAACGCAGCAAGGCGGCCTTCCGGATCGATTGCTCCGGCGACAGGTGCTCGTCGCGCTCGGCCGTGATCGCAAAATCGACCATCATGATGCCGTTCTTCTTGACGATGCCGATCAGGAGAATGATGCCGATCAGCGCGATCAGGCTGAAATCGAATCCGAACGCCATCAGGATCGCCAGCGCGCCGACGCCGGCCGACGGCAAGGTCGACAGAATGGTGAGCGGGTGGATGTAGCTCTCATAGAGAACGCCGAGGATCAGGTACACCACGACCAGCGCCGCGAGAATCAACAGCGGCACGGTGCCGAGCGATTGCTGGAACGCCTGCGCCGTGCCCTGAAAGCTTGAAGCCAGCGTGGCGGGGGCCCCGAGGTCGTACACGGCCTTCTGGACCGCATCGGTGGCCTGGCCGAGGGCGACGTTCTCGGCGAGATTGAAACTGATGGTGATCGCCGGAAACTGGCCCTGATGGGCGATCGCGAGCGGACGTACCGGTATCGTCGTCCATTTGCAAACCACCGACAACGGCACCTGGTCGCCGGTCAGCGGCGACTTGATGTAGAGCTTGTCGAGCGTGTCGAGCTTGCCCTGCAGCTCGGGCAGGATCTCCAGGACCACGTGATAGCTGTTGAGCTGGGTGAAATACTGGGTGACCTGGCGCTGGCCGAACGCGTCGTACAGCGTGTCGTCGATCAATTGCGGCTGGATGCCATAACGCGAAGCGGTATCGCGATCGATCGTCAGCGTCAGCGTGGTGCCCTGGGTCTGCTGGTCGGTGGCCACGTCGCGCAATTGGGGCAGCTTCTGCATCGCGGACAGGATCTTCGGCGCCCACTCGTTCAGCTCGCCGAGATTGGCATCCTGCAGCGTGAATTCGAATTGCGTGCGCGTGGCGCGGCCGCCGAGGCGCACATCCTGGGAAGCCTGCATGTAGAGCCGGGCGCCTTCGACCTTTTCCAGCTTCGGCCTCAGCCGTGAGATGATCTGCTGCGCATTGGCATTGCGCTCGTCGTGCGGCTTCAGCGTCACGTACATACGGCCGGAATTGAGCGCCGTGCCGCCACCGCCGATGAACATCGCGATGCTGTCGACGGCCGGATCGGCCTGCACGATCTCGCTCAGTTCCTCCTGATGCCGCTTCATGTCGGCAAACGAGATATCCTGTGCCGCCTCCGACGTCCCGGTGAGAAAGCCGTTGTCCTGTTGCGGAAAGAACCCCTTGGGAATGATGACGAACAGATAGACCGACAATCCCAGCGTGGCGAAGAAGATGCAGAGCGTGGTCAGTTTCCACCGCAGCGCCCGGTCGAGGCCGCGCGCATAGGAATGCAGCATCCGGTCGAACGCCCGCTCGCTCCACTGATAAAACCGGCCATGCCTGGTCTCGCCGTGCGCGCGCAAAAACCGCGATGCCATCATCGGCGTCAGCGTCAGCGACACCACCAGCGAGACGAAGATCGCCATCGCCAGCGTCACCGCGAATTCGCGGAACAGGCGGCCGATGATGCCGCCCATCAGCAAGAGCGGAATCAGCACCGCCACCAGCGAAACGCTGATCGAGACGATGGTGAAGCCGATTTCGCTGGCGCCCTTGAAGGCGGCGGCGAGCGGCTTTTCGCCGGCCTCGACGTAGCGCGTGATGTTCTCCAGCATCACGATGGCGTCGTCGACGACGAAGCCGACCGCGATGGTCAAGGCCATCAGCGAGAGATTGTCGAGGGTATAGCCGAAAGCCCACATCAGGGCGCAGGCACCGAGCAGCGCCAGCGGCACCGTCACCGCCGGAATCACCGTGGCCCAGAAGCTGCGCAGGAACACGAAAATCACCATGACGACGAGCACGATGGTGATCAGGAGCGTAAGCTGCACGTCTTCGACGGCGGCGCGGATGGTCAAGGTGCGATCGCTGATGATCTTGATCTTGATCGCCGGCGGGATAGCCGCGATCAGACGCGGCAGCTGCGCCTTGATGCGGTCGACGGTCTCGATGACATTGGCGCCGGGTTGCTTGAAGATGACGAGAAACACGCCGCGCTTGCCGTCGGCCCAGGCGGCCTGCTTCATGTCCTCCGGCCCGGCGACGGCCCTGCCGATGTCGCGGATCCTCAAGGGACCGCCGTTGCGGTAGGCGATGACGACGTCGTTCCAGGCATCCGGATCCAGCAGCTGGTCGTTGGCGTAGATCGTGTAGGCGCGTTTGGCGCCGTCGATATTTCCCTTGGGGCTGTCGACCGTGGTGATCGCGATCTGGTTGCGCACGTCTTCGAGCGACAAGCCCTTGGCCACCAATTTCGCCGGATCGACCTGGATCCGGATCGCGGGCTTCTGCTGGCCACCGATGAAGACCTGCGCCACGCCTGAAATCTGGCTGATCTGCTGGCCGAGCTGGGCGTCGACGGCGTCGCTCACCCTGATCAGCGGCAGGGTATCCGAGGTCGCCCCCAGCAACAGTACCGGCGAGTCGGCGGGATTGACCTTGCGATAGGTCGGCGGCGACGGCAGGTTCTTCGGCAATTGCCCGCTGGCGGCATTGATGGCCGCCTGAATATCGTTGGCCGCACCGTCGATGCTTCGGTTGAGATCGAACTGGATCGTTATCGCGGTGGAGCCCAGCGAACTCGTGGAGGTCATTTGCGCAATGCCGGGAATTTGCGCGAGCTGGCGCTCCAGCGGCTGCGCCACCGAGGACGCCATGGTTTCGGGGCTTCCGCCCGGCAGCGTCGCCGACACCTGGATGGTCGGGAAGTCCACCTGCGGCAGCGGCGCCACCGGCAACAGCGGATAGGCGACCAAGCCGACGAACAGGATGCCTGCCATCAGCAACGATGTCCCGATCGGGTACCTGATGAAAGGCGAGGAGAAGCTTTCGTTCATGCCCGCAACCCGATGAACGGCGGGCGCATCTTCTCCCGAACACCGGGAAGCGTCCCCGGAGCGCGACCCCGGGCACGCATGTGCAGTTCCCTCGCCTGTTGTCAGGCGGTTTGCGGACTGCGAATCCGGGACCGCCTGTTGGCAGGCAGCATAATCACTCCCGGCATCATTGTGCGGATAGAACCTTCACGGACCTATTCAACCTTCGTCCTATCGGGGCTTCCGCCCCGACATGCGCGAGCGACGCCGCCACGCTTTCGCGTCGGCAAGCCCTGCCGCGGTCCAGGCCGCTTACGCCGCGTTGCTGCCTTCCTGGCGGCTGGCTTCGAACAGGAACCAGGTGCGGCGCTCGGTTTCGTCGATGAAGGTTTCGAGCAAGCCCGCGGTGCCGGAATCTTCATGTTCGTCGCAGAGCTTGTGGGCTTTGCGCATCGCCGCCGCGATGTGCTTGTTGTCTTCCATCAATTCGCGCAGCATCTCGCGCGGCGGCACGTAGCTCTCGTTGTTGTCCTGGATGGTCTGCAATTTGCCGACCTGCCCGATCGAGCGCAGCGTGACGCCGCCGAGCTTGCGGACCCGCTCGGCCAATTGATCGGTGGTGGCGAAGACCGCCTCCGACTGCTCGTCGAGCATCAGGTGATAATCGCGAAAGTGCCGGCCGCTGATGTGCCAGTGGAAATTCTTGGTCTTCAGGTAAAGCGCGAAGGCATCGGCCAGCAGCACATTCAGCGCCGCTGAAATCTTGTCGACCGCCGCTTGCGGCATGTCGGTCGGGGTATCGAGGTCGGGGGAAACTTTCTCTGACTTGGCTTTGCTCACGATGCACCTTCCTGTTAGGAAACGGACCATTGCCGGCATGGACATAGGTCGGCGGACCATCTAACGCATCATCTATCCGCCGGTTCCCGTGCTGGAACCCAGTTTTACCGGACCGCCGCAACACATGGACGACTGGATCGATTATTACGATTCCACGCATACGATTTATGCGAGCCGCCGGCATCGCGACCTGCATTTCAAGCTGATCGCCCGCGATATCATCGGCTACATCTCTTCCCCGGACGCGGTGGTACTGGATTATGCCTGCGGCGAGGCGCTGTCGGCGGCCAAGGTGGCGGAAGCCTGCGGCCAGTTGATCCTGGCCGAGCCGGCGCCGGGCGTGCGCGGCCGGCTGATCGCCCGTTTTGCCCCCAATACAAAGATCCGGGTGCGCTCGCTCGATGATTTGCGGAACATGCCGGAGAAGTCGGTCGATCTGGCGGTGATGAATTCGGTCGCCCAGTACATGACGCCGGCCGAACTCGATGCCGCCTTGGCGGTCATCAAGCGGCTGCTGAAGGCGGGCGGCCGGCTGGTGCTGGGCGATATCCTGCGCCCGGAGGTCGGCATGGGGAGGGATGTGGCGGCGCTGCTGCGCTTCGCGGCCACCCACGGCTTCCTCAAGGACGCCCTGAAGGGGCTGGTCGCGACCGCGCTATCCGACTACCGGCAATTGCGTTCGCGCGTCGGCCTGCACCGGTACGGCGAAGCCGAGATGGTCGGAAAGCTCGCGGCGGCCGGATTCACCGCGGC
>Ga0210410_10005709_pt1 | contig 10817 bp, 10 predicted proteins | sample IncBWC4MmetaG_FD_161058 | JGI IMG/M metagenome (GOLD analysis project Ga0210410, IMG submission 161058) | Forest soil microbial communities from Barre Woods Harvard Forest LTER site, Petersham, Massachusetts, United States - Inc-BW-C-4-M | ecosystem: Environmental > Terrestrial > Soil >... | reverse complement strand
ATCGCCGCGCTGTTAGGGGCTTTTTAAACCGCGGCATTTGAAAATCGGCCGCTCACGGGCTCGTTGCTTGCGGAATCGCCTTGGCTATGGCCTGCTTTGGCGATTGATCGATTGATTGCGGGGAATGAAGATGATCCGGGCTTTTGCTTTGCTGTTTGCGGCGGTGACACTCCTGGCGGCGGGCGCCGGCCAGGCGCTGGCCGAGAGCCAGGACTCGCGTGAGATCATGGGCTTCGGGCCCAGTTTCTTCGGCTCCGGCGGTGCCAGCCCTATCCCGCGCGCGACCGTGAATTTCGTCAGCGGATATGCCCCCGGCACCATCATCGTGAACACCGCCGAGCGGCGGCTTTATCTGGTGCTGCCCAACGGCCAGGCGCTGCGCTACGGCATCGGCGTCGGCCGCGACGGCTTCCGCTGGGGCGGGGTCCATCGCATCTCCGCCAAGAAGGAATGGCCGAGTTGGACGCCGCCCTCGCAGATGCTGGCGCGCCGCCCCGATCTGCCGCGCCACATGGCCGGCGGCATCGACAATCCGCTCGGCGCGCGAGCGATTTATCTGGGCTCGACGCTTTATCGAATCCACGGTTCCAACGAGCCGGAGACGATCGGCCAGGCGGTTTCCTCCGGCTGCTTTCGCATGACCAATGACGACGTCAAGGATCTCTACGATCGCGTCTCCGTCGGCACCACCGTGGTCGTGAAGAACTAGCCGTTCGCCGAAGCGATACTTATCGTCGTCCCTGCGAAAGCAGGGACCCATACGCCGCGGCGGTTGTTTAGAGAGATGCTGGCTGACGGCTTTCGCGCAACAACACAAGCCGGTGGTTATGGGTCCCTGCTTTCGCAGGGACGACGATGTTGGTATTGTTTGCAATGAGCCGTCCCTCCCAGTTCCCGATCTACGCGGCCGTTTTGCTGACCATCGCGTTCGGCGGCGTCGTCTGGCAAACGGCGGCAGCGGCCGAAATCCCCGCCATCGCCTCGCGCCAGCGCACCGAGAAGAAACTCTTTACCGACAGCGAGATTGCGGAAGGGTTCTTCAAGACCGCGTTCGGCGCCGAATATCATCTGGCCGGCCGGGTCGACCGCATCCGGAAATACGACACGCCGGTGCGGGTGTTCGCCGACGGCAACCGCCCCGACCGCAAGGCGCAACTCGCCAGGGTCGTCGCCGACATCGGACAAAAGGTCCGGCATCTCGACATCGCCATGGCCGACAACAGCGACAACGCCAATGTCGTGGTCAAACTGGTGCGCGACCGCGATCTCTATCATACCATCACGAGCTTCTACGGCAGCGAACGCGCCAGGGAGATCAAGACCTCGCTCGATCCGCAATGCCTGTCCGGCTTCCGCAAGAACGACAATTACGAGATCGAGCACTCCGACGTCATCCTCACCGTCGACAACGGCGATTTCATCTTCCTGGATTGCGCCTATGAGGAGCTGCTGCAGTCGCTCGGCCCCATCAACGACACCTCCTCGGTGCCCTGGACCATGTTCAACGACAACGTGTCGATGGGATTTTTCGACGTCTACGACCAGTATATCCTGAACGTGCTGTACGACCCGCGCATCAAGGCCGGCATGACGGTCGCCGAGGTCAATGCCGTGCTGCCCGACGTGCTCACCGATGTGCGGGCGTGGGTGAGGAAGACCAACAATCTGGGGGAGTAGCGCTGAAACTGTCTTTGCCGGGCTTGACCCGGCAATCCATCCTCTTCGAAAGGAGCTTCTTGCGTAGATGGATGGATGCCCGGATCAAGTCCGGGCATGACGAGGATGTTTGCGTGCACACCAATCTCAATTTTCAAACAGCGACATCGTCTAAAGACGCAGCTTCGCGATCTCGCCGCTTGTTTCGCGCGAGGTTTGGCCTGCTCGTTCCGCCCTCTCCATTCAGAGAGGGCGCAGGGAATGCCGGGCGTCCGATGCGCCCGATAGCCGCGTGTGCAATGAGTGTGGTAGAACGCACACGCGTTAGTCAGGTCACACCGGGAAACACCCGGCATTCCCCGCGCAATGGTTTACGGCTTATAACGCGCTCTCCCCGGTGACCGGCTTTTTTGCCACCGTCGCCTCGCGGAGGTCCCGCAAGACTTGACGCCAGCGTCGGGGCGTCAGGACCACACGACTTCGCCGTCCGCGTCAGCGCCGTTCGTCAAAGGCGCCAGCAGCGTCCACCGCATCCCGTCCCGCGTTCGTGACGATCGCGAACCGCCCCTCTGTGGGACGGGACGGTGAGAATATAAAGTGATTTGGGTATTCGGAAAATCAGAATATTTTTCGCCAAGGGGCTGGACAGGCCCTTCACTGATTTGCCCGTCGGGTCGTTTCGTACGGCGGATTGGCCAGAGGTGTTCTCCGCCGATGCGAGCAAGATGCGGATTACGCTGTCGCTAATCTGCCCTCCGTGCTCCGGCGGCGGCCCATTCAAAATACGTGAGTTCATACCGCATCATTCGAGGCTCCCGTTTCCGGCTTGAATCACGTCGGGAGTACCTCTCTTGCCCCGCCGGTATACCCATCGAGTTCGGTTGTAAGAACGATCCACGGGAGGCTCGTTAGGGTGCGAGCCATGTCCCTGCCCCCAGATGGCCTGGGACGCGGCCCACGCCCCTGTGATGCAAGACGGGGGCGCGCTTCCGACCGGTCGAGGTTCATTCTATGCGGTCCAGATCTGCAGAATTGTGGATTGGCGCGGCCCTTGGAGCCAACCTGTTTTTATCGGCCATAATATTTATGGCTCGCGGTGCTGACGCTCACGGCACTGGAGTCGCGCTGTTCGCTACAGGACGCGTCGCGTTTCTCTGGTTCTGGGCAGCATATGCCGGAGGGGCGTTGACGACCCTGTTTGGTCCGGCGTTTTTGCCGCTGAAGCAGCGCGGGCGGGAGTTTGGCCTTGCCTTCGCAGCCGCGCTCCTCGTTCATCTCGCCCTGGTTGGCTGGCTTTGCTGGAATTGGCGCACGCCGCCAATCGACGTATTCATCCGTTTCGGAACTGCTGCGGCCTTTACTCTTCTTCTTGCACTTTTCTCGTTTGGAAATCTGCACGCGGTGCTTGGTCCGAAGGGATGGCGGCTATTGCGGATAATCGGAATGAATTACATTCTCTACGCCTTCCTTTATGACTTCATGCAAAATCCGTTGCACGGTGGAGTCCGGCGTCTCGTTTTATATTTGCCCTTCGCCGTGATGGCTATCGTGGCTCCCTTGCTGCGGCTCGCAGCTTGGGGCATCCAGTCTGACTTCTTGCGAACGCGGACAGGCGTTGCCGCGGAGGCACAGCGTGCTCGACGAGAGTTCGGTTGCAAGAACGACCCACAGCAGGCTCGTTACGGTGAAGCTGTACACGATCAACCGTGACCGCTTCCGGGTGCTGGCACACTGCACTGGCGGCACACTGGGGGACCCTGACCGCGTCGGGTTACGCCAATCTCTCTGTTTTGAGAGAGGCCGCGCGAGTGGCGGGGCTACCTCTCTTGCCCGCCGGTATACCCAGACGGGGCCGCGCTTCCGACCGGGGTCGAGGTTTATTCTATGCCATCCAGACCTGCAGAATTGTCGATTGCCGCGGCCCTTTGAAGACCGAGCTTGTTCACACTTCTTGTGCAAATTGCGCAAAATCCAACGATGAGGTTTCCGGAAAGAATCAAAAATCTGCCACTGGCGTCATCGGGATGCCTTTGGGCCGTGCACAAGCTGTTCAATGCTTCGAGATGAGAATGCCGCTTCCGCTTATTGAAACCGGCCATTGCAACGTGGACCTCAAGCCGTCGCCAATCGAACCTTCATGGATCATCGAAGGTAATCCAGAAGCCTGCTCCCGCAAGCTGTCGGCCAGCGCGGACGGAGCCGTTGCGACCCTGATCTGGGCTTGCGCCGAGGGCAAATTCAATTGGTACTACGATTACGACGAGACCATCATCATCCTCGAAGGATCGGTCGTCCTCGAAAGCGAAGGCATGCCGCCGAAGCGCTATGGCGTCGGTGACGTAATCTTTTTCCGCAGCGGTGCGCATGTTAAATGGCACGTTGAGGGCTATGTGAAGAAGGTCGCTTTCTGCCACCAGACCAATCCGATCGGGTTCGGTTTCGTTATCCGCGGCATCAACCGCCTGAAGCGGATGTTCCTCAAGCTCCCTGCGGGACACCTGCTGAGATTTTGCTTTTCCGCAGCGATACTGAATGGCTCCGTATAGTCACGGTCCAGCCCGCAGATGGGCTTGGCCCTCGGCTTTTTATCTTTTTCCATCAGCTTGCGCGCGGCGCCGGATCGGCCAAGGGGCGAGGGTTGATGAATTTCATGCTTGCGGCCATGACTGCTTCGTCCGGCGCGCGCAACACGGCGTTGAGCGCATCTGTCCGCCGATGCGAGGATGATGGCGGATTACGCTGTCGCTAATCTTCCCTCCGTGCTCCGACGGCAGCCCATTCAAAGTACGTGAGTTCATACCGCATAATTCGAGGCTCCCGTTTCCGGAGCTATCACCTCCAAACCGATGCCTTCAATCGGCAAAACCAGACAACCGGCATTTCCGAGATTACCCCCCTAACCGGACATGGCGCGGACATGCCAAAATCGACGCTGATGCCCCATTGCGGAAGTGATCGACTTTAGGGGCGAGCGCAATAAACCTTTGTATCGTTCCGTGACAACTTTAGATGCCGGAAGATTACCCACGTGCAATGAGGCGTCGATCGCGATTCGTCTTAGGAAGCATGCGTTGGAAAAGCGCTCGGCGCAGCCCGGAGCGGCCAGATTAGCGGCACTAATTGCAGAAAGCAGCAAGGAGAAGAAGGTCATGACTAAACAGCGTCCAAAGACTGACACATCAGCTGTCAACGTCGCTGATTACATCGTCGAGCGCCTTGCCGCAGAAGGAATCGACCACTGCTTCGGCGTTGCCGGCGATTACGTGTTTCCAATTTGCGATGCGGTCGACAGCAGCGTTAAGGTGAAGTGGATCGGCTGTGCCAATGAATTGAATGCGTCTTACGCCGCAGATGGCTATGCGCGCATCCGGGGCGCGGCGATGCTGGCGACGACCTATGGCGTCGGCGAGCTATCCGCCATAAACGGCGTGATGGGCGCTAAGGCGGAACGATCACTGGTTTTTCACGTCGTCGGAATGCCCTCCTATCAGCATCAGCGCTTGCACAAGATCGCCCATCACACGCTCGGCGACGGCGTCTTCGGCAATTTCGTCGAACTGTCCGCCGGCGCCGCGTGCTGTCATGCGGTCATCAATCCGGAGAACTGCGTCGTCGAAATGGAGCGCATCATCGCCGAGGCGCGCCGCAACCATCAGCCAGCCTATATCGCAGTGCCGTCGGACTACGGGCTATCCCCGATCGTGTCGGCTGACGTGAAGCCGATCGTGCCTCGATCGAACGAAGCAGCGTTACAAAAGGCGATGGCGATCATCGCAGAACGCGTCAACAAGGCGAAATCCATAGTCGCATTTCCCGCCTTCACAATTTCGCGGCTCGGCTTGCAGAAAGAGGCACGGAAGGCGATCGAAGCGCTGGGCTGCCCCTTCGTTACAACGCTCATGGAAAAATGCGTCATCGGTGAAAGTCATCCGCAGTTCGCCGGCATGTATGCCGGCGCGGTGTCGGAGCCGAATACGCGCCAAATCATCGAAGGCGCCGATCTGGTCCTCGATCTGGGCGGCGTCAATTTGAACGACATCACCACGGCGGCCTATTCCGGCAAACTCGATCTGTCGCGGTTTGTTACCGTCGGCCTCGACGACGTCAGGATCGGAGACCAGGTCATCGCCAATGTCCGGCTTGAGGACATTTTGTCCGAGCTGGCCAAGCTCAAACCATCATCGGCGCCATACAAGGGAAAACCGCAGAGGCTCGCGCAGGTAAACGGCAGGCCGTCCGACAAGATCACGATGGCCGCGCTTTATCCGCGCTACGCGGCGTTTCTGCGCGCCGGAGACACGGTCGTTCTCGAGACCGGCAGCTCAAGCCTCGGCGTGACACCAACGATCCTTCCGGATGGCGTGCGCGTGGAAGCGCAAGTTCTATGGGGATCGATCGGTTGGGCGACCCCGGCCGCCTTCGGTGTCGCGCTTGCGGACCCGAGCCGGCGCACAATTCTGATCACCGGCGAAGGCTCGCATCAACTGACTGCGAACGACGTCGGCGCCATGGGACGGTTTGGAGCAAACGTCATCGTCTTCGTACTCAACAATAGTGGCTACCTCATCGAGCGCGCGCTGGAGGAAAATCCGGACTGGACGTACAACGACCTCGCGCCTTGGAACTATGCCGAATTGCCGGAGGCGCTGGGATGCGCAAATTGGTATACCGCGCGTGTGACCACGCTTGGCGAACTCGACGAGGCAATGAAGGCCGCACGCGCCAGCCAAACCGGGGCGTATATCGAGATCATTGGCGGCAAAATGGATATGCCGCCGGCCCTCGCCTTCGCCCATGGCCAACTTAAGGCTATGTACGGCGACACGCCATAATCTTTGCAGACCCGAAACAATAATCTTTGCAGACCCGAAACAGCGGATGGCGAGAGCAGCTATGCTTCCGGCATATGCGAAGTCCGGAAGTCTGCTTATGCCACACGATAAAGGTCATACCTGACGAAATTAGAAAGATTGGTGAAAAACGAATCTCTCGCAACCGAAGATGGCGAGGCTCGTTGGTTCGAAGCCAACCGAAGTTGGCGCTCTCCGCTTGTGATGGGACTGCTTCCGTAGCCAATTTGTCGCACTCACCGCATCTCGTGCTGCTGCGACAAAGTGGATATGGTATGTTCATTGAAATTTCTAATTAGCTATCGGACCTGGATCAAATGCTCGTTGGGTGCTTACAACACCCCGCGAGATACCGTTGTCTTATCAAGTTCGCCGATGGGTCGCGAGGTCGCGGCAACGTTTCTGCCGCATCCGGCTCCAGGAATGTAGCAATTCATTTCAGAGGAGTCCTCCCCCGATAGCTCGAAGCGCGACTTCAGAGGCGATCGATCCCGTACCAGCAGGAGGAAGCAATGAAGCCCACTTGCCCGAGTATGAAGCTGAGCGTGATCGCAGCACCCGCGGCGATTACAATCGTCAAGGCAGCGCTTTTCGCTGGGATACTGACGGCCTTCGCGCCGGCTGTTGTTTTAGGACAGTCCATTGAAAAGAAGGGGACCGCTCCCTACGTGACGCATTTCGTTTTTCGGCCGCTGACGACCATTGACATTGCCGAACTCGGTAAGGCGACCACGCTGGAGGCGGTCGGGACTACGCAAAACATGAAGGGAGAGAAGATGCTCGACAAGATGTCGGCACAGTGCGTAGCGCTGAACGTTGCGTCCGGCGAGAAGAAATACATTGACGGTGCCTGCGTGTTGGCCGACAGCGATGGGGATAAGATTTTCTCGACCTTTGATACTCGCGACCTCGACAAATCGCAGCCGAAGATGGATTGTGGCACCCATATCATCACCGGCGGTACCGGGAAGTACAAGGGAATCACCGGCAGTGAGCCATTTACTTGCATAAACATGCCTGCACTGGCTGGTTCCGGCGGCTATTTTGCGATGGATATCCCGCATAACACGACGTGGGAAATCAAATAGCAAGATCCTCGATGTTCTCCTAGAATCAGGTCACTGCGCCACCCAGTGAATGAGAGCCCGGCCCAACAGCCGGGCTTTTTTCTGCCGATCTCATACCCGGAGATCAACGGCAGCATGCGGACACCAATGTCCGTTCATGGCGACACTTTTCGGAGATCTATCCGTGGGTTCTTCGATCGATCCTCCGGTTCGAGGCCGCCCCTCCTGGGCCTCACACTTGACTTCGTCGAATGAATTCGCTGCGCTCCTAGGCGGCTTGGCGAAAAACATGGCCACCGCCAAGGGCCACGATATCGTCGACTGCGCGGGTACTGCCTTCATCCGCTTCAACGACGATGGCTGTCATCCCCGGACGCATATCGGTTGTGACCGAGTCTATAAAGTCGGAATCGAGCGCTGCCATCACGGTATCACCACCAAGGCCAGCAGTGGCGCCGAGAGCAGCCCCCAGTGCCGCACCGGGTGCGCCGGCGATCAAACCGATCAGCGCCCCGGCAGCGGTGCCAACCGCGGTTCCAAGAAGCGGACGTTCACGATCCTCGACCAGCGACACGTTTCCGCGATCGTCTTTTTTGACCATAACCCCGGCCTTTAGCTTGAACTGGGTAACGCCGGACTCCTTTAAATTCTTGATTGCGCTGGCGGCGTCATACGCAGAATTGGTATTGTTGAAGGTCGCTACGATGATCCTGTTGGTCATTTCCTTCTCCTCCATGATTGGATTTGGTTGTGAACTGATTGCCGCCAGATGGTCGAACGCTTCACGACCGGGTGGATTTTATCATCCGGACCAGGCGGATCGGTCGCGTGCTGTCCAGGCAAGGCAGCCTAGCTTGGGTCGATCCGCAAGGTTACCAACGTTGGCTTGCAGCGGAGCACGCGACCTTCGAGGCGCTCGCAGCGAAGGAGAAATAGGTGCGCGGTGGCAGTGAGGATCAAATCCCCCAACCCGAACCGACTGCTCCCATGTCCTATTTCGTGCCCTTCGATACGAACTTGCCTATCAGGACGCTTTGGCCTGTTCAGCCTCAACGCGCCCGACCATGGCGTCGAGGACAGCCAATTTCGCCTGCTCGATCGCCGAGATCGCATAGTCGATTGAGAACGCCGCCTCGTCCTCCAATCCTTCGGCATAGTTCTCCGCGCGCTTAACGGCTCGATCGTGCTTTCGCTCTTCAATGCCTGCCTTCAATGTCTCAAGGTCGGCGGCAACTTTCGCTTGCAGGGCAGCCCAGTTTTTAGAGGCCGTGGTCGCAACGGATTTGATATCTTGATCCATCTTGCCGATCGCGGCAGTAACCGCGGCGCGAGACTGCTCCCGACGCGCCACGACCTTTTCATGCGCTTCGGTTTTCGCCGCTTTAACGGCGTCCTCGGCGCTTTTTGCACGAACCGATAGATCAGCCAATTGTTCGGAGAGAGGTCGGACCATTGCTTCCTCCTTTTCCAGTACGGTGTGAAGTTTGCGATGCGCTAAGTCGAACCTGGAGTAGTCGCACAGCTCAGCACTTGAGACGCCTGGCCATGGTATTCCCCGATATTTGACCGACTTCGACCCTTCACGCAGATTCCTGTTCGCGACCGATGCGTCGGCTCAAGCCGCACGCTTGTACTTCTTCAGCTGAAACGCGAGCGCGATGTAAACGCAGCCCGCGAGGATCGCGAACCAACCGATCAACCAGACAACCGCCAGCGCACCCGCGCCGGGTTGGGCAAACATGATAACGCCAAAGGCAACCGACAGCAGGCCGCTCAGACCGAGCAGCCATTCGCCCTCGATTTCCTTGCGCAGCCGGATCGCGCCCCAGATCTGCAGCACACCGATGACGATTGCCCAGCTGGCGATGAACATCAGCAATACCAGCGCGGTCATGCCTGGCCAGACGAAAGTCAACAGGCCAGCGAGAATACCGGCGATGCCGACGACGGCGAGCCACCATCGCGGCGCTATCTCGCCACCCCTGCCGGCAATCGCCGCCCACAGCGCCAGGACGCCGTCGGAGATCGCATAGAAGCCCCACAAGAGGGTCAGGGTCAGCAGGGTGAGACCGGGCCAGGTGAAGGCCAGGACACCGAAGCCAATGGCGGCTATGCCACGCAGCAGCAGCAGCCACCAATTTTCCGCGAGTTCGCGCAGCGCGAGCCCGAGGAATGGGGACGGTTGGCTGGGGTGAAATTGTGCATTGCTCATTTGAATTCCTCCCGAATTTGGGTTCCTCCTGAATTCAGAATCCCCGGGGGTGCCATAGGTCGTTGCGAAGACATGATCGGACCAGGAGTTGCCTTAGCTTGTCGCCGTGGCACGCCGAACTCGCCGCCCTCTCCCTAGCGGGCGTACTCAAACGGAGGACTAGCCTTCAGGGCTTCCTTCGTGGCGCCCGCCAGAACCAGCTTGTTGTCGACCAATTTCAATTGGGAGACCGGGATGGCTACATCGTGCTTCGTCAGTCCGATGAAGCCGCCGGCGTTGATGACGGCGTAGGAAACGGCTTTGTCGGGTGCGATGATGATATCGTCGATTGATCCGACGCGTTCATCCTTGTCGTTAAATACAGACTGCCCCAGGATCTGGCGCTTCGTGCTCCAACCCATGGAGACGTCTCGCATCTCTGCGACGCTGACACCGAGGAGAGTAGAACCAGCCACCTGCGCATGCGAGATGGCCGGCGCGGTTAGCGCGATGCTCGCAAGCATTAAAATGTGCATCGATTTCATGGCGACTCTCCATTGAAGTGGGGACCGCCCTCGCCGGAAGATCGTCCGCAGTCGGAATTTGAACCCGCTGCAGGTGATGTCAAGATTTTGAGCTCTTCCGCCGACTCCTTCGGGCCGTCGGGAATCCCCTGGTTAGCCAAGATTTACTAAAGCCGGAGGCAGGAATGAATGACCTTACAGTAACCAAGATATAGGTATTTCTGCGTACTAGTTCCCTCACTAACCAATTCTCGCACTATGCGTGGTTACTCGGCCGGCTTCCAGATCCTGGAAGGAGCTATCGGGCAGGCCCGATATCGAATCAAAACCACGCCACCTCGCGAAGGCCGTGCGGCCCGTGCGAGAGGGGACGAACCCGCGGCGCTCGACCAGCCTTCAAACGGCTCTCGTCGACACAATGCGGACGAGGTCTACGGCATTCTTGGCGCCAAGCTTTTCCATGATCCGTGCTCGGTGAATTTCGATAGTCCGGAAGCTGATGCCGAGCTGACGGCCAGCTTCCTTGCTC
>Ga0210410_10005708_pt1 | contig 10818 bp, 4 predicted proteins | sample IncBWC4MmetaG_FD_161058 | JGI IMG/M metagenome (GOLD analysis project Ga0210410, IMG submission 161058) | Forest soil microbial communities from Barre Woods Harvard Forest LTER site, Petersham, Massachusetts, United States - Inc-BW-C-4-M | ecosystem: Environmental > Terrestrial > Soil >... | reverse complement strand
ATTTGGACAGTTCAATATCAACGGCAACCGCGACCGCTCGAATAATTACAATCTTGACGGCACGGACAACAACGATCCCTTTTTCAACAACTCGGCGTTGAACCAGGTGGGCATCACGGGCGCGCCGGCGACGCTGCTGCCGCTCGATGCGATTCAGGAGTTCAGCATTCAGTCAGGATTCGGCTCGGAGTACGGGCGCAATTCGGGCGCGGTGGTGAATATCATCACGCGGTCGGGCACAAACGTCTTGCACGGCTCGCTCTATGAATACAACCGGAACTCCGCGTTTGATGCTCGCAACTATTTCAACACCGCGCTGCAGCAGGACGGGACGCCCAACCCGCAGTCGCGATTCAACAATAACAATTTTGGCGGATCGCTCGGCGGCCCGGTGATCCGGGATCGCGCGTTCTTTTTCTTTGCTTATGAGGGGCAGCGCGAACGCGTGGGCTCGGACTTTACGCTGTCGGTTCCCTCCACGGCACAGATTGCCGCCGCGCAGGCTGTGGCCGTAAACAACCCTGTTCAGACGGTGCCCAGTGTCAGCCAGGCTCTCATCAAGATTACCGACCTGTTTCCTACCAGCGACACGAATTCGCTGGCCTATTCTGTGCGCGACAAAAACGACAGCAACAATCTGATCGGCAAAATCGACTACCAGTTAAACGCAAACAACACCCTGAGCGGGCGCTATGCCTTTGGACAAAGCGATCAGGTGTTCCCACTCGGTTCCCTTGGCGGGTTCGGGAGTGGTTCCCGGCTGGCGAACTTTGAGCAGATTTCACCAACGCGCGTGCAGGTGGTCTCGGTGAACTGGCTGACGACTTTTTCGACCACCAAGTACAACGAAGTTCGTTTCGGGTATTCGCGCTTCCGCACCGGATTTAACTCCGCCGACGCGACGCCGGGCAATCCGAATTTCATCGATCCGAACTCGCTTGGCCTGGATATGGGCACGGCGCATGTCGGTTTGCCGGAAATTGATTTCAACGGAGACCTGGAGAACCTTGGCGCAACGGCCTTCAGCGTGCCGCGCGGACGATTGAGCGAAACGTTCCAGATACTGGACAATTACTCCTGGATTCGCGGGCACCATACCTTCAAGTTCGGCGGCGAATATCACCGATATGACGTGCAGAGCTTCAACGACAATCTGGAACGGGGTTTGCTCGACGTTAACACTACCCCCACCCTGTCCACCGATCCCATCGTGAACGAGCTCGCGAACTTCTACATCGGTAATATTTTTGCCCAGGGCGACAGCGGCAACACGCAGCGGTTTACTTTCAACAATAATTTCGGCTTCTTCGGCCAGGATGAATTCCGGCTGCGTCCCCACCTGACCGTCACCGCGGGGCTGCGCTGGGAATACATCGGGCCGCTTGGCGAAAAACACAACCTGCTCTCCAATTTTGACGCGAGCAACAATCTTGTCCGGGTCGGGTCGCCGACCCTGCCAAATGTATACAACCGCGATCTGAACAACTTTGCGCCGCGGCTTGGCATTTCCTGGAGCCCGCGCCGGACGACTGTGGTTCGGGCGGGCTACGGATTTTATTACGATTACACCCCGCAGAATAATCTCATCGCCAACTTCACAAACTCGGCGGGTATCGCCACGAACCCGGTTGCCTCGCTTTCGAACAGCCCGTTTTTTGTGGGCGCGCTCGATTTCAACTCCGGTGCGTTTAATGGAACCGCCGCGGGCCCGGTGTTCACGCCAACGGTGTTTCCGCAATCCATCTTTATTACAGACCACAATCTGCGCACACCGTATGTGCAAAGCTGGAGCCTGAACATCCAGCAGGAGATCAGCCACGCACTGGCATTCGAAGCGGGCTACGTAGGAACCAAGGGAACGAAACTCACGCGCCTCTACGACGCCAACCAGGGCCGCGACTCCGGAATCAATAATCCCGCTTTCCCGCAGTACGCGGCCGTGGATGTTTTTTCCGGCGGGGCGAATTCCACATATAACGGATTACAGACAACCGTGAGGCTCGAACAGTTTCATGGCTTCTCGGGCTTCTCGACTTACACCTGGTCGAAGTCTCTGGACGGTGCGTCTGACGGCATCAATTTCAACTTCGCCAACGCCGCGTTCCCGCAGGACTCGACCAATTTGCGGGCGGAGAAAGGGCCGTCCACTTTCGACACGCGGCATCGCTGGACGACGGCCGTCAATTACGCGGTGCCTGAAGCGAAATTCCTGCCGCACATTCTTGCTGCGGGGTGGCAGCTGAATTCCATCATCACCGTGCAATCGGGCCGGCCGATCAACATCGTCACAAGCGCGGGCGGTGTGAACTCCAATTTCGTGGAGCGTCCGGACATTGTTCCGGGAGTGAATCCGATTCTGCCGCACTGGACGCCAACAACCGGCTACTTGAACCCTGATGCCTTCGCGTTTCCGGCTATCACGGCCAGCGATCCGAACGGCTACTTCGGCAACCTGGGCCGCGACGAGATTTTTGGACCGGGCTTCTGGAACCTGGATTTCTCCCTTAGCAAGAATTTCCAGTTGTGGGAGCGGTTGCAGCTTCAGTTTCGTTCGGAATTCTTCAACATCTTCAACCATCCGAATTTTGCGTTGCCGACCAACGTAATCACTCCGGGTTCGGGCCCTGCCGGGGCGATCACGCAGACGCCGGACGTGGCGCAGGGGAATCCGGGACTGGGCGGTGGCGGACAGCGCGTGGTGCAGTTCGGGCTGCGATTGCAGTTCTAGCGGCCGAGGGCGACACTTCCCGCGGTAAACATTGTTTGCTTTCGCGCAGATGCGGATGATAGAAATGACATAACTCGTTGAAGAGGACAGACCCCTCTGAGAGGTTCCCCTGAAATGGAAACTGGGATTCAGTTGGCCTCAGTAGGGGGAAACGTAACGCCACGAAACGGCGGTTAATTGAGCGCCGGTTTCAACCGGAAGCTGGATGGCACCGCCGCATTTGTGGCTCCAGCAAGAACTCTCCGTCCGAGGAGGTTTTTGCGGAATGACCACTTACAGTGAGCGCGTACTCGTTGAGGCAATTCCCCATTTAATCAATCAAGAAATCACCCTCCGTGGCTGGGTATGCCGCATTCGTGTGCTCGGAAAGACAGTTTTTGTCGTCCTGAAGGATTCGACCGGGGAGTTGCAATGTGTTGCCGAGCCGGAGTCCATCAAGGAGCATCACCTCAAGCTGGAGGATACCATCGAGATCGTGGGACGCATACGAGCGGAGCCTCGCGCAAAGCTGGGCTACGAACTGGATATCGTTCGGGTTCGTGTCCTTGGGCGTTCAGGACAGCATCTTCCATTCACCTCGTATTCCAATCTGGAGTCGGTCAGCCCCGAGACGCTTGTGGAGTATCGCCCATTGGCGATCCGCCACGAAGCTATCGGCAACATATTTCGAGTTCAGGCCGCCCTGCTGAAATATTTCCGCGAATTTCTGACCCAGCGACACTTCACGGAGATTGTGACGTCCAAGCTGGTGGCATCGGGAACGGAGGGCGGAACGAATCTTTTCGAAGTCAAGTACTTCGATCGCATCGCCTATCTGGCGCAGAGTCCGCAGTTCTATAAGGAGCATTGCGTAGCGGGATTTGAACGCGTCTTCGAAACGGGCCACGTGTATCGAGCCGAGCCTCACGCCACTAGCCGGCACTTAACCGAATACTATTCGCTCGATTTGGAGTTCGGGTTTGTGGATGGCCCTGAGGACGTAATTCAACTTGAGCGCGAGTTGCTGACCTCTATTTTTGCGTCCTTGAATGAATGGTACGGGGACATCCTCCTTTCCTACCGGGAACGGCCGCTGCCCTCGATGCTTGGGGTTCCCTGCTGGGAATTTGCGCGGTGCCTAGAACTCCTGAAGGAACATTTCAATCGAACGGACCTGACCGACGATCTGGACCCGGAAGCCGAGCGGCAATTGTGCCAGCTCGCAGCCAGGGAGACAGGTATCCCCGCAGTCTTCGTGCTTGGTTTCCCGCTCTCCGGGCGCCCCTTCTACACGGCACCGCGTGGATCGGCGGGGGCAGCGAGCAGCTTCGATCTCTTGTTTCAAGGGATCGAGATCACCACCGGAGGGCAGAGGCTCCATCGGCGTGAAGACCTGGAGCATGCCCTGAGGAGCCGCGGAATGGACCCGGCAAACTTCGAAAGCCATTTGAAGATGTTTGAGATGGGAATGCCTCCTCACGGAGGGTTCGCGATTGGGCTGGAGCGGCTGACGGCACAAGTGCTGAACCTCTCGAACGTGCGACAGGCAGCGTTATATCCGAGGGATCGCACGAAATTGACACCATAAATGTCGTATAAGCCTGTTGCCGGGGCGATTGCCGGCGCCAAACCGAGGCCGGCGGATCGTACTATGACCCCTCCGTGTCTTTTTCGGCTGATTTGCTTTTTGGGGCGCAGGGGCCGACAATCGGGAGAATTACGCCGGAAAGAGGTTGGCCATGGCTGATGCCGTTATTGTTTCTTCCGTTCGCACTCCCGTAGGGCGCGGTTTCAAGGGTTCACTGCGCACGACTCGCCCGGATGATCTTGCCGCGCTTGTGATTAAAGAGGCGCTGGCGCGCGTGCCGGGGCTTGATCCCAAAGACATTGATGATGTGATTCTGGGCTGCGCAATGCCGGAAGGCGAACAGGGCATGAATGTGGCGCGGATCGCCGCTTTGCGTGCGGGACTTCCTGTCGAGACTTCCGCGATGACCGTGAACCGCTTCTGCTCCAGCGGGCTGCAGGCGATCGCCCTGGGCGCGGAGCGCATCCGTGGCGGAGGAGCGCAAGTGATTGTGGCAGGCGGCACGGAGTCGATGTCGCTGGTGCCAATGGGCGGCAACAAGGTTTCACCGAATCCCTGGCTAGTAGACCATTATCCGGACGCGTACATCAATATGGGGCTCGGAACGGAAAACATTGCGCGGAAATTCGGCATCTCGCGCGAGCACGCGGATCAGTTTGCGGTGGATTCGCACAGGAAGGCCGTCGAGGCGCTTGCGGCGGACAAATTCAAGGATGAGACCGTCGCGGTCGAGGTGAAGATCACTTCCCTGCCAAATGGAAATGGCTTGAAGAGCAAAGCGCCGGCGAAGACGGCGACGCAGACTTTTTTCTTTGAAAAGGATGAAATGCCGCGCCCGGAGACTTCGATGGAAGTACTGGCCGGGCTGAAGCCCGCGTTTCATGTGAAAGGCACGGTGACCGCGGGGAACAGTTCGCCGATGAGCGATGGCGCGGCGGCGGTGGTGCTCATGAGCGATGCCAAGGCCGCGCAGCTTGGCCTGAAGCCGCAAGTGCGCTTTGTTTCCTATGCCACGGCGGGATGCCCGCCCGAGGAGTTTGGCATCGGCCCGGTATATGCGATTCCGAAGGCGCTGAAGCTGGCGGGATTGTCACTGGGCGATGTGGCGGTGATCGAACTGAATGAAGCGTTTGCCGCGCAGTCGCTGGCCGTGATCGAGCAGGCGAATCTTGATCGCGCGCGCGTCAATCCGAACGGCGGCGCGATTGCACTTGGACATCCGCTGGGCTGCACAGGTGCAAAACTCACGGTTTCTCTCGTGCGCGAACTCGCGCGCCAGAACGCGCGCTATGGCATGGTGACCATGTGCATCGGCGGCGGCATGGGCGCAGCCGGAATCTTCGAACGCGTGGCCTAGGTGGGGCAAAATCGTTGCGATCGCAGCGACGTTTTTCGGGCTCAAGGGAAGAACCTTTGAGGTTTCCCGATGATTTGCGATGAAATGACGATTCCCGACATTTGCTGAAAGCGAGAAAAGAGAGAACTTTTTCGCGATCGGCGGCTTCCGCCAATCTTCGATGGCCTTCCTCAGGCGGCAAACCGGTCAAAAAGCTGCAAGGGTCCTGGTCCCCGTCGGCACGAAGTACAACTAGGATTGGGGCTTCGGAGAGAGGCCGACGGTGTTGCCTTCAGGATCCTGCATCCAGGTGAAGGTGCACAGGCGGGACGAGGGTTTTGCCTTCGATTCGGCCTTTTTCAGGTAAGCGGCCACGTCATCCACTTCAACGAAAAAAATCGTGTAGGGGTGTGGTTCGTGGCCGAGGGCAGATATGGGGCCGCCGGTTTCGGCCGCAATCATCGCCGCCGGCCCCATGGGCTGGGGCTTCCAATCGAACATCCGGGAGTAAAACTCCTGCGTCTTGTGCGAGTTGCGGCAGCCGGTTTCAGTTCCAGGTTCGGGCGGCAGGCCGAAGTCTGCCAAAAACGCCCGCCAGGCGTCGCCCAATTTCCCCTGACCTGAAGCCAGACGGCCCGGGCTGGCAGCCACGCCCGATCCGCTACCCCGGCCGAAAGGGCTATTGCGAAAATCATGGCGCTATGGGTAAAATTTCTTGTCTGGAATTTTCAAACAGTTGTTTGAATTCACAAGCGGCCTTGTGCCGGCAAGGAGCATCACCAATGGCCACCTCCGTTCTGACCAAACCCGCGGCAAAGGGCGGGAGCTTTCTGCTGGAATCCGCCGCGCCCGCCGATATCTTCACCCCGGCGGACCTTTCTGACGACCAGAAGCTGATCGGGCAGACGGCGGAAGAGTTTGTGATCAAGGAAGTGCTGCCGCTCGCGAAGGAACTCGAGAACAAGAAACCGGGGCTGATGCCGGAACTGGTTCGCAAGGCGGCGGAACTTGGATTGATGAGCGGCGGCACGCCGGAGGAGTATGGCGGGGCGGGCCTGGATAAGATTGCCACTACGGTGCTCACGGAAAAAATTTCCATCTATGGCGGCTTCGCCGTCACGCACGGCGCACACGCGGGCATCGGGACGCTGCCAATCGTCTATTTCGGGACGGAAGAGCAGAAGAAAAAATACCTGCCCAAACTGGCGAGCGCCGAGTTGATCGGGGCGTATTGCTTATCTGAGCCGCAAGCCGGCAGCGACGCGCAGAATTCGCTGACGCGCGCGGAACTGAACAAGGAAGGCACGCACTACATCCTGAACGGGCAAAAGATGTGGATCACCAACGGGGGCTTCGCGGATCTTTACGTGGTGTTCGCCAAGGTGGATGGAGAAAAGTTCACCGCGTTCATCGTGGAGCGGAAATTTCCCGGCTGCAAACCCGGCAACGAAGAGCACAAGATGGGAATTCACGGCAGCTCGACGACGCCGATTTTCCTGGAAAACTGCATGGTGCCGAAGGAAAACGTGCTGCATGAAATCGGGCGCGGGCACATCGTGGCGTTCAACGTGTTGAATGCGGGGCGGTTTACGCTGGGGGCATCGGGGGTTGGCGGATCGAAGTACGTGCTGATGACCGCCGCGAAATACGCGAAGGAGCGCAAGGCGTTCGGCAAGCAGATCGGCGAGTTTGGGCTGATGCGGGAAAAGCTGGCGGAGATGGCGATCCAGATTTTCGCCGTCGAATCGATGATTTACCGCACGGCGGGCAACATCGAAGCGGCGATGCACGCGGCGTCAGGTTCCGGCGACAAAGCAGAGAACACGATGAAGGTGCTGGAGGAATACGCGATCGAGAGCTCTATTTCGAAAGTGTACGGCAGCGAAATGCTGGATTATGTGGTGGACGAGGGCGTGCAGATTTTTGGCGGCTACGGATTCCACGAAGACTATCCGGTGTGCCGCGCGTACCGCGATTCGCGCGTGAACCGCATCTTTGAGGGCACCAACGAAATCAACCGCATGCTGATCATCCAGATGCTCATGAAACGTGCGATGGGCGGCCAACTGGCGCTGATCCCCGCGGCCATGAAGCTGGCCGATGAGATTCTCGCCGGGCCTTCGTTCGAAGAATCGCCCGAAGGAGTGCTTGCCGAGGAAGGGCGCACCATCGCGAACTCAAAGAAGATGTTCCTGCAAGCGGCCGGCGGCGCCGTCGGGAAATTCCGCGAAAAGCTGGCGGAGGAACAGGAACTGATCGGAGCGCTGGCCAACATCGTTATGGAGATCTACGCGATGGAATCGAGCTTGCTTCGCGCACAGAAAGCCGCCCTGAACAGGGGCGAAGCTGCCTCTTCCGTGATGATTGATGCCGCACGGGTTTTCATCGCGGATGCCGCCGAGCGCGTGGATCACGAAGCGAAGCGCGCCATCGCCGCGGTCCAGGAAGGCGACGTGCTGACGACACAGATGGCCGTGCTGAAGCGCTTCGGCAAGCGCCCGGCCGTGGACACGATCGCACTGCGTCGCCGGGTCGCCGCAGCCGTGCAGTCGCAGGACCGCTACCCATTCGAGGGGCGCTGAGGAATCCGGGCGAAATCGATACCCTCCCTCCGCCCCCGATCGCAGGCCTGGCCGGCCGGTTTAAAAGATTTGCCCAAGGCGTTCCGAACCATGGATGACGAACCGGGCACAGCTAGCGCGATCGCATTTTTCCCCAAAGTGAAAATCCCCTAAACTGGTTACCTGGGCAGTACTAGGACTACACTTTGACGCTTCGTCGTTCTCCCCGGTCCCTGGCCGTGGTGGCCGTCTGCGTGGTATTCCTGCACGTGGTGGTCGTGGTGTTTTTTGGCACCTCCTCCCTGGGTTCCCTGCTTGGAAATGCGCTGCAGGTCTTTTCCAGTTTCCTGGCCGCGACGATGTGTTTTCAGGCGGCCCGGCGAGCGGCGGGCTTTGGCCGGTCGTTCTGGGTTCTGGTCGGGTTTGGCATGGGCGTCTGGGGATTGGCTGACTTTGGCTGGACCTACTATGAGCTCGTTCTTCACCGGGAGCCGCCGCCCGGCTCGCTGATCCGCTTTCTGTTCGACACGCACGGCATGTTCTTCGTGATGGCCATTTTTCTGAACCAGGATAAAGAGGACTCGCGAGTGGATCTGCCGGAAGTGCTCGATTTCCTGCAGATCGGCATTCTATTCTTCCTGATTTATTTTGGCGCCTATTATCTGCCCGCCATCAATCTGGAGTATCACGGAGCGCTGGAGCGGGAATTTCAGGTAATGACGGCCGCAATGTCCGGGATATTCCTTCTCGCCCTGCTTCAGTGGAGACGAAGCGCCACGCGCGAGGCCCGGAGGCTTTATGGCGGACTGGCCAGCTATATTCTGGTCTATGGGACGCTTGCGACCATCGTTTCCGGGCTGCAGGTAGATCATGAAGCGCCAACCGGAAGTTGGCGCGACCTCGGATGGACGATCCCCCTTCTAGCTGGCGCTGTCTGGGCGGCTACCTGGCAAGCAGCCCCTGAAGCGGCGGCGCGGACACCGAAGCGTAACCAAACTTTGGTGGAGATCCTTGTCAGCAACGCGATGTTTTTCTTCGCGCCGATGGTCATCCTGATCCAGGTGGCGCAGCTCGGTCCAGGCCTCAGAGCGATTCGGTTCACCCTGCTGGGCATTTCCTTCAGCTGCTATGCGGTGCGCATCGGCTGGACGCAGTACCGCCAGCAGCAGGACGAAGAAACCGTGCGCCGCCAATCGCTGGCGATGGACTCCTCGATTGAGGGAATCGGAATTCTGAATGAAAAGGGAGTGCACAGCTACGCGAACTCCGCCCTTGCCTCGATGCTCGGGTTTGATTCTCCCGAGCGTATCGTCGGCCAGCCCTGGAAAGTGGTTTACGCGTTCCAGCCGATTGCCGAAATCGAATCCCAGGTTCGCAAAGGGCTATCGGAAACCGGCAAGTGGTCGGGCAATCTGCAGTTGCGACGGCCGGATGGCAGCCGAATCCCGGTGGAGTTTCACGTGGGGCGGCTGCCGGACGGCGGCACCGTGTGCGGCTGCCGCGATCTTTCGCAGCATGAGCAGGCGGAGAAAGCGCGAGCGGACGCGGAAACCAAATACCAGATGCTCGTCGAACACGTCAATGCGATCACCTACATCGCCGAAATTGGCATCAACGGGAAGTGGTTCTATATCAGCCCGCAGGTGGAAAACATTCTGGGTTACACTCCGGATGAATGGCTGGCGCTTTCCTCCGACTGGGATCAACACATCCATCCGGACGATCTCGCGGTGGTGATTGCCGCGGAAGAGCAGAGCCGGAATGGATTTCCCTTCCAGGCAGAATTCCGCGTGCGGCGAAAGGACGGACGCGAAGTGTGGCTGAGCGACACGGCGGTGATCGTTCAGGGAAGCGATTCGCACCCGGTGATGGAAGGCATCATGGTGGACATCACGGAGCGAAAGGCGCTCGAGACGCAACTGCAGCAATCGCGCAAGATGGAGGCGGTGGGCCGGCTGGCCGGTGGCATCGCCCACGACTTCAACAATCTCCTGACCATTATCTCGGGTTACACCGAACTGGCCTTGAGCCGGCCGCACCTTCCCGGCGAAGCGCACGCCGATATCGAGCGGATCGAGAATGCTTCGGGGCGCGCGGCGGCGCTGGTCCGGCAGTTGCTGGCGTTCAGCCGCAAGCAGGTGTTGCAGCCGAAGATTCTGGATCTGAATAAGATTGTGCTGAATCTGGATTCGCTGCTGCGGCGATTGATGGATGAGCGGATCGAAATGATCACCCGCGTGAAGGATGATCTGGGCAAAGTTAAGGCGGACCCTGCGCAGGTGGAGCAGGTGATCATGAACCTGGTCGTGAATGCGCGCGACGCCATGCCCGAAGGCGGACGGCTGGTGGTGGAAACCTGCAATGCCGACCTGGATGCAAACTATGCGGTGGACCACGTTTCCGTGCGGCCCGGGCGCTACGTGATGCTGGCCGTTTCCGACACGGGCGTCGGAATGGATCGCCAGACGGTGGCGCACATATTTGAACCGTTTTTCACGACGAAGGAGAGTGGCCGCGGAACCGGGCTTGGCCTTTCGACGGTATACGGCATCGTGAAGCAGAGCGGCGGCTACATCTGGGTGTACAGCGAGCCGGGCAAGGGCAGCACGTTCAAGGTTTATCTCCC
>Ga0210410_10005706_pt1 | contig 10821 bp, 10 predicted proteins | sample IncBWC4MmetaG_FD_161058 | JGI IMG/M metagenome (GOLD analysis project Ga0210410, IMG submission 161058) | Forest soil microbial communities from Barre Woods Harvard Forest LTER site, Petersham, Massachusetts, United States - Inc-BW-C-4-M | ecosystem: Environmental > Terrestrial > Soil >... | reverse complement strand
AGGCGCGCTTTCGCGTAAAAGCCATGAAAGCGCCGCTCGTCGCGCAGCGTCACGCCGGCTTCGCGCGCGAGTTGATCGACGAGCCAGAAGCCGGCGTTATGACGTGTCGCGGTGTATTCGGCGCCCGGGTTACCGAGCCCGACGATCAGCTTGATCATGGTTGCAACGACCTAAAAAAAACCCGCCGGGGCGAGCCGCGGCGGGTTACGTCGTCCGTTTCATCGAAACGGATCGAGAGGATATCGATTGACGAAATCCTTAGGCTGCGGGCGTTCCGCCCTCGGCAGCAGCCTCGCTCGACACCGCACCGGCCGGCACGGAAGCCGAGGCGACCACCGGGTTCTCGGCTTCGATATGCGCCACGAGCGAAACGCCCTTCGGCAAGGCGATGTCCTTCGCATGCAGTGACTGGCCCGCTTCGATCTTCGAGAGGTCGATCTCGAGGAATTCAGGCAGATCGCCCGGCAGGCATTCGATTTCGATCTCGTTCACCACGTGCGAGATCACCGCACCGCCGAGCTTCACGGCCGGATTCGTCTCCTGATTCATGAAGTGCACGGGCACCTTCGTGTGCAGCTTCTTCTTCGGATCGACGCGCTGAAAGTCCACGTGCAGCACGAGCTGACGGAACGGGTGGTATTGCACGTTGCGCAGCAGCACGGGCTGCGACTTGCCGGCAACTTCGAGGTCGAGGATCGACGAGTGGAAAACTTCCTTCTTCAGCGCGTGCCAAAGTGCGTTGTGATCGAGCTCGATCATTTGCGGTTGGTCACCGGCGCCATACACGATCCCCGGCGTCTTGCCGGAGTTGCGCAGGCGGCGGCTCGCACCCGTACCTTGCAGGCTGCGCTCGAAAGCGACGACTTTCATATTCAATCTCCATGACTGCCCGCGACCAGGCAGTGAAAACAGGGCCTTGCACTGCATGCATAACATCGGCGCATGCGGTGCTCAAACCCTGACAAAAAAAGGCGCGTTCGCAGACGAAACGCACCCGTTACGCAAAGGGCGCCGCTTCATGCAGCGCCTTCCGCAAGTTCTTGTTCGGCTTTTTCAGCCTTCAGCGAAAAGCGACATCACCGAATCGCCGCGGCGGATTCGCGAAAACGTCTCGGCAAGCAGACCGGCGCACGATAGCGAGCGGATCTTCTTGCAGGCGCGTGCTTCTTCGCTGAGCGGAATCGTATCGGTGACGACGAGTTCGTCGAGCGCCGAGTGCGCAATCCGTTCGCCCGCGCCGCCCGAAAGCACCGGGTGCGTCGCATAAGCGACGACGTGCCTCGCGCCGCGGTCTTTCAGCACTTGCGCGGCCTTGCAGAGCGTGCCTGCCGTGTCGACCATGTCGTCCATGATCACGCAGGTGCGGCCATCGACTTCACCGATGATGTTCATCACCTCGGCCACGTTCGCCTTCGGACGACGCTTGTCGATGATGGCGAGATCGCAATTGAGCTGCTTGGCAAGCGCGCGTGCACGTACGACGCCGCCGACATCGGGCGACACGACGAGCAGGTTCTCGTAGTTCTGCTTGCGCAGATCGCCGAGCAGAACCGGCGTCGCATAGATGTTGTCGACGGGGATGTCGAAGAAACCTTGAATCTGGTCGGCGTGCAGATCCATCGTAATGATCCGCTCGACGCCGGCGATCTCCAGCATGTTCGCCACGACCTTCGCCGAAATCGCCACGCGCGCCGAACGCGGACGACGATCCTGGCGCGCATAGCCGAAGTAGGGGATGGCCGCCGTGATCCGTCCGGCCGACGCGCGCTTGAGCGCATCGACCATGATCATGAGCTCCATCAGGTTGTCGTTCGTCGGCGCGCAAGTCGATTGAAGGACAAAGGCATCCTTGCCGCGCACGTTTTCTTGAATCTCGACCTGGATCTCGCCGTCGGAAAAACGGCTGACCATTGCTTTGCCGAGGGGAATGCCGAGGATTTTGACGACTTCCTGTGCAAGCGCCGGATTCGCGTTGCCAGTAAACACCATCAGGCCGTCATGGCTGCTCATCATGCACCTACTGCTTGGGGACGGGGACTGCGAGAATTTTTGGCAGGGGAGGAAGGACTCGAACCCTCGCATGCCGGAATCAAAATCCGGTGCCTTGACCAACTTGGCGACTCCCCTACACTTACTGTGAGCTTCGCCGGGCCTGCAGGAGCTACCCGACGATGCGAAACTCGATGCGAAACCTCATGACGCGAAAGCGAAGAGTGGATGCGTATCCAGACTCGGTGCCACGGCGCTGGCCCAACCCGCTTGATCCGCTTGATCCGCCTGATCACCTGCGAGCAGCTTGGCTTGCGCCGCTTCCGCTTCGGCGATGCTGGCAAAGGCAGCGAACACGCTCGAGCCTGATCCAGTCATCCGCGCGGGTGCAACATGATCGAACCGATCCAGCACCTGCGCAACTTCCGCGTATTTTCCCACGACAACGGGTTGCATGTCATTCCGGCCGAAACTGTCCGGCCAGCTTGCGTCGCAACTTTGCTGTGCGAGAAAGTCAGCAATTGTGATGGCTTTCGAATCCCGTGTCAACAACTTGTCGGAAAAAATCGCTGCGGTCGGCACATGCACCTTCGGTGTGACCACCAGAAAGCAACGCGGGGGCAGCGAAACGGGCTGCAGCGCTTCGCCGACGCCCTGCGCGAAAGCGTTCCTGCCGAACACGAAGAACGGCACGTCGGCGCCGAGCTGCAGGCCGAGCGCCTGCAGCGTGTCGCGCGGCAGGCCGAGCTTCCAGAGGCGATTGAGCGCGAGGAGCGTCGTCGCGGCATCGGAACTCCCGCCGCCAAGACCGGCGCCCATCGGCAGGCGCTTTTCGATCTCGATGTCAACGCCAAAGCCGGTGCCCGAATGCGCCTTGAGCAGCGACGCTGCACGCACGACGAGGTCCGCCTCTTCGGGAACGCCCGGCACGTCGGTCTTTCTGCGCACCTGACCGTCGCGGCGCACCGTGAAGTGCAGCGTGTCGCCCCAGTCGAGCAGCTGGAACACCGTCTGCAGCGAGTGATAGCCGTCCGGACGGCGACCCGTGATGTGCAGAAAGAGATTGAGTTTGGCGGGGGCCGGGCACTCCCGCAGCGAATCGTTCGTTTCGATCATGCTTGCTTGATTGATGGGCCTCTGGCCGCGCTTAGCGATCCAGGACGAGCTTGATGTCGAGCGGCGGGTCGCGGCGCGTCAGATCGACGCGCTTGACGCCGGCATCGGGTGTGTCGGCGTAGGCGACGTATTGGATTGTCCAGCCGTCCTGGTCGATTTCCTTCAGCCGGGTCTGGACTTGCGCGTCCGCGATCGTCTTCGCCTGCGAAGTCGGCGCGGGAGACGGTTGCAGCCAGTAGCGCAGCCCTTCAACCGGCAATGCGAAGCCGAGCGTGCTTTGCATCAGCGTGCCGACGTTGTCGGCCGTCACGGGGCGGCGGTTCGGCAGCTCGAGCGTCGCCGTCGCCGGCGACGACGTCACCACTGCGAGCGTCTGGCCGAACGGGCTCAGCAGCTGCAACGTGACTGTGTCGCCTTGCTCCTGCCAGTCGAAATTGCCGTAGGCGTTGCGCGGTTGCCCGTTCTGATCGACGTAGCGCACAGAGAAACGGCCGTGATAGGCGCGGTTCGTTTGCGTCGAGAGGGCGGTTGCGGCATTCGAGGTGGAGGGGCCGCGCGTCGGCGCGACGGAGCAGCCCGCGAGCAGAACGACGGCCGCTGCCGTCGCCATTGCAGCGAGCGACGAAACCAAGCGGCGCGCGCGTTTCGGCGCAAGAGGGTGACGGACCTGGAGGTGCATCAGAAATCGTTGCCGTTGACCTGGAAGCGTCTGAGCGTCTTCACGAGCGTGTCGTTGTTGGGCTCGAGCTTGCGCGCGTCGCGCCAAGCCGCAAGCGCTTTAACCTGGTCTCCGCTTTTCCAAAGCACCTCGCCGAGGTGCGCGCCGATTTCGGCGTTCGGCTGCAGGTCGTAGGCGCGGCGCAAAAGCTTCTCCGCGTCCGTCGTATCGCCGAGTCGGTACTTGACCCAGCCGAGGCTGTCCATGATGAAGGCGTCGTTCGGTGCGAGGGACGAGGCCTTCTCGATCAGCTTTTCGGCTTCGTCGAGATGCTCGTTTCGATCGGCCATCGAATAGCCGAGTGCGTTGTATGCCTGCGGATTGTCGGGCTGCTCCTTGATGAGCTGGCGCAGCTTCCCTTCCATCAGCTCGTAATGGCCGTTCTTTTCCGCTGCCATGGCGTAGTCGTACAGGATCTCGGGATCGTCCGGGAGCGCTTCGTCGGCCGCCGCGAGCTGCGCCTCCGCCTCCGGATAACGTTTTGCGTCGAACAGGATCGCGGCGTCGCTGCGCGCGATGAGCGCCTGAGCGTGCGGATTCGGGCTCTGCAGATCGGCGAGCATCTTGCGCGCGTCATCGACATTGCCGTTTTTCGCGAGCAGCTGCGCCTGGGTCACCCGCGCGGCAATATAGCGCGTGCTGTCGGGCGAGACCTTGTCCAGCCATTTTGCGGCTTGTGCGTCGTTCTTCTCCTCGATCGCGATCTGCGCGAGGAAGATGTAGGCTTGCCCCGCGTCCGCGCCCGGCGTTTTCTCGGTGAGCGCCGCATACTGCTGCAAATACCTTTGCGCGGCGTCGTACTTCTTCTGCTGAATCTTGATGAGGCCGAGTGCCATCAGCGGTATCGGATCGTGCGAGTCGAGACCGCGCATCGCTTCGAACTGCTTTTGCGCATCGTCGATGCGGTCGCTCGTCAGATAAAGCTGGGCGAGTGCAAGCCGCGCATCGCGCGATTTCGGATTCTGCTTGAGGTACGACTCGAACGATGCGATCGCCTCGTTGCGTGCGTCGGGTCCCATCTGCGCAAGTGCGAGCGCGGCCGGCAGGTAATCGGGCTTGAGCTTGAGCGCGCGCTCGAACGAGGCGCGTGCGTCCGGCTGATCGTCGGCGAGCAGTTGCTGCCGGCCGATTGCGAGCTGTGCTTCGGGCCGGCCAAGATCGTCCTTCAGCAAATCTTTCAGCACCTGCAGCCCGCCGACGCGATTCGGTCCGCGCGAGAGCAGCACCTGCAGCGCCACGATTGCATTGCCGCGGTCTTGCTCCGACACCTTCGCAAGCTCGGACGCGAGCAGCGGCGCCGCGTCTTCGGGCTTGCCTGAGAGCACGAGGAGCGAAGCGTCGAGCTGCGCGGCGCGCTCCGAGTCGGGCGCGTACTGCCGCCACAACTGCGTAGCGGTCAGGGCGTCGGCCGGGCTTTGGGCCGCAATCGCAATTTCGGCCGCACGCTGCGCCATGCGCGGATCGTGCGTGTCGCGTGCGAGGGCCAAATACGTCTGATAGGCGGGGGCCGGCTCGTTACGCTGCAGGGCGATCTCGGCCGCGAGCACCTGAAAGACGATCTGACTCGACAACGGCACGTTCGGCAGATCTTTCGTCTCCTCCGGCAGAGAGGGCGACGAAACATCCGACTGCGCGGCGGAGGCCGAATCGTCGGAAGGGGCGGAATCTTGGGCGTGGGCGGGACAGGCAAGCGCGGCGAGCGCCCAGGCACAGACAACGGCGCCGACGATACGGCCGACCGGTGCGTCGCATCGGGCTGAGCGCACGCTGCCCGGGCGCTTCAGGAGCAGCTTCAGGGACAAAATCATGGAGATCCGTTCGTGGGTTTCGGTCGATTGTAACGCGCTCGCTACAATACACGCAGATTCGACTATGCAAGTTACACACCCATTCCCACCTGCTTACAGCCATTTGATATGCCTGAGCTGCCAGAAGTCGAGGTGACCCGGCGCGGCATCGAGCCGTACGTCCGCGGCCGGCGCGTCGAGCGGGTCGATGTGCGTTCCGGCGCGCTGCGCTGGCCGGTGCCGCCGGAACTTGGTAAGACGCTCGCACGCCGGGAGATCATCGAGGTCGGGCGGCGCGGCAAATATCTGCTCTTCGAAGTCGACGAGGGCTGGTTCATCGTCCACCTCGGCATGACCGGAACGCTGCGCGTGCTGCCGCATGCCGGGCTTCCCGCGCCGGCCAAGCACGACCACATCGACTGGATCTTCGACGAGTTCGTACTGCGCTATCGCGATCCGCGCCGCTTCGGTGCGGTTCTCTGGCACCCGCGCGCAGCGGGCGACGTAACCTCGCATCCGCTGCTGGCCCGGCTCGGGGTTGAGCCGCTCGGGCCGGAGTTCTCCGGCACGCTCATTTACCGGCGCACGCGCGGGCGTACGATGTCGATCAAGCAGGCACTGCTCGGGGGCGAAATTGTCGTCGGCGTCGGCAACATCTACGCCTCGGAAAGCCTCTTTCGCGCCGGAGTGAGGCCGACCACGGCGGCAGGCCGCCTGTCAGCCGCGCGCTGCGAACGGCTCGCCGATGCGGTCCGCGCCACGCTGTCGGATGCGATCGCCCGCGGCGGCAGCACCTTGCGGGACTTCGTCGGCAGTAACGGGGAGAGCGGCTACTTCCAGCTCGACTGCTGCGTCTATGATCGAGCGGGATTGCCCTGCCGCGTCTGTTCCACGCCGGTTCGGCATCTCGTCCAGGGGCAGCGTTCCACCTATTACTGTCCGCACTGCCAGCGCTAACCTTTCCCCTGTTCCCGTCTTCATGTCCGACTTGTCGAATGCCCCGAGTTCTTGCGCCGTTTCCCTCCAATCCGCTTTCGCAGGCCGCCTGATTGCGTGGCAACGCCGTCACGGTCGCCATGATCTGCCGTGGCAGAACACGCGAGATCCTTATCGGATCTGGCTCTCCGAGATCATGCTGCAGCAGACGCAGGTCGCGACTGTCATTCCCTATTACGCGAAATTTCTCGCACGCTTTCCCGACGTCGCCGCGCTCGCCGCGGCCCCGATCGACGAGGTGATGGCACTTTGGGCCGGGCTCGGCTATTACTCGCGCGCCCGCAATCTCCATCGCTGTGCGCAGGCCGTCGTCGAGCATCACGGCGGCGCGTTTCCCGCATTGCCCGATGCGTTGGCGTTGCTGCCCGGCATCGGCCGCTCGACGGCAGCCGCCATCGCTTCGTTTGCATTCGGCGCGCGTGCGACCATCCTCGACGGCAACGTGAAGCGGGTGCTTGCGCGCGTGTTCGGCATCGATGGGTTTCCCGGCGAAAAACGCGTCGAGAACGCGATGTGGGAATTGGCGGAGACGCTTTTGCCCGCCGACGCGAGCGACGCCGACGTGAGCGCCTACACGCAGGGCTTGATGGATCTCGGCGCGACGCTTTGCGTGCGCGGCAAGCCCGATTGTGCGCGCTGCCCGTTCGCCGGCGACTGCGTTGCCTATGCAACGGGCCGGCAGCGAGAGCTGCCGGCGGCGCGTCCGAAGAAGGCCGTGCCCAAGCGCCGGACCTGGATGCTCGTGCTGCGCGACGGCGGTTCGGTACTGCTCGAGCGGCGTCCGCCCGCCGGTATCTGGGGCGGCCTCTGGAGCTTGCCCGAAGCGGCGGACGAATCGTCGCTCGCCGAACGCGCGCGCACATTGGGGGCTGCCGGCTTACCCGAGCGCCTCGAGCCGCTCACGCATACGTTCACGCACTTCAGGCTCGACATCGAACCGCGCCTTGCCGAACTCGGCATCGGCGGGATGCGCACGCACGGCGAGGCGCGTGACGAGGAAAGCGCATGGGTGCCGCTCGTGGACATCGACGCATACGGCGTGCCCGCGCCGGTGCGCAAGCTGCTCGACGCGCTGAAGGGCTCGTTGCTGTAGCTGGGACACTGTCGGCATGCCGCGTCGATCAGAGCAGCTGGTGCTGCTGCATGTAGTGATGAACGCAATCGATGCGTGCGCCGGCGTCGGTCAACTCCATGAGCTTTTGACGCGCGCGCAGTGGGATCTGAAGCACTTCGGAGAGACGATTGGAAACCCAGGTGGGGTCCTCCAAGCGGAACGGCTTGGCAAACGGCAGACTCTCGGGATCGCGTTCGCGTATTGTTTCGATGATGCGCTCCAGGACTTCCGCGCAGGCGCCGAACTTGGCGAGCGCATCGGTGCCTTCGAGCGGAACGTCGTCGGGTATCGGCTCGGCCATGCCGACGATGAGATCGCTTGGCTCGACCCGGTGGGACAGCAGCCGAAAGCGCTGGGTGCCGCGTGCGCGCACGCGCAACATGCCGAATTGGTCGACGTCGCACTGCTCGATTTTTGCGAGGCATCCGACGACCTCCGGAACGCACGGCTCGTCGTGCGTCGCGACCTCAGCTCCGCTTTTTATGAGGCATACGCCGAACGGTGCGTCTTCGCGCAGGCACATTCGCGTCATGTCCAGGTAACGCGCTTCGAAGATCTTGAGCGGCAGCAGTCCGTCTGGAAAAAGCACGCAGTGCAGGGGAAAGAGCGGGAGATCGGAGTAGATGGCAGGGTTGGAGGACATGGCGCAACGCTTCAAAGGTGCCGCGCTCGTGCGGCAAGTTAAGCCACTAATCTCGACGATTCGCCGATCTCGATCGGCGCGTCCCTATGCCGCACAATGACCGTCGCTTCGCCTGCGAGACGCGCGGCGAGCGCCTCGGCGATAAAGACCGATCGGTGCTGGCCGCCCGTACAGCCGATCGCGACCGTCAGATAGCTGCGGTTGTCGTCGCGAAAGCGCGGCAGCCATTTCAAGACGAATGAATGAATGTCGTCGATCATTTCATGCACGATCGGCAGCGCGCCGAGATACTCGATGACGGCCTGATCGCGCCCGGTCAGAGGCCGCAGCCGGTGATCGTAATAGGGGTTCGGCAATGCGCGTACGTCAAACACGAAATCGGCGTCAAGTGGCAAGCCGCGCTTGAAACCGAACGACTCGAACATCAGCATCAAGCCTTCGCGCTCATCCTCGATGAAGCGAGTCACCCACGCGCTCAGCACGTTCGCGCGCAGATTGCTCGTATCGATCTGGTGGCCGAATTCCGCGAGCGGCGCGACGAGCTCGCGCTCGCGCTCGATGGCTTCCTCGAGCGAGGTAAGCAGCCCGACGTCGGCGTCGTGAGCGGGGGACCCCGACAACGGATGACGGCGGCGCGTTTCCGAGAACCGTTGGATCAGTGCTTGGGTGCTCGCGTTTAGGAACAGCACGCGGACCTGATGCTCGCTGGCGAGATCACGGATGATGCCGGGCATGTCGTCGAGCGACGCACTCGAGCGTGCGTCGATGGCGACGGCGAGCCGCTCGTGACCTTCCTCGCCGCTTGCGAGGTATTGCGCGAGCGCGGGCAAAAAGCGCGGCGGAAGATTGTCGACGCAGTAGTAGCCCGCGTCCGCGAGCGCGTTCAATGCGACGGATTTGCCGGAGCCGGAGATGCCGGTGATCAGAACAATGCGCATGGAGGGAGACCTGTTCGTTTCATCATAGCACCTGCTTCCGGCTCGTTCGTGCCGAACCGCGGCACACCGCTTCACTGCTCGCCCGGATGTCAAAAAATCCGAACATCCGCAGGCCGGTCTTGCGGCCCGGCAGGCGCATCACATCAGCTTGCCGGGCAGCTGGCTGTCGGGATCCTGCATCGCGAGACGCTGGCGGTCCATGAAGTCGCGCAGCGTATCAATGCCGCGCAATTGCAGGATCGTGTTGCGCACGGCCGCCTCGACGAGCACCGCGAGGTTGCGGCCCGCCGCCACCTGGATAGTGACTTTGCTGATCGGCAGGCCGAGCACGTCGACAGTCTGGCTCTCGAGCGGCAGTCGCTGAAATTCGCCGTCCGGGCGGCGAACGAGCTGGACGATGAGCTTCAGCTTCATCTTCCGCCGCACGGCCGTTTCGCCGAAGATCGTCTTGATGTCGAGCAGGCCCAGGCCGCGGACTTCGAGCAGGTTCTGCAGCAGCGGCGGGCAGCGTCCCTCAACGAAATCGGGGCCGAGTCGGACGAAGTCTACCGCGTCGTCGGCGACGAGCCCATGTCCGCGGCTGATCAGCTCGAGGCCCAGCTCGCTTTTGCCGAGACCCGAATCGCCCGTGAGCAGCACACCCATGCCGAGAATATCGAGAAACACGCCATGCAGCGTTGCGCGCGGCGCGAGGATGCGCGACATATAAAGCCGGAGATTGTCGATGACGGCAGCAGCCGACATCGGCGTCGTGAAGAGGGGCGTCGACGAGCGCGTACTGCGCAGCACGAGCTCGGGCGGCGCCGGAACGCCCTCCGCCACGACGAGAAAAGGCGGCTCGAGCGCGATCAACTCGGCCATGTGCCGCAAGCGGTCCTCTTCGGCCTGGCGCTGGTAGTAGTTGATTTCGGCTTCGCCGAGCACCTGGATCCGGTTCGGATGGATGAGGTTCAGGTGGCCGACGAGATCGGCGCTCGACGTCGCGTTCGCGACTGTTTCCGCCGAAAAACCGCGTTCCCAGCCCTCATGCCCCGTCAGCCAGCTCAGTTTGAGCGCGGCGGCGTTGTCATCGAAGATGCTCTGGGCGTTGATGCTGGAAGTATCCATGAATCCGTGGCTCCTGGGTTGGCCATAGCCGGCCGGCCGCCGACGTTGCAAGTCCGCTGTATCGTGTGGCCTGCCGATTAGCGGCTAAAAGCGCTGTGCCGCACCGCCCGGCGCAAACCCCGGGGCCGTCACAGTCTCAAGGGTGCCACTGTGTGAGTAGCCGATGCAACTCCTCGCGGCTTTCTTCCGTATGCAGCCGTTCGCGCGTCTCGCGGTCGGACAGCAATTGCGCAATTTCGGAAAGCATTTCGAGATGCTGCTGCGTGGCTTGTTCGGGCACGAGCAGGAAAATCAGCAGCCCGACGGGCTGCCCGTCCGGCGATTCGAACGGGATCGGCTGATCGAGGCGCACGAACGCCGCGAGCGGTTGCTTGAGCCCTTTGATGCGGCCGTGCGGGATGGCCACGCCCTCA
>Ga0210410_10005705_pt1 | contig 10822 bp, 5 predicted proteins | sample IncBWC4MmetaG_FD_161058 | JGI IMG/M metagenome (GOLD analysis project Ga0210410, IMG submission 161058) | Forest soil microbial communities from Barre Woods Harvard Forest LTER site, Petersham, Massachusetts, United States - Inc-BW-C-4-M | ecosystem: Environmental > Terrestrial > Soil >... | reverse complement strand
CGTGTAGATGGCCGAAGGAAGCGTCTGAGTTTCGCCCGGGATATTTGAAACGAAGGTGATGGTCGCGCCGAACTCTCCCATGGCACGCGCGAACGAAAGAATTGTGCCAGCGATGATACCCGGCAAAATAAGCGGCAGAGTCACGGTGGCGAAGACCCAGACGGCGTTGGCACCGAGCGTTCCCGCCGCGTCCTCAAGCCCGCGATCGATCGCGTCTATCGACAATTGCAACGCCCGGACCAAGAGTGGGAATCCCATCACGGCGCAAGCGAGCGCGGCGCCGGTCCACCGGAAAGCAAAGACTATTCCGAAATTGTCCGCGAGGAAGGCGCCGAGCGGTCCGCGCCGGCCAAACAAGAGAAGCAGGATATAGCCTGTGACCACCGGCGGAAGGACCAGCGGCAGAAACACAATTCCGTTCAGGATCGACTTGCCCCAGAATTTCCCCCGAGACAGGAGCATCGCCACGACAAGCCCCGGCGGCAGGCTCGTCACCGTCGCCCAGAGCGAAACCCGTATGCTTAGTTCGACGGCGGCTTGTTCCTCGGGCGTCAGCGTGAACACGGCTGGCCTCAGTTCAGTGTTGTGAAACCTTGCTTCTCGAAAATAGCGCGCGCCTCCGGCGTTTTGAGCATATCGACGAAGGCATACGAGGCCGGTTTCGTCGAACCGGCTGTAACCGCGATCGGATAAGCGATGCGGGGGTGCGTGTTCTCCGGGAAGGTCCCCAAGCGCGCGACGTTTGGGTCCGACACTGCATCGGATTCGTAGACGATGCCGAGCGGGGCTTCGCCCCGCGAGACCAGGAGAAGCGCGGCGCGGACGTTTTCGGCTTGGGCGATGCGGCCCTTGACCGACTCCCAGACGCCGAGCGCCTCGAGCGCTGCCCGGCCGTATTTACCGGCCGGGACCGCCTCCGTGTTGGCCATCGCGAGGCGTCCCTGTCCGAGAAGCGACAACAAGGGGAATCCGGGCGCAATGTTCACCTGGAGATCGGTCCCTTTTGACGAAATGAGCATGAGGCGGTTGCCAACGAGATCCGAACGCGTTTCTGGCCTGATCAGCTTGCGTTCGGCGAGGTAGTCCATCCAATCCTCATCGGCGGAGATGAACAGGTCGGCTGGCGCTCCTTGCTCGATCTGCTTGGCGAGGGCGGAGCTCGCAGCGTATGAGATTGCGGTTCGTTTGCCCGTGCGCTCATGCCAGTGGGCGTTGATCTCATCGAGGGCGGTTTTGAGGCTCGCCGCGGCGAAGACGAGCACATCCGGACCCTCGGCTCGAGCGGGTGGCGCAGCACCAGCATAAATCAGGGCAAGCAGGGCGGCGCAAAGTAAGAGGGCGCTTCGGATCCTCGTGCCCGAACGTTTGGACGCCCGAGAGGCAGGTTGCCGGCGTGCACGTTCAGGCCTTCTGACCTGGATGTTAGGTTCTGACATGGATGTTAGGCACCCTCCGGCCGAAGTGCTCTCGTTTTGCGACAGCGTCCTTGTGTAACTTTCACCTAAGCTAAACGTTGCACATGCACGAGGCTCTGAAACTCATTCGGTGGAATCGGAATGGCCAAGGCTTGGAAGAGTTCAGGTGTAATCGCCCGTCCTGGACCGCCGGCTGGCACCGCATATCGTGTGATCGGCGCGGATGGCGTCGAGCGGAACATGTCAGATTTGTCAGACTGGATCGTGGCCATCCGATCCGGCGCGGTCGAACCCGGGTCGTTGTTCCTGGACCATGAAACGCAGCGCTGGCGGCCGGTGTCGGACCTGGACATTTTTGACGAAGCCAGGCTCGCCAAAGAAGTGAGCGAGGTTCGCCACGGAACTAACGGCTCGAAACTGGAGAATGGCCAGTCAGCAATTCAGGGTTCAGGCTCTGGATCAGAAAGCTTGGCGAGGCGAGCGCGAAACTCCGCGTTGGTCTGGGCAATCTCGGCTGCGGTGGTGCTCATTGCCTTCACGGCCTGGGCCACAGGACCCGCTCTGGTGGCCGCCGTTCAAACGCTTATTCGCCAAGCACCGAAGCCGGTTCGAATTGGCGGAGCGGCCGTGCTCTTCGTCATTCTGGCCGAGGAGTTTTACTGGTTCTCCCTGATGATGGTTCGGGCAGGGAGTACGAGCTTTGTTCGGCGCGTTGCGCTGCAGGTTCTATCACTGCTAACCGCCTGCGTACTGCTCTACGCGGGGTTTGCGTTCTTCTCCACCGGAGGTTTTGAGCCCAGCATTGTTTTTTTTGCGAGAAACGCTGGTGTTGTTGGTGTTGCCTACGCGGTGTCTCTTTTACTCTGGTCAATGCTTCTGCTGCAGGAGCCGGAGGCGACAGCCGCAAGAAAGGCGCTTGCCAGCATCGTCGCGTCAGCAATGCTAGCCGGCACTTTCTACATGGCGGTCGCCGCATCTGTGCGACGCGAAGCGCAGACGGACATACAGAACGTTTCGGACGCAGGACCGCAAGTAGTGCCTACTGTCCCTGCATCAATAGCCCCAGCGCCAACCAGGATTACGCCGGCGCCATCCGGGATAACGGTGCCATCGCCACTCCGCGTGAGCATACCGCGAACGCCAACCAGGGTGATGAGCGCGCCACCGCCAGCCGGGATAGTACTGCGCTTGGGTGAAAAACCCCTCAGGCTGCCAGCCGAACTGGGCTGAATGCGGCCTCGGTCCCGCTCAGGCCAAGCCAGAAGAGGACGGCCGAGGTGAACATGATGAATGCACGATGCATAAGAGACCCCTCGATGGGAAACGGCACCCTTTCAACACCACCAAGAGTAACGCTGTAGAGGCTGTCGAGGGCCCACGGTGCGACCTTTGCCATTCCTCTCAGGCGGGCATATATGGTTAGGCGGTGATCCCCCATGTTGAACGCAATTCGTGCCGGGGGCGTTCTTTTGATCATGGCCGCCGCGGCCGTGTGGTACGCGTATGACCAGGCCGGGGCTACCCGTGCCCGTGACAATGCAGATGTAGCGAACGCCTATCATGGCGGGGGTGGAGGCGGCGGCGGCGGGGGTGGAGGCCGTGGCAGACACCGCCTCAGCGGGCCGGTCGATGTCGTCACGGCTCCAGTGGTCCGACAGGACGTGCCGGTCAATGTCGAGGGCATTGGAACCGTTGAAGCGTTCAACACTGTCACTGTGAGGGCGAGGGTCGACGGTCTACTCCAGAAGGTTGAATTCACGGAAGGTCAGGAGGTAACGGTCGACGATCTGCTGGCCCAGATCGACCCGCGCCCCTATGAGGCCAAGCTCAGCCAGGTCCAAGGCATAAAGGCGAAGGACGAAGCACAACTGGCCAACGCGAAGCTCGATCTCGATCGCGCTGTGAAGCTTGGCCAGTTTGCAACACAGCAAACTGTGGACACCCAGCGGGCGCTGGTCCGGCAGCTGGAAGGGGGCCTACAGGCGGACCAGGCGAATATCGACGCAGCCGCGTTGGAACTCGAATACACCAGCATCCGGGCGCCGATTTCCGGGCGCACAGGGGTGCGGCTCATTGACGCAGGAAATTTCGTTCGCGCGCGGGAGTCGAGCGGAATAGTCGTCATCACGCAATTGGAGCCGATCTCCGTCGTTTTTTCCCTGCCGCAGCAGCATCTTGGGACGGTGAATCATGCGCTCGCCAAAGGGAAGGTCCCGGTGGCGGCGCTTGATGCAGACGGGAAGACATTGTGGGAGGAGGGCGTCCTTGCGGTCCTCGATAATCGCATCGATCCTCAGACTGGCACGATCAGACTCAAGGCCACTTTCGCCAACGCTGATCGCAAGCTTTGGCCGGGGCAATTCGTCAACGTTCGCGTAAGGCTCGATACCGTCAAGGACGGCACCGTCGTGCCCAGTGCGGCCGTCCAACGTAATTCAAGCGGTACGTTCGCTTACGTGGTGGATCCCGAGAATCGGGTCGAGATGCGGCCGATCCGGGTCGGCCAGATCGACGGCAATGTGGCACTTGTCGAATCCGGACTCGAGCCTGGTCAGAAAGTTGTCGTCACCAGTCAGGAGCAACTGCGGCCGGGCGCTAGTGTGATTCCGACTGAGGCTACGGCTGACGCCGAAGGCGGCACCTCCGCCCCGCAGATCACCTCCCCGATCCGTCCATCAGAAGTGGCGCCGAATCGGCAGCGTCGACGGCCGCCATGAGCGTATCTGCGCCCTTCATCGCCCGTCCGGTCGCGACCTCATTGATAAGTGTCGCGATCCTTGTTGCCGGGGCGCTTGGATTTCGTTTGCTTCCGGTCTCCTCGTTGCCCGAGATCGACTTTCCTACGGTCCAAGTCTCGACACAGCTTCCCGGTGCTGGCCCGGACACGATGGCCTCGCTGGTTACGACGCCCCTCGAGCAGCAGTTGGGACAGATCGCAGGTCTATCGCTGATGACCTCGACAAGTTCGTTCGGGATCAACGTGATCACAATGCAATTCGTCCTTGACCGGGACATTGACTCGATTGGGCAGGACGTACAGGCGGCCATCAACGCAGCAGGGGCTTCGCTGCCGAGCGGCCTTCCATACCCGCCCGTGTACAAAAAGGTGAATCCGGCGGACCAGCCAATCCTCATTCTGGCCCTTACCTCGGACACACAGCCAATCACGAAAGTCCAGGATCTCGCCGATACGGTGCTGGCGCAGAAGCTGAGCGAAGTAACTGGCGTCGGGGCGGTGATGATCCAGGGCGGGCAGAAACCTGCGGTGCGGATCCAGGTCAACCCGCTCCAACTCGCGGCATATAATCTAAGCCTAGAACAGGTCCGCACGGTCCTAGGTCGTACGAATGTCGATCAGCCCAAGGGCAGTTTCGACGGCCCCCACCAAGCATTCATGATCGGGGCTAATGACCAGGTTCTGGCACCTGAGGCCTATTCAGACGTGATCCTCGCGTACCGAAACGGAGCTCCGGTCCGCGTGCGCGACGTCGGTACCGCGCTCTACGGAGCCGAGAACGCGAAAGTCGGCGCTTGGTTCAACGGTCGACCGGCCGTCATCCTCGACATCCAGCGCCAGCCTGGGAGCAACATCATCCAGACGGTTGACCGGATTCACGAGCTTCTGCCGCGGCTGCGTGCGGCCCTGCCGCCGGAAATCCGGTTGACGATCCTGAGTGATCGCACGGAGACCATCCGCGCAAGCATCGCCGATGTCGAGTTCACGCTGATGCTCACCGTCGGGCTTGTCGTGCTCGCGATTTTCCTGTTCCTTCGCCGCTTCTGGGCGACGGTTATCCCAAGCGTCGCCATCCCGCTTTCGATCATCGGTGCGTTCGGCGTCATGTATTTGGCGGGATTCGGCCTCGACAACCTCTCCCTCATGGCGCTCACCGTCGCGACCGGTTTCCTCGTCGACGACGCCATCGTTATGATCGAGAACATCGTGCGTCACATCGAGGCCGGAGAGGCGCCACTGGAAGCAGCCTATAAGGGCGCACGTCAGATTGGGTTCACCATCATCTCCCTGACGGTCTCGATTATTGCGGTGTTCATCCCGCTGTTGTTCATGCAGGGAATCGTCGGGCGACTGTTCCGGGAGTTCTCACTGACACTGTCGGTCACCATCATTGTGTCTGCTATCGTATCGCTGACGCTCACCCCAATGATGTGCGGGCGCCTCCTGCGTAGAGAGCAGGAGCAGCGCAGCAACGCCTTCCTGCGTGTCTCTGAGCGGGCGTTCGCGACGAGTTTGGCGCTCTATGAACGGAGCCTCGCGTGGGTGATGCAGCAAAAGGCGGCGACGCTCGCGGTCGCATTGGCGACGCTGGTCGCTACCGTCGCGCTGTACTTGCTGGTCCCTAAGGGCTTTTTGCCCATCCAGGACACAGGCGTAGTCGTTGCGACGACCGATGCGGAGCCCGGAATTTCGTTTCACAAGATGGTGCGGCTGCAGGCCAGGGCTGCCGAGATCGCCCGCCGCGATCCGGATGTCGGCGGCGTTGATTCGTTCGTGGGCGTCGGACTTGTTAATTCGACACCGAACACCGGGCGCATGACCATCGTGCTCAAACGACGCGACCAGCGGACCGACACGGCCGCCGAAATCGCACGGCGGCTCCGTACCGCTATGGCCGAGGTGCAGGGCCTATCGGTCTACCTCCAGCCCGCACCCGAAATTCAGATTGGGACGCGCATCAGTCGGACGCAATACCAGTACATAATGGTCGACGCGAACCCAGTGGAGTTGGCCGAGTGGGCACTGCGGTTGCTCGAAAAACTGCGCGCGACGCCGCTGCTCCACAACGTCGCGAGCGATCAACAGACAGGCGGCCTCGCCGCCGACGTGGTTATCGACCGGAACAACGCTGGCCGCCTTGGGGTGCTTCCGCAGACAATTGACGACACGCTTTACGATGCCTTTGGGCAGCGCCAAGTTTCGACCATCTATACGCAGCAGAATCAGTACCACGTCGTTTTAGAGGTGACGCCGGAGTTTCAGCTCGACCCGGCCGACCTGGGGCGCCTTTACGTGCGATCGAGCCAGGGCGCGCAGGTTCCACTCGAAAGCTTCGCCACGGTAAGGCTCGGTAACGCCCCGCTTGCGATCACACATCAAGGCCTTTTTTCGTCCGTCACGCTCTCCTTCGACCCAGCCCCGGGTGTCTCACTCGGACGGGCGGTGCAAATCTTGCGTGAAGCCGAAGCGGCGATTGGCATGCCCGATTCCGTCATCGGCTCGTTCGCCGGTGAAGCCGCCGAGTTCCAGGCCTCACTCGTAAGCGAGGTTTGGCTCATCCTCGCCGCCGTGTTCGCTGTCTACATTGTACTCGGTGTACTCTACGAGAGCACCATTCACCCGATCACGATCCTGTCGACCTTGCCTTCAGCGGGAATCGGCGCCTTGATCGCGCTTATGATCACGGGCAACGACCTGTCGCTGGTCGCGGTGATCGCTATCATCCTCCTCATCGGTATCGTTAAGAAGAACGCGATCATCATGATCGATTTTGCTTTGGACGCCGAGCGGACGCAAGGGTTGCGTCCAGAACAAGCGATCTTCGAGGCCTCGCTCAAGCGCTTCCGTCCAATTATGATGACGACGATGGCGGCCCTCCTTGGATCCATTCCTCTCGCGCTCGGCACCGGTCCAGGATCAGAGCTGCGCCGCCCACTTGGCATCGCCATCATCGGTGGGCTGCTGTTCAGCCAATTCCTGACGCTCTACACGACACCGGTGATCTATGTTGCGCTCGACCGAGTCCGAGCGCTGCTTCGCTATCGCATGCGAATGACTCAGGAGGCTGCGGAATGAGGTAGCCGCGAGCCAACACGATCGGAGTTCATCATGGGCTATCTTGAGACGAGCCTGCGGCGACCCGTAGGCGTCAGCCTCCTGATGCTGGCGCTACTGCTGAGCGGCGGACTAGCGTTTCGATTTCTGCCTGTGGCATCACTACCGCGGGTAGACTATCCGACCATCATGGTAACGGCGGAGCTTCCGGGCGCCGAACCGCAAACGATGGCCACAGCTGTCGCCGCGCCGCTGGAGCGGCGGATGGGACAAATCTCAGGCATCACCGAACTTACCAGCACGAGTCTTCTCGGCATCACCACCGTTGTCGCCCAGTTCGAGCTTAACCACCCGATCAACGCAGCGGCTCGCGACGTGCAAGCGGCTATTAACGCGACAGCACCCGATCTTCCGGTGGGTATGTCGCACCCACCAACCTGGCGCAAGAATAATCCGTCAGCGGCACCGGTCCTGATCTTGGCGCTGACATCCGCGTCGCTTCCATCTGGCGTGGTCTACGAGGCGGCGGACACAATCCTGGCGCAACAGCTCTCGCAGGTGGAAGGCGTCGGTCAAGTCACGGTCAACGGCTCCGAGAAGCCCGCGGTGCGCGTGCAAGTCAACCCAGCCGCGCTTGCCTCGATGGGACTCGGTCTTGAGGATGTACGGGCTGCCTTGAACGCCGTCAACGCCACGGGCCCCAAGGGACGCATAGACGCAACGGACGGCTCTTATGTCATCCGCGTCAACGACCAGATGCGGAAGGCCGACGAATACAAGTCAGTGATTGTCGCCACCCGCCACGGCACGCCGATCCGGCTCGATGCGGTCGCATCGGTCGTCGACAGCGTCGAGAACGTCCGCACCTCGGGGTGGTTCAACAATCAGCCCGCCGTGCTGGTCTTCGTTTTCAAGGAGGTCAACGCCAACGTAATCGAGACGGTAGATCGTATACACGCGCTCCTTCCCACGCTGCAGGCGTGGCTGCCGCCGGCCGTTGATCTGTCGGTGATGAGCGATCGAACGGAGACGATCCGAGCCAGCGTGCGCGAGATCGAACTTTGCCTGGTGATCAGTCTCGGACTTATCGTGACTACAGTATTCCTGTTCCTGCGGTGGCTCTGGGCCACCTTGGCCGCAGCAGTTACCATCCCACTGTCGATTGCGGGTACCTTTGGCGCGATGTACCTGCTCGGTTACATCATCGACAACCTGTCGCTGATGGCGCTCACCATTGCGACGGGCTTCATTGTTGATGACGCCATCGTGGTCATCGAAGCGATCAGCCGCCGGATGGAAAGCTGCGAGTCACCGCTCCAGGCAGCTCGCCACGCGGCTCGCCAGATCGGTTTCACCGTCGTTTCGATCAGCGTGTCCCTGATTGCCGCGTTGATCCCGCTTTTGTTTATGGGGGGCATGATCGGGCGGTTGTTCCGAGAGTTTGCCGTTACGATGGCGCTGGCGATCGCGTTCTCCGCGATGGTATCGCTGACATTGATCCCGGTCATGGGCGCTTATCTCGGTCATGCCCGCAGGGGGGCGGGGAACCCCCCATTGGAGTTCATTTTCCAGAAGCTGCTCGGCGGATACGAAGCCGCCCTCGTAGTCGTGCTACGCCATCGCGGCACCACTCTCGCCGTGATGGGAGTGACTATCCTCGCCACCGCCGTCCTCTGGATTCAAGTGCCAAAGGGATTTTTCCCACAACAGGACACGGGCGCCATTGTTGCCATCGCGGAAGCGCCGATGACTGTTTCGTTCCAAGCCATGACTCGGCGGGTACAGGCCCTGATGACCGTCCTTCTCAATGATCCGGCCGTCGCGAGGGTGGGGAGCTACACCGGTCAATCAGGCACCACTCCGAATCAAGCCCGCATCTTTATCGTCTTAAAGCCACTTGCCGAGCGCCGCCTCGACACCGACAGGGTTATCGCCCGGCTGCGCCGAGCGACGCGCGAGGTGCAGGGAGTAGCGCTCTATATGGTGCCCGTCCAGGAAGTGCGCGTCGGCGGCCGGATCTCCAAGGCGCAATATCAATACACCATCACGGGACCAGATATAGGTGAGTTGGAGAGATGGGCAGGACGGCTTGTAGAGCGTCTGAAAGAGTTCCCCGATCTCCGCGACGTAACTACTGATCTCGAAGTAGGCGCGCTGCAAGCGATGCTCGTCATCGACCGCGACGCGGCCGCGCGGCTCCAGGTAGCGCCGAATGATATCGACCAGACTCTTTATGATGCGTTCGGCCAACGTCTCGTGTCCTCAATCTATGCTCCCCATTACACATACCACGTCGTCCTTGAGGCCGCCCCGGAGCTGCAGGAGGATCCGTCCTCGTTGCCGAAGGTATACGTCGCCGGGCCGGGCGGGAAGCAGGTCCCGTTGGCGAACATTGTCCGAGCCGAGCACGGCATCCAAATGAGTGCTGTCGCGCATCAAGGACAAGCTCCGGCCGTGACGCTCACGTTCTCGATGCGACCCGGCCTACCGATCCAGCGGGGTACGGAGATCGTCGAGCGCGTGATGCGCGAACTCGGCGCGCCAAGCAATATCCAGGGGACTTTCCAAGGCAATGCACGAGCGTTTACGGAATCGCTCGCCACCCAGCCCATGCTGATCGCCGTGGCGCTTTTCGCCGTCTACGTGATGCTCGGCGTTCTCTACGAGAGCACCATCCATCCTTTGACGATCTTGTCGACCCTGCCGTCAGCCGGGATCGGCGCCATTCTGGCGCTATGGGCGGCTGGGCGCCCGCTCGATCTGATTGGGATGGTCGGGATCATCCTGCTCATCGGAATCGTCAAGAAGAACGCGATCATGTTGATTGACTATGCGCTCGTCGCTGAGCGCGAACACGCCCGTTCGCCGGAGCAGGCAATCTTCGAGGCGTGTCGTTTGAGATTTCGTCCCATACTGATGACCACCATCACGGCGATTCTTGGGGCGGTGCCGCTGGCGGTTGGGCTGGGCGTCGGCTCGGAACTTCGGCAGCCGCTCGGTATCTCGATCATCGGCGGGCTGCTGGTGAGCCAGGTATTGACGTTGTTCACTACACCCGTTGTGTATTTGGCACTCGGCCGCCTGCGGTCCAGGCATAGCTTTGAACAACCGGCGTCGCGGACTCGCACAAACGCGGGCGCAGCGGGAGAGATCCCGGCCGAGTGAGGATTAATGAGACGCTCATAAGAGCGGTCCCGATTTAGCGTGGTCCAGTGTGTCGTTCGTTACCATCGCTGGATTGGCTGAGGAGTGGCCCAGAGTGACCGAGACGCAGCACGAGATTCCTACCAGGACCGCTATGTTGAAGGTGTCGTACCTCTTCGCGGTGATGGTGGTCGCATTCGCGGTGCCAGCCGTCTCGCTGACCGAACCAGCGCGCTGGTTTGTCATTCCCGGCCTTGCAGGAATCCAGGCCATGATACTCTTGGCCTGCCGAGTCGGTCTGCGAGATGTCGCACGCTTCGCCTTACGGCTTAAGTGGCTGTTCGTCTTCCTGATTGGCATGTATGCCCTGCTGCCGCCCGAGAGCCCTTCTGCAAATGACGTGCTGATGGCGTGGCCCATTCCGGGGGGCGACTGGTCGCTATCGATCAATCTGAGCGGGATTGAGAAGGCG
>Ga0210410_10005704_pt1 | contig 10825 bp, 10 predicted proteins | sample IncBWC4MmetaG_FD_161058 | JGI IMG/M metagenome (GOLD analysis project Ga0210410, IMG submission 161058) | Forest soil microbial communities from Barre Woods Harvard Forest LTER site, Petersham, Massachusetts, United States - Inc-BW-C-4-M | ecosystem: Environmental > Terrestrial > Soil >... | reverse complement strand
GCCTTTTTTCAAAGCTTCGTCTTCAATCATTCCTTGCTTTTCTGCATAGTCGCGCACATCCTGCGTAATTTTCATAGAGCAGAAATGTGGTCCGCACATAGAACAGAAGTGTGCAATTTTAGCACCTTCAGCCGGTAATGTTTCATCGTGAAACTCACGAGCTGTATCCGGGTCGAGTGATAAATTAAATTGATCCTCCCAACGGAATTCGAAACGTGCTTTACTCAAAGCGTTATCCCTGTATTGCGCACCCGGATGCCCTTTGGCTAAATCAGCAGCATGAGCCGCAATTTTATAAGTGATCACACCATCTTTTACATCCTTTTTATTAGGTAAGCCTAAATGTTCTTTTGGTGTTACATAACATAACATAGCAGTACCAAACCAACCAATCATAGCTGCACCAATAGCAGAAGTTATATGATCGTAACCAGGGGCGATATCTGTTGTCAATGGGCCAAGTGTATAAAAAGGTGCTTCATGGCACTCTTTTAATTGCTTGTCCATATTCTCTTTAATCAAATGCATTGGCACGTGACCAGGGCCTTCTATCATAACCTGCACATCATGTTTCCAGGCAATTTTTGTAAGCTCGCCTAATGTTTCTAATTCGCCAAACTGAGCGGCATCATTAGCATCTGCAATACAACCCGGGCGTAAACCATCTCCTAAAGAAAAAGAAACATCATAAGCTTTCATAATTTCACAAATCTCTTCGAAATGCGTATACAAGAAATTTTCTTTATGATGCGATAAACACCATTTAGCCATAATGCTACCACCACGCGATACGATACCAGTTATACGTTTTGCTGTTAGCGGCACATAACGCAATAATACACCTGCATGTATGGTAAAATAATCCACCCCCTGCTCTGCTTGCTCAATTAATGTATCTCTAAAAATTTCCCAGGTTAAATCTTCGGCCTTGCCATTTACTTTTTCTAATGCCTGGTAAATTGGCACTGTACCAACCGGCACCGGGCAGTTACGTATAATCCACTCACGAGTTTCGTGAATGTTTTTTCCGGTAGATAAATCCATTAATGTATCTCCACCCCAACGACAGCTCCATACAGCTTTCTCCACTTCTTCTTCTATACTAGAAGAAACAGCAGAGTTACCAATGTTAGTGTTTATTTTTACCAAGAAATTTCTACCAATAATCATTGGCTCACTTTCGGGGTGATTAATATTTGCGGGTATAATAGCACGACCTGCTGCAATTTCATCTCTAACAAATTCAGGGGTAATAAATTTTATAGGGGTGTTTGCACCAAAACTATTTCCTGCATGCTGATGACACAAAGGGTCTTTTCCGTTTGCATTTTGTATTTCATCAATGCGTTGGTTTTCGCGAATAGCGATGTACTCCATCTCAGGTGTAATGATGCCTTGCTTTGCATAATGCAATTGACTTACATTTTTCCCCGGTTTAGCTTTGTATGGTTTTTGTATATGTTCAAAACGCAGGCTATCTAAGCTTTTATCGTTCATGCGTTGTGTGCCGTATTCAGAACTTACTGTATCTAATTGTTCAACATCACCACGTTTTACAATCCACTCTTGACGCAGGCGCGGTAAACCTTTTTTTAAGTCAACTGTATAGTTAGCATCAGTATATGGTCCACTAGTATCGTACACAGTAACCGAAGGATTTTTTTCAGTCTTATTACTGCCGTTAAATTTATGTACGGTATCTGTCAAAGTAATTTCGCGCATAGATACTTTTATATCATGCAGTTTACCTTTAACAAAAACTTTGCGCGAACCGGTTAACGGCTCAGTGCTTATTACATTTTGGTTGGGTGCTTTATCTTTTGTTTTCATTTCTGTTCTTTTAAGTTCCTATTTATTAATTTAAAAATCAGCCGCCTTGTGTGGCTTTTATAATAGTTATTTTATCGTTTTCAGTTAAAGTTTTAGTTTGCCATTCAGCTTTCGGAATTACGGCATTGTTTACCGCCACAGCAATTCCTTTTTGAGTAAGAATTCCATTCTGCTCTAATGCCATCGTTAAATTGGCATCTGCATTAAGCACACAATTTTTATTATTGATAAAAACAATCATATCAAATTTATTACACCGTTAAAACTTTAAGAGGAGAGAAAATACAGAAATGTATTTCTTTCACTTTTCCCTTCGCAGGCATTATCCTGTTCAGGTTCAAAGGGTAATTTCTCAGACCATTAAAATGGACACCCCTAAAGTTTACTAATTCAAAGATATAATTTTTTAAGCATAAAAACTCAATCTTTACAAATTACTAATTGATGTATAGAAATGTTAATTTAGTGCAGTATCTATGGTCGAAAAATTTGATGTGATAATTTGTGGTGCTGGTCCGGCCGGTACAACCTGTGCACTTGCGCTGGGCTCTTCGGGCTTAAAAGTAGCCTTGGTAGATAAAAGCAACTTTCCGCGCGATAAAATTTGTGGTGATGCCATTGCAGCCTATGTTCCTAAAGTTTTAAGCACCATAAATCCCGCTTATGCTAAAGCATTAGCCAACTTTACCGAAAAAGAAAAAGTAAACACTATTCGCATTGTTAGTCCAAATACAAAAACGCTTGACATTAGTTATGGGGTTGATGGTTTTATAAGTACCCGTGTAAAATTTGACAATTTTTTGTTAGACCTTGTTAGGCAACTAGCTAACGTAAAATTATTTTTAGATACACCCATCTTAGATGTTATGGCAAATGAAAAAGAGGCTTATGTTGTTTTAGCTGAAAACATAAAACTTGAAGCTGCATTAATTATTGGTTGTGATGGCGAGCAGGGCATTACACGAAAAAAACTTACCCAAATACAACTCGACCCTAAGCACCATGCAGCAGCAGTTAGGGCTTATTTCAAAAATGTAAAAGGAATTCCTCAATCAACTTTCGAGTTACATTTTATAGATAATGTTGTACCCGGTTATTTTTGGATTTTCCCCTTGCCAAATAACGAAGCCAATGTAGGCTTGGGCATAGTATCTAAAAGAGTGGCTGCAAAAAAATTAAACCTGCGGCTAGAAATGCAGCGCATTATAGAAACCAATCCAACTATTAAAGAACGGTTTGCAGGCGCCGAAATGATAAGTAAAATAGAAGGATATGGCTTGCCATTGGGCTCTAGAAAAACAACTATTTCGGGCGATAGATTTATGCTTTGCGGAGATGCCGCATCACTTATTGATCCTTTAACGGGCGAGGGCATTGGGCAGGCAATTATTTCAGGAAGATATGCCGGTTGGCAGGCTAAAAAATGTTTTGAGCAAAATAATTTTTCTGCTTCATTCATGAAACAGTACGACAAAACGGTTTATGATAAATTATGGACAGAGCATAGGCGAAATTATTTTATTCGCGAATTAATTATTAATAAACCAAAATTGTTTAACGCATTAACCAGCCTTTTAAACAAGAGCAAATTCCTGCACAACCTAACTAAGAAGATTTTTAATTAAAAAATTGCAATAAAAAAAACCTTCGCTAGGAAGGGTTTAGTTTTATTAATCTATTTATTACGCTTAGCCATTTAATGCTTCTGCACCACCAACAATTTCTAATATCTCATTAGTAATTGAAGCTTGGCGAGCTTTGTTGTAACTGATTTTAAGTGAACGCAACATCTCTTTAGCATTATCAGTTGCTTTATGCATAGCAGTCATACGAGCACCATGTTCAGAAGCAACAGAATCCAATAAAGCTTTATAGAATTGCACTTTCAACGATTTAGGAATTAATTCGTTAACAATGTATTCTTTGTTAGGTTCAAAAATATAATCTGTATTATTTTTGCTATCAGCAGCTGCCGATTTAGAAGTATCAATAGGTAAAAAACGTTCAGCTACCGTAAGTTGTACTGCTGCATTTTTAAACTGATTGTACACTAAATAAACTTTATCGAATTGATTATTAGCAAAAGCCTGCATAATTTTATCGGCTACAGGTGCTACGTTATCAAACGAAAGTTTATCAAATAATTCATTTAAGTGGTGCGGTAAATCTGTCCCATGAATGCGATGATCCGTTCTTTTAAAAGCATCATCCGCTTTTTTACCAATACATATTACAGATACTTTAGAGGAACCCTTATAATCATTTTTAATTAAGCTCCACGCTTTTTTAATTACGTTAGCATTAAAACCACCAGCTAAACCACGGTTAGAAGAGATAACAATTAAAAGCACATTATCGCTTTCTGTAGTACGTGCAAATTTATTTTCAGAAGTATCTAGGCTTGCACTTAGGTTTTGTAAAATAGAAGTAAGCTTATTTGCATAGGGGCGCATTTGTGTTACAGCATCCTGTGCACGTTTAAGTTTAGCAGCACTCACCATTTTCATGGCGCTTGTAATCTGCATGGTTGAACCAACCGATGTTATCCTATTTCGTACTTCTTTTAAGTTTGGCATCTCTTTTAATTTAGAATTCAGAATGATGAATTCAGAATTTTACTTTTTACTCGAATTAATAATTGACACTAAAATTTTAATTATCTCCTCTAATTCATTTTTTAACCTACTGTCAATTGCAAAAACTTTCTTTTCAATAATCTCAAACCAATATTTAGTTTCTTCAGCTTCTTTTAAAGCAATTCCTAATTTATTGATAAAATCAGGTTTACTTACTGCCCGCTGAGATTCTCTAATATTAGCCCCTATTGAAAGCCCACTTCTTGCAACTTGTTTAGAAAGAACGAATTTCTTTTTTTCATTTAACAACTCTTCAATATCAATAACATCACAGGCAAAATTGAAAGATTTTGTAACAATGATATTATCTTTCTTCTCCAAAATTCTGAATTCCTAATTCTAAATTTTGAATTTCTTGCTTGTTTCTTTTGCTACTTCTTCTAATGTATTTGTAATCTCATCTGTGTACTGACCAGCTTTTAAACCGTCTAATACATTTTTATGTTTTCTTTCTAATACATCTAAAAAGTCTTTCTCAAATTCGCGCACTTTATTTACAGGCACCTCGCGTAATAAGTTACGAGTACCGCAGTAAATAATTGCAATTTGTTGCTCAACACGAAGTGGAGAAAATGCATTTTGTTTTAAGATTTCTACGTTACGAGAACCTTTATCTAAAACCGATTTTGTAGCAGCATCTAAATCTGAACCAAATTTTGCAAATGCTTCAAGCTCGCGGTACTGTGCTTGGTCAAGCTTTAAAGTACCGGCTACTTTTTTCATTGATTTAATTTGAGCATTACCCCCCACACGAGATACAGAGATACCTACGTTAATTGCCGGACGAACACCTGCGTTAAACAAGTTACCTTCTAAGAAAATCTGTCCGTCGGTAATAGAGATTACGTTTGTTGGAATGTAAGCAGATACGTCACCCGCCTGTGTTTCAATAATAGGAAGTGCCGTTAACGAACCACCACCTTTTACAATGCCTTTAATAGAATCCGGTAAATCGTTCATGCTTTGAGCAATGTTATCAGATGCGTTGATTTTAGCCGCACGCTCTAATAATCTGCTATGCAAATAAAATACGTCACCAGGATATGCTTCACGCCCCGGAGGACGACGTAATAATAATGACACCTCACGATAAGCAACTGCCTGCTTAGATAAATCATCAAATACAATTAATGCAGGGCGACCGGTATCGCGGAAAAACTCTCCGATAGCAGCACCCGCAAATGGAGCGTAGAACTGAATAGCAGCAGGCTCAGAAGCAGATGCAGCAACAATAACTGTGTAAGCCATTGCACCGTTTTCTTCTAACGTACGTTGCACGTTTGCTACTGTACTTCCTTTTTGCCCTATTGCTACGTATATACAAAATACAGGTTTACCTGCTTCAAAAAATTCTTTTTGGTTAATGATAGTATCAATAGCCACGGTAGATTTACCAGTTTGACGGTCGCCAATGATAAGCTCACGCTGACCACGACCAATTGGAATCATCGCATCGATGGCTTTAATACCGGTTTGTAATGGCTCAGCAACCGGCTGACGATAAATTACCCCCGGAGCTTTACGCTCAAGTGGCATTTCGTAAGTTGTACCGGTAATTGGGCCTTTACCATCAATTGGTTCTCCTAATGTGTTAACTACACGACCTAACATGCCTTCGCCCACTTTTAACGAAGCAATACGGCCTGTACGTTTGCACGAAGAACCTTCGCTGATACCAACACTTGGCCCCAATAATACGGCACCAATATTGTCCTCTTCTAAATTAAGAACGATGGCTTGTAAGCCGGTTTCAAATTCGATAAGCTCACCGCTTTGAACTTTTGATAAGCCATAAATACGAGCGATACCATCACCAACTTGTAGTACGGTACCAACTTCTTCTAATTCAGCTTCTGATTTAAAGCCTGCTAATTGCTGACGTAAAATTGCAGATACTTCTGCGGGTTTAATTTCTGCCATTTGTATTATTTAATTATTAAAAGTACTTCCTGAAAACGTTTTTCTTAGGTCATTTAATTTTCTTGATACACTTGCATCTACTTGCTTGTCGCCAATAGTAAGTACAAAGCCACCGATTAAATTTTTATTTACTTTTTCTACTAACTCAACTTCACCTTTAGTAGTTTGTTTTACCAACTCTAACACTTTTGCTTTTACCGTGCTGTCAATGCCAACAGCAGATGTAATAACAGCCGTTAAAATATTTTTATGTTGTTTGTATTGCGTTACAAATTCAGTAGCAATGTATTTCATATACGATTCTCTACGCTTTAGCGTAAGAATGGCAAGAAAGCCTGAAGTAACGTCGCTTACTTTACCCGAGAAAATTTCTTTAACAACCGCAACCTTTTTATCGGTTTTAATAATAGGACTGTTTAAGAAACTGATAAATTCTCTGTTATGTTCGCAAACGCTTTCTACCAATTGCATATCGGCATAAACTTTTTCAAGTTGCCCTTTTTCGTTGGCAAGTTGTAAAAGCGATTTGGCGTATCGTGTGGCTACTAGCATGTTAGTTTAAGGTAACTTCTTTTACAAGATTGCTGGTTAATGTTTTTTGTTTCTCTTCAGATGATAATTGCTCTTTTAAAATTTTCTCAGCAATATCAATTGATAAAGTAGCTACTTGCGCTTTTAACTCGGTAATAGCAGCCAATTTTTCTGTATTGATAGCTTCGCGAGCCTGAGCCACCATACGGTCAGCTTCAACTTTTGCTCTTGTTTTTGCTTCATTAATAATAGCATCTTTAGTGTCGCGCGCTTCTTTAAGCATAGCATCTTTTTCAGCACGTGCTTCAGCTAATATTTTTTCGTTATTAGATTGCAATAAATGCATGTCCTGACGAGCCTGTTCAGCCGATTGAAGGGCTTTTTCAATGCCTTCTTCTCTTTCTTTAATCATGCCAAGAATTGGCTTCCAAGCGAATTTTTTAAGTATCAAGAAAATAATAGCAAAAGTTACTATCATCCAAAATACCAAGCCTATGGCGGGTTTTATTAATTCCATTTTTTTACTCTTTTAATTTTTGTTTTGTTTCCTAAAAAAATGCGCCAACCAACCGTTGGCGCAAAATTTTTGTTACTTGAACACTACTAATAGTGCAACAACCATAGCGAAGAAAGCAGCACCCTCTACAAGGGCAGCTGTTAAAATCATGTTGCTACGAATGTCGTTTACAGCTTCAGGCTGGCGCGCTACTGATTCTAAAGCAGAACCACCAATACGACCGATACCCACGCCTGCACCTAATGCAGCTACGCCTGCACCCACAGCGGCGATACCGTGTGCTTGTACAGCTTCTAATAATACAGTTGACATCATGTTACTTTTTTTTATTTAGGTTAAACAAAACCTGTTTTACGAAACAGGCAAAAACTTTTAAATTTCTTATACTATATCAATTTGCGCCGCTGAATGAGCTCCATCATGTGCATGGTGTTCGTCATGTGCATGATGCCCTTCTTCAATAGCTGCTCCAAAATACATAGCTGATAAAAGCGTAAATACATAAGCCTGTAAAAACGCTACCAATAGTTCCATCATACCCATAAACACCGTAAAGGCAACTGATAAAACAGCCACCCCTAAACCTGCACCTGTACTCATTTCGCCAAAAATAAAGATTAAGCTAAAAAAGGCTAAAGCTATAATGTGCCCTGCTGTGATGTTAGCAAACAAACGTATCATCAATACAAATGGGCGTAAAACAACACCTAACAATTCAATAGGCGTTAATATAATAAGTACCCAAGCAGGCACACCCGGCATAGCAAAAATATGTCTCCAATAGTGCCCGTTACTATTAGCAAAAATTATTAGTAAAGTAAAACAAGCCAACACTGCACAAACAGCAATATTACCGGTTAAGTTAGCCCCACCCGGAAACAAAGGAACTAAGCCCATTAAGTTATTAATAAAAATAAAGAAGAACACCGTTAATAAATAAGGCATAAACTTCTCGTATTTAGGTCCGATAGATGTTTTAGCTATATCATCGCGTACAAAAACAATTAAAGGCTCCATAAAAGATTGTAAACCTTTTGGTGCCTGACCCACACGATTTTTATATGTTTTAGCTACACTTAAAAATATCCATAATAATAAGAATGCACTTACTAATAAAGAAGTAACGTTTTTAGTAATTGATAAGTCTATAATATTAGCATCATTATTAGTTGCTGCATTTTCAACCTCATCGTTAACACCGACAACACCTTCCTCAGCTTCAACAATTTTATTCTCTACTAATTTATAGCCTTTATAAACTTCGCCGCCTTCTAATTTATTTGACAAGAAAATATCTAAGCCCGTTTTTTTGTTATATATAATAACCGGTAATGGTATAGCAACTGCATGTTCGCCTTCGCCCCATAAATGCCACTCGTGCGCATCGCTAATGTGCTCGGTAATTAATTTACCGGCATCAAAGCCTTCTTTCTTTTTGGTTTCGGTATGTGTAATTGCCGCAGCTTTTTTAAGGCTATCTTCGTTAGGTTCGTAAGCGAAAGATTTAAAAGTTACTAAAGATAAAACGGTTATAAACAGCGCTATTATTCGTGTTTTTTTGCTTAAAAGACTCGTAGTATAAGACATTGACAAATTAACGGTTTTTAACGATTTTTAAATTCGGGTGCAAATTTAGCTATAAATTGCTATTAATGAAATTAAACCCCGTTTTTTTTCTAATTTTATGCCATGTTTAGGCATTTATTATTAACAATATCGGTTTTTTGTGGATTAAGTTTAACAGCACAAGAAAACCATGCTGTTACACCCGATACTAATCATGGCTTGGTAAAGTGGCTTACTTTTAAAGAAGCACAGGATGAAATGAAAAAACAGCAAAAGCCTTTACTAATTGATATATATACCGATTGGTGCGGCTGGTGCAAACACATGGTAAAAACTACTTATTCAGACCCTAATATTGCAGGTTATATAAACACCTATTTTTACCCGGTACAATTTAATGCCGAAACCCATGATACGATTGAGTATAACGGCGAAAAATATGTAAACAAAAGCGCCGAAAAAAAATCGCCACACGATTTGGCTATAAAATTTTTAGGGCAAAGTTTAAGTTACCCATCAACCATTTTTGTATCAAATAATTACCAATTTAATTTATTATCGCAAGGATATTTAGAAACAAAAAAAATAGAACCTCTTTTAGTTTTTACGGTTGAAAATGCTTTTAGAACTGCGTCATACGACGACTTTAATAAAAATTTTGAACACACTTTTTACGATACCAATTTTGTAAAAAAACAACCTAAAACATACACCTTTAATGAGGCTTTAGAGCTTCAGAAAAAACACCCAAAAAAAATATTGGTTGATATATATACCGATTTTTGTAACACCTGCCGGGTTATGAATGCCACTACGTTTACGGATACGGCGCTGGTTTCGTACTTAAATAAAAAATATTATCTGGTTAAATTTAACGCGCAGCAAGATAAAAGTGAGATAGATTTTAAGGGCATAAAATATGCTAATAATGGCGCGGGCGGTTTTCCTTTTCATGCATTGGCATTAGAGCTTACACGTAAAAATTTCATCATTCCATCAATGGTTATTTTAGATGAAAAACTTGAAACGCTTGATGTAGTAACCTTTTACCAAACACCCGAATGGACCAATAAAATAGCGCATTATTTTGGCAGCGACGATTATAAAAAAATAAAGTGGGATGAGTTTCTTAAAAAACAAAGCACACCTGCTGTCAGTAAATAATTGTTGATGATTTTAAAATTTCTTCATAAAAAAGTTGCATTTTTTTTTCTTTTTATTCTGATTATACAAAACTGTTTTTCGCAAACAGTTGATGCTCCCGATTCACTTACTAATAAACAAAAAACTATACGTAAAAGTATTTTAGTAGGTACTACGGGTGCCTTTACGGCAGTATCGTTAGTGGGCTTAAATCAAATTTGGTATAAGCAATATGCCTCATCAAAATTTCACTTTTTTAATGATAATAGCGAGTGGTGCCAAATGGATAAACTGGGGCATTCATTTACAACCTATAACACTGCTCGTGAAATTTACCGGGCTATGCTATGGGCAGGCTATAACCGCAAACAAAGCATTTTTATTGGCGAGGCTTATGGCACCGCCTATATGACAGCCATAGAGATAATGGATGGTTTTAGCAGCGGCTGGGGCTTTAGCTGGGGCGATGAAGTAGCCAATGTTTCGGGTAGTGCTTTGTTTACTTTGCAACAATATTTTTGGAACGAGCAGCGTATACATTTAAAATATTCTTTTCACCAAACTTTTTATGCAGGGCTAAGGCCAAACGAATTAGGAACATCTTTAGGTTCGGAAACCATTAAAGATTATAACGGGCAAACTTATTGGTTGTCAATTAGTCCGGCTTCATTTTTAAAGAAAG
>Ga0210410_10005700_pt1 | contig 10826 bp, 9 predicted proteins | sample IncBWC4MmetaG_FD_161058 | JGI IMG/M metagenome (GOLD analysis project Ga0210410, IMG submission 161058) | Forest soil microbial communities from Barre Woods Harvard Forest LTER site, Petersham, Massachusetts, United States - Inc-BW-C-4-M | ecosystem: Environmental > Terrestrial > Soil >... | reverse complement strand
CTGGGGGTGCTAGGATCGCAGGGTCCGGTGTGCCGTTTACCGGAGTGCCAGCAAACCGGAAATGAGGAGAGGTGCGGTGCTGGGATTGTCGTGGCGCGCTCGCGCGCGGTTGGTCGCCCCCGTCTGCGGGGTTGTCTTGGCACTGTGCGCCAGCACGGGAGTCGCGTTTGGTGACGGGCTCCCCGACGGGCGCAGATACGAGCTGGTGTCCCCGGTCGACAAGGCCGGCGGGCAGATCGTCCCGGAGAGCACGCGCACGCACGCAGCAGCCGGCGAGTCGCCGGGCATGCCAGCGGCGGTGAGCTTCATCTCATTGGTCGCGTTCGGTGACGTGCAGGGCACGGGGATCTCGACGGAGTACCTCGCCCAACGCGACGCCACACCGGGCACGAGCGGGTGGGCGACGCATGGGATCTTCCCGGCGCAGGAGCCGGAGTCGTTTCGCGCGATCGTGTTCGGGTTGGAGCCGTCCTATGTCGGGGAGATGTCGCCTGATCTGAGCAAGGGCGTGTTCAACTCGTGGTCGCCGGTGACCGACGCCCCGAACGTCGCGCATGTGCCGAACCTGTACGTGCGTGAGGACCTGCGCACCCCAGGCACCGGCACCTACCGGCTGCTGACCAACGCCACCTCACCCCTGGCACCCGCGAACCTGTTCCCCGACTCGCGGCCGTTCATCGCGGATCACACCAGCGACCTTCAGCACGTGATCTTCGAGTCGGCGTTGAACCTGACCAGCGACGCGAGAGGCTTCCAGACGAAGCTCTACAAAGCCGACGGCAACCAGACACGGCTCGTGATCGCCGGCCCCGCAAACGCCGGCGCTGGCGCCTCCTCGCGCAGATACACGCCACGGACGCTCTCCCAAGACGGCAGCCGCGTCATCTTCAAGACACCCGACGGCAGACTCTTCCAACTCGATGACCGCGGCACCCCCACCACCGCAGACGACGCCTACGCACAGATCAACGCCACAGAGGCCACCACCCCCGACACGCCGGCCGCAGCCAGATATGAGATCGCGAGCGTCGACGGCTCACGCGTCTTCTTCATCAGTACCGAGAGACTGACGAACGTCGATGGTGGCGGCCTCTACCTGTGGGCGCGCCAACCCACAAACCAGACCCAATCGGTGACCGTCGACGCAACCGGTGGGACGTTCACGCTGAGCGCGCACGGCCAAGCACGCGACGGCAGTACCGACGCAACGACCCCGCCGCTCGCGCACGACGCGACCGCAGCACAAGTCCAAAGCGCGCTCGAGGCGTTGAGCGTGATCGGCAGCGGAAACGTCACCGTCACCGGCGGCCCCGGAAACGCGGGCGGCACCACCCCGTATCTCGTCACGTTCACCGGCGCGCTCGCAGGCATCGACGTCGCCCCACTGACCACCGACGCCAGTGCCCTCACCGGCGGCGCCGCCACCGCAACCGCTTCCATCACCACACCAGTCCACAACCTCTCACTCATCGCCTCAACGGGAAGCTTCTTCGCGGGCGCGATCGGGGCCTCTGAGGACGGCCATCGCCTCTACTTCGTCGCCGGAGGCGGGCAGTTCGTCAACGGCGCACCACCCGTCGGCGGCGTCGGTCTCTACTACTGGCAGGACGCCGACGGCACCCCCGGCGGAACGCTCTCGTTCATCGGCGAGACGGCCGGCGGCGATGTGGGCACCGTCGTCACCACTGAGCAGACATGGCCCATCGCAAAGATCTCGCGTGTGACACCCGATGGCAGAACGATGATCTTCGAGGTCTCCAACGGAAGCGGTCTGGCGTTGAGATATGACCAGTCGAGATGCCTGAACATCGTCGACGGGGTCAACTTCGGCAACCCCAATCAGACCGGCTTGGGGTGCTCGGAGGTGTACGTGTACCGGGCCGATAGCTCCACGCCGACCAGACCAGACCTGGCCTGCGCCTCCTGCCTCCCATCGGGTGCACCCGGGACCCAGAGCGCATGGCTCAACATTCGCAGAGCCGCAAGCGCGACCACCGCTTCGTCGCACCTGAACCACGTGCTCTCCGATGACGGCACGCGGGTGTTCTTCAGCACCCAAGAGGCGTTGGTGCCCGAAGACACCAACGGAAAGGTCGACGCCTACGAGTACGACGTCCAAACCCACACCGTGCACCTGCTCTCGACCGGCAAGGACTCATCCGACTCGTTCTTCCTCGACGCAAGCGCCAACGGAAACGACGCCTACATCATCACCCGCCAACAACTCCTCGGCTGGGACACCGACAACGCCTACGACGTCTACGACGCCCGCGTAGGGGGCGGCTTCCCCGAACCCGCCACACCACCCCAAGAATGCGCCGGCGACGCCTGCCAAGGCCTCGCCACAGGCCTCCCCAACCTCCCAGCACTCGGCAGCCCCACCTTCCGAGGAGCCGGAAACGCAACCCCCGCCCCCGCCCCCACCACCACCAGACACCACCCAGCCGCCCTCAAATGCAAACGCGGCCAAATCAAACACAAAACACACGGCAAAACCCGCTGCATCAAACGCCCAAAAAAGACCACACGACACACCACAAAACGCAGGGCCAAATAACAACAACACAAGGGAGGCCGCACACACGCGGCCTCCCACTGGCCTGTGGTGGTTGGAGCGCTCCCCGTGGTTGTTGACACTCCTCTGAGCGCGGCGGTCTCGCGCTTGTCGCGGTGGGATGGTTTCCACCTGATCGCCGGCACGCTCAACCAGGCCGCGCTTGCTCGCCGTCGCGCCGGCCTCGCCGCGGCCGCCTGGCTGCTGTGCGCCGTCCTGTTCGTCGCCTGGATGGTTTCGCCGGTCGAGAGCGGTGAGGTGTTGCGCGTCGAGACCGGCTACTTCGACGTGACGGCACTCCTCTGCATGCTGCTTGTAGGCGCGCGTATCGAAGCGCCTCCGGCCTCTATTCGCGAAACGCCTCCGACAGCCGTCTAGCGGTCAGCTCCTGCATCTTGCTCAGTTGACCTTGGTCGACGACTTCGAAGGCAGATATCACCACCAGGAAGGACAGGCCACGAGCGACGGGTGTGAGGAACTGGTCGAGGTAGATCGCGACAGGTCCGGCGAGAGTCGATGTCGGTATTCGCGTACGAGACTGGAAGCCGTGCCTCCCGTAAGGATGAGTGTCGAGCAGGAGCTCGTCCGGTGGACTCACGTCGACGACCTGCGCATCGAAATGGACGGCACCTGCGACTTCGCGGTACACGCAACGTCGGGTAGGTCCGGACCGGAGCGTCACGAAGGCGTGCAACATGGCGCCCCGATCGCGATACACCGCAACCGTCTGCTCGACTTGTATCTTTTCTGGCGCGCGGAAAGTGCGCGAGGTGGCGTGAGCGGTCGCCTCGCGCAGAAAGGCGCGGATGCCTCCGCATCGAAGCTTGGTTCGTTTCCGGTTTGCGGTCCACTCGGAGGGCAGATCGCCGGCGCGCAGGAGCGCCGACCGAGCAATGCCCTCATCGGTCAACGTCAGTGGCGCTGCCCGCTCGGTAGGTTGCCGCTCTCTCCTCGTTGACGCGTCTCCGCATCCGAGGAGCGTGATGCTGACAATCAAGAGCTGCAAGGCGAGTGCTCGGCGCATCGCATGTCCCCTTCATGGTCTGCTTTGAGCCGCCGCCTCAGCGAAGTGCGGCGGGCGTGCCGTCATACCGGCGATCGACGACACGGCCATCCTCGATCAGGAGAGCCCGGTCGGCGAGACACGCGACGTGCTCGTCGTGCGTGACGACCATGGCTGCGGCCCCGGACTCTCGCACTACCTCCTGCAGCAATCGGATGACGCTTGATCCGGTGGCCTGGTCGAGCGCTCCCGTGGGCTCGTCGGCGAACACGAGGATCGGTCGGCTCACACATGCGCGCGCCACTGCCGCTCGTTGTGCCTCGCCGCCGGAGACCTCCGCTGGGAGCGCGTGAGCGCGGTGGAGCAGGCCGACGCGATCGAGGATCGCGTCGGCCTGCTCCATCCCGCGACGGCGTGGCATACCGCCGAACAACAGTGGCGCGGCGACGTTCTCGCGCAGCGTGAGTGCCGGGATCAGATTGTCGCGCTGCAGCACGAACCCGACCTCTCGCGACCGCCATGCGGCCGCCTGCGCCTCCGTCATGGCTGCGAGATCTCGTCCGGCCACCGTCACGGACCCCTGCGTCGGCGTGTCCAGGCCGGCAAGCAGGTGGAGCAGCGTCGACTTCCCGCTGCCGGACGGTCCCACGACCGCGACGATCTGCGCAGCGACGAGCGTCACGTCGCACCTGGCAACTGCCGTCACAGAAGTGTGCCCGGCGCCGTACGTCTTGCTGACGCCCTTGGCGATCAACACCGGTCGAGCGTTCGGGTGCGACGTGACATCGGGGTGCGAACTCGGCACGCAGAACAGCTTCTCTGCTGCGTCGGCGTACGTCAAACGGATGCCGCTACTTCCGGTTGAACATAGAACCGAAATCTGGTTTGATGCGCTGAGCGGGCGGATCACTCGGGGGCCAGATGAGGGGCGAAGCGCTGTTCGCGGAGTTCCGCGACGCATATAAGGCCGAGGTCGAGCAGCTTGCGCACGATCTGCTGCTGGTTCAGCGCCCGCAAGCGGTACGGCGCTGGCTCTTGGAGCCGGTGGAGATGACGCTTCATGCGCGCCGGAACTTCTTTCGCACCGGTTTCGCGCTCGCGGCTGCCGATGCCGTGCAGCAGCGGCCGGCCGGCCGGCTCGCGGCCGCGGCGGTCGAGATCGCGTGGACCTGCGCACTCATGCTCGACGACATCTTCGACGGCTCGAGCGAGCGCGAGGGGCATCCGTGTGCCCATCGCCTCTACGGGGCTCTACGGACGACGGCCTCGGCGATGGCGGCCCTCGCGCTGACGATGACGTCTGCTCCAGTAGCTCCCGGGGCCCGCACCTGGCCCAAGGCCTACATGGAGTCGCTGGGCTTGATGCTGCTCGCCCGCGCCGCCGTTGTCCAGACCCCGATCTTTGCCCGGCCGCGCACCATGAGGCGCTATCAGTACGCGGCGCGCGAGATGAACAACAGCACGCACTGGGCGATGGTCGCCCCCCTCGCGCCGTATGCGTCGCGGGAGCTCACACGGACGGTGTGGGCGTATGCAGACACGCTGACCCTGATGGGGAAGATCGCGAACGACCTCGCCGACTACTGCGGCGGCTCGACCGAGAGCACGGTGATGTACAAGGACTTCGAAACTCGCAGGCCGACGTTCCCCGTGCTGCTGCTGCTCACATCCCCGCTCTCTTCGCGCGAGCGTATGCGGGTCGAGCGCCACTTCTTCGAGCGGCAACGCCCGAGCGAGCTCGCTCTTGAGGATCTGCTCGCTCTGCTCGCGACTCACGGCGCGCTCGAGCGCTGTGCCGAGACGTTGGAGCGGCGACGACATTCGGCGCGCCGCTTTGCCGACGCCACGTTGCGCATCGAGGTGCGCGCAGGTGCGCTCACGGCACTCATGCATCGATGGGTCGACTATGTAATCGACTCCAGTCGAGAGCGACTCGACCGACGCCCGACCCGGCTGTCCGTCTCCCGATGACGGCGCGCACGCTCGATCGCGCCGCGGCATTCAGCCTCGTGACATGGATGGCCTCCACCTGGCGCGGCGGATCGCTGCTCGTGCGCGAGGTGCGCGCCGCGATCGACGATCGCCGCTTCGGAGTGGCCGTGCCGCTCGTCGTCGCGCCTGCGGCGAACCTGTGCGTCATCGGCGCTCTCTTCCTCGTGAAGGCGCACGTCGAGGACGACGTCCTCATGCGGCGCAGCGGCGAGTACCGCATGTACGCGGCGCGCACGCCCAGGAGACTGCTGCCCCGTGTCGTCTGATGTCGCGGCGCGCGGCAGGTCCGGGGCAGGCGCTCGCAGTCCGCGGTCGTGCGTCGTCGTCGGAGCCGGCCCGGCCGGCCTCTCCGCTGCGTGGTGGCTCCAGCGTCACGGTGTGCGGACCGTCGTGCTCGAGGCCGCGGCCGAGGTCGGCGGTCGCACGCGGAGCGTGCGCGTGCATGGCTCCACGCTCAACCTCGGTGCCGCGTTCCTGGCGTCGTTCTACGACCAGACCCTCGCTCTGTGTCGCGCGCTCGAGCTGCCGCTCGTCTCGCCGCGCGTGCATCCGACACGCGCAGGCGCTCAGCGCGTCATGGCCACACCACGTGGGTATGTGCCATATGCCCCCGGCAGCCTGCGCGGGTTCGTGCGCTTCTCGCTGGTTCCGGCACGACAGCGGCTCCGCCTCCTGAGGGAGCTGGTGAGCCTCGCTCGGGGGCCCGCCCTGCACATCGCGGACCACCATTCGCTCAGGAGCGTCGACGACGTGGATGCCCGCAGTTGGGCGGTGGAGCGCTTCGGGCAGGAGGTCTGCGACTACTTCGTGCGTCCCGCGATCGAGCCGTTCTTCTACATGAGAGCCGAAGAGGTCTCGGCCGGCGTCGCCCGAGCTTTGCTGCGACATGCGGTCCACTGGTCGATCGTGACGCCGCGGGCGGGCATGGGGGCGCTTTGCGCTGCGCTCGCGGCGCCGCTCGACGTGCAGCGCGGCTGTCGCGTGCAATCGATCCGCCGGGAATCGAGAGCGGTCGAGATTCATCATGAGCGCGGCTGCGCTCGCGCTGACGCCGTCGTGCTCGCGGTCCCGGCCCCGGATCTGCTCGCCATCGAGGGTGGTACGACGACCAGCCGGGAGCGCGCGGAGGTCGCGGGCGCGCGCTTCGAGCCCTGCATCATCGCGCTGATGGGCTACTCGCACCCGGTCGCGCTTCCCGCCCCCTCGGTCACCATCGGCGGTGCGGGTCCACATGCGCTGGTCGGCGCCACCGCCCTGTCGCGCGGCGGCGTTCCAGGGCACATCTCCGCGGGCGAGGAGGTGGTGTCGGTGCTCGCGATGGGCTGGCGCAGTCGTGCTCTGCTCGCGTGCGACGACGACGCCATCGTCGCCGAGCTGCGGCGCGACGTGTCGAACCTCGGGTTCACCCTGCCCGATCCCGCATGGCATCTGGTGGTCGCGCGAGAGCAGGCGACCGTGATTCCCGAGCCCGGGTTCACGCGCCGGCTCCACCGACTCGCCTCACTGCCACGCGAGCGCGTGCACCTGGCCGGCGACTGGTTGACCGGCAGCTCGACGGTCGAGGGCGCGGTTCGCAGCGGGCTCGCCGCCGCGGGCGCTGTCGTCGGGAACGCAGGCAGGGCGGAGCGCGTCGCATGAGCTCGGCGCGCGCGAGCACGAACGTCGCGCCCGCGCTGCGGCGTGGCATCGAGCGCCGGGCGCGCGCCCTGGACGCGATCGTCCTGACGGGCTGGTCTGCGGTGCTCTTCCCGGTCTGCTGGCTCCTGCGCGCGCCGTGGTGGCTTGTGAACCTGCTGCTGCTCACGCTGCCGGCGACATATCTGCTCGCGCGGTCACCGCTCGCGCGCCGCGGCGTGCATCCCTGGTTCGTCGTGAAGTATGCGCTCTTCGTGTCGGTCTTCTTCAATTACCTGTGCGTGCGCTACTCCGCTTGGGCGGGGCCCTCTGACTTTCCGCCCCTCCCCGGTGGCGTGTTGGTCGAGCAGGTGACGTGGTGCGCTCTGATGATCGTGCTCGTCGTCGCGGTCCACGAGCGCTTCTCTGCCCGACCGTCCGCGGCGCCCACGGTGCGCTGGTCCCGCACGGTCCTCAGCTGCTTCTTCTTCGCTGGATTCGTGGTAGCACTCGTGCCACCGCTCCATGCGCCGCTCCGCGATCACGTCTACCTCAAGGTCGGGTTGATCCTCTACCCGGTGATCTTCGCGGTGGCCCTGCGGGTCGACCCGCGCGCCATGCGGTCGCTGCTGACGACGGGGGCTGTCTTCGTCGCGTTCGACCTCGCGTTCGAGCTGCTCGCGCTCCACAACGGCTACTGGCGTTTCCCCGGCCGCTACGTCGGCTGGGTGACCGTCGCCGGCTCGCGCTTCCCAATCGAGGAGCTCGCCTTCATGGTGGTGCTGCTCGGCCCCGCGATCGCCATGACGAACACGGTCTACCTCAACTGGAAGGGACTCGGCCGCCGGTGAGCCGGCGGTCTCGCCACCAGTCGGCGGGCGTGTGGATCGTGGCGCTCGCGCTGCTGCGCTCGTTGCGCCGCCGCCGCATGCGCGTCGCGGCCGCGTTCGCCGCCGGCGTGTGCGGGCTCGCCCTCACGACGGCCGTGTTCGTGATCAGCTGGTCTGTCCTGGATGCGATTCGCGACGTGAAGATCAGCTCGCTCGATCATGCCGACTGGGCGGCCGTCGCGCGATCGTCGTCGGGGATGGACGCGTCGGTCGCACAGCGGATCCGGCGCGCCGTTCGCGGGGCACACGTCGCACCGGTCATCCTGGCCAACACGCGACTCGTGGATGGCGGGACCGAGCCGTTTCTGCTCGTCGGTGCGACGACGGAGCTTGAACGGCTGCTGGCGCCGCGCGAGCAGCGGCAGATGCGGCGGCTGCCGGTGCTCAGAGGCGATGCGCTCTACCTGACGCAGGAGGCTGCCAAGGATCGCCACATCCGTGTCGGCGACACGGTCGCGCTCCAGACGCCAGGCGGCGTGAGGAGCTGGCGCGTCACCGGCTTGATCGAAGGCTCGTTCGCCAATCGTGGACAGGTCGCGTTCGCCACTCTGCCGACCGTGGCGCGCGCCTTCGAACGGCCGCGGTCGATCGACATGCTGTTCATCGGGCTGCCGACCGCCGCGAGCGACGGACACGCGAGGCTCCAACGCGCGGTCGCCGGCGTCGCCACGATCGTGAGACCGGATCACATGACCGACGGATGGGCGAAGTCCTTTCGCTCACTGCGAAGTCTGCTCGCGGTGTTCGCGCTGCTTGCGCTCCTGACCTCCGCGGGGGTCCTCTACTTTGCATGGCGCCTCACGGTCGAGGAGGAGCGCCTGAACGTCGCCCGCCTCTGCCTCGTCGGCGCGAGCAAGCGACATCTCGCGGTCGCGGCAACGCTCATCGCCATCCCCGCTCTCTGCATCTGCCTCCTCGTCGGCGCGCCCCTCGGCCTCGCGCTGGGGGCAAGTCTCTCCGGGTTCACCGATCGCCTCGTCACGCTCGCTCAACTCGCAGCTCACCCGCGGACGCCGATCGTGAAACCGGTTCTCGCCACTGCGGCGATCGGCGGTCTGACGCTGACGCTCGCATGGATCGGAGCGACGATGGCTCTGCTCCGGGTCCCTTTGATCGAGAGCATCACCGCCCGCCGGGCAGCTCCTGCGCCGCGCAGCGTGCGCGGCGCCGCCATCGCGACCTTGACCGCGGGCGTCGCGAGCATGGTGCTGCTCCGCATCCCCGCGACGCATGCGCGCGCGCTGGCCGCCGCCGGCCTCCTGCTCACGCTGCTCGGCGCGAGCATGGTGGGCCCGGCGCTTGCCGGAGCTGTGCTTTCCCGCCTCCCGGGCTGGACGGCGCTTGCTGCCGGTCGAGAGGTGACGCACGGCCTTCGGCGCAGCTCGTCGCTCGTCGCCGTGTTCGCCCTCGCGGTCGCCATGGCAATTGGGCTGGACGGCGCCGCAGGAAGCCTGCGCCGCCAGATGGATGCCAACGTGCGTGCCTGGACGAAGGCCGACATATTCGTCGACGCCGCCCCTCCGGGCGAAAACCTCCAGGACGACAAGTTCGCTCCTTGGAGGGAGGCCGCCGTAAAGCGCACGCCGGGGGTCGTTGCCAGCGGCTGGTTCGCGTACAGCCTGCTCGACATGGGCCCCCATCGCGTGTCCCTGTGGAGTTGGGGATCGGGAGACGGCATCAGAGGACTCCAACGCCTTGTCGCGCTCGACGTGACGGACGGCCCTAGTGGAGCCCGCTTCTGGCAGGCACTGGAACGCGGCGAGATCGGCGTGTCGACGAATTTCGCTCGCCTGAACGACGTCGGGGTGGGAGACACGATCGTCGTTCCGGGGCGCTCCAGAGCCTGGCGGCTGCCGATCGCCGCCGTCGTGAACGATCTTGTCTCGGACGGCGGCGTGCTGTTCGTCTCTCCACGTCGGTACGCACAGCTGTCCGGAGATCGCCGCCGCTACCAGTTTGCAGCGGCCCTGGCGCCTGGCGCGAACGTGCGTGCCGCACGCGCGCATCTGCAGCACGCGTTCGGCGCTGCCTATCCCGACAGCGTCGTGTGGGACCAGGCCGAGATTCGCGGCCACTTCGCGAGCTTGACGTCCGGCCTGCTGCAGGCATTCGGGCTGGTGGCGCGCGTGCTCTTCCTCCTTGCACTGCTGATCGGCGCCACAGCGATCACGGCGGGCGTCAGTGCCCGCCGCCGAAGCCTCGCGATCGCCCAGATGGTCGGCGCATCTCGCCGGCTCGTGCGGCGTCAAGTGATCGTCGAGCACCTGACGCTCGGCGCCTGCGCCTGGATCGTGGGAGTCCCCGTCGGTCTTGCTCTGGTTCCCGCGATCGTCAACGTCGTCGCGGTCGTAGCAGGCCTGCTGCCTGGGATCCAGCTCGGTTGGAGCAGCGCCCTCGTCACGCTGCCGCTGACACTCGCGCTGGTGGTCATGGCCCTGCTGCTGGCGACCCGGCGCTCCAGCACCCCCACCAACCTCGCAGGCGCCATCGCGGACGAGTAGCAAGCAGCCCCTGGAAGCCGCCGAGCCTGATCTTGATTGTGATCCGTCGATCGGCGCCCGGTTCTGAGGTGGACGCCGAGGTCAAGTCTCGGTTGGTGGTTGGTGTCCAGGGAGGCCGCGTGTGTGCGTGCGGCCTCCCCTTGTGTTGTTGTTATTTGGCGCGGTGTTTTGTGGTGTGTCGTGTGGTCTTTTTTGGGCGTTTGATGCAGCGGGTTTTGCCGTGGGTTTTGTGTTTGATCTGGCCGCGTTTGCATTTGAGGGCGGCTGGGTGG
>Ga0210410_10005698_pt1 | contig 10830 bp, 8 predicted proteins | sample IncBWC4MmetaG_FD_161058 | JGI IMG/M metagenome (GOLD analysis project Ga0210410, IMG submission 161058) | Forest soil microbial communities from Barre Woods Harvard Forest LTER site, Petersham, Massachusetts, United States - Inc-BW-C-4-M | ecosystem: Environmental > Terrestrial > Soil >... | reverse complement strand
TGGAAGCGGGGCTGGTGACGGCCGCTCCGGACGATCTGGATTGGCAAGACGAAGTGCGCCTGGCGGTTGAATCGCGCGTGGCGCTTTCGCCGGACGCGCTGACAGGACTCGAGGCCAGCCTGCGGTTTGGCGCGGGCGAAACCATGGAGACGCGCATCTTTGGCCGGCTTTCCGCGTGGCAAAACTGGATTTTCATTCGTCCTAACGCCGTGGGTGCCAGCGGCGCATTGAAAGTGTACGGCACGGGCGCGCCCGTGAAATTCAACTGGGAAAGAGTTTAGAGGTTGCCCTCCGGCCGGCCTCCATACCAAAGGAAACCATCATGATTGATTACACGGAAAAAATTCCCAATAACGTCGATCTCGGAAGGGACCGCGTCCTGCAGCGCGCGCTGGAACACTGGCAGCCGGCGTACATGAGCTGGTGGTACGACATGGGCCCGAATGAAAGCCACAACTATGAAGTGTATTTGCGGACAGCCACCAGCGTCGAGCCGGATGGCTGGGCGCAATTCGGCTATGTGCGCATGCCGGAATACCGCTGGGGAATTTTTCTGCAGCCGCGAGACGCAAACCGGCAGGTGAATTTCGGAATGCACAAGGGCACGCCGGCGTGGCAGGAAGTTCCGGGAGAGTATCGCTCGACGCTGCGGCGCGTCATTGTCACCCAGGGAGATACCGAGCCTGCCTCGGTGGAGCAGCAGCGCATGCTGGGGATGTGCTGTCCTTCTTTATACGATTTGCGAAATATCTTTCAGGTGAACGTCGAGGAAGGCCGCCACCTGTGGGCCATGGTCTATCTGTTGCACCGCTACTTCGGACGCGATGGGCGCGAAGAAGCGGAAGCGCTGTTGGAGCGGCGGTCCGGCGATGTGGACAATCCGCGCATTCTGGGGGCGTTTAATGAACCCACGCCGGACTGGCTGGCATTTTATATGTTTACGTTCTTCACGGACCGCGACGGGAAATTCCAGCTTTGCGCACTCGCGGAGTCGGGATTCGATCCCCTAGCGCGTACCTGCCGCTTCATGCTGACCGAGGAAGCGCACCACATGTTTGTTGGGGAATCGGGCGTGAGCCGCATCCTGCAGCGCACTTGCGAAGTGATGAACGAACATAAAGTCGAGGCGCCCTCGGATGTGCGGGCGCTTGGCGTGATCGACCTGCAGACCATGCAACGATATTTGAACTTCCACTTCAGCGTCACGATCGACTTGTTTGGATCCGATGCTTCCTCGAATGCCGCGACGTATTACACCACGGGGCTCAAGGGGCGCTACGAAGAGACCAAGATCGCGGATGATCACGTCTTGTCTGATGCCGAGTACCCGGTATTTGAAGTATCGGGCGGCAAGATCGTCTCCAAGAATGTCCCGGCGTTGACGGCGTTGAACGAACGCTTGCGCGATGATTACATCGGCGAGATTCAGGGCGGAGTGGACCGCTGGAACCGCATCATCGAAAAGTCGGGCATTCCTTTTCGGTTGGTGCTGCCGCATAAGGGTTTCCATCGCGCCATCGGCAATTTTGCGGGACATCATATCAGTCCGAGCGGGGAAGTACTGAGCGAGGAAGCGTGGAAGAACCGGCAGCACGAATGGCTTCCGAGTGCGGCCGACCAGGCGTTTGTACAATCGCTGATGGTTGGCCGCGTGGTCGAGCCGGGGAAGTTTGCCAATTGGATTGCGCCACCCATCCGGGGGGTCAATCAGCAAGCACTCAATTTCGAGTACGTGCGGTTCAATTAAGTGGTTGGCGATTCAGCCATCCGGCAAGGACCCCCTCCCCCGGTTTTTTGTAAGTGTTGTTTCTGAAGGACTTAACTTTCCCATAAGTCGTTTAGAATCAGCACTTGCGTGATGTTACGTAAGTGTTGATTCTAAAAGGATTGGCGCTTCGGAAAAAGCGCCCGGCCTCGGAAGGCCGCCGCTACCAATCTGGGCTCCGACCAGGCCACGGCCCATGTCCCAACGCTCAGATGGCACTTTTTCCCGGACCACCAATTTCCGGCCAACAGTCGACCCTCAATGACAGACGACGCTTGCAGCAGGATATCCCACTACTGTTGACACAGTTCAGAGAGGAACGGATGGAATGGTGTGGGCGAGCGTTTACTTGGACAGAACTGTATCACGAAGGGACCGGGTCTGTCAAGTGAGGTTGGAGTGGGATAGGGTGTCTGTGCAATTCCGGGTTTCCTGGCTGGAACGATCGAGTGCCGCCTGACGCAAGATGGGGATAGGCGGGTCGATGATGGAGTGTTGTTGCACGGAGGAGAGGGATCGATGAGCGGGGGACGAGGATGAAACCGGCGACGACGATGTACAACGGAAACAAGCTGAAGCTGGGGATTTTTTCTCCGAACTGCTCGGGGGGCATGGCGGTGACCAAAGTGCCGGAGCGCTGGGATGCTTCTTGGGAGAACAATTTGAAGCTGGCGCAGATGGCGGATGACGCGGGGATTGAGTTTCTGCTGCCCATCGCGCGCTGGAAGGGGTACGGCGGAGAAACGAACTTCGAGGGGAGCACGCTGGAAACAATCACCTGGGCGTGCGGCCTGCTGGCAAAAACGAAAAACATCACCGTGTTTGGAACCGTGCACGCACCGCTGGTGCATCCGATTTTTGCGGCCAAGCAGATGGTGACCGTTTCGCACGTGAGCGAGGGGCGCTTCGGGCTGAACATCGTGTGCGGATGGAACCAGGATGAGTTTGAGATGTTTGGGATCGAGCAGAGAGAGCACGACACGCGGTACGACTACGGGCAGGAATGGTGGGAGGTGGTGCAAAAGATTTGGACGGAAAAATCGGCGTTCGATTATGCGGGGCGGTTCATCAAATTGCGCGGCGTGGTTGGTGAGCCGAAGCCGTACCAGTGGCGGCCAGTGGTGATGAACGCGGGGTCCAGCGGTTCGGGCCGAACCTTCGGAGCGAAGAATTGCGATTTTCTGTTCACGGTGCTGATCGATCTGGAGAAGGGCAAAAAGGACGTCGAGAGCATCAAGGGGATTGCGGCCGGGATGGGAAGGGAGATCGATGTGTTCACGACTTCCTATGTGGTGGTGAGGCCGACGCGGAAAGAAGCGCTCGAGTATCACGAGCATTACACGACGGAGATGGGGGATTTTGCAGCCGCGGATCATTTGATGGAATTACAGGGCTTGCATGCGCAGTCTTTTCCTCCCGAGGCCTTCAAATTGTTCCGGCAAAGGTTTGTGGGCGGGCACGGGGTTTATCCGATTATCGGCGACCCGGACGATGTGGCCAGGGAGCTGACGAAGATTCATGAGGCGGGATTCATCGGTACCACGGTTGCGTTCGTGAATTACGTGAAAGAATTCCCATATTTCCGGGAGGAAGTGCTCCCGCGACTCGAAAAGCTGGGTTTAAGAACAGCAGCTGCCTGAAAACCAGTTGTCCGGTAACGCGACTTACCAGGCACTAAGAAAGTTTAAGGATTCCGGTGTAAAGTTCGGGATGGGTCGCTCACTCCGCCTTACTAGTTAGAGGGAGTCTACGATGGCGTGTCGTGGTGTGTTTTTCGCCGTGAGTTCGGCGCAAAAAGAACACTTGCTGACGCTGGACAGCGATGAGCAGCGGCTAGGCTACATTCAAGAGGAAATCGAAGAGCGGTGGGACGAAACGCATTTAATGCAAACTGACAAGGCGTGGGATGCGATACACCGCTGCCTCACAGATGGGACGCTGACTGTTGCTCGTTCTTCAACTCCTTTGGGCAAATTGATTCTCGGAGGAATTCAGCTTTATTCAGACCCGCAAAGCTACATCGTCAATTTGACAGATAGCAGCGAACTGCCAGAAATTTCAATCGCTCTTAAAACAGTTACGAAAGAGTGGTTGAAAGGACGGTATGACCAACTTCGGGGCACAGACTACCCGCAAGAGTTTATTTCGGAGCAAGACTGGGAGTACACGTGGGACTGGTTTTCCGGCATTCCAGATTTCGTCAACCGCGCCCTCCAAGAAGGACGTAGCATCATATTTACAGTGGACCAGTAAACCCTACTGTCGCTGATGTCCCTGATAAACGCGCTTACCGGAAAAGTGGAGGCTAGTACCGAGACAGTCAGCTTCCGACAATCTGCTTTCGATTTGCCGCAAACCCGGCAGCGATTACCAGTGGCCATGTGGCCCAGAGGCTGTAGACATGCCATTTGCTGTAATTGAAAACAGATTCGCTTACCTCCGTATACACTTTCCGCCCCGCCTCGCTGCGCACTCCGAATAGGTAGTATCGTCCACCTTCGATTTTGCCATTCACGGCATCGCCCCCCAAGTAGGATGCGATAGCGACGAAGACCACAAAATTCAGAATACCAACGCCGCAAAAGATTTGACACGCTCGCCGAAACCGTCGAGTCTTAGCCCCGTTCATGCGAATTATTCTAGTTCAATCTCGGCTGTCAGGTCCTGATAAACGCGCTTACCGGACAAGTGGAGTTCTGGTATGGGTTCTGAAAACCCCATTTATCTGACATTGTAAGTCGATGCTCTCGGTTGGTGGCCGAATCAGCCACCGCCTTCGTTTAGATGCGTGGATTCAGGAAATCCTCCTGGTCACCTCTAAGTGCCTAGTGCGACAGGCTGGGCCGGCCGAACGAAAATGAGGCACGGCCGTGCGCGCTTAATTAGGCAGGATTGTGACTCTTGGAACAAGGGTTAGCCGCTAAGCGCAGAATCTCTTGACACTGCCACACGACTGAGATACATCCTGCATACTGCAACAACGTTGCCCGAACGTTGCAAACGGGGGGTGTTATGAATCGCAGCAAGGGGCAGGTTTTTCTTTCCATTTGTGTGGCACTAATTCTTACCGCTCTCATTTCGACTTGCGGGCCTTCTGCATCTGGACAAGCCATCACGGCAACTTTATCCGGAAGAGTCATGGACACTTCCGGCGGAAGCGTGGCCAAGGCCGCGGTAAGCGTTTCCAATACGGCTACGGGTTTTTCGCGCTCGGTGACGAGTTCGGACGCCGGCGAATACACCGTCCCCTTCTTGCCCGCGGGCGAATATACCGTGGCCGTCAGCTTCGCCGGATTCGGTAAGCAAACCAAGACCATCACGCTGCAAGTAGGACAGGCTGCGGCGCTGGACTTCACGCTGACGCCGGGCGAAGTGGCGCAAAAGGTTACCGTCGAGGCGACCTCCGAACTCGTTGAGCCCACGCGTACGGAAGTCAGTACGGTCATCACCGAGCGGCAGATCGTCAATTTGCCGGTAAACGGCCGCGAATTTATTGATTTCGCGCTGCTTTCGCCCGCGGTGACGATTGGCGATACGACCTCGGGAAACACGGACGTAATCGTTGAGCCGGTGACGAAACTCTCCTTCGCGGGACAGAATATCCACTTCAATTTCATCGCCGTGGATGGCGCGGACGACATTTCCACGGCTTCGGGCATTCAGCGCGGGACGCCGCCGCAGGAATCGGTCCAGGAATTTCGCGTGATCAATACCGATTATTCCGCGGAGTTCGGACGGGCGACAGCCGGAATCGTTAACATCATTACGCGCAGCGGCACCAACGAGTGGCACGGCACGGCCTACGAGTATTTCCGGAACAACAAACTCGACGCCATTAACCTTCTCCAGGCTACTGGCGCCCACGCCCTACGGCAGAACCAGTTCGGCGTGGCCATCGGCGGTCCGATCAAAAAAGACCAGACCTTTATCTATGGCAATTACGAAGCCCAGCGCCGCGGCGAATCGCCCTTCTACAATTCCGCCGTTCTCCAGAACATCAATTTCATCAATCAGGTGAAGACCCAGGTGTATGGCTTGCCTGCCGAACCAAACCTGGGCAGCGTCCTCCGCACCAACGATAGCGACAACGGCTTTGTCCGCGTCGATCATCGCTTTACGGACAGCGAAAACTTGTTTGTCCGTTACTTTGTGAACGACGGCCGCTTGCTCAATCAGTCTCCTTTGAATGACGGCTTCGATTTGCCTTCTGCCTTCAAGAACAATTTCTATCGCGATCAGTCGGTCGCCGGAACGCTGGCCTCGGTCTTCAGCCCCAAGCTCATCAATGAATTGCGCATCCAATTCGCGCGCCGCTCGTTTGACTTTCCCACTGTCTCCACCCAGCCGCACCTGGAGCTCTCCAACACCTTCACCACGGGCGTCAACCGCGGCAATCCCGACTTCTACCGCGAGTCGCGTTTTGAAATCGTGGACAATTTCACGCGCAGTTTTGACAAGCACACGCTTACTTTCGGCGGCGATTTCAATCACGTCAATACCACCGAGTCTTTTCCGCTCTTCTACCCCTTTGAGGCGGACTTTCCCAGCCTCGGCGCTTTTTTGGGCAACGACCTGGCGAATGGACCCCAATGTGTCTCACCCGTCGGTGATCCCGGCGGGCCTGGCCCAGCCGGATGCCAGCATCCCAACGTCATTTTCTTCGAGCGCTTTCAGGCCCCGAACTTCAACGAACCAACGATCAATACTTCTGTTTTCCAGGGTGGGGCCATCTCGCAAAACATCCGACAGGCGGCGGAAGGCGAACTGGGCCACACCTACAACGGGCTTTTCATACAAGACAAATGGCGCGCCACCAGCAAGCTGACTTTGAATGCCGGCCTCCGCTGGGAATGGGAAACCTGGCCCAGCGGCGTGCTCAACACGCAATGGAAGAATTTTGATCCGCGCGTGGGCGCGGCCTACAGCCTCGGCACCAAGAAGAACATTGTCCTACGCGCGGGCTTTGGCTTGTTCCACGGCATCATTCCTGCACCACTCCTTGCCTGTCAGGAGCCTTCCTGCGGCGGAGTCATCGGGAAATACCCTGGGCGTCCGTTTGAAAACAGCTTGAACGCGAAGACGGAGTTATTTGCTTTTGCCAGCGGCACTGCCATTACCGGCATGGCCCTCAATGATCTCATCACCACAGGAACGTATCCCGATGCCGTGCCCGCTGGTTTCTGTCCAGGCGGCGAGCTCTCGGGATGCGGATTTTTTGGCCCTGCGGTGGTCGTCCGCTTCGACCAGAATCACCAGAATCCGTATGGCATTCAAGCAAGCATGGCTCTGGAATTCGAGCCGCTACCCGACACTTCCGTCAGCATCAGCGGTCTGCATATCCGCGGCGTCCACCTGGGCAGCTTCTTCAACGTCAATCAACCGGATCCGCAAAACTCAACTATCTGTACCGCGGCTCTTAACACCGCGCAGGACTGCACTTTTCACGATTCAGCGGGTCAGTCCGGCGTGAAAAACCTGTATTGTTCGAGCGCCCTCGCTTGCCCGTTTACTCCCGGCGTTCGCACTTTCCCCATCGCCATTTATTTCGAGGCTACTTCGCGGTGGGATTCGCAGTTTGACGGCTTGCTCGTCAACGTCAACCGCCGCCTGGCCCGCCACTTCTCCTACGGCATCAGCTACACCTTGTCCAAGACCATCGATGATGGCCCCAATCCCAGCTTCGTGCTCATCCCGCAGGACAGCCAGAACTTCCGCGGCGAGCGCGCCGATTCCTCCGACGACGTGCGCAACCGCATCGTGATCAACGGCACCGTGACCACGCCAAAGGAGTGGAGCGTCTTTGCCCGCGATTACGAATTCGGCTTGATCACCACCATTCAGTCCCCCCAGCGCTTCAGCAAATACGCCGGCTTTGACGCCAATGGCGACATCTTTGGCAATAACGACCGCGTGGGCATCGAGCCGCGCAACACGTTTATCGGGGACAATTTCCGCAGCGTGGACATCCGCGCCGGCCGCACTTTCCGCTTCGGCGAAAAAAAGAGCCTCGAACTCCTCGGGGAAGCCTTCAACCTTTTCAACACCACCAACATCCGCTTCTTCAACACGGTGTATGGCGCGGCGGATTTCTGCCCCTTCAACCCGGCCGCCTTCGGCTGCCCGGCAGCACCCTCCGGGTTCCGCGAAGGCTCGCCGAACCCGCTGTACGGGACGCCTCGCGCGGTGTTCAATCCGCGGCAGATCCAGCTGGCGTTGAAATATAACTTCTAGCTTTCGGCTGCGTGAGCCGAGCGTCCGGCCCCGGCGCGAATCCGGGGCCGGAATTTTGTTGTGCTCCACCGAGTTGCCGGACAAAACGAATATGGCGGTTTCTCCTTCTTCGTCGATTGGCATAAACTTCCGAAACATGAGTAACGAATCGTTTGCGCCGCTTAGCGCGCGGCGGCTGCTTGTGTTGGGCGGCATTGGATTGATCCTCGCGGGAATGATCTTTGGCGATATTTTTGCGGTGTTTGTGCTGCATCAGAATGCGGCGCACGTCGGTGCTAGCCTTTCTGCTGCCGCGCACGCGGCGCTGGCTGGAGACGCGCCAACGGTTCTTGCCAGCTTTCAAAATGTCGGCGGCTTTCTGGAAAACCGCGGGACCAAAGTGGATACGCACGTTCACATGATCGATTTTGGGTACTTGGCGCTGATGCTGGCGATTCTGCAGCCGTGGGTTGGATTTGGCGAGGCCTTGAAGAAGCGCCTTGCATGGGTTTTTCTTTTTGGCGCTGGACTGCTGCCCGTCGGCGTATTTCTGATCCACTATGTGGGACTGCTGTACGCGCCACTGCAATACATCGGATGGGCCAGCGTCTTTGCTGATTTCGGCGGGCTGCTGGTGCTGCTGGCGACACTGGTTTTTCTACTCGGATTGCTGAAACGCTCCGCGACAGAGCAGCCGGGCCGCGTAGCTGACAATTTGCTCGCCGATCGCAGCGCATCAGCGCGCCTGCTACTGGCGGGCGGCGTTTTATTTGTGCTGATTGGTTTTTTGCATGGCGCCTATTATGCAGCGGTTGATTTGTATCGGCACGAAGCGCTGGATTATTCGATCCTTTCGAAGATGAGCGCTGGCGCAGCGGCAAGTAATACTGCAGCGGTGGAAAGCGCGTTGGTGGATTACGGCCAGTTCCAGGGCGACAAGGCTGTGAAAATTGCAGCGCATGCGCACATCATCGAGTTCGGATTGCTGGCGATGCTGCTGGCGTTTTTTCAGCCGTACGTGGGATTGAGTGAGAGATGGAAACGCCGCTGGGCACTCGTTCTGTTGTTGGGTTCCGTCATGTTGCCGGTATGTGTGCTGTTGGAATTGCAGGGCGGCTTGATCGCCGGTGGGTTGGCGGATTTTGGCGGACTGCTCGTGATCGTCGCATCATTTGCGATGTGGATGGGGATCTTGCGTTACACCGGCGCTCTGGATGCGAGCGCGGGAGAAGCGCGATGAGCGGCGCGCGGCGGCTTCTGATTTTGGGCGGAATCGCGCTGGCACTTTGGGGCATGAGTTACGGCCTGTGGTATGCGGTCTTTGCGGAGCACCAGGCGTTGGACGGGATCGGCGTTTCGTTGGCCACGGGATTCGGCGCCGCGGCCGAAAAAAATTCCGTGGCCTCGCAAGCCGCGCTCGACCAGTATAGGGAAGCGAAGTATCGCTACGATCGCCAAGTCGACGTGCACGGCCACTGGATCGGGCTGGCGATGCTTTTGATCGTTCTGGGAATCGGCTTCGATCGCATCGGATTTTCGCAGCGGACAAAATTCCTGCTGGCGCTAGGGCTGCTTTCGGGTGCCGTTCTCTTTCCCTTTGGAGTGCTGCTGCAGACGTTCAGCCACGGAGGATTCCCTCGAGCGGTGGCGATTGCGGGTTCCGCGCTCGTCATCGGTTCACTGGCAGGCGTCGTACTTGGTTTTGCGCGCGGGGAAACGTTGGCGCAATCTTCAAGAAACTAGTCGAGCAGGGAAGAGCGCCCCTTCACCGGCGAGCTTCAAATTTCTGGACACACGCGCGATACGATTCCGGTGTATCGAAATCGTCATAGATTGCGCTGGTTTGCGCTTCAAGGATTTTGATCCGTTCCGGCTGGCGATAGACAACTTCGCGGGCTGTGGTTGCGGCCACAATCTCTTCGCGCAATTCTGCCGCGAGGATTACCGGATGACCGAACGAGCCGTTGTGTCGAGGCATGGCGATCTTCTGCGTTGGCGCTCGAGTACAAAACGCAGTTACGAGCTGCCGAACCGTCTCCTTTTGTAAGAGGGGATGATCCACGGGATAGAGCAGGAACGCGGCCTGAGCAGGAACGTGCTGTAGCGCGGCAAGAAGGGAACTAAGCTGCCCTTTGCTCCAGTTAGGATTCATAACGACTTTGGTGTTCGCCGGCACCGCGGGCCGAATCAACTCCGCATCGCTGCCCAGGACGACAATCGGTTGACGTAGCCCCTCGCAATTTGCCACGGCGATGTCTATGGCGGTGAAGTTGCCGAAGACGGCGAGCGCTTTGGGAAAAGGCAAATGCCGGGAACGGCCCGCGGCAAGAATGACCGGAACGATGTTTTGGTGCACGAGGAGGTTCAAGAGGGCCTCAGGATAGAACACCGCTGCAGAGAACGCCAGCGACGACGGGATTCACTAGGAATGCAATTGGTATACGCATGGGATACATGGTTTCAACTTGCCTCGCGCGGGCATTCGCACTACAATGCGCGCGGTGCTGAGAGCCCGGCAGCGTGCGTTGATCGGCCGCCTCGCAACTCCGCCATGGGAGCCTTACTGGAACTGCCGTGTACGCCCACCCCTTTACTTATCACCGCGCCGGTTCACTGGAAGAAGCATCCACGCTGCTGCGGCAATTGGGTGAAGATGCCCGCTTGATTGCCGGCGGCCAGAGCCTGATCCCGCTGATGAAAATGCGCATGGCGCGGCCCAGCGCGCTGATTGACCTGAATTTCGTCCCCGGCCTGAATGGAATAGAGAAGCACAACGGTGAACTGCGCTTCGGCGCTCTTGCCCGCCATGCGGACATCGAAAATTCCGAAGTCGCAAACGCCATACCCATTCTTCG
>Ga0210410_10005693_pt1 | contig 10832 bp, 8 predicted proteins | sample IncBWC4MmetaG_FD_161058 | JGI IMG/M metagenome (GOLD analysis project Ga0210410, IMG submission 161058) | Forest soil microbial communities from Barre Woods Harvard Forest LTER site, Petersham, Massachusetts, United States - Inc-BW-C-4-M | ecosystem: Environmental > Terrestrial > Soil >... | reverse complement strand
AGGGGTCGTGAAGCCTGCGTTGGTGAGGCGGTTCTTGAGCGAGTCCGAGATGTTGAAGTCGGTGAAGCGAACGTCGTCAACGAGGGAGAGGCCGTTTGAATTGGCGCTTCCCGGATTGGGCTGGGATTGGCTGGCCTGGAGAGGGTTGGAAGGTGCGGTGTGCTGGTGGTTCTGTGTGTGCTGTTCGTTCTGTTCCAAAGTTGCAGAGTTCAAAATTTTTCCTGTAGAAATCGGTTATCAAGCGGCATAAGGATGCAGGGGTGCCACAAGGCACCATGGATTCAATTAGTCAGCATTGCTGTCGGGAATCGAAGCGCTGCTGCTGCACGGCGAGACTCGTCCGTTGACGTGTCTTCCAGCCAGAGCAACCAGCGCGGCTTCCGAAAATCGTAGAGGAAAGTCTGCGGTGGGGAGAGGCGAATCGCAGTCTCTGGCCAAACTCCGAAGTCCATGAAGAGTCTTTGCCTGCGATGCCTGTACTCCTTTTTTCCAGAGTACAAAATAATTGTAGCACAGCCGGAGCTCAATATGCGACAAATGCATTAAAGGGTGACGGCGCGGTCTATCTTTTGAAATCTGGTGGAGAACCGCTCGAATGCAAGGTGTTGAGGGGTGTGCCGACATGAGAGACACGTTGGTTCAAAGTGAGGCGCCTATGGCTGCGTCGGACAGTCACATTCACAAGGGTCATGTTCTCGGAACACGAGTGGTAATGGAATGGAGCCGGCCAAGCCCTCACTCAGGTTCGCGTTCAGTCTCGCTGCTGGCGCAGGATCGAAGCAGAGTTGAGTTTGTCGAACCGAAGGCTCCCGGGTACCGAATCGAGCGTCGCGATCTGAAGAAGACGATCGCGGTGGATACAGAGCGGCGAAAGTATCAGGAGCGTCCGATCTTTGGGTTGATGTCGGAGGCCGAATGGGAGCGCTTCATTCAATCGGGCAGGCACTGGAATAAGCGGCATATCCGTCCAACACAGCCGCCGAGCGGGAAGTTCCGAATCCGGATGGCTTACGAGATGACTCAAGAGGAAGCGATGTTTTTTGGGTGCCTCGCTCGCCGGTGGAAGATTACGAGCCGCGATGAACGGGAGCGCACTAATGGGTTCGACTTAACGGAGACTGTCACGGACGCCTGGTACTTCAATTCGGAACAGCTTGCGCAGAGATATCGTGGATTTTCAGAGAAGCTCGTCCAGCAGGGGACGTGCTACGTCGCTGTCAACAACGAACATCCGATGATTGAACAGGTGGGACAGAGGCCTACGGGTCTATGTGTGCGTTCGGAGAGCAAGATCGTTCGCCGTTACTCGATAGCGGATGGTGATGTCCGAGAGACGGAGGAGATTCATCAGTATGAGATCAGCGGCCTGACGGAAGAGTTATTTGACGAGGCATTGTTTGAGGTTCCCAAAGGTTTTAGACAGATGCCGGTGTTCCCTAGTCGTTTCACGATGGCCCGGTCGGACTTGTGGAGGTGGCTTCAACGGTGGCGGTTCTCTTTGGGACGGCGTTTTGCGCGCTCGACCTAATGATGAGTTTTGGCTGGGTCGCGAAGGAGCGTCCGGGAATGGACAGGGAGATTCGCGGATGAACACTACGGCTGGCCGTTTCGATCGGCGTGTGTTTTATTTGCAGGAACTTAGGGCTGTGTCAGGTTGGAAACACAAGTGCAACGTGAGTTGCAAACTTTTGAGGTAGAACCAGATGCAGTCATTAATGCAGGACCTACGTTTTTCCCTTCGCCAGATCCGGCGGTCGCCTGGGTTCATGGTGACCGCGGTGCTTACGCTTGCGCTTGGCGTAGGCGCCAACACGGCGATCTTCTCGTTGCTGGACCAGGCGCTGCTGCGGTCGCTGCCGGTGCGCGCGCCGGAGCAGCTGGTGATTCTCAGCGCCACGGGTAAAGCGTGGGAGGGATCGAGCGGCAACAATGGCGCGGGAGTTGAAAAATCCTTCTCGTATCCGATGTACCGGGACCTGCGTGATCGCGGGACAGCCTTCGATGGCCTGATTGCCACAGCACCAGCCGAAGTAGGCTTTGCACGAAACGGTGCGTCGAATCTCGCGAATGCGGAGATTGTCAGCGGGAACTATTTTAGCGTCCTGGGTGTGCCGGCGGCGAAGGGACGGTTGCTAACCGTGGCAGACGATACGACTCCCGGCGGCAATCCGGTGGCAGTGCTGAGCTTCAACTATTGGAAGACGCACTTGGCGGGGGACCCAGGTGTGGTGGGGCAGACGCTCTCGATCAACGGACAGCCGTTCCAGATCATCGGTGTCTCCGCGCCGGCGTTTCAGAGTGCGGTGTGGGGGCAGGTCCCCGACGTCTTCGTTCCGATGTCAATGCTGGAGCAGGTGAGACCCAGCAGGGGCGGCTATTTGCAGAACCACAAAGCTCGCTGGATGAACATCGTGGGACGAATGAAGCCGGGAGAGACTCCGGAACGGGCGCAGGTGGCGATGGCACCGTTGTGGCATGCGCTGAGAGCAGAAGAGTTGAAGGCGCTGGGGACCAGATCGCCACGCTTTGTGGATGAATTTCTGACACGGAGCGAGTTGCAGGTGCTCCCCGGGTCGAATGGACTTTCGTATCAGAGGGACACCCTGCAAAAGCCATTGCTTGCCGTGATGGCGATGGCGTTCCTGGTGCTTTTGATCGCCACCGTGAATGTGGCCAGCTTGTTGCTGGTCCGGTCGGCGGTGCGAGTGCGCGAGTTTTCCCTGCGGTATGCGCTGGGGGCGAATGCGCGGCGTGTGGTACAGCAACTTCTGCTGGAGGGAATACTGCTTGGGATTGCGGGCGGAGTTGCAGGGCTGTTGCTTGCGCCGGTGTGCATTCGGGTGCTGGTGCATCGGTTAGATCCCGACACTGCCACCGCGTTCTCGACGACGCTCGATGGCCGTTTGCTGGCCTTCAACTTTGCGATAGCGCTGGCGGTGAGTGTGCTCTTCAGCCTGGCGCCGGCGCTGCAACTCATCAGGCCGGACATTGTGAACGCGCTGAAGCAACAGACTGCTACGGTGTCTGGCGACACGCTGAGCTTTCGTCGTCTGATTGTTTCGCTGCAGGTGGGGCTCAGCGTTCTGTTGCTGGTTGGCTCCGGTCTGTTTGTGCGTACCATGCAGAACCTGCGGCGCGTCGATACCGGCTTCAACGCCTCTCATTTGATCACGTTCCACATCGATCCTCTGCTCTCCGGCTATGCGAAGGAGAAGGTTCCGATGTTGCAGGAGCGTGTGCTGGATACGATGGCGACACTGCCCGGCGTACAGGCTGTGGCTGCGAGCGATGATCCGGAGCTGGCTGGCAACAACCACAGCGGCAATGTAACGGTGGAAGGCTACAACGCGCCTCCCGATGAGGGCTACGACGTGGAGGTTCCGGCGATCAATGCGGGTTTCTTCCACGCGATGCAGGTGCCGTTGCTGGCGGGGCGCAGCTTCACCGAAGAGGACGACAGCACGCATCCTCTGGTCGGGATCGTGAACGAGACCTTTGTGAAGCACTACTTCAGCAGCACGGCCACAGCGGTAGGAAAACGCGTGGCCCTGGGTGCGGGAAATCATCTGCAGTACATGACGATCGTCGGCGTCTCGCACGATGCGAAACATACGACCTTGCGTGATGCAGCGCCGCCGACGCTCTTTACTCCGCTTCGACAGCAGAAGACGGTGGACCAGCTCTATCTTTATCTGCGCACGGCTATGCCACCGGAGCAGACCTTCGCCGGGGTCCGGCAAGCGATGAAGCAGGTCGATCCGGGACTTGCAGTCGACGCGTTGCGGACGATGGACGACCAGATCGAGACGACGCTTTCGAACGAGCGCATGATCGAACTGCTGGCGATTTCGTTTGGCCTGCTGGCGACGATACTGGCGGGCATCGGTCTTTATGGAGTGCTTGCCTACTCGACGGCGCAGCGCACGCGGGAGATCGGAATTCGCATCGCTCTTGGATCGTCGCGGCTGGGCGTGTCCAGACTGGTAGTGGCGGATGTGGTGCGGCTTGCGGGTATCGGCATTGTTGTGGCGATTCCCTGCTCGATACTGCTGGCCAGATTGCTGCAGAGCCAGCTGTTTGGAGTTTCGACCGCCGATCCTATGACGCTGGCTGCGGTTGTTTTGTTGATCGCGGTCGTCGCGCTGGTAGCAGCGATCCTGCCAGCGCATCGTGCCTCTACCGTCGACCCAACCACTGCGCTGCGTACCGAGTAGCGCGGCGCTTAAAGAAAGAACGGCGATAGCGGATTTGTCTAATCCGTTGTCGCCGTTTGGCTTTCAATGCGCGGCTAGATGTGGCAGCTGACCATGCCACGTTTCTCAAGATACCTCTGGTGGTACTCCTCGGCCTTCCAGAACGTGGTGGCTGGAACGACCTGTGTCGCGATAGGTTTGCGATAAGAGCCGGAGGCGTTGAGCTCGGCGATCTTTGCGCGAGCCTGGGCGAACTGCTCGTTGTTGTGGGTGAAGATGACGCTGCGGTACTGTGAACCCCAATCCGGACCCTGGCGGTTGACCTGAGTGGGATCGTGCATAGCGAAGAAGGTATCCAGCAGCGTTTCGTAAGGAAGACGGGACGGATCGAAGGTGACTTCGACGACCTCCGCATGGCCGGTGCGGTCGGTACAGACTTCTTTATAGGTTGGGTGTTCGAGGTCGCCGCCTTCGTATCCTACGGCCGTATCGATAACACCGGAAAGCTCACCAAATCGGGTTTCTACACCCCAAAAACATCCTGCACCAAATGTTGCTTTTTCCATTGCCACTCTGTTGCTCCTTAGCTTCCTATTGGATGCTTCCGAGTTGTGATTGTCATCACTCGAAAGATTAATAGCGGGAGTATTCTGGGCGCACGAATGGAGATGTGTCAATGGGGTTCATGGAACTTTTGTGGGAGTGTAAACGAGTCGTCATATTTGGGCCGAAAGCGCTAAAAGGAGGCGTTTTGTCGGCTGGCGAACACACTTGGTAACGGGCAAATATCTGAAGACTAGCTGGGGCGCCGGTGTCGGTTTGCGGATTTTGTCCCGCTGGGTTGGCGGCGAGGCCTTGTGGATTTTTTCTTTGCCGGAGACTTGAGCTGGGCGAACTCCGGCGTCCTTTTTTTGGGGACCACTTTCTTGCCCTTCGCTGCGCGATCGAGAGCCGTCACCTCGCCGAGGGTCAGCTCGCGAAACTCGCCCGGCGGGACGTCGAGGCGGAGCGCTCCGTAACCAATGCGACGAATCTTTTCGACGTGATGGCCGATCTCCTCAAACATTTTTCTGATTTGGCGGTTGCGACCCTCCGTAAGGGTTAGCTCATACCAGGGGTTATCGCCGCCACGAACCAGTTCGAGCTTCGCCGGCGAGGTGATGATGCGGTCGCGACGGCCGCTGCGAACCTCGTCGAGACGGCCGCGGTCGATCATGATGCCGCGGCGGATCTGATCGAGGCCAGAGGCTGGTGGAACGCCGCTGACCTTTACCAGATAAGTTTTTTCTACTCCGGCGGCGGCTTTGGACAGCGCGTTCGCTAACGCTCCGTCGTTGGTCATCAGAAGAAGGCCTTCGCTCAGGTAGTCGAGGCGGCCCACGGGATAAAGGCGGACGTTATCACCGTGCGGGCCTGACTTCTGTTTGGCCATCAATTGCATGACGGTGTGACGCTTCTCCGGATCGTCGAGCGTGGTGACGTAGCCGCGCGGCTTGTTGAGCATGTAGTAGCGCTGCTGTTCGGGACCGTGGAGCAGCTTGCCGTCGACGCGGATGTGGTCGCGGGTGGCGTCGTGACGAGTGCCCAGGGTGTTGACGACCGTTCCGTTAACCTGCACACGGCCTTCGAGGATGATCTCCTCAGCCTTGCGGCGGCTGGCGATGCCCGCCTGGGCAAGGATTTTCTGCAGGCGGTCGCCTTTAGGTTCGTCGTTCGATTCAGGTTTTGGGGTGGCAGGAGACTTCGTCATTGCTTTTGGCCCTCTGACTGCGGAGCTGCTCATCGCGGTCGGTACATCGAATCTCTATTATCGCCTGTTTCGGAGACAGCTGCGACTATCGCAAATCACGAAAGATGGTGTGAGAGCTACTCCGTGTTGTAGAGCCTCACGATAAAGGAGATCTGATAAAGAAGGGACACAGCCAGCAGGGTAAATTGAATCCGCCGGTTTCGCGTCAGCACGGCGATAAGACAAAGGACCAGGCCCGCCACGATTCTTATTGGATATTCCACTCCGAAGGAATGAAGGTAAGCGGATCCTTTCAGGCTGGTGTCGATGACATCGGCGACGTAGGTGGCCGCGAGGATGCCGAAGAACCATCTTCGTCGGGAGAGGAAATAGTCTTCATAGCCTGAGTAGTCCTTCAAATCGGACGGAAATAGCAGCGTGCAGAGGGAGTAGAACAGGATCACGTAGAGGATGACAAAGAAGTAGATGGCGAAGGTCCATTGCGGCACCAACGCCAGGCGGAACTCCCACCACCAGAAGTGAATGATCGAGAGCAGAAGCGATGCCGCCCAGCCGAGATGGAGGATAGATACCTTCTCTCGCCTGGGATGCTGCACAAACCGGGCGAAGCCGCTGAGAAGCGTGGTGATGCATAAGCCCACGATGATCGAGATGACGACCCGGACATGTTGATAGAGGTCCGGGTTCGATTGCGGAAGACTCATCTCGGCTGCACCACCTGGCTGCGGCTCACTTACAGCTACTGGCGTCGAATAGAAGGAGGGCGCTGGAGGCCGTCGGGAGCGGGCTGGAGTGGAGCATCGGGCGGGTACTCGCCGTCTCCTTCGGGAGTGGCTACGGTGTCGGGCTCGTTGTCCTCCGGAGTGTCGGGAGAGTCGCGTGGGTCGGGTTCGGGATCGAGGTTTGAGGCTGTCCTCTCTGTCATCTCTGTCATCAACCTTCCTCGGAGTCGCGGCGTTGGCCGCTTTGAATCTCCGCGTCGAGGGCCGGAGAATCTTCGCCTTCGACTATCTGATCGGTGTCATAGTTAGGAGGCAGACCGGAGATACGTCCATCGACGATCGCTTCGTCAGCTACGGTTTCCCCGGTGTAGCCGCTGTCGCCGTCGGCCTGCGGCTCCGTCTGGTCTTTCTCCCGTTCGACTTCATCGGGAGTCTCGGGCGCATGATGTTCCATGGGAATCTCCTCCTGCTCGGCCAATTCGCCGGCCATCTTCTCAAACTCTTCGATGCTGGGAAGCTCGTTGATGTCTTTCAAGCCGAAGCGGAGGAGGAAATCCTTTGTTGTCTTATAGAGAATCGGGCGTCCGATGACCTGTTTCCGGCCAGCGGTGGTGATGAGCTTTCGCGCCATGAGACTGCCCAGAACGCCGCCGGAGTCGACGCCGCGAATCTCCGAGATCTCGGGCGCGGTAACGGGCTGTTTGTAGGCGACGACGGCTAGGGTTTCGAGTGCCTGGAGGGAGAGCTTTAGCGGCGGCTTCAGCGACTTGACGAAGCCGCGGACGGCGTCGTGGTACTCCGGTTTGGTGGCTAGGCGGTAGCCGCCGGCAACCTCGCGGATCTCGAGGCCGCGGTCTGAGGTGGCGTAGTCGGCGATCAGCTGGTCGAGGATGGTGCGGAAGTAGTCGCGAAGGCGACGCTCCTTCTCTTTGGCTTCGCGGGCGATCTTTTTCTCGTCTTTTTCTTCGGGCTGGGCCGCGGCGGGAGCTTCGCTTCCCTGCTCTGCTGCTGCCGTCGCACCTTCGAAGATTGCCAGGAACGGCTCGACGGAATCGGCTGAACTCATGGCGGCAGTTGCCGCAGCGGTTCGTAGGCGGACCTCTCTGGCATGGTGCGCCTCTTCAGCCGCGGCGTCGTGCAGATGGCGCTTGAGAGCTTCGGCATGCTCGGCTTCGACCTGGGTCTCGGTTTCGGGCGCGTCGGCGAACACTTCGCTGTTGAGGTCGTCCTCATCGGCGGCGGCTTCCTCGAGCGACAGGGCATGCTGGGCGGAGTCGAGGTGGTCGAGCTCTGCCTGAGCTTCGTGGCCGAGAAGGCCGGTGAGCTGGGCCAGAATGACGGGCTCTTCTGATGCGTAAATGACTGCTTCGATCTTTGCTTTAAGGCTCATGGTCTTGTTGGTGTACTTCTAAGCATACCAATGCTGGATATGATTGCTATCGACAGGCGAAGGAGATTCGGAAATGATGACGCGCAGGGAATGGATGAGGCAGGCTGCCGGGTTAACTGCCGTCGCTGCAATGCCGGGGTTGACGAGCGGCAGGGGGCTGGCGCATACATCTGCAAAGAGCGGGCAGGCGATTACCGGAGCTGGATCGTTGAAGGCGCATGCAGCAGCCCGCGGTCTGCTTACCGGATGCGCTGTGAATGCGAAGGTGTTCCGGGAGGATGAGGGCTTCCGGAAGCTGTTGGCGGAACAGTACAACATCGTCGTGCCGGAGAATTGCCTGAAGTGGAACATGCTGCGCCCGACCGCTGAGACGTATTCTTTTGCGGATGCTGACAGCCTTGTAGCTTTCGCTGAAGCGCACGCGATGAAGGTACGGGGACACAACTTCGTGTGGCACGAGGCAATACCAGGCTGGTTTGCCGGGACAGTGATTAAAGACAATGCCGAGAAGTTTCTCGTTGATCATATTCGCACCGTGGGAGGCCGGTACAAGGGCAAGATCCACTCGTGGGACGTGGTGAACGAGGCGATCTGGATACCGGACGGACGGCCAGATGGACTGCGCAGCTCTTCGCCCTGGTTTCAGATGCTGGGGCCTGGGTATATCGACCTTGCCTTTCGGACCGCGCGCGCAACAGACCCAACGGCGCTGCTGACCTATAACGACTACGGCATCGAGTATGACAACGAGGAGCAGGGAAAGAAGCGGGCTGCTGTGCTTGCACTGCTGCGGCGGATGAAGGCAGATAAGGTACCGCTCGACGCTTTGGGGATTCAGTCGCACCTTCATGCCATCAGCAAAGACGGCTTTGGCAGAGGGATTCGCGAGCTGATCGACGGCGCAAAGGCGCTCGGACTGCAAGTGTTTATCACCGAGCTGGATGTAAACGATGATACGGTGGCTGCGACGGACGTGGCCGAACGCGACAAAGTTGTTGCCGACGTCTATCGCAGCTATCTGACGGCGGCTCTCGAAGGACCGGAGGTAAAAGCTGTGCTGACCTGGGGAGTGAGCGACAAAAACACCTGGCTAAACAACGGGACCAAGTTCCGCAAGCAGCATCCTGAGAGACTGCAGCGTCCGCTGCCATTCGACCCCGACTATGCTCCCGCGCCGGCGTTCTTCGCCATGCGAGAGAGCTTCGATAAAACAAAGAAGAGATGGGAGTATGTCCGATCAAAAAGAGCCGATCAGCTGAAAGGGCTGACCGGCTCTTACCGCGCGGCGAGGCTACTTGACCATGGTTTTGAAGAGCCAGAAGAGGCAGCCAGAGAGCAACGCCGCGACCGGCAACGTGAAGACCCAGGCGAGGGCGATATCACGCAGCGTGGACATCTGCAAACCGCTCTTATTCGCAGCCATGGTGCCGGCTACGCCTGAAGAAAGCACATGCGTCGTACTAACTGGCAGGCCGTAGGTATCGGCCGCGAGGATCGTGCACATGGCGACTAGTTCTGCAGACGCACCCTGAGCATACGTGAGGTGGCTCTTGCCGATCTTTTCCCCGACAGTAACAACGATCCGCTTCCAGCCGACCATGGTGCCGAGACCAAGCGCCAGAGCGACCGCGACCTTGACCCAGGTGGGAATGAACCGCGTCGATTTGTCGAGCCAACCCTTGTAGTTGGCGATGATCTTCTTATCCGCATCGCTCATCTTCGGCCCGGATTTTGCCAGTATCCGAAATGATTCGCTGGTCAGATACATCTGGTTGCGGACGTTGGCCTGCATCTCCGATGGCACTTTGCCAAGCGTGCCGTAGGTATTGGCCTCGTTGCGAATGTCGGTGACCATCTGCTGGAGGGCCAGGATGACGCCGGGCTCATACGTCTTCGTGCTGACGAAGCGTTCGAGCACAGGGTCCGCGTCCGCCGGTACGGCGCCGGGGTCGACGTAGTTGTTGAGCACACCCGCTACCTGTGTGGAGATGGCGGCAAAGGTCTGCACATCCTTGACGCCAACGGCGTGATTGAGCGCGTAGGCGGTAGGAACCGTGCCGACCAGGATGAGCATGATGAGGCCCATGCCCTTCTGGCCATCGTTCGAGCCGTGCGCATAGCTGACACCTCCGCAGGTGAGGATGAGCAGAAGACGGATATAGAACGGCGGCGGTGCGGTGCCTTTAGGAGCTTCATAGAGGCGCGGGTCTCGGGCCACCAATTTGAACAGGAAAAAGACCAGTGCGGCGCCGACGAAACCGACGATCGGAGAGAGAAGGAGGGCTTTGAAGACCTTGATGACCTGCTCCCATTCGACGCCTGATGTGCCGGAGTTTCCCTGCATCAGCTGGTTGGCGACACCGACGCCGATAATGGAACCGATCATGGTGTGCGAACTGGATGCCGGAAGACCGCGCCACCATGTCGCAAGGTTCCACAGGATCGCCGCAACCAGCAGAGCGAAGACCATCGAGAATCCCGCGCCCTTGCTGACCTTGAGGATCAGTTCCACGGGCAGCAGGGTGATGATCGTGAACGCCACGGTGCCGGAACTGCGCAGCACGCCGATGAAGTTCATGATGCCGGAGTAGACCACGGCAACGTGCGGCTCGAGCGAGTGGGTGTAGATGCAGGTCGCGACGGCGTTGGCGGTATCGTGGAAGCCGTTGACGAACTCAAAGCCAAGTGCGATCAGCAGAGCCACGCCGAGCAGGATAAATGGTAAGACAGAGGCCGAGTGGACGATCGAGAGGTCGTCGGCCAGCTGTGTTCCGATG
>Ga0210410_10005690_pt1 | contig 10834 bp, 6 predicted proteins | sample IncBWC4MmetaG_FD_161058 | JGI IMG/M metagenome (GOLD analysis project Ga0210410, IMG submission 161058) | Forest soil microbial communities from Barre Woods Harvard Forest LTER site, Petersham, Massachusetts, United States - Inc-BW-C-4-M | ecosystem: Environmental > Terrestrial > Soil >... | reverse complement strand
CAGCGAGACGCTGTGAACCCAACGCCGGACATTGCAGGGCTCAAATCTGTTCTGCCGCGGCTTCTGGAACTCCCTGCCGAATGGACGTCGCCAGAGCAACGAGAAACCTGGAAGAAGGTGCTCGCCGACCTGCCGGCCATTCCGATTGGCAAGACCGCAAACGGAAAACTTCCGCCGTTCGGTGAGGGCGACCCCGCCGGCACGCCGACCATTCTTCCGGCTGAAAGCTATGGCAAGACGAGCAACGCGGAGAATCCCGAACTCTATGTAGTCTTTCCATATCGCCTTTATGGCGTAGGGAAACCCGATCTGAGCCTGGCGCTAAATACGTTTGCTGCCCGACGCTTTCCGTGGGACGTTTGTTGGGGACAGGACGGCCCGCAGTCTGCGGTGCTGGGACTGACCGCCGTGGCGAAAAAGGCCGCCATCGACGAATTTACCGATTATGGAGATGAGCGTTTCTCCTGGTTCTGGAAGGCGGGTGGCGATTGGATACCGGATCTCGACAACGGCGGCACGGGGATGATGACGCTTGAATTGATGCTGATGCAATACGACGGCAAACGCATCCAGCTTCTTCCCGCGTGGCCCAGCGATTGGACTGCGGACTTCAAACTGTACGCACCCTATCGAACGACAGTGGAGGGGCACGTGGAGAACGGAAAAGTCACCCGTTTGAAGGTGACGCCGCAATCCAGGGCGAAAGACGTGGTTATCGTAGCGCCGAATAAGTAGTCGTCAGTGGGCCGAACCGTCTGGCAGGATATGGCACGCAACCAAATCAATATTGTTCGGAGTGCCGGCCATGGTATTCAGATGCAGCAACATCTGGAAGTGCCGGAGCGGACCGGAAGGAGTGATGCCGCATTTGCGCAGTTCGGTAGATAGGCGAGGCAAGTCGGTTACAAACTTTCCTGCCGCCTCGGTACCCTCTGCGTTCGCTCCTGCAAGAAGGAGGACCTGCCCGCTTTGATCGGGATTCTTCACCAAAGCGATGATGGAATACGAATCGCCGGTGGCCCAGCCGGGCGCGGTTGGCACATAAAGCGGCTGCTCACCCGTGCGAGGATGGACGTTGCGGATAAATTCCGATCGGGAGCCTTTGTCGAATTCAAACCGGAAATCCAACTGATCGCTGAAGAGGGAAAACCATGGGTCGGAACGGGGGCTTCCCAGAAAAATGAAGTTATTATCGGATTTCAAGTCAGTCAACTGAATGCTTCGTGCCCCGCGGACGGCTATGCTCTTTGAATTGGTCTGACCAAGCGCCGCAACCTTTGCGACAATCGGTGCGTCGACTCCGGCCGAGTTATCCCCCCGCAGAACAATTCTGCAGAAATAGTCTTGTTCGGGCGTGAGCTTATTGGGCACCGGGATGTAACTGCGATTGGCATAGTCGGAGACTGAGATCTGACTGCCAGTAAATCCCTGGATCTCGGCTATGTTGGGATCGCTTGTGATCAATTCCGTGGCGTGTAGCGATCCGAAAAGCGCCGACCATGGGAGAGTGGAAATGTGTGCAGCTTCAGTGCGCGATGGTCGGTTCCAAAAGAAGCCCCAAAGTGCAAGATTCAAGGCCGCGAGGAAGAGGATCCCGATGAAAAGCGGTAAACGCCGTAACGCGCTTTTATGAGGAATCGATTCGACCTTGGGAAGAGCGGAAGGGTTGGCTGCCGGTTCAACAGAAACCGGCGCAGATTCTTGATGTGGTGCTCCCGAATCATGGGATGTCCCCGCCAACTCCTGGCGAGCCACCCCAACGCCGGGTGGGCCTATATCTCCGTGAGAATCGCGCACGATTTCAGGTATGTACGAGCCCGGAGGCAGGCTGATACGAAACTCCGATGTGGCTCCGTATCGCCCGTAATGTTGCAGCAATCGCTTACGCACATCGCTGGCTGTGACCCGGACAATCGCATCGTCGCCGGTGTCGTAGGATGCGGAGCGTCCGAAGAGTTCGATCCCGATCACCCGCTCCTTGAGATTGTCGAATTGGCCGGCAATTGCCTGATCGACTACGTATTGAAGAAATTGCCCGCTGCGGTGACTTCCTCTAAACGCATCGCCCTCAATCACCTCTTTAAGGTGCCGCTGGAGGGAAACAAGGTCACCCTTGGTTTCCGCGATTTTTGCGATTTCTGCGATCCGAGTGTCGGTAGAAGAAGGGGATGGCATATCGAGATTCTGCGATTACGATTCTGGCACCCCCTCCACCAAAAGTCTACATTTGGTCCCACGGTGATTTGGAACGGAATCCGAAAGCAGTCCCCCACGCGTGAGTGGTTGGCCAGCGTTCGAGTCGGCTGACAGTACTCGCTTAGCCTAACTTTTAATAGGTATCTACTGTTAAATCGGCTACTGGGTAGCAACCCATTTGTTTTCATCGACGTATAATCGGGCCGAGAACCGCGCTAACCTTGCTCCCTGCTGCAGCAAGGCCTTAGTGTGATCCTTGCCAAAAAAATTGGTTGAGAAATAGGGCGCGAAGTGAAGAAACCGGGCGATCGGATTCATGGTACAAACTGGGTTCAAGCGCTGCCCTCAGAATTGGAGACTCAAGACACGCGGCGCTCATTCTTCTCGACGGCAAATCCGTTTTTTACCGCGGCCGGACCGGAACTCAAATCGAGGCGGTGGAGGGTCTGGGAAGCGCGTTTCCCGGCACGTTTCGCCTGCAGAATCGTCGTGCTGTTGACTTCGTGCCTGGCGATTGCCGCTCATTCTGAGCTGGCTTGGACTCAAGGCGCGGTCCCACCGGCAGATTCGAATGCACTGTACAAGCAGTCAAACGCGCCAATCGAACAACGTGTCAAGGATCTCCTCAGCCGCATGACTTTGGAAGAGAAGGTACGGCAACTCGACCTCTATTCCGGGGCAACGACCTTGGTGGATGCGCACACCGATGGGACGCACGCGGCTGGCGCGGCTCACTTCCTTCCAGACAAGGCGCAAGATATCTGGGGTGATCTCGGCGTAGGGGCAATCCATGACTTGAATCCCACGCCAAAACAGGCAAATGCAATTCAGGAATGGGTTCTCGCGCACAGTCGCCTTGGCATTCCGGCGCTCTTTATCGAAGAAGGCTTGCACGGCTTCGATGCCGGAACGGTGTTTCCCGCTCCGATCGGTCTTGCAGCGACCTGGAATCCCGGAATTGTGCAGAGAGTCGGGGCAGCCATAGCGGCTGAGGCGCGGGCGACCGGAGTGGGCATGATCCTGGCGCCCGTCGTGGATCTCGCACGCGAGCCGCGCTGGGGGCGCGTCGAGGAGGACTACGGCGAGGACCCGTACCTAACTGGCCAACTTGGGTTGGCGTATGTGCGGGGAGCACAAGGAGAAAACCTGGACAGCGATCACAGCGTGGTATGCGAACCAAAGCACTTTGCCGGTCACGGTTCTCCAGAAGGAGGCACAAACACATCGCCGGTGCATATTGGCGAGCGTGAGCTGCGCTCTGTCATGCTCAAGTCGTTCGAGCCGGCGATTCGCGAAGGAAAGGCGATGGGCGTGATGGCCGCCTACCACGAAATCGATGGAATCCCGATCACCGCAGACCCATTCTTGCTCAAGCGAATATTGCGCCAAGAGTGGGGATTTCATGGATTTGTGCTCTCCGACCTGGGAGCAATTCAGCGCCTCTACGACGTGCACCACGTTGCCACCACACCAAAGGAGGCTGTGTGCCTGGCGATCAAGTCCGGAGTCGATATGCAGTTCTATGACTTTGAGCACGAAGTCTTTCAGAATTCTCTCAAGGACTGCATTCGGGAGGGCTCGCTCCGCCAGGAGGACCTTGACCGGGCCGTCGGGTCTGTGCTCCGCGTCAAGTTTGCCTTGGGTCTGTTCGATCACCCAATGACCGATCCCGCCCTGCGGGCACATGCATACCGCTCACAGGCTCATCTGGATCTCACGCTCGAGGCGGCTCGTCAGTCCATGGTTTTGCTCAAGAACGATCGCCACCTCTTGCCGCTATCGACATTGACTGAGAAGATCGCTGTGATCGGCCCAAATGCCGACGTCGCGCGGTACGGGGACTACGAAAACGAGTCGAACGGCGCGCACATTAGCATCCTTGCTGGCATTCGCGCACTGGTACCTCATGCAATCGTCGAATTCGATCCAGGCAAGGACATCGAGGCAGCTATTGCGAAAGCCAAAGCCGCGGACGTAGTCATTCTTGGTTTAGGAGAATGGCAGGGCATCTCGGGCGAGGGGTTCGATCGATCCAACCTTGGTCTGCCCGGCAATCAGGAACAGCTTCTGGAGGGCTTAGTTGCAGCCGGAAAACCTACAGTCTTGGTGTTAGAGAATGGCCGGCCATTGACTATCGGCTGGGCAAAGGAGCATGTTCCAGCCATTCTCGAAGCCTGGTACCCCGGGGAGTTCGGAGGCAAAGCCATTGCCGAAACTCTCTTCGGCGATAACAACCCGGCTGGCCGCCTTACTGTCACCTTTCCTCGTAGCGTGGGACAATTACCCGACTTTTATAACTTCGATCCATCGCGAACCCATAAGTACGTCGACGATGACGGCATCCCGCTTTTTCCCTTCGGATTCGGACTGAGCTACACGTCGTTTCACTACGACCACCTCGCAGTGCAGGCCCCTGAAAGCGGAAGCAATGAAGACATCGTGGTAACCGTTGATGTGACCAACGACGGTGACCGGCCGGGGGACGAGGTAGTTCAACTGTATGTGCACCAAAACGTCGGCAGCGTCGAAACTCCCGATCGTTCCTTGAAGGGGTTCTCGCGGATAGGTCTAAAATCCAAGGAAAAAAAGACTGTAACACTGCGCATTCCTCAGAACCAGATCGCGCTGTGGGACGCGGAAGGTAAGTGGACCGTCGAAGCGGCTAAGTACACGCTTTGGGTTGGCGGATCTTCTCAAGCTTCATCAACCGCCACGTTTGTCATCGACCGGTAACGGGGAAGCAGGGCCGTGAGCAAATGCAATTGTGTCTTGCTGACAATTCCCCACGGAGAGACAAGGAAAAGAGAGATGAATGAAAACGCTTGCGGCGATGTTGTTATTCTTGGCTTTTTCCGGTGATTTGAGCTTCTGTCAAGTATACGGACAGAAAGAACCAGTTGACTACGTATCGCCCAACATCGGCGGCATCGGCCAACTGCTCACGGCTACTCTTCCCTATGTCCAGCGGCCTCATGGCATGGTACGGCTCGCGCCCATCACAACTCCCGGAATCAGCGATAGATATCTTGCGGATAAAATCTACGGCTTTCCCATCGGCGCTGCGACATTGATGGCTTCCGTTGGTGACGTTGGAACCCGCCCAGAAACATACGCCTCGGACTTTGACCATGACTTCGAGACTGCGACCCCGTACTACTATGAGGCCGATTTAGAGACGTGGAGAATCAAATCAGAATATACCGCGTCCGCACAGGCTGCGTATTACCGGTTTACGTTTCCGGCCAACAAACATGCCCACTTCGTCGTCACTGCCGGAGATGGCGCGAGACTCGAGGTGATCGGAGACGGAACCGTACAAGGCAGTCAGAGAATTGCAGGTACCGTAGGCAAAACATCCGACACGGATAAAGAAACACGAGAATATTTCTACGCGATGTTTTCTCACCCAATTGGCTCCTATCAGACCTGGAAGAGGAACGAGCTTTCCGATGCCAAAGAGCAAGCCGGCGACAATATCGGAGTTGTGACGGACATCAACACGACGGCGGGAGAGCAGATTGAAGTTCGAGTTGGTATATCTTACATCAGCACGGAACAAGCTCGTAGAAACCTGGAGCGTGAGATTCCCGGTTGGACCTTTGACGGTGTGAAGTCGCAAACGCGCGCGATTTGGAATCGTGCTCTGGCCGGTATTGATGTTGCGGGAGGAACAGAGAGTCAGCGCACCATCTTTTACACAGCCCTCTATCGGTCCCTCGGCCGCATGACCGACATTACCGAGGATGGAAAATATTTCAGCGGCTACGACCATGCCGTGCATGATGCTGAGGGGCATGACTTCTATATTGATGATGGACTTTGGGATACTTACAGGTCGCTTCACCCGTTACAGCTTTTGTTGAATTCACAGCAACAAGAAGATATGGTCCGCTCTTACCTCCGGATGTACGAACAAGGCGGGTGGCTCCCGTCTTTTCCTTCGGTGGCCGGAGAGCAGGCGGTAATGATCGGCCACCATGCGGCCTCATTCATTCTCGATGCTTACTCCAAGGGCTACCGCGACTTTGACATCGAGGAAGCATACGCGGCCATGCGAAAAAATGCCACTGAGGCCACCATGCTTCCCTGGAGGCGAGGGCCCCTTACAGCTCTCGACCATGTGTATTTCGACAAGGGCTTCTTTCCCGCATTGCGCGCGGGCGAGAGTGAGAACACACCTGAAGTCACTCCAGAGCGCAGGCAGGCGGTTTCCGTGACATTGGAGAACAGCTATGACGATTGGTGCGTCGCTGAACTTGCCAAGGCGCTGGGCAAGCATTCGGATGCGGCCTATTTCAATAAGTTAGCTGGAAACTATAAATACGTATTCAACTCTGGTATTGGATTTATGGCTCCCAGAAGCTCTGACGGCGAGTGGATCGCCGGTTTTGATCCAAAGTTAGGTGGCGGGCAAGGAGGGAGAGACTACTTTACTGAACTTGACTCATGGGTCTACACCTTCAATGTCCAGCACGATATTGCCGGACTTATCCAGTTGCTTGGTGGCCGCGACGCCTTCAACGCGAAGCTGGATCGCCTCTTCGTGGAGCAGTATGGCACCTCGAAATACCAATTCCTTGATCAGTTTCCAGATGCCACAGGCCTGGTCGGGCTATATTCGCAGGGCAATGAGCCCAGCTTTCACATTCCTTACCTCTATGACTTTTCAGGCCAACCATGGAAGACACAGCGCCGTGTGAGACAACTAATGGATGTCTGGTACGGAGATGGTCCGCTAGGCATCCCCGGCGATGACGATGGCGGAGCAACCTCTTCATGGTACGTCTTCAGCGCTATGGGCATTTATCCAGTTTGCCCCGGCGTGCCCGTCTACGAAATTGGAAGTCCCATTTTCGCAAAGACAGCAATTCACTTGGGCAATGGAAAGGTGTTCACGATCGTGGCGAATCATGTGTCCGGCCAAAACAAATACATTCAGTCAGCCGAACTGAATGGCAAGCCGCTCGACAAACCGTGGTTTCTACATTCTGAGATCGCAAACGGTGGGTCATTAATGCTCGAAATGGGCGACAAGCCGAACACCAATTGGGGGAGTCGTGCGGAAGATGCGCCACCGTCGATGAGCAGAGGAGAAAAGTCTTTTATCCAGGCTGAGTAACCCGGAGCATTTCGGAAACTCTGCAGACCGAAGCAGCCCCCTTGAGACTGCGTTCAGCTGCAGGGAACCGCGGCTTCGAATGCTGCCAGAAAACGCACTGTTTCTTAGAGTATCGCAGAGTGTTATTCATAGTTGAAATGGAGGATTCAATGAGTCGTGCTGTGCCTCGGCTATCGTCTCGGCGTCAACTTCTGGCCATGGGAACCGCAACAGGTGCAATCTCGCTGATCGATAAGCCGAATTTTGCGCAGAGCTCCGGCTCCCTGAATCGACCCAGCGACCAGGAGATCAACGTCAGGAGCTTCGGCGCTACCGGAGATGCCGTGGCAGATGACACGGCCGCGTTTCAGCGCGCTTTGGACTCTGCGGGCAAGAGCGGAGGTGGTGTGGTTTACGTGCCTCCCGGGCGCTATTTGTTTAAGAACGCGGTTGTCGTCCCCGACGGCGTGCATTTGCGTGGCTCCTTCTTGTGCGTGCCTTCTCATACAGGAATTCGCGACCCTGGACAAGCCAAGCCGGGTGAAGATGGAACCGCTCTGTATGTGACTGCGGAGCGAGGATCGGAAGATGGAACTCCATTCATTACGTTGAACACGAACAGTTCTGTCAGTGGTCTTTCGATCTACTACCCGGAACAGGTCGTCGATCTTGAGCCGATTGCCTACCCGTGGACGATTGCGATGCGCGGCAAGAATCCCGCGGTCTTCGATCTAGAACTGCTCAATCCATATCAGGGTATCGATGCAAGCAAAAACGAGCGCCATAACATCAGGAATGTTACGGGCCAGCCTCTGCGCCGCGGGATTTGGGTTGATGCAATTTACGATATTGGTCGCATCGAGAATGTTCATTTCAATCCATGGTGGAACTCGAGAAGTGCGGTCTATCGGTGGCAGATGAAGAACGGTGAAGCGTTCCTCTTCGGCCGCGCAGATTGGGAGTACGTACTGAACACGTTCTGCTACGGATACCACGTAGGATACAAGTTTTTAGCGTCCGGGACAGGGGAGTGTAACGGCAATTTCCTGGGAATCGGCGCTGATGACTGCAACCGCGCCGTCCTGGTAGAGCAGGCCGCGGAGTATGGACTGCTGATCGCCAACGCCGAATTCACTTCTTTCCGTGGTGACGACCCCACCATGATTGAAGTGCGCCCGACGAACAAGGGGGTTGTACGCATAAGCAACAGCGCATTCTGGGGACCGTGCAATCAGGTCGCGAGAATCAGCGGTCAGGGGACTGTCGGCTTCAGCGATTGCACGTTCGTTCAATGGGGCAAAGAAGGCGACCGGGCAGCGATTCAGGCATCTTCGGGTAGCGTCTTGATCAGGGGTTGCGAATTCCGCCAGCAGAAGCAACATATAAGGTTAGGAAACGACGTCGACCGAGCGGTAATCGTGGGCAATCTCTTCGCAGGCAAGGCGCAGATTCAGAATCTCTCGAGGAGTGACGTGCAGATTGGTTTGAACGCTGCTTCGTCCCAGTAGAAGGGATATTGCGAGCGGTATTGTCAACTCTCTGGGAGATGATTGCTGCGGGACCCCACGTGACATACTTCGCTGAGTACGTTGGTTTCGGTCACGTGGCGGCGTGATGGAATCCAAACGCACTATTCCAATTCATCGGAATTGTCGCCGTCAACTGCTCACTATGGGTTCAACCAGAGGAAGGTCCGGTGCTTGGGAAAACCTCACACGTTTCGAGAAGTGCGCGGGTCTTGGCTGGCAAATGCGAGAGCTCCGGTTCAACGGAGAAATGTGGAAGCTCCTCAACCGGAAGATCGCTGCTCAGAACGAAACTTGCGCGCTCTGCAATGAGCGGTTCGCCGACTATGCTGACGTCGTGCTCGACCACGAGATCCTCGTGGCCTGAGGGGAGCGTGGGCGATCAACCCGACAACGTCCAAGGTGGTGGAACCTAGAAAGGTTCATGCAGTACGCAACCAGGTACGTGACCTGCTGAACAAATCCAATGCCGAATCCTATTGAGCCGCTCAAACTGTGATGCCGGCCCAATGGTGCAGCCATCGCTGTGGCCCAGGTTTAACATGGTTTGCCGGAACTTCTGCATTGCGATCGCCAAGTCCTGGGGGGGATTCACTGTGAAATCGCTCCGCACTCTTTTGCTGCTGTCGCGTATATCGGGATTGCTTGTTGCCGTCACCGCCCTTTCCGCCTAGAATGCATCCCAGCCCGCTGCGTCGGCCTCTCCGCCCAAGTACCGCACACACTTTTTGATCTACAACGTACAGCAAAGGACCACTAACACCCTCTTCACCATTGACGGAGAGTGGCATGCTCCCAACTGGACCCCAAAGGGGCAGTACATCGTCTCTGACATGGGCGGCGAGCTCTATAGGATTCCGGTAAGTGGCTCCAATGCTGGGAAGCCCGAGAAAATCAATGTGAGCCTAAGGATGATGATCACCAACGATCACGCGCTCTCATGGGATGGCAAGCAGATTGCCGTCACCGGAATCACGCCGCCGATGCCCGCGAAGATTCGAACCCCGGCAGATATTCACAACCCACTATTCCTCATGAAAGTGGACGGGACCAATACGCACGAGGTTCATCTGGGCTGGCTGCATGGGTGGTCGCCCGACGGCAAGTACGTTGTCTACACTCAGTACCACGAAAACAACTTCGACATCTACCGGATCAGTGCTGACGGAAGCGGCGAACTACTTATGACCACGAACAGCGGTCAGGATGATGGCCCAGAGTACTCGGCCGATGGCAAGTGGGTTTACCTCTGCTCGAACCGTTCAGGGAAATGGGACGGCTGGCGCATGCCCGCCGGTGGCGCGGGGCCGGACGACAAACTAGCCGAGAAGATCACCAACGGCGTCGACACGCAGGACTGGTTCCCGCACATCTCGCCGGACGGCCAATGGCTCTACACCATCTCCTACCCTATCGATCATCCGGTCCACACCCTACATTGGGGACGGCATGAAGATCAAGCTACTACACCTGGAAAACGGCGTGGGCGCGAAAGGCGCTGGACTAACTACGGTGAGGACCTTCTTTGGCGGCCAGGGCTAGGGCAATACGGAGGCTGGGCGCCCGACTCGAAAAGGTTTGCCTGGACTGAGTACGAGACCTTGCCTGAGCATGCGGGGAGATAAAAACCAGACAATCCACATTGTCCTTGTTCAACCCATCATCAATCGGTAGTCCAGATCTTCAGTCACGTCACGAGCCCATGCTTAAAGTATTCTGTGCTCCCGCTCGCTACACTCAGGGCCCCCATGCTACCAACTTGGTTCCGAGATCCGCACCTCTCGGACTCGGAGGGCCGGCGCTCATTGTTGCCGGACGCAGCGCGATCCGCCTCTTATCGGAGGATTGGAGCAAGACTTTCGCAGCTGTGGAGATGAGCCATGCGATCTTTCCGTTCGGTGGTGAATGCACGGCAGTGGAGATCCGGCGAGGATGCCAGGCGGCCCAAGAAACGAACGCGCGGATAGTAATCGGAGCCAGAGGTGGCAAGGTCCTCGACGGGGCGCGGGCCATA
>Ga0210410_10005689_pt1 | contig 10835 bp, 11 predicted proteins | sample IncBWC4MmetaG_FD_161058 | JGI IMG/M metagenome (GOLD analysis project Ga0210410, IMG submission 161058) | Forest soil microbial communities from Barre Woods Harvard Forest LTER site, Petersham, Massachusetts, United States - Inc-BW-C-4-M | ecosystem: Environmental > Terrestrial > Soil >... | reverse complement strand
AGACGTGTACGACTGCGAAATCGTTTGGTATCACTACCAACAATACTGCCAGGATGGCACTTTGTACAATGAGTGGACGGAGGAGGTGAGCAGCTGTGTGGGTCCGTCCGGTTACTGCAATTCCTAGCAGTTCCGCACGGAGCTTCCAGCTTAAGGGAGGCGGAAAAAATGGCTCACATGAGGCGACTTGCGGGAGCGCTGGCTACAATACTGGTGATCATTCCTTTCGGGCTCGGTCCTGCGGCGGAGCTAACAGGTCTTGCTCAGGAACCGGACCAGGACCTCCACGAATTGGCGAAGAAGGCGGGTGGCAAGCTCGTTCTGCGGTACCTGCCGGACCGGAGCGTTATTTACCCCAATCTCCAGGAGCTTGCAAGGCGAAGCGATATCATCGTAATAGGCCGCACTCTTGGCCACCGACCAAAGCTACGTGGCGACGGAAAATTCATAACTAAAGACTTCTGGGTCAGGGTGCAATCAGTCTTTAAGGGAGACCTGCCCAATGGAAAGACGATCCTGGTGAGCCTGCCGGGAGGTAGCTATACGTTCCCCGATAACACCGTCGTTTTTGTCAACCCGTACAAGTACAAACAGGCGGAGGACTCCAGGACCTATGTGTTTTTCCTGCAGAACAAAGGAACGACTTACAGTGGGCACGAGCTTGCCGGCGGACCCCAGGGACTGTTTGACATAACCGGAGACACTGTTGAACCGGCGCACAGAGTGCCAGGCGACCCGGTAACGACTAAATACAAGGGAATGCGGACGGTCACGTTTCTCGCGCAGTTGGAGAGCGCGGCAGGAATCAGTAAGAAACGGTAAGCGCGGCTCTGGAGCGGATTGGATGGGCTGGGCGCGCCGCCAGGTATGTGGAAAAAGGAGCGGGGGTTTGCGATGAAGAGAAGGGAGAGCATCGGAGCCAGGACGCTGTCGGCAGCCTTGCTGGCAGCGGTCTTCGTCGCGATGGTGCTTGCAGCCAGCAGGCCGCGAGGTCAAGGACAGCGTGGTCCTGGCGGGGACGGTGCCGTCGGACAGAAAGAGCTACGCCACCGATCGGACTTCGACGTAATAACGACCCCTGAAGAAAAGCAGGTCCGCGACGTCTACGCAAGGCTGATGCGGTACCACACTGCGGCCAAGGACGCGCTGGCGGCGGCAGGGGGGATTCCACCCAAGCCCGAGGACTACGTGGTATTCGAGTTGAGAGATATTCACTCTGGCTCAATCGAAGAAATATCCGGCACAGTGGTGGGAGAACTGGTCACGAGTCCGGGCGGCGACGCAATGAAGGTCACGCCCCACCACCTGGCCTACGGATCGGGCCCGAGGCACGCGTATTACGATGTTGAATGGGACGCAGCCGCAGCGCAGGCCGGGATCGATGAGCAGGGTACATTGGGAGAAATGCTGAGCCGCGTCGCGGGTAAGTATCGGGACGTGGCGAGGTACACGTCCTATGAGGTGACTGTAAAACTGGCCGGCAAGCAGCGGACCTATCGCGCGCTCGCGCTGCACCGCAGCCGGATCGGACCATCCGGCAAGCCGGATACCGAAATCCTCGACAACGTAACTCCTGGGATGAACGCGGTGTTGGCAGATGGATCCCCGCGAGTCATCGCCCCGTGGGAGACGTACATCAAGAGCAGCCTGTACTTGGCAGTCGCACGGTCTATCGCGAAGGCTGAGAAGGCCGGAAGACCGCTTATACCCGCGGACGCGCCGATTGGCTACTTGCCGGGCGATGATGTCTCGGTATCCGAGGATTCGGCAGGAGCGCCGAAGGCCAGGCCGTCGTCCAGAATCTCGCCGCAGGCTGAGGTAAGTACGGTAAACTTCATTGAGCAGATAGTGCAGCCCTGGAATGGTAGCTGGGGTGCGATGACCGCAACGCAGTGGACAGTAGATATCGAGGTCTATAGCACCTGCACCCCGGCAGGGGGCGTGTGGAACTGCTATGTTTCTCAGGCAGACTCGACGTACCAGATCTTCTACCGGCTACTGATGGGAGTCTCCGAAGCGACGCGGGCGGCGGCTACCGCCGCGAACTACTGCACAATGATCCAGGACTTGAGCAGTCTGGGCGGTCTTCACTGGTACATGGTAGGCGCCGTTGAGGCTCACGAGAGGGTTCACGTATCTGAGTGGAAAGCGTCCCTGTTGCCGCGGTTCTACCTCATGAAGCAGACAATCGGCGGACTGAGCGTACCCGGTCAACCCGGGATGACGGCTGATCAAGCCAAGGTCGCTATCAAAGCCCTTCCCGCGTATTCCGCCGCCGTCGCTGACGCGTATGCAAATGCGAGAAACGACTTTGCTAATATCGCTGATCCAAATTCGGAGACGGATGCGGCCGAGCACTCAGTCGTAGACCCGATGGTTGCGGCAATCAGGCAGAAAGCCAGCGCTAACGGCTGGGCGCCGTGCCAGTAAAAATAATGTACGGTCTGACGCAGCCGTCCTGGGTGCAAGGTGATTCGCCCAGCACTTTGCCCGGCGGGTTGAGTTAAAGGGAGGACCTGTGGCATGATCGGGACAATGAGCGGGAGAGCCATAAGAATCGTGCTTTCGTCGATTACATCGGGTTTAATCATGTCCTTCTCAGTCTCTGGTAATACGGGAACTCAGGACCTCACTGAGCCATTCACCGTCTCGGTTGAGGGAGCAGATGTTCAACCCGCGGAGGTTGGAATTCGACTAAGGATCGAAATCACCAATAATGGAGACGGTGACTTTGAATTGAGCGTCCGGCAGGGTATGCCGCCATATGGTATAATCGTGTTTAACGAGAAGGGCGCAGTGCTGGAATCCGTCGAGTTGAGGCAAAACTTGGCAAAAAACCGCCACCAGCGGAACGTCCCGTTGCTCTTCAAAGCTCATGAGAAAAAGGTCTACGAGGCTTTGTTCTCGCGGTACGTGGATGAAACCGGCCAAGAGAGACCTGTTCCCGCGGGTGTTTATAGCCTTTACGTGCGCCTCCGCGTTCTCTCCCCCTCCCAGGAGGCGCAGCCTCGGGGATATCTACAGGCCAAGACGGTCAAGTCGAAGGCGATAACAGTTAACCTGAGATGAGAACTCAGAGGCTATGGGTGCTCCCCCTGCAATTGCGCCTTTCGCCAAGCGGAGCTCTTCATAAGCTTCTGGCCCGACGTAATGTGTTTGCCCTTCCGGGGGAGGACCTCGGGGCTACCACAGCGGGGCCACCGAAAACGACGACATGACCTATACTGGGAGTGATTATGCGAGCTTCAACCCTGTCAATCGCGGTGGTCTTAGCCATGAACTTCCTGACGTTTGCCATTGCGGCCTCGCAAGAGCCGCCGCAAACTTTCGCCGTGACGGTTAAGGGGGCCGATGTTCAGGAAGTCCAGTCGGGAATTCGGCTAATGGTTGAGATTGTCAACAATACGGGCAGCGACTTCGAGTTGAGTGTTCGCGAGGGTGAGCCGCCATACAGTCTAAGGCTGCACGACGATAAAGGCCAAAGTCTCACGTCCAACGATCTCCGGCGGAAGTCAGTTAAAGACCGCCGCCAAAAGAACGTTCCCTGCTTTTCAGGCCGCACGAGAAGAAAACGTACGAGGTGACGTACTCCAAGTGGCTGGACGATACCGGTAGGGAAGCGCCGGTCCCGGCGGGGGTGTACACGGTTTCCGCGATCGTGCGCGTCCTTTCATACGCACAAGAGATGCAACCGCACGGCTATCTCAGCGCAAAGCTGGTAGAATCAAACCGAATAATAGTTACCTTGAGGTGAGGGTACAAAGTCACGAGCGGCGGCAGATGCGGCAATGCGGCCGACGATGTGCGGAGAGCGGGTCTGCCCTAGCCGGCCGGAAGTCTTCCCACAGTTTGCTTACTATACCGTGAGCACCGCCGAAGGGATAGATCATGATTCGTACCACCATAGTACGTGTCCTTGCTGCCCCCGCTTGACGCCTTGGCGCGGACCCCCTGGCGGAACATGGCGTGGTCGATCCGATGGTGGCGGCAATAAGGAGCAAGGCCGCCGCCAACAGACTGGCTGGCCTGCCCGTAAGGTAACCCACAATCTGGCGCAGCCATCGCGGGCAGAAGGCGATTCGGGCAGCACTTTGCCCGGCGCATTAAGTTAAAGGGAGGATGTGTGGCATGATCGGAACAATGAGCGTGAGAGCCATAAGAATCGTGCTTTCGTCGATTACATCGGGTTTAATCATGTCGTTCTCAGTCTCTGGTAATGCGGGAACTCAGGACCTCACTGAGCCATTCACCGTCTCGGTGGAGGGAGCAGATGTTCAACCCGCCGATGTTGGAATTCGACTTAGGATCGAAATCACCAATAATGGAGATGCCGACTTTGAATTGAGCGTCCGGGAGGGCATGCCGCCATACGGTATAATGGTGTTTAACGAAAAGGGCGCACTGCTAGAATCTGTCGAGGTGGGACAAAACCTGGCAAGAACCCGCCACCAGAAGAACGTCCCGTTGCTGTTCAAAGCTCATGAGAAAAAGGTCTACGAGGCGTTGTTCTCGCAGTACGCGGACGAAACCGGCCAAGAGAGGCCTGTTCCACCGGGCGTTTATCGGGTTCATCTGCGCGTCCGGGTTCTTTCCCCCTCCCAAGAAGCGCAGCTTAACGGCTATCTACAGACCAAGTTCATCGAGTCGAAGACGATAACAATTAACCTGAGATGAGAACTCAGAAGCTATGGGCTCTCCCCGTGCAATTGCGCGCTTCGCCAAGCCGAGCTCTTCATAAGCTTCTGGCCCGAGATAATGTGTTTGCCCATGCGGGGAGGCATTGGGGCCACCACAGCGGGGCCGCCGAAAACGGCGACATGACCTATACTGGGAGCGACTATGCGAGCTTCAGCTCTGTCAATCGCGGTGGTCTTAGCCATGAACTTCCTGACGTTTGCCATCGCGGCCTCGCAAGAACCGCCCGAGGCCTTCACCGTGTGCGTAAAGGCCGAGGACGTTCAGCGAGTCGAGGAGGGCATCCGATTTACGGTTGAGGTCACCAACAACACGGAAGGTGACGTCGAACTGAGCGTTAGGGAAGGGGAACCACCATACAGCATATTCGTGTCGAGCGAGGATGGTAAAACACTGGACTCGGTGGAGTTCCGGCGCGGGCTGGAAAAGAATCGTCACCAAAAGAATGTTCCCGTCCTGTTCAGAGCGCATGAGAAAAAAACGTACGAGGGAACGTTTTCGGGATATGTCGATGACGGCGGGAAGGAGAGATCGATACCGGCAGGTCTGTATACATTTTACGCGCTGGTACCGATCCTCTCCTACGCACAACAGATGCAACCCCACAGTTACCTGATGACTAGACTGGCAAAGTCGAACTTGATAACAGTCACACTAAAGTGAGAAGTGCGGAGAGCGATCCCCCGCGCGGCGGGCGTACTATGGGTGTACGGCTCAAATTGCGATGCGCCTGTACGGGTGGCCCTCTGTGGCCGCCCCTCGATCAGCAGATCAGCTATTGCGACGACCAATTACCCAATTCCCACCTTGGAAGGCGATGTGCAAGCAGAGCGCCCTGATCGTAACCGGCGTTGCCGGGCGCGGAGTGTGGGTTTTGCATCCCGATAGGATGGGCACGGTGACGAAGCCTCTATCGGACGGAACGGAAATCGTGGAGCTTCCGAATCCCGCTGACTATGTAGTGGGGGGCACGTACGCAATCCAAGGGGAAGAACTGTTAAAGAAACCCCGGAAAATCGCGAACAGCGGTAACATAAGCGTGTTCGTTCCGGGATTCATGACCACTGACATGCCGGTCATAGTGGAAGGGGAGAGATATATACTGTTTCTGTCACCCCTAAGGCCGGAGGACGAACGATTCGAGGGAACAATCACCTACAAGGCGGGTACGACGCTGGACAGGAACGCGAAATTTGATCCTAAGCTCAACTATGCCATCGTGCACGATGTCGTTCGTATTTCGGCAGGCAATATAGATCTGATTCGCGAGATAAAGGAAGCTATGCTTCAGGACAACTGAGGGACCACGAAGCGCGACACAGGTGTGTATTCCAGCACACTTAGAAGAGGAAGATGGCACGATCTTCGGCCAACCATATCGGCCTTGCGTTACGGTATCATCGTCGAGATTTGAGCCGGACCCCCGGTTCGCTACAGTACTGTGAGCCCCGGCGAAGGGGATGGATGATGATTCGCACTGCCATAGTATGTGTCCTCGCTCTGGCACCGCTTGACGTCCCAGCGCAGACTCCGGGCCGATCAGGATGGGGCGACCTGATCGGCAAGAGCAGCAGCATTGTGGTGGGCATCGTTGAGGGGTCCTTCAGTGTTATGCGCGAGCCAAGGGCTCCGGTCGCCTCGAAACAGCTTCCCGACGGAAATGTGATAACTGACCTCCCCGACGTACGAGAAATGAGATTGGGCGTGGTGCTCGCGGTCCGCGCAGTAGAAGTAATTAAGAAAGATGGCCGGGTCAAGCCCGGGAACACGGTCCATTTGTTTATTCCGAGTCACCCAAGCGAGCGCGCGCCGGTCCTGCTCCACAAGAAAAGATATTTAATCTTTATAGAACCCATGAACCCTAATAACGACGCATTCACCGGGGCGATTGTTTCCCGGGCCCATCGAGGATCGGCTACCCAGGCGCCTTTCACTCCTGCATCCCACTACGTTGTTGTTATGGGCGATAACGGAGTGGTCCCAATGACTCCGCGGAATAGCAACGCGATACCCGAAGTCAAAGCGCTTGTTGGCGAAAGGCGGCGGTGAATGCGTCGGTTGGTTCCTCTTACCCAAGGTATGTGCCAATGGCTAAACCCAGGGACACCAGGAGCGCGCCAACTACTACGCCCCACCCCAGAAAAAGGAGTTATAACTTATGCACCTCACACCGGAATTGACGGGTGTCCTAATCGGCCTTGGCGGTGCGATTACAGGCTACCTGATTAACGCCTTTGTCTCGCTGTATAAAACGCGGTCGGAAGAACGTAAGCACTACCGCGAACTGATGATGACCGTAACTATCAATCATTGGAAAACGACCACTGATCTGACTCGGGAACAAGGCGGCGGCCAAATCTTCCCGTTAGACGCGTATATCGTCCAAATGGCTAAACTGTCGGATATTTTCCTGAGAAAGCGTACCAAGACACGCGATCTGGAACGCGCCTTCAAGGAATACGACGAGGTAATAGATAAGATTCGCGCCATAAAAGCCCATCGAACGGCAGAACTAGCCGCGCGCGCTCAATAGGCCCTACTGTCCGATTCCGGGACTTGCACAAAAAGTCCGAGGGCTTTTGTGCAAGTCGGCCTTTTTGTGCAAAGCCGGTTGATGGGCGTGATATGATGTAATAGTAGCTTAACATGGCTGCCGCCCTGGTTGGGATCCTCTCTGCTCGAGCACTCCGATGAACACTTATCAATTGCCCATCCTGCGGGCGCGCAGTTGCATCCGCTTGCTAACTTCTGTGGCGCTTGCCGCAAGACGCTCTTCCAACACGCTCCGGACGGGGCAAGAGGAAAACTGTGGGCCTTCGGGCTGGCTGTCCTAGGATTTCAGTCTATTCCTCGCGGCAGTTGCGCTTATCCTGGGATTCCTCCAACTAAGGGGCTGGCAGAGAAGCGAGGCTGCACCGCCAGCCAGCCTGAGCCAGAATGCACAGCCGCTCAAGCCGCTGCGCAATCGGAATCCCGAGCAGGGCCAGGCAACTGATGCTCAGACCAAAGCTCCAGAGGGTTCGAAACCGGAGACCGGCCCTTACGGACTACGCAGGGACCTGTTTGGACCAACCGGCAATGAGGCGCAAGCGATCTCGGCGCTGAAGGCAATTCTCCAAGCCCAGATGGCTTACCTTACTGAAACTGAGGGGCGATATGATACCTTTGATGAGTTAGTAGCGCATCGCACCTGAAGCCTATTTTCCGAGGCGAGCAACCCATAGTGGCCGGGTACTCGTTCAATCTTTACGTGCTGAATTCGGCAGACCCCAAGAAACCGTCCTTCTCTTTCACGTGAACGCCGATCCCGTGTCGGACACCCGTAAGCGTCATTTCTACTTGGACGAAAAGGGTTCTATTCGCTATAGCTTGTCCGGACCCGCGGGCGAGAAGGATGCCTTAGAGCAATATCAATGACGCGCGGTCTCGGGACGAGGCCGCAACGCCATTCAAGCCAAGTACAGGTCATGCACGTTTAGGCGCAGCGCAGCGGGTCAAATTAACGGCCCCGGATCTCGTCCCGGTTTGCGACTGCAATTTCCGGGAGCCGTTGCTTACGCAGCATCACATTAAGTTCGGCCAGGTCCTGCCTCTTCAGCTCTTCCCATTTGGCGATCTGCCGCTCACCCGCCTGGTTGTAGCCGGCAAACGCGGCTACCTGTTGCGCGGTTGGAGCCGCGTCGGGCGATTCCACGGCCGTAAGCAGCGCGGCAAGTCCTGCATTGAGCCGCTCCAATCTGAGCGCCCCCTCGGCAGGGGGCGGCCAAACGTCCCTACCGCCGGGAGGACCGTCAGCAAGCTGACTGGCCTTGCGCTCTAGCGCGGCAGCGGACTGCGATGTTTGACCGCGATCATCAATCGCGGAAAGCCGCGTTTGAAGCTCATTCACCTGACGGCGCAGATCGCGTATTTCCAGCACCGCCCGGTAGCTGCGCGACATCGCATCCTCGATCTTTAGTTCCAGGTCGAGCTGGCGCGCCAGCGCGTCGGGCGCCACCGCGACCCTCGGGTCCATCTTAACAGTAAGAGGAGCGGTATAGCTGCGGCCGTCCACGGTCAACCGCACCTGATACAAACCCGGCGGAGCCATGACTCCTTCGGGCAGCCTGGGCGTATCCTCTCCTCGGGCGACCGCCATGCCGTATTCGTATCTGAGTGCCGGTGGCCGCGTATATCTGAAATCCCAAACAAATCTATTCATGCCGGCGTGCCTCGGAAGCGAGTCTTCGGGCCGTTGCCAGAAAGTTGGGAAACTCTGAACGTCCTCAATCTTGCGCGGCTCGTCGGCGGAGGAGAATCGCCTGACCAAGTGGCCTGCGCCGTCCAGAATCTCCAGCGTCACCTCACCCGCAGGCTCGGACTTCAGCACGTAATCGATTGTCGCGCCGGTGGGAGGATTCATGCCCGCAGGCGTCTCTGGAGGAAGCGGAGTGTCTCTGTTCTCGCTCTTTCGCAGCCGAATCGCCTCTGCCGGATTGAACAGATGCGCGCTTTTTTGCAGTAAGCCGAGGTTTATTTGCCTGAGCGGAGTAATATCGTTCAGAATCCAGAACGAGCGACCATGAGTCGCAACCACCAAATCATTATCTTTGATGACGAGGTCGCGGATCGGCGTTACCGGCAAGTTTTGGTTCAGCGGCTGCCACAGCGCGCCATCATCGAAAGACACGTAGACACCGGTTTCCGTGCCCGCAAACAACAAACCTTTTCGGACCGGGTCTTCGCGGGCCGCATGCACGTAGGCAGGCTCAGCGATGCCTGTCGTTATCTTAGTCCAGGTCTTGCCAAAATCGTGCGTGCGATAGACATAGGGGTTCACGTCGTCCATCTGGTGCCGGTCGATCGCAACATAGGCGGTTCCCGGATCCGAGTGTGAGGCATCGATGATGCTTATCATGCTCCAGGGCGCAAGTCCCGGAGGGGTAACATTCAGCCACGTCTTGCCTCTGTCCCGCGTAAGGTGGATCAATCCGTTATCTGTGCCAACCCAGATTTGAGAGGCGTCGAGGGGAGAGGGCGCGACGGTATAAATCACGGCTTTGCCGTCGTCGCTTGCGCCGGGCTTAACCGTGAGGTCTCCGCTTATCTTGGTCCAGCTCATTCCGCGATCCGTGGAGGCCATCATGAATTGAGCGCCCTGATAGAGAGCATGAGGCGCCAGCGGCGATATAGCGAGCGCCGCGGTCCATGGGTAGCGAGGGCGAGACTCTCCCGGCGAGCCGGGCGTCGGCGTGATATCCTGAACCTGACCGGTGCGGCGCGAAAATCGGTACAGCTCTCCTCCGGTGCTGCCGCCGTAGACGATGTCGGAATCTGTCGGGTCGGGAAGGATGTAGCCGCTCTCGCCCGCGCCGATGGGATACCAATCGCGAAACGTGATTTGACCATAGTCGCTGCGGCTCACAACGGCGGCGGTCCCGCTATCCTGCTGCGCGCCGTAGACAAAATAAGGAAAGCCGTTATCGACCGCGACGTGATAGAACTGTGCGGTCGGCTGGTTGTACCAACTGCTCCAGGTTCGCGCGGCGTCCACGCTGATCGCAACCCCCTGGTCGCTTCCCAGGATCATCCGTTGAGTGTTCTCCGGATCGATCCACAGCGAGTGGTAATCGTCCCCGCCCGGCGCCCCTTTGATCGTTTGAAAAGACCGCCCTCCGTCGGTCGAGCGATAGATGGATACGTTTGAAACATAGACAATTTCAGGGTCACGTGGATCGACGGTCACTCCGCTGAAATACCACGGGCGGCTGTCGATACGCTGATCGGCAGAGACCAACCGCCACGTCGCCCCCGCGTCATCCGAGCGATAGAGCCCGGTCCCGTGCTCGGCATCGATCAACGCATAGACAATGCGTCCCCGATGGCCAGGGGCAACCGCAACTCCGATTCGACCCATCTGTTCGGCCGGCAAGCCGTGCCCGGTTAGCTCTTTCCAGGTGGTTCCATCATCAGTGGATTTATAGAGTCCGCCGCCTGGCCCGTTGAGCGGGGCATAAACGCTCCAGGGCGGCCGCCGGGTGTTCCACATGGCGGCGTAGATCGGCTCCGGACCGCCAACTGCTTCGGGGGCATCCACGTCGGAGGCAAGGTCGATCGCTCCGGTGTTCTCGTCTCTGTAGAGCACCTTTTGCCAGGTCTTC
>Ga0210410_10005688_pt1 | contig 10835 bp, 7 predicted proteins | sample IncBWC4MmetaG_FD_161058 | JGI IMG/M metagenome (GOLD analysis project Ga0210410, IMG submission 161058) | Forest soil microbial communities from Barre Woods Harvard Forest LTER site, Petersham, Massachusetts, United States - Inc-BW-C-4-M | ecosystem: Environmental > Terrestrial > Soil >... | reverse complement strand
GAGAATTCAAATACGGCGCCTCAACACCCACGGATTCCGGTCTTGATGATGGCTCAGGAACTCGGATGGGGTGGCGGCATCGAGCGTGACGTAAGTAAGTTCGCGCGCCACGTGTCCAAATATGGGATTGATGCGCACGTCGCTTGCTTCTGCCGTGGCGGCGCACGATGGAATGAGGTCGAAAGCGCAGGAATTCCCACGGTGTGCATACCCGTTACTTCGTTCAAATCCCCTTCCGTCATTACAGCTGCTAGACAGCTTAAGACTTATATAGCAGAACATAATATTCAGGTTTTGCACGCATTCGACGCAGCAACCGATTTATTCGGCGTACCACTGGCGCGCCTGTTAGGCGTGCCCAGTTTAACGAGCCAGCTGTGGAATAGGTACTTCCTGTCGCGGTCCAGCCAACTCTTACTTTCAGTCGTGGACAAGATCGCCCGCGGGATTTTCGTCAACTCCCATGCTGCGGCAGATGAACTTGCTACTAATTGGCACGTCCCTCGAAACCGGATTCACGTCTGCCAGAATGGATTCGAACCGAAGGAGTTTCATCCGCACGGAAGAAAACGCCCCGCTCAACTTGCCCAAGCGAGTGTTGTAATTGGCACAGTAGCAGTATTGAGGGAAGAGAAAAACCTCGGACTCCTGCTCGACGCTTTTGTTCAGGTCCATTCCATTGATCCTCGTGCGATGTTGCTCATTGTGGGCGATGGTCCGATGAAGGAAAGTCTTGCGAATCGCGCAGAGCAATTAGGCTTGAAGGATGTGTGTTTGTTCCAGAACGCTACCCTCACGCCAGCGGATTGGATGAGAGCAATCGACATATTTGTGGTCTGCTCACGCTCTGAATCTTTTCCAAACGCTCTGCTGGAGGCCATGGCCTGTGGTTGTTGCCCCGTCGGTTCGCGCGTCGGTGGAATGAGTGAACTGATCAGCCATGAGAAAACAGGGCTGCTGTTTGACTCCGGTGAAGTTGGCCAATTGGCAAACGCTCTTTGCCGCCTCACGAGTGACGAGGTGTGTCGATTACGGTTTGCCGAAGCAGCAGTGCAATTCGCCCACGAGTGCCTCACGATAGACGTTGCCGCTGCCCGCCTGGCAGATATTTATAGACAGTTATTGGGGCGAAATACCCCACCGTACGAGTACTCTCAAACTCTTTCGGAAGTCTCAACCGCACTAGGTGCGCCGAGCTAGCATGCTGAAGATTGGAATCTGCACAGCAATGGACGACACCCCTCTTCACAGGTGGTGGCGTCGAGGTCTGATTGCGGCCAACATGCTTCCGACTGACCCGCATGCTTCGTCCGCGGAATTGGATCGTTTCGAACGCATTATCGCGCAATTGCGTCTTTCTAACGGAACGGTTAGGACGACGGCTCGCAACAGACTTGCTGCGGTAGACAAGAGAGTTGGATCGATTCTGCCCTCCATCTTCCCGTTGAATACGAATCTATTGGTTGAGGACTGGGCAGTTTCGAGCGGCATAACCGCCGCGGAGTGGTTCCAATCTCTGCAACAAACATACTCAAACGTGACCTTTACCGCCTCCGACCGGATACTTTACTTGGTTGAGGCGCGGCTAAAAAACGAACCTGGCACTTTTATTGTCGAGCCGGGTGGCGAACCGATCCAATACATCCGCGCTCCGTTTGTGGTCAGCATGACGGAGATGCAGCACCCGGTCTATCTTATTAATCGCTCAGTTCAGCGGCGAGCAATGCGGAAATGGAAAGATATATCGCGCAATTTTCGAGTCCCCGCCTCATGGGACGATGTGAACGGCAGCTCGCACACTTTATCGCTCGATGAATTGGTGCTCCGGCGTCTCCCATTAATTCACCCGCAGGTGATAGAGATGCGCAGCGAGCATTTCCGGATAAAACTGCATAATATTTTCACACCGTTGTCTCAGCCTATCCATGTGATCCGCACGATGAACATCTTAAATCGTTCGTACTTTACCCTGGCGCAGCTGGGTTCGGCCGCGGACGCCATTTGGCAGAGCCTTCACTCGGGTGGACTATGGATCGTAGGACGGACATTAACGGATAATCCGCCACAGCATGAAGTAACAGTTCTGCAAAAAAACCCACATGGCTGGGAAGCACTTTTCAGAATAGGTAAAGGTTCGGAAATGGAACCCATAGTGCCGTGGGACACCCCGGTAACCATCCATGCATAGCTTTCCACAAATCCAGCCCGGAGCACTCAATTACGCGATTCCGGCTCCCGAATCTCAAGACGAAACCCAAAGCGCAGCAAGAAAAATCGCGTTCTGGTTCGGCGTAGGCTTGGTATTCGTTCGTTTTAGCATGCTGAACGAGCTATTTTCGTACATCGGCGGCCATAATTTTTATCTACTCTATGTGTTTGGCATCCCGGCATTGGTTGGACTCGTTGTAAGTGGTGGGATCGCGCGTGTATTGCGCGAGCGGGCCGGGATTCTTTGGCTGTGCTTTGGCGCTTGGGCTGTCATAGCCATTCCGTTCAGCATCTGGAGAGGCGGTTCCGCTCACACGGTGTGGCCTTATTGGAAGTCCGAACTGCTCATGATGTTTGTGATTGGTGGGATCATGAGGACTTGGCGCGAATGCAGGGTGGTGATGCTTACAATTGCGGCGGCTGCAGCCGTGAACATCGTATCGTTTAGATTATTCGGTCAAGTCGATATGACCGGCCGCAGAAGTTTGGACTTTGGTACGGTTGCGAACGCAAATGATTTTGCAGCTCACCTGCTGATGGTTCTGCCATTTCTTGTTTGGGTTAGTCTGAGCAGCAAGTCTCGCATGCTGCGCTTGGCTGCTCTGGGCGGACTAGGTTATGGAATTTATTTTGTGCTCGCCAGCGGCTCGCGGGGCGCGCTTGTCGCTCTGGCCGTCGATATCATGTTCTTCACATTTACGGCTAGGCGCGCTTATCGTGTGGGACTCTGGCTTCTTGCGCCCTTGATCGTGATCATAGCCATTACGGTTTTACCTAGCAGTGTAGTCAACCGACTCGCATCGTTTTCCTCCTCTCAATCGGGAGCATCCGAGGAAGCGCTCGGATCTTCGGAAGCTCGTCAAACGCTGCTTCGGGACAGCATTATCTGTGCCCTGCGGAACCCAGTCTTCGGCATTGGCCCAGGTCAGTTCGTAACGTATGAAGGAACGAAGGACGAACTCCAAGGAACGGGTGCGTACTGGCACAACGCTCACAATTCTTTTGCCCAGGCAGCCAGCGAATGTGGCATTCCCGCGCTACTTTTGTATGTTGCTGCGATATGGTCATCATGGCATCTGCTGAAGGTTGTAGGACAACACACCAGTCGCAACCCGCAACTCCTAAGGGTCACAAATGCCATATTCTGCATCAGGCTGGCTATGATTGGTTTTTGTACAGCAGTATTCTTCTTGAACTTTACATATACCTTCTACTTGCCAGCAATGACCGGCCTTGCCATTGCTGTGGCTTCCGCAGTTCACGTGGACCGCAACCGGCGAAAAGAGGTGCCAATAGGATGACACGGATATTGTTCATCTTGCGTGGGATGGTTCCGCCCCGGCCCGACACAGAACGGGACCAGTTCACATATTGGTCTCGAATTGCCGAGGGTGAGGTGTTGTTGCCGGTGTGGTTTCGTTCGAGTGACGAAGTCGATCCCCATCTACGAGCGACCTTTCCGAAGTACCGTGTTGGCAAGTTCTGCTATCACCAGTTTTTAGATTATCGGTACCCGAGGTTTCTGAGGCTGGTAGCACGATTTGTGTTCTATATCTCGAAAGGCTTCCAACTGCACCGCGAGAAACAAATCGACGTTATCTTGAGCTATGGTACCAATCTGACCGGGATTGCGGCGGTCGTTTTGAAATGGCTTACTGGTGCCAAGCTAATCGCGGAGTTGCCGAATGTTCCCGAAAACGCATATCGGTACTACGCCCAGGGTGAGGGTACCGTGGCTGCTATCAAACGCTTCATCGCTAATTTGTCGCAGAATTTTGTATGCTCCTCCGCCGACTGCTTGAAGCTCTTGTACCCTTGGCAGTTATATAAATACCCGCGGTTACAAAAAAAACGATACTTAGTCTTTCCGACTCTTGTGTCTCTCCACACCATTACTTCCATCCCGTGCGACGAAAAATTCATCCTGCTGGTTGGCTTTCCTTGGTACACGAAGGGCGCCGATATTCTAATTCGCGCGTTTATGTCAATAGCAGCGCAGTTTCCGGATTGGAAACTTAAACTCCTAGGCCATTATCCGGAGCGCGTATACCTCGAAAAGCTGGCCGGTGGATCTGCTCAGGTCGAGTTTCTTGTTGCCAGGCCGAATGATTTGGCACTGCAGATTATCGGTGCGTGCTCTGTATTCGTACTGGCATCACGCACCGACGCGGCGCCTGTTGTGGTCCGAGAGGCAATGGCAGCCCGGAAGCCGATCATTGCCTCTGATGTCGGTGGAGTACGGTATTTTGTTCGCGACAATGAAACTGGGTTGCTCTTCCAGTCGGAAAACGTGGAGGAGCTTGCTGCAAAATTGACTATTCTATTGAAAGATCCGGAGTTGCGTGCACGGTTGGCCGCACGTGGATACGAACTGGTTATGTCCGAATTCGACGAGAACGCGTTCGTGCGATTTATCGGGCTACGGTTGGCCTCGCTTACCGACGACGTCTCGGGAACGTCGGCAGCGGCCGTATGTGGGTCGGACCGGTGAGGTTGGCGATCGGACGATAATCGTTCAAGATTACTGGGTGCGCCGAATAATGCGAGCCACAGCGCCACCAATTGGGGTGGACCCGACCAAGGCCGTCGCGAAATATGGCAGGCACCAATCGCGCCAGGTTACGAATGCACGGAGTAGAGATCTAGCGTCGCGCCACTGGCCCCAATAACCCAGCATACTAGCGGTCTTGCAGGCGCGAACGGCATAAACGGCCCGCAAGAGGGGCAGTAATCGAACCGGACACACGGAAGCGACTTCAGCAGGGTGCGTTAGGAAAGGTTCGACTGGGCGCGCGCATCTGTAATTGCCGCTCAATGTAGATGCTTCTCGATGGAAGCACGCTAGCGGCTCCAGCCGGAAATGAACCCGTTCGTTCAGCAAGACTTTTAACCAGAGGATGGAATCCTCACCAAATCTACAATCCTTCTCATAGAAGCCGCCGTACTTCCGCACGATGCTTGCTCGCGCGAGGGTGGACCACGATGACATATAAGCGAGTATTTGCGAGAACTGGACAGGTGACATGTCAGGCTCAATCTGCTGTACACCCGCGACAATCCCACGCTTCCGCCACATTGCCTCGGTGGAAATGCGGCGGGGAAACTCAATGTATCCACATGTTGCGGCCGCGATCTCATGGTGCTCATCGAATATTCTTATACCGGCGGCAAGATACTCCGGTAGCCATGCGTCGTCCGCATCCAGAAATCCCAGCAGTTCGCCACTTGCTTCAGCGATTCCTCTGTTGCGAGCCGCGCCCGGCCCAGCGTTCGCTTGGCCCACCACCTGGATTCTGGAGTCCGCATGGGCGCATGCTCGCGCTCTGCTGTCATCAGTCGATCCGTCGTCAACCACGATCACTTCGAAGTCTTCAAACGTCTGGTTCGCGATCGAATCCAATGCGCGAGTTATGTACGCAGCTTTGTTGAAAACTGGAATGATCACAGATACGCGCATCAGTAAGACTTTCTCATCTGGCGTTTCGAAGGAGGCAGCGATGGACCTCGATCATGAAGTCGCAATAGTGTTCCGGATCATACTGCGCAATGCACAGCGCGCCTGCCTGGCCAAGTTGTCTGCGTAATGGTTCATCCTTGATCAGCTGGTAAAGCGCCTCAGCTATTGCCTCTGGTTTCTTTCTTTCGACAATGAGAGTGGTTTGACCGTGCTTGGCAATCTCAAGGACGCCGCCAACGTTCGTCGCCACAGTAGGAATTCGCGCCGCCATGGCTTCCAACAGAACGTTTGGCGATCCTTCGGAATGAGAAGGTAGGACCACAATATCGGCCATACTGTAATAAGGACGCATGTTGTGCTGTTGTCCGGTGAGCGTCGCGAGATCGCCCAATCCGAGTTGGTCGATCTTTTGCCGAATCGCCTTCCGCTCAGGACCATCTCCGACGATGACAAGATGGAAGGTGGACCTAATTGGCATTGCGCGCAAGACATTGATCGCGTCAATGAGATCACTGTGGCCTTTTTCGCGCGACAATCTCCCAACCGATAGCAAAATGAGACTATGTGCCGCAATACCCCACAGCCTTCGCAGATCAGCAACTTCCTCGGGCATCGACGGGACAAATGGGAGCACCATATTGTGCCTTACTACAATCCTCTCGCCACTGATTCCAATTCGCTGCAGATCGCTCGCAAACGCATTACACACGGTGACAACCTGATCTGCCGCCGGCAACGACAGGCGATCAAGGTGATTATAAGCTCGTACTTTGAGGTCCACCCACGTATATCCGCGGTGGAATGCGATCCAGCGGTGCCGCCTATGCAATCGCGCCAGCCACACGAGAAAATGGGATTTTACAGCATGGGTCTGAATGATACTGGGCTGTCGCGCAGCGACAATCCTTCGAAGTTGCGGGATGACGCCGATGTCGAACGCAAACCGTTCGTGGATAACGTCGACGACCACACCAGCCGCTCGGGCAGCAGCAACAAATGCGTTGTAGCGTTCATCCCCTCGCACGAAGGCGATGATAGACAAATCGAGCCGCCCTTGATGGGAGCCCCTTGTCGCAGCCCTGCTTGCAAACTCGATGACGTTCTTGGCCGGTCCTGTAACCGATGTCGCTTCCATCACAGAAACAACGCGGATTGTACTATTCCAGGCAGGAAGAACTGACGAACAGGCACATGCTTGTCCCGCTAGTGAATCCAGTAATCCTTCTGGTTCAGATGTTTTCGACTGCACCTCGCCATCGTGCGATCGAGATCCTGGTTCGCCGTCCATTACGACAATTCTCCGAGTTCCATCAATGCTGTTGCGAGCTCCATCGAGCACCTCCAGTATAATTCGATTCAAATCCATTTTAGCGAAGATGTAGCACTGGTGTAGAATTACTGTCGGCGTTCAACGCACAAAGGAAATTCCCAATCGGTGAACCAACTCGGAACGATCGCAACTAAAGCGAGGAACCTTTATTTGTACGGTCGCACGTTTAGCGATTGGGACTCCATTAGAAACTGGCACGCGTTGCGCAACGGACAGTCGTGCCCGGAAATTGTCCTGGTTCGAGTCCGAGCGCTCCGGGGCAGGCAAATTGCTCTTCGCTGCCATAGTTCCGACTGTTCGGTTTTTTTTGATACATTCTTTGCTCGCTACCATGTTCCTCCGGGCTCGCTGAATCCGAAGAGCGTGCTGGATTTGGGGAGCAACATCGGGCTTACCATGGCCCATTTTGCGGCTATGTACTCCAGTGCGAAGGTTCTGGGAGTTGAATTAGACGCCCACAATGTTGCCCTCTGTCGGCGCAACATTGCAAGTTTCGGCGATCGTTGCCAGATTTTATGCGGCGCGGCTTGGTATGAGAATGGATGGGTAGGATACTCAGGAACGGAGGCTTGGGGCTACCATGTAGACAAGTCCGCCAGACAAACCATTCCAGCATACTCCATCCATCAGCTGATAATGATGATGGGTGGTCATGTCGATTACGTCAAAATGGACATCGAGGGCGCCGAACGTGACGTTGTGCGTCATGGAGGCTGGCTGCACAAAATCGGATCAATCAAGGTCGAGGTCCATCCGCCTTACACTCTCGGCGAGTGCATTGCCGATTTGAAAGAACACGGCTTTGCCTGTGAAATTGACAAGAGGCACGGCGCCTCTGTATTCGCCAGCCGTTGAGTTGCTTCGGCAAGGGAGTAGCTTTCGAAGCGAGGTAAGTTGAGTCTTGGGTATGTCGGCAAAGCATGCACAGCGACCGAGAGTGAGCATCATCATCCCCTGCTATAACGTCGCGCGCTACGTCGCTGAAGCGCTCGACTCGGTGTTAGCGCAAACATTAACTGACTATGAAACAATTGTCGTTAACGATGGTTCTCCCGATACAGAGGAATTTGAGCGAGTAATCGCCCCCTACCAACAAAAGATCGTCTATATTCGGCAAAATAACCGGGGGCTTGCCGGCGCCAGGAATGCGGGCTTGGGCATGGCGCGGGGCGAATACATTGCGCTCCTTGATCCTGACGATATATGGGAATCAAACTACCTCGCGGTCCAAGTAAAGGAACTGGACGCCCATCCGTCCGTAGACGTGGTGTATTCGAATGCGATTATTTTCGGTGAGCGGATGCACAACCGGGAGTTTATGAGCGTCTTCCCGTCCTCGGGACCGGCCACATTCGACAGGATCCTTCGCCGCGAATGCTACGTTATGGGCTCGGCGTTAATTCGCCGTGAGTCCATTGCCCGCGCGGGAATGTTCGATGAGACACTCCGGGCTTGTGAAGACTTCGACTTATGGCTGCGAATCGCCAGGCACGGCTGCATTACGTACCACCGACAGCGCCTCGTTAAATTGCGCCGGCGCACTGACAGCCTAAGTGCCGATGACGCGCGTATGTACGAGCATTTAATTACGGTACTCAACAAGGTAGAGCGAACGATGCTCCTTTCCGCGTCGGAGGTAGCAATTCTAGAGGAACAACGCCGACGTTACTCGGCCGAACTACGGCTCTTGAAAGGTAAGAGTGCTCTGTTGAAGGGAGACAGTGACAGCGCATGTGGGCACTTAAAGCTCGCAAATGAAGTGCTTCGCCGACGCAAAATCAGCTGTGCGCTCGTGCTGATCAGGATTTCTCCAGTAATAGGCCGGTTTGCACATCGTCTGCACGAAGGCATAGAGCAGATGATCAACCGCGTTCAGCGATAGGCACGCCACGTCGTCCGCAATGACGTCGAAGGTGGTAGGTGTATGGCTGTCGTACAGACGTCGCGCCGCCCCGTCTGCCGCTCACAAACGCGAGTGATCGCCTTGCCGCACGAACACAGTCTAGAGCTATGGGGTGCCGCGCCACGTCACGTAATCGAAACTCCAGCGGTAGTTCTGCGCCCAGTCTTTCGGGCTGAAGTAGTCGGATCCCGAAATTCCTTTTTGGAAGATCGCATCGCCCGCCTGCTGGTACGTGCAGGGCTGCCCCGGCGTGCCTCGGCACTGCGCTCCGTCACTGCCAGGGATGATTCCGTTGCCGGTCATCTTGAACAGCCAAGCGTACATAGGGGCGATCAGCAGGTTCAGGTTCGAGTCGTTGCCGGTGCCGGGAATCTCGCTATAATCAATTCCCATGCGTTGCATTCCGGCAGAATAGGCGAAGCAGCCCGTAAATGTTTGATTTGGGCCACTGCATACACCTGGAATCCAATAATTGACCCATAGATGGTCAGCCAGCGCTTTAATAGCAGGAGGGATCCGCGCGTCCGTGCTTCCATTGTCGATGTAGTAGTGAATGAGCGTGTCGGCCAAGGTTCCATCGAGAAATGGCTCATGCGAGACGTTCGCATTCACGATTTGGTCGATATCGGCCAATATATAGTCTATGCCAACCAGAATTACGCTGGCCTCGCTAGTGTCCCCAGCTTTGTTGGCCGCGATGAATGCTTCAGCAGAAAAGTTCATCTCTCTTTCGTAGCCGACATCCAAGAGGGCCGGTCGCATCGTTTTCCATTGCGCGTTATTCGCGGTGTTAAAGAGTGCAGTTTGCGCGACTGCATCGCCGTTGAGCGCCAAGTTCATCATGCCCTCAGACGCTAGGTAAATAGCCCAGATTGCGCCGGGGGGAGTGGTGGAGTTTACATAGCCGACATAGCCCGCTTCACGGTTGGAGATACAGGTATCCCACTGCGATGGGTTGCCTGTGATCGAGTTGGCTTTATCATACGCCTTCGTCTGCTGATAAGCGCGGATAGCGTCGTAGAAGTTAGCGCCGCCAGCTCCACTATTCTCCTTACAAAAAAAGGAATTCGCGCCTTTTACAACCATCCCATAGACCCAAGTTCCAGACGTGTTTTTGTCACCAATACTTGGAATGACCGGATAAGAGCTAGGAGTGCCGTAAGGGAAAGACGGAGCTACCACATTTAGCGTGTAGCTATAGCTGTGCACTACGCCAGGATAATTTTCTGCGTGTGCATTGCTGAAAGTTATCGAATATGCGCCCACGGGAGTACCACTTGCGGTTGAGAAGTGCAGGGCGGTATCCTGCTGTACGCTTGAGGCGTTGAGTTTCAGCAAACCGGTACCGGAGTTCCATGAAACCACAAACCCATTCGGATCGTACGTCGTGACGGTACTGTTGGGCGGCAATCCGCCGATGGTCACGTCCAGCGGAGATGAGGCGTAGGTAGTCGGGCGCGCAATATCCGCATTGTAAATCTGCAAATAGGTGCCGTAGCCCTGCGTGACATTCTGCGGACCTTGGACGCCCAACTTGAAATCGTAGGTGCTGCCGCTGGCTGTGGTGGTTGGTACGGGGCAACTACACACACTGCCGTCCCCCAGGTTGTTACAATTGCTAGCACCATCATACCAACCCGAATCAGTAGGGTTTGCGTCTACTACCCGTCCCGAAAATGGCCGCGAGCGCAGATAGATGCTATACGTGACCCCGGGCCAAAGATTTGAAATAGTGGCACTGTGACTGGTCACTCCCGGGGATGTCGTATCGGTAGTCGCGGCGGCCATCTGCGACCATGCCGGAATCCACGGCCCCATGCCGGTCCCGAAATCTGCCAAACTGTCCGAGCCAACGTCGGTGCTCCATGTGACTGTACAGCTTGTGTTGGATTCCGTGACATGCACATTGCTGATCCTCGGCGTCAGCGCTGACCCGG
>Ga0210410_10005687_pt1 | contig 10835 bp, 9 predicted proteins | sample IncBWC4MmetaG_FD_161058 | JGI IMG/M metagenome (GOLD analysis project Ga0210410, IMG submission 161058) | Forest soil microbial communities from Barre Woods Harvard Forest LTER site, Petersham, Massachusetts, United States - Inc-BW-C-4-M | ecosystem: Environmental > Terrestrial > Soil >... | reverse complement strand
ATTGGAAAAAGGCGGCAATGCCTTCGATGCCGGCATCGCGACCGCCTTCACCTTGCAGGTGGTCGAGCCGCATCTGAACGGGCCCGGCGGCGACGTCCCCGTCATCGTCCACGATGTGAAGCGCGGCCGGACCGAAGTGATCTGCGGCCAAGGTCCAGCGCCGGCAAAAGCGACGATCGCGCATTACAAGAGCGAGGGGCTCGAGATGGTGCCCGGCACCGGGCTGCTCGCGGCCTGCGTGCCCGGCACTTTCGAATCCTGGATGCTGCTGCTCCGCGACTACGGCACATTGAGGCTGCGCGACGTGCTGGGGCCCGCCATCGCCTATGCCCGCGACGGCTATCCGCTGGTCGAGCGCGCGTCCGCAACGATCCAGACCGTCGAGCAACTGTTCAGGAAACACTGGCCGACTTCGGCTGCGGTCTATCTGCCAAACGGCGAAGTGCCGAAGCCCGGCACCATCTTCACCAACAAGACGCTGTCCGAGACCTACGCGCGCATCCTGAAAGAGGCCGAGAGCGCAGGCGGCGACCGTACCGCGCAGATCGAGCGCGCGCGAAGAGCCTGGTCGCATGGCTTCGTCGCCGAGGCAATCGACAAATTCTGCCGCACGCAGGCCGTCATGGACGTCTCGGGCTCGCCGCACAAGGGCGTGTTGTCGGCCGACGACATGGCGCGCTGGGTGCCGACGGTGGAGGCGCCACTCACTTACGATTACGGCCGCTACACCGTGCAGAAGGCCGGCGTCTGGAGCCAGGGGCCGGTGATGCTGCAGCAGCTCGCCCTGTTGAAGGGCTTCAATCTGGACGGGCTCGATCCCACCAGCCCCGAGTTCATCCACATCCAGGTCGAATGCGCCAAGCTCGCCTACGCCGATCGCGAAAAGTTCTACGGCGATCCCAAGTTCAACGAGATCCCGATCGCGACCCTGCTGTCGGACGCCTACAACGACGAGCGCCGCAAGCTGATCTCGGACACGGCCTCGCTCGATTTCACGCCGGGCTCGGTCGAAGGGTTCGGCGCGGTGGTGAAGCTGCGCCGCGCGGAGGGCCATCGCGAGGCCGTCGGCGCCATGGGCGCAGGCGAGCCGACGGTCGGCCGCTTCGGCGAAGTGCGCGGCGACACCGTGCATTTCGACATCGTCGACACCGCAGGCAACATGATCTCGGCGACGCCGTCGGGCGGCTGGCTGCAATCCTCGCCGGTCATTCCCGAGATCGGCTTCTGCCTCGGCAGCCGCGCCCAGATGTTCTGGCTGGAGGAAAATCATCCCGCCTCGCTTGCGCCGGGCAAGCGGCCGCGCACCACGCTGTCGCCGACCATGGCGCTACGTGACGGCGAGCCGTATCTCGCGTGGGGTTCGCCCGGCGGCGACCAGCAGGATCAGTGGATCACGCAGTTCTTCCTGCGGCATGTGCATGCCAAGATGAACCTGCAGGAGGCGATCGACGCCCCGGCCTGGCACTCCGAGCATTTCCCGATCTCGTTCTGGCCGCGCACCGCGCGGCCCGGCGTGCTCGTGGTCGAGAACCGCGTGCCGAAAGCCAGCCGAGAGGAGCTGACGCGCCGCGGCCATGTGGTCGAGACCGGGCCCGACTGGTCGGAAGGCCGCCTCACTGCCGCCTCGCGCGTCGGCAAGCGCCGCCGCGCCGCCGCCAATCCGCGGGGCATGCAGGGTTACGCCGCGGGCCGCTAACGAGTTTGGTTGAGATGACCTGGTCGATTATCGCGAGAGACGGCGCCGCCGGCCCATTCGGGATTGCCGTCGCGACCAAATTCTTCGCGGTCGGCGCGCGGGTACCGCACATCGCGCCTGGCCTCGGCGGCGTCGCGACGCAAGCGCTGGTCAATCCCTATTACGGCATCGATGGCGTGCGACTCCTGCAGGAAGGCAAGAGCCCGCAGGAGATCGTCACCGCGCTGCTGGCAACGGATGACGGCCGCGAGAGCCGGCAACTGCACATCATGGATGCGAAGGGCCGGATCACAGCGCATACCGGCAAGGACTGCGTCGACTGGTGCGGGCATATTGCGGGTGACGGCTTCTCGATCGCCGGCAATATGCTGGCAGGAGCACAGGTGCTGGACGAGACCGCGAAGGCCTATGCCGCGAACGCTGCGCTGCCTTTCGCACAGCGGCTGATCGCGGCGATGCGCGCTGGCGAGGCGGCCGGCGGCGACAAGCGCGGCAAACAATCGGCGGCGCTGCTGATCAACGAAGGCGAGGAATGGTCGGCGCTCGATCTGCGCGTCGACGATCACGCCGATCCGCTGGCCGAGCTCGAACGTCTCGAGCGCGTCAGCCGCGAACGCTGGGTGCATTTCCGGAAATTCCTGCCGACCCGGCAGAATCCGGCCGGGATTACCGACCGCGCCACCATCGACGCATCGATCGCGGCCACGGCCGCCGGCGAGACGTGATGGCTGGTCCCCTCATCGACATCAAGGACCTGCGCGTGCTGTTCCATGGCGATGACGGCCGCACCACCCACGCCGTCGACAGCGTCGACCTGTCCGTCGCCAATGGCGCCACCCTCGGCCTCGTCGGCGAATCCGGCTGCGGCAAAAGCGTGACGTCGCTCGCGATCATGGGCCTGTTGTCGAAACAGTCCGCGGAAGTGACCGGTGCGATCCGCTTCGACGGTTTCGATCTGCTGACGGCCGACGACGAGACGCTGCGCGATCTGCGCGGGAATCGGGTGGCGATGATCTTCCAGGAGCCGATGACCTCCCTCAATCCGAGCTTCACCATTGGCGATCAGATCATCGAGACCATCCTGCGCCATCGTGGTGGCTCGCGCCGCGCCGCGCGCGAGCGCGCCATCGCCTTGCTGCGGCGGGTCCACATCCCCTCGCCCGAAAAGCGGATCGACGAATATCCGCACAAGCTGTCCGGCGGCATGCGTCAGCGCGTGATGATCGCGATGGCGCTGGCCTGCGATCCGCGCCTGTTGATCGCGGACGAGCCGACCACGGCGCTCGACGTCACCCTACAGGCGCAAATCCTGGAGCTGATGCGCGAGCTGAAGGCCGCGAGCAACGCCGCGATCATCCTGATCACCCACGATCTCGGCGTGGTCGCCGAAGTCTGCGACGAGGTCGCCGTGATGTATGCCGGCGAGATCGTCGAGCGCGCAGCCGTCGACGAGCTGTTCGCCTCGCCGCAGCACCCCTACACCGTGGGCCTGCTCGGCTCGATTCCGCGGCTCGACCACCGCGCAGAACATCTCGCCACCATCGAGGGCATGGTGCCGAACATGACCAGTCCGCCATCGGGTTGCCGTTTCGCCGCACGTTGCCCGTTCGTCGCCGATGCCTGCCTCGCGGCGACGCCGATGCTGGTCGAGGTCAGCCCCGGTCATGCCTCGCGCTGCATCAAGGCGCCGCTGGAAAGGCTGCTGTCGTGACCGCGCTCCTCGAAGCCGAAAACCTGGTCAAGCATTTCCCGGCCTCGCGCAATCTGTTCGGCCGCCCCACCGCCTTCATCAAGGCGGTCGATGGCGTCAGCTTCCACGTCAATGCCGGCGAGACGCTGGCGCTGGTCGGCGAATCCGGCTGCGGCAAGTCCACCGTCAGCCGCCTGGTGCTGCGGCTGATCGAGCCGGACGCCGGCCGCATCCGCTTCGAAGGCAGTGACCTGCTCGGCCTCGACACCAACGCATTGCGCGCCTTTCGCAGGAGCGCGCAGATCATCTTCCAGGATCCCTACGCTTCGCTCAATCCGCGCATGACGGTGGGGCAAATCCTCGGCGAGCCGCTGGCGCTGCATGGACTGGTCGCGCCCTCCGGGCGCCGCGCGCGGGTCGAGGAGCTGTTGCGGCTGGTCGGGCTTGAGCCGCGCTTTGCTCGCCGCTACCCCCATGAATTCTCCGGCGGACAGCGCCAGCGCATCGCGATCGCACGCGCGCTCGCCGTCGAGCCGAAGCTGATCATCTGCGACGAGCCGGTCTCCGCGCTCGACGTCTCGATCCGTTCGCAGATCCTTAATCTGCTGCGCGACCTGCAGCAACGGCTGGGTCTTGCCTATATTTTCGTCTCGCATGACCTCGCCGTGGTCAAGCACATCGCCGACCGCGTCGCAGTCATGAATCTCGGCACCATCGTAGAAACCGCGGACACCCAGGCGCTGTTCGCTTCGCCCCGTCATCCCTATAGCCGCGCGCTGCTCTCGGCGATCCCCGTGCCCAAACCGCAGGCCAAGCGCGACCGCATGATCCTGCAAGGCGAGATACCGAGCGCACTTAATCCACCCGCCGGCTGCCGCTTCCACACCCGCTGCCCCTTTGTGGTCGAGCGCTGTCGCGTCGAGATGCCGGAACTCATGGCCGATGGCACGGGACATGCAGCCGCTTGTCATCGCACGGCCGAATTGCCCCCCGCGGACGGCATCGTGCCGTCAGACGGCGGATTCTCGCCGGCGCTGGAGAGACTGGTCGCCGCCTTCAGCCTTTCGGAGGAAGGACCGACCGCGCCCGGGGTTGCTATAGTCAGGTCGTGACAGTGGTAGAACATAAGGGGACGCGTGCAATGAAGTTGATGCGTTTGGCGACTGCGGTGGCGGCGTTGCTGTTGTCTTTCCAGGCGGGCGCATTTGCCCAGACCACGCTCCGCATCGGGCTTGCCGAGGATCCTGACATCCTCGATCCCACCATGGCGCGCACCTATGTCGGCCGCATCGTCTTCGCCGCCTTCTGCGACAAGCTGTTCGATATCGACGACAAGCTCAACATTGTGCCGCAGCTGGCGCTGTCGCATGAGACCTCCGCCGACGGCAAGGAGGTCACCATCAAGCTGCGGCCGGGCGTGAAATTCCAGGACGGCGAGCCGCTGGATGCCGAAGCGGCAAAATTCTCGCTGGAGCGGCATCTCACCTTCCCCGGCTCGTTCCGCAAGCCCGAACTCGCTTCGCTCGACCATGTCGACGTCGTCGATCCCCTCACCATCAAGCTGGTATTGAAGGCTCCGTTCTCGCCGCTGATCGCCCAGCTCACCGACCGCGCCGGCATGATGATATCGCCCAAGGCCGCCAAAGCCGAGGGCGACAAGTTCGGACTGCATCCGGTCTGCGCCGGACCTTACAAATTCTTCGAGCGCGTGCAGCAGGACCGCATCGTATTCGAGAAATTCGCCGACTACTGGAACAAGGACAACGTCTTCATCGACAAGATCGTGTATCTGCCGATCGTCGATTCCACCGTGCGGCTCGCCAATCTCAAGTCCGGTGGGCTCGACCTGATCGAACGCGTGCTCGCCACCGATATCAACGATGTGCGCGCCGACTCGCGTCTGAAGCTGTCGACCGTGATCGAGCTCGGCTATCAGGGCATCACGCTCAACATCGGACACGACAAGAACAAGGGGCCGCTCAGCCAGTCCGCCAAGGTAAGGCAAGCGCTTGATCTGTCGCTCGACCGCGAGGCGATCAACCAGGTGGTGTTCAACGGCGAGTCCCAGCCGGGCAACCAATGGGTCAATCCGGATCATCCCTATTACCAGAAGGCCTTCCCGATCCGCGGCCGCGACGTCGAGAAGGCCAAGGCGCTGTTGAAGGAAGCCGGCGTGACGCCGCCGATTGCGGTCGATTTCCTGGTGCCGAAGAACGCCGAGACCGAGGCGGTCGCGCAGGTGGTGCAGTCGATGGCTGCGGAAGCCGGCTTCGACATGAAGATCCGCGTCACCGAGTTCGCGACCTCGCTGAAGCAGGCGGAAGCCGGCGAATTCCAGGCTTATATGCTGAACTGGAGCGGCCGCATCGATCCTGACGGCAACTCCTATGTGTTCCTGCACAAGGATGCGCCGCAGAACAACGCCGAATGGAAGAATGCGGAAGCCGACAAGGCGTTGGATGACGCGCGGCTCGTCTCCGACATGGCGCAGCGCAAGGCGATCTACGAGAAGCTGACCAAGCTCGAGATGGAGGATGAGCCGATCCTTTATCTCTATCACCGTCGCATCCTGATTGCGCATACCAGCAAGCTCGAAGGCTACGAGCAGATGCCGGACGGCCTGGTGCGCGTGACCGGGCTGAAGCTGAAGTGAGCGAATTGCAGATGGTCTCGTGTCCCGGACGCATTGCAGCGCGTAAGCGGTGCAATGCTGATCCGGGACCCACGACCGCGAACCCTAGAGCATGGGTCCCGGTTCTGCGGCGCATCGTTGCACGCTGCGCCGCGCCCGGGACACGAGAGCTTTCATGCTGAACTTCCTCGCGCGCCGCCTCGCCCAGCTGGTGCCGACACTGTTCTTCGTGTCGATCCTGATCTTCTCGCTGCAGCAACTCTTGCCCGGAGATCCCGCCCTCGTCATGGCCGGCGAGGAGCGCGACCCAGCCGTGATCGAGCAGATAAGGCATCAATACCGGCTCGATCAGCCGATCCCGGTGCAATACGTCTATTGGGTCAAGGGCGTACTATCCGGCGACTTCGGCGAGTCCTTGCGCATCAAGGTCCCGGTACGCGCGCTGATCGCGCAGAAGCTGCCGGTGACGCTGCAACTTGCCTCGATGGCGATCGTGATCGCGTTCCTGATCGGCATCCCCGCCGGCATCATCTCCGCCGTGAAGAAGGGCACTGCCTGGGACTATGGCGCCAACATCTTCGCGTTGTGGGGCATCTCGACGCCGAATTTCTGGCTCGGCATCATGCTGATCTTCCTGTTCTCTATTCAACTCGGCTGGCTGCCGGCGTCGGGCTATGTGCCGCTGTTCGAGAACTGGCGCGCGAGCCTCGCCTCCACCATCATGCCTGCTTTCGTGCTCGGCAACGCCATCGCGGCGATCCTGATGCGCCATACCCGCAGCGCCATGCTGCAGGTGCTGGAAAGCGACTACGTCCGCACCGCCCGCGCCAAGGGCCTGTCAGAGCGGTCGGTCATCCTCAAGCACGCCATGCGCAATGCGCTGACGCCGGTCATCACGCTCGGCGCGCTCGAGCTCGGCACGCTGCTATCGGGCGCAGTGCTGACCGAGCAGATCTTCACCATCCCCGGCTTCGGCAAGCTGATCGTCGATGCCGTCTTCAACCGCGACTACGCCGTGGTGCAGGGCGTGGTGCTGGTGACGGCAACGATCTACATCACGCTCAACCTGATCGCCGACATCGCCTACATCCTCGTCAATCCGCGGCTGAGGGCGTGATCCAGTGACCGACGCCATCCTAAACGCCATTTCACTCGCAGGCGCGCATGATGAGCTGGAAAGCCCGGCGCGGCGCGCGCTGCGGCGGCTCTTCAAGCGCAAGGGCGCGGTTGTTGGCCTTGTCGTGCTCTCGATCTTCATCCTGCTCGCATTGTTCGCGCCGCTGGTTGCGCCCTACGATCCCATTGCGACCAGCTGGACGCTGGTGCGCAAGCCGCCGTCGGCGTTGCACTGGTTCGGCACCGACGATCTCGGCCGCGACGTGCTGGCCCGCGTCATCTATGGCACGCGCGCCTCGCTGCTGGCGGGCGCGATCTCGGTCAGCATCGCGCTGTCGGTCGGCGTTCCGCTGGGGTTGCTGTCCGGCTATCGCGGCGGCTTCATCGATGCCCTGATCAGCCGCATCACCGATGCCATGCTGGCCTGCCCGTTCCTGATTCTGGCGATCGCGCTCGCGGCCTTCCTGGGTCCGAGCCTTGGCAACGCCATGATCGCGATCGGCGTGACCGCGACGCCGATCTTCATTCGCCTGACCCGGGGCCAGGTGATGAGCGTCAAGGTCGAGGACTATGTCGAGGCGGCGCGCGCCATGGGCAATCCGCGCTGGCGGATCGCGCTGTTCCATATCCTGCCGAACATCATGCCGGCATTGCTGGTGCAGGCGACGCTGTCGATTGCGGCCGCCATCATCGCCGAGGCCGCGCTGTCGTTCCTCGGGTTGGGCCAGCAGCCGCCCTCGCCGTCCTGGGGCAGCATGCTCAACGCCGCGCAGCGTTTCCTCACCAACGCGCCATGGATGGCGATCTGGCCGGGGCTCGCGATCTTCCTGGTCGTGCTGTCGCTCAACCTGGTCGGCGACGGCCTGCGCGACGCGCTTGATCCGCGCGAACGCTAGATCACCGTCTCCCGCATCACGCGGCGGCAATCCATCTCGTATTCGAGATCGATCACCGGCGGCCGGGCGAAATGGCAGGTGAGCCCTGCGCGCGCGGCGCCGCGCTTGACCAGCTCGTCCGCCAGCGCGTGATGGAAATCTCTGACAGTATAGACCTGCGCGGCGGTGGTGTCCTTCCAGCCATGGCCGAAGGCGCTCATGCGGCTCTCCATGGCGCCCACCACGTACCGGACCTTTTCCTTGATGCCGTCGGGACTGAGGTCGCGATAGCGCATCGTACGTTCCGCATAGTTGCCGGCGCCTTCCCTCGCCTCGCCGCTGCCGGCGATGACGAAACTCGGCGCCGGATTTGTGCCCGGGCGGGTAAAGGAAAACGCATGGAACGACGGCTGCGCCGGCGGATCGATCTCGGGGCAGACATTGCTGCGCGCCACCGGATTGCTGTTGCCGTCGTAGATGCCCCATTCGCTGAGCGTCTTGACATAGTGCTCGTTGAATCTGCGAAAACCATCGTCGGTGAACGCCGCGGGCGACCGCAACTCGCAGGCGCAGAACGCCGTCAGCGGCCGGCCGGCGTCCCCGATGTATTTCGCCGCCGTCGCAAAGCCTTCCGCCAGCGGCAGCCATTTGTGGAAGCGCACGCGCTCGATCTCGTAGCCGGGCAAGGCCGCCGACCCGGCGGAATACTGGAACACAGCAGGAATGAACCGGTAATTGCCGGCCGGAAAATCGCTTGTCATGTCTAGTGCTCCGATTCCGAAGTTCGCACTATATCGCGGCGCATCCGTTTGCGAACTTCGGAATCAAAGGAGCACTAGCAAATCTAGGATTCTAGTGCGCTTTGAATTTGAAGTTCCGATGACGAATGTGCAGAAAAGTTGATCGGAACTTCAAATTCGCTGCACTAGTGACCCTATTCGAGTTGCATCCGGACGCCCTTGGCGCCGTTGAGCAGTCGCTTGAGATGGAAGCCCGCCAGCGGATCGTCGGCGTGGATACCGACCAGCGCCGCGAATGCCGGCATCGCGCCGGCGTCTCCCGCCTCGAGCTTGGCGAAGGCCTCCGAATATTGCGCGGTCGCAGAAGAAGCGAACGCCTCGTCCCGCAACGGCTCGTAGGTGCGCATCGGTTCGCTGCGTCCGCGCAACACGACGTCGCCGACCGGGCGGCCCTTGAAATTCTCCGCAGCCCTGGCGACCGACTCGCTGGCGCAAATGCGGGTGCCAAGTTGTTTGTTGGCCGACTGCAGGCGCGAGGCCGTGTTGATGGTGTCGCCATGGGCGGTGTAGTCGAAATATTTGTCGCCGCCGAAATTGCCGACCAGCGCGGGGCCGGCGTGCACACCGATGCGGGTCACGCCGAAATTGACGCCCTTGGCCCGCCAGCGCTGCTTGAAGTCTTCTGCCCAGGCATCGAGATCATGCGCGCAGGCGATGGCCCGGGTCGCGTAATCCGGCTGGTCGCCGGGCGCATTGAACAGGATATGGATGCCGTCGCCGATGATCTTTCCGACCGTGCCCTCGTGGGCAAAAATGATCTCGGTCATTCCGCCGGTATATTCGTTGAGCAACGCGCCCAGCACTTCCGGCTCGATGTTCTCCACCAGGGTGGTGAAACTGGTGACGTCGGTGAAGATGGTGGCGACGTCGCGGCGGTGCACTTCCATGCCGTTGCCGTCTTCGCAACTGGAGGCAAGGCGGCTCGCGATCTGCGGTGAGAAGTAACGCGAGAGCGAGGCATGCGCGCGCTCGGCCTCAGCCTGGCGGCGGCGCGCCTCGCGCAGCATCTCGACGTGACGGACGGTCTTGTCGATCGTCATTTCGAGATCGCCGAAGTCGATCGGCTTGGTCAGGAAGTCGAATGCGCCGCGGTTCATTGCGGTACGGATGTTGCTCATGTCGCCATAGGCCGACACGATCACCGTCGATTTTCGCGCCTGGTCCTCGGCTTCCTGCAGCCTCGCGAGCAACGACAGCCCGTCCATCCGCGGCATGTTGATGTCGGAGACCACCATGTCGATGGCGGGATGCTGTTCGATGGTCTCAAGCGCCTCGAGACCGTCATGCGCGAACATGACCTTTACCGCGCCGTCGCGGATCTGCCTGCGGAATTTCTGCTGGACGAGGGCCTCGAGATCCGGCTCGTCGTCCACGAACAGAATCGTTATGCTCATGCGGCCTGTCCGAGCCTGGTGTCGATCTCCTGGCGCAACAGCGTAAAGTCGATCGGTTTGGTCAACAGACCTTCCGCGCCGCGCTCGATCGCCTTCTTTTTCGTTTCCGCATCGCCATAGGCGGTGATCATGATCACGGGCACGTCGGGACGACTGGCCCGTACATGCGGCAGCATTTCAAGACCGCTCATGCCGGGCATGTTGATATCCGACAGGATCAGGATCAGGGAGGGATCACGGATTTCGACGGCGCGCTCGAGCGCGACCGGTGCCGACGGGGCGAATTCCATGTGGAATCGCCCCGACCGCAGGTCGCGGCGGAATTGCTGACGAAACAGCGACTCCACGTCCGGCTCGTCATCGACCACGAGAATGTAAGCGCTCAATGCGTGCCTCCAGTATTCCCTTGCGCCGATAGCGTTCGCGGCAGCGTAATGATGAATTCAGTAAAAATCCCGGGCTCTGTAGCTACGTCGATCTTGCCGCCATGTTGTTTCACCACGATGTCGTGACTCATGGACAGGCCGAGCCCGGTTCCCTCGCCGGCCGGCTTGGTGGTGAAGAAGGGGTTGAACATTTTCTCCTTCACGCCCTCGGGGATCCCGGTGCCGTTGTCGCGGATGCGGATTTCG
>Ga0210410_10005683_pt1 | contig 10839 bp, 8 predicted proteins | sample IncBWC4MmetaG_FD_161058 | JGI IMG/M metagenome (GOLD analysis project Ga0210410, IMG submission 161058) | Forest soil microbial communities from Barre Woods Harvard Forest LTER site, Petersham, Massachusetts, United States - Inc-BW-C-4-M | ecosystem: Environmental > Terrestrial > Soil >... | reverse complement strand
CCTCCAGCTCACGATAGAGCTGTTCGACAAAGCGTTCGACCGGCGACCCGGCAAGCGTCAGCCCCAGCTCGCGAATCGGCCGACTCAGAAGTTCCTGGTACGCGGGTTCAGGTTTTGCGTTTACGATGTCGTGCACAAACGCTCGCTCACGAATAGTCTCGAACCGCGCGGGCACACACGGGGAGGGGCAGTATCACTAAGGTTAACAATAATGGAAAGCGGGCAGCTTTAGAAGTAACTGCGGTAATGCGGGGCGACGACGGACGAAACCCGAGCCCGTGAGCCGTCGAAATGTTTCAGGAATTTGTGGGAAGCCGAAGCCTGACTTTCCCGCTCTTGCTGATGCTTGCAATAAAGGGTGGATCATCCCGGCGATAGAATCTCGCCATCCCCCGCAGCTCTCATTTGCCACCTCCACTCACTGCAGAATAGAGCAAGTGCCCTCGACAAGGTCGCCTTACTGAATCAGCGTGCCATTCCCATTCGGCTCTTCCGGCGGAATCACCACCGCCGCCGCGACCCGGTCTCCCGGTTCGACGTTCAGCAGGCGCACGCCCTGTGCCGAGCGTCCCGATTCGCGGATGAACTTCGACTCGATGCGGATGATCTTGCCGTACTGGCTGATCAGCATCACCTCGGATTTCTCGCTCACCTGCGAGATGCCGACGACCTTGCCGTTGCGTTCCGTCGTCTTGACGTTGATCACGCCCTTGCCGCCACGATTGGTCAGACGATACTCGTCGGCGGGAGTGCGCTTGCCGTATCCGTTCTCGGTGACGGAGAGAATGAGCGAGCCCTTTTCCGGCACGAGGTCCGCGACTTCGGGAGCGACATCGCCTTCTTTCGCCACCGCTTTCGCCTCCGGCTTGATCGTGGTCGCCATGCCGACGATGTAATCTTTCTCGCCGAGATTCATGCCGCGCACGCCGGTAGCGTTGCGTCCCATGGGACGCACGTCGTTCTCGTCGAAGCGAATCGCCTGCCCGTCATGCGAGGCGAGGAAGACAATTTGATTGCCGTCCGTCAGCGAGGCCGCGACCAACTCATCACCCTGTTCGATATTGATGGCGATAATGCCGCGCTGCATCACGTGCGAGAAGTCTTTCACCGCACTCTTCTTCACCGTGCCGTTATGCGTGGCAAAGAAGACGTACCTGTTTTCCTCTTCCAGATCACGCACGGCGAGCATGGTGCGCACCGTTTCGCCCGGCTGCAGACCGACGAGGTTGCCCACATGCTTGCCTTTGCCGGCAGCAGCGATGTCGGGAATCTCGTACACCTTAAGCCAGTACACGCGTCCGGTATTGGTGAAGATCAGAATGTAGGCGTGAGTCGAGGCGATGAACAGATGCTCGACGAAATCCTCGTCGCGCGTCTTCATGCCAGTGCGTCCAGTGCCTCCGCGCCGCTGCATGCGATAGGTCGAAATCGGAGTGCGCTTCATGTAGCCGGAGTGGCTGACTGTGACCGCAACCTGCTCGTCGGCAATCAGGTCTTCCAGCATGATTTCCGCAGCTTCGTCCTCGATCACGGTGCGGCGCGCGTCGCCGTACAGCTTCTTGACCTCTTCCAGTTCCTTGATGATGACGCCGCGCAGTTTCTTCTCCGAAGCAAGAATCGATTCGAACTCGCCAATCGCCTCCCGCACCGTCTTCAACTCGTTGGAAATTTCGTCGATCGAGAGCTTGGTCAACCGGTGCAGTTGCAGTTCGAGGATGGCATCAGCCTGCTTCGAAGTGAACGGCTTGTCGGCATCGAGCTTCGGAGCGCGTCCAGTGGTATTGATGTCAATCTTCTTGCCGCCAAAGTACGCGACCAAATTCTCCCGAGCATCGGCGCGATTCGCACTGCCGCGGATGATCACGATTACGTTGTCAATGTGATCGAGCGCGGTCAGGTAGCCTTCCAAAATGTGCTCGCGATCGCGCGCCTTATTCAGCAAATACAATGTGCGGCGGCGCACGACGTCGACGCGATGATCGATGAAGTGCTTGATCGCCTGGATCAGTCCCATTTCCTTCGGCTGGGCGTTGACCACGGCCAGCAGAATCATGCTGAAGCCTTCCTGCATCGACGTGTGCTTGAAGAGCTGGTTCAGCACAATCTGCGGTTCGGCTCCGCGCTTGAGTTCGATCACAATGCGCATGCCGTCGCGATCGCTTTCGTCGCGAATGTCGGAGATGTCGTCGATGGTCTTCTGATTGACCAGGTCGGCGATGCGCTCGATCAGGCGCGCCTTATTCACCTGATAAGGAATCTCGGTGACGATGATGGCCTGCTTGTCCTTGGTGACGTTCTCGATGGCGGCGCGCGCGCGCATCATGAAACGGCCGCGGCCAGTGCGGTAAGCCTCGAAGATTCCGGCGCGGCCGTGGATAATGCCCGCCGTTGGAAAGTCGGGTCCCTGCACGAATTTCAGAATTTCCGGCAGCTGCGCCGCGGGATTATTCACCAGCGCAATCGTTGCATCGACAATCTCAGTCAAGTTGTGCGGCGGAATCTTCGTAGCCATACCAACGGCGATGCCATCGGATCCATTCACCAGCAAGTTCGGATAACGCGCAGGCAGCACCGCGGGCTGCGTTTCGGTGCCGTCGTAGTTCGGATAAAAATCGACCGCCTCTTTATCGAGATCCTCAAGCAGCGCGGTAGAAACACGCGTCAAACGAGCTTCGGTATATCGATCCGCCGCCGGAGGGTCTCCATCCACCGAGCCAAAGTTTCCCTGTCCATCCACCAGCGGCGCGCGCATGGCAAAGGGCTGCGCCAGTCGCACCAACGCATCATAGACAGCCAGATTCCCGTGCGGATGGTACTTGCCCATCACTTCGCCGACGATGCGGGCGCACTTGCGCGTGGCGCGTCCGGGAGCCAGCCCCATCTGCTGCATCGTGTAAAGAATGCGGCGATGCACCGGCTTCAATCCGTCGCGAACGTCCGGCAAAGCACGGCCGATAATCACCGACAACGAATAGTCGAGATACGACCGCTTCATCTCGTCTTCAATGTTGACGGGCTGCATGTTGAGGGCGCCCGGAGATTGTCCGTCGCCTCCAGGAGGAGGAGTTAAGGGAAGCTCAGGATTCTGATCGTCAGCCATGGAGTTCAGTTCTCGGTTCTCAGTCGTCGGTTGTCAGTGAAGGCTCCCATGAGCCTGTGTGGGGACGGGCGACTCGCCCGTTCAAGCGGAGCAAAGCTCCACCCGCTATGTCGCACCACAAATCTCGCTAAGTTCTTGCATCTACAGGTGCTTATGTGGCCGGATTTACTAGAGAATTATACCACGTCCCGGCCGCCGGGGGGCCAGGCGACGGTTGGCTTTTCAGGCTCCGCATGGGGGTTTTTTGGGCTGGCGCAGCGTTCGCCGCTACGTTCCAGGAGACCCGTTCTGATGGCTTCAGCTGAGGGCCCGGCCGACTACGCTCTTCGCAACGTCAGCAGCGTAATCTCCGGCGGCACGCCAATCCGCACCGGAAAGCCAAATGTCCCAAGCCCCCGGTTTACATAGAGCGCCGCCTGATCCAAACCGTTGGCCTGAATCTCGGGCGCAACGCCAGCGTGCCCGTTCATTGGCAAACGATAGAGTCCCGCGACGAACGGCGTAATCAGCCGCGCCGGACTGACGCTGTGATCCACAATCTCAAACTTCACCTGCCCGCCATGAGTATGCCCGGCAAGGCTAAGTTCAATGCCCAACTCCGCCGCCCGCCGAAACGAATTCGGATTGTGCGAAAGCAAAATATTAGGCATGTCGCGCCGAATCAGAGGCTCGATCTCGCGCAACATCGGCCCCGTACGCTCCCCGCTCGTCATGTGGTCGCGCTGATAATCGACGCCCAGCAGATTGAAGCGCCCTCCTTGATGCTCGACAACCGCATTCGCGGCCCGCAGCAGCCGCATTCCCTTTTCGCGGAAAAGCCGTTCCGCCTCGCCTTCTACTCCCGCATAAATCTCGTGGTTGCCATTGCATCCCCAGACGCCCAGCGGAGCGTGCAGCCGGCTTAACTCAGTAATGCAGGCGTCCAGCGGATCGCCCTCGCTCGAGACAAAGTCTCCCGTAACAAAAGCAATGTCGGGTTGCAGCTCGTTCGCCATATCCACCGCGCGCGCAATCTCGCGCGGCGGCATGTAGTCGCCGATGTGGATGTCGCTAAGCTGAGCCATGCGCAGCCCGTCCAACTCGGGAGGAAGATTGGCCACCGGCACATCGACGCGTTCGATCGTGTAGCGCAATCGCCCAGCGGCAAATCCATAGGTAGCGGCAAGGAATGGAAAGCCGCCAGCAAGCACAGCGGCGTATTGAAAAAATGTCCGCCGCGAGGGACTGAACCCTCCCGCCACCGCTCCAGAATGGGGCAGAAGCCGCGCCGCAACGTTCGTGAGCCACTCCATGGCTCCTACCGATTCGACCGCCAGGAATCCAAAGAATGAAGCGACCATCCACAAGCGGGCAACGGTCGAGAGCGTTTTGCCGAAGTGGAAACCGCCCAAGCTGAGGCACGAGATCGCGTGGCCGAGCAGCGGATCGAGGAGCGTAGCAAGCAGCGCCGCGGCGAGCGCGATCAGTCCGGCACGAAGTCCGAAACCCCAGTTGGCGTCCGAGAACGCGGCGATCCACGTCCACGCCCGCACAAACCAGAATCGCTGGACGGCGTAAACCGCTAAAAGAAACAATGCGAAGAAAAGAACCCGGCTAAGAATCAGGGTAATACTCCGTGATGAGGCTCGTTCTCTTAGATGCGTAGCGGGCCGAAGAAGGCTCGGGCAAAGGCGAGCCTGGGTACACGGTGTGGCTGCAAGGGTACACCCAGTAACTAGCGGGTCGCCGTTTGTTCCAATACCCGCAAGGCGGCAGCCCGCTCCCGGGCATTCTGCAGCGCGCGCTTGACGTGCCGAGGCGCGGTGCCGCCCGGGACATCATGCAGCGCCAGCACCTCCGTAAGTCCGAGGCACGAGTGGAAGCCTGCGTCAAAGCTCGAGTGGATCGCCTGCAGATCGGCGAGAGGAAGTTTTTGCAAATCGCATCCGCGCTCCCCCGCCAAAGCAACCGCTTTGCCGACCGCTTCGTGGGCGAGGCGCGAAGGCACTCCCCGTTCGACAAGATATGCCGCCGCCGCCCACGCATTCATAAAGTCCGAACCTGCGGCCTGATTCATCTTGGCGTCATTGAATTCGACGGTGTTCATAAATCCGGTCACCAGCGGCAGCATGCCGATGACCGTGTCCGAGGCGTCGAACAAAGGCTCCTGCGTTTCCTGCAAATCTTTGTTGTAGGCGAGCGGCAGGCCTTTCACCAAATTTTGCAGGGTGGTGGCGCATCCCATGACGCGCGCCGCTTTGCCGCGCACCAGCTCCAGCAAGTCAGGATTTTTCTTCTGCGGCATGGCGCTGCTGCCGGTGGAGTAGGGCTCAGGCAACTCGACAAATCCGTAAGCGGGCGTGGAAAACAAGATCATCTCCTCGGCCCAGCGGCTGAGGTGAAGCGCAAGCAGCGAGAGCGCATCGACAAATTCGATGGCGAAGTCGCGGTCGCTGGTGGCGTCGATGCTATTCGCCGTCGGGCCATCAAAGCCCAGTTCGGCAGCCATGGCTTGACGATTGAGGGTGAGCGTCGCTCCAGCCACAGCGCCCGATCCCAGCGGACAAAGGTTCGCGCGCTTGCGGCAATCGGCGAGGCGCGAGGCGTCGCGCAGAAACATTTCAACATATGCCAGCAGCCAATGCGCGACCAGGACAGGCTCCGCCGGCTGCAGATGCGTATAAGCGGGCATCGCCAATATCGAAGACGCGCTCCCTGCAGCGTCGGCACGAGCGAGAATTGCCTCGAGCCAATCGGCGACCAAGTTTTGCAGGATGTCGATGCTGTGGCGCACGAAGAGGCGGAGATCCGTCGCGATCTGCTCGTTGCGGCTACGCCCGGTGTGCAGCTTGTAGCCGGTCGCGCCGATCAGCATGACGAGTTGTTTTTCTACGAAGTGGTGGACGTCTTCGGCTTCCGGATCGTTAAGAAATTCCGGAGAAGACTCGGCGCGGCCGCCCATTTCCTCCAGCGCTTTCACGATTTCCGAAAGCTCTTCCGAGGAAAGCACTCCGGCATGTTCGAGAGCGCTAGCGTGGGCCCGGCTGGCGGCAAGTTCGAAGGGCAGCAGCCGTTGATCGTAAGGGAACGACCGCTGCCATTTTTCAAATTCGGGGTCAAGCGGCTGCCGGAAGCGGCCCGACCACATCTTCATCGCGGAACCTCTACCTTAGGCTGCGTCTGGGCGCGGCAACGCGAGGGCAATCCCAGAATGCGGATGAAGCCTTCTGCGTCTTTCTGATCATAGCTTGCGCCCATGGTGAATGAGGAAAGGTCGGTGCGGTAGAGCGAGTAATCCGATTTGCGGCTGACAATGTTGACATTGCCTTTGTAAAGCGAAAGCCTGACCGAGCCGGTCAGATTCGGTTGCGTGGTTTCGACGAAGGCGTCCAGAGCTTCGCGCAGCGGCGTGAACCACAGGCCGAAATAAACCAGTTCGGCATACTTGAGCGCGACGTGCTGCTTGAAGTGCAGCAGGTCGCGATCGAGGCAGAGGGCTTCGAGTTCGCCGTGGGCGGCCAGCAGCAGCGTGCCTCCGGGAGTCTCATAGCATCCGCGTGACTTGATGCCAACGAAGCGGTTCTCGACCAGGTCGATGCGTCCCACTGCATTGCGTCCACCGATTTCGTTGAGCAACTCGACGAGCGATACAGGATCGAGAGCCTGTCCACCGACCGAAACAGGTACACCCTTCTCGAATCCGATTTCAACTTGCTCTTCTTTGTCAGGAGCCTCTTGCGGCGATTTCGTCAATTGCCAGGTGCTTCGAAACGGTGGGTTGGCCGCGTCTTCGAGTTCTCCGCCTTCGTGGCTGAGGTGCCAGAGATTGCGATCGCGGCTGTGGATCTTCTCGCGGCTTGCCGTCACGGGAATGCCGCGCCTCTCGGCATAGTCGAGGCAATCTTCGCGGGACTTGAGATCCCACTCGCGCCACGGCGCGACGACTTTCAGCTCGGGAGCGAGTGCCTGGTAGGCCATCTCGAAGCGCACCTGGTCGTTGCCCTTGCCGGTGCATCCGTGGCTGACGGCGGAGGCGTCTTCGCGCAGCGCGACCTCGACTTGATGTTTCGCGATCACGGGGCGTGCGAGCGAGGTACCCAAAAGATACTTGTTTTCGTACACCGCGCCCGCTTTCAGGGCCGGCCAAACGTAGCCGGTCAGGAACTCTTCGCGCAGATCTTCGACGACGACCTTGCTGGCTCCCGTCTTGTAGGCCTTGTCCACGACGGCCTCGACGTCATCTCCCTGACCTACGTCGGCGACCATGGCGATCACGTCGTAGGCATAGTTTTCCTTGAGCCACGGAATGATGATCGAGGTATCGAGCCCACCGGAGTAGGCGAGAACAATCTTTTCTTTTTCAGGCATGCGCGCTCCGAGTCGGGAAGCGGCCCACGCCGCCGCCCAACAGCCATACGAGTATAGCCTTCTGAATATGCAGACGGTTTTCCGCCTGATCGAAGACGACGGAGTTCAGCGAGTCGATGACCTGGTCGGTCACCTCCTGGCCGCGATGCGCGGGCAGGCAGTGCATGAATCGCGCATGAGGCTTGGCGAGTTGCATGAGCGCGGCATTCACCTGGTAGGGAGCGAAAATCGCGGCACGTTCCGCCTTTTCCTGTTCGTGTCCCATGCTCGCCCAGGCATCGGTGTAAACCGCATCGGCTCCGGCAACGGCTTTGCGCGGGTCGGTCAGGATGCGGAGCGAAGCCTTGGTCTCGTCCGCAATCGCCTTTGCCATGGTGACGATGACGGGATTGGGTCCGTAGCCCTCTGGAGTAGCGATAGAAACTTTCGCGCCCACCGAGGCGCCGGCCAGAAGCAGCGAGTGCGCCATGTTGTTGCCGTCGCCAACGTAGGCGAAATGAATCTTCGAGAGATCGCCGAAGTGCTCATGGAGGGTGAAGAAGTCGGCGAGCGCCTGGCAGGGATGTTCGAGTTCGCTCAGCGCATTGATCACCGGAACGCCGGCGTAGGTGGCCATCTCTTCGACCACAGTATGACTGAAAGTGCGCAGCACAATGATGTCGATCCAGCGTTCGAGGTTGTGGGCGATGTCGTAGAGAGACTCACGCGCATTGAGACGGCTGGCCGTCTGGTCGACAAAAAATGTGCTGCCGCCCAGGCTATCCATGCCGGCTTCGAACGTGAGCCGGGTGCGCAGCGAAGGCTTCTCGAAGAACATCACCATCTGCTTGCCGGCGAGAGTGCCGCGGAAGTCTGCGGGACGCTGCTTGAGCATGGAGGTGAGGTTAAAGAGCGAGAGTATTTCGGCGGGGGCGAGATCGTGGATGGAGACGAGATCACGGGGCGCGACCGGTTCCGGCAGCAGGTTCGGCGGCTTCATCTTCGTTGGCGTTGGCGGGTTCATCAGCGTCATGGGATCGGTTCTCATTTGCGTTTCGTAGCACTCCATTTCTGGAAAATTTTTACGACAGCTCGCGAATACGTCGAGCGAGCGCCTGCGCTTTCTTCTTGTCGGTGGCGATGACCAGCACGGTGTCGTCCCCGGCGATTGTGCCAATCACCTCAGGCCAATGCGAGGCATCGAGCGCGGCGGCGACGGGCTGCGCGCTGCCGACCGTGGTCTTCACCACGAGCAGGTTCTGGGCCTGGCGGAGTTCGACCACAAACTGGTGCGCGAGATGCATCACCGACGGCAAAACGCCTTCCGCGCTCAGGCTTTCGCCCGCCCGCCGATACCCCTCCGGGCCCTTGACGAGTTTCAGTTCGTGGATGTCGCGGGAGAGGGTAGCCTGGCCGACGTCGTAGCCCTTGCGCTCCAGCCGCTGCTGGAGCGAGTCCTGGCTTTCGACAGGTCCGTCTTCAAGCAGGTCGAGGATCGCTTTGTGGCGCGCTGTTTTCGACATGAATAAAAATGCAATGTAATGCATAAGTATCCATTGGTCGGGATGGGCGTGTCAAGCGGGAAATGCCTGGGGGACTAGGCACAGAGGACAACGGGGCTTCGCGGTGTTCTCTGTGTTTCCTGTGTTCCTTCGTGTTCCCGGTGGTGAAGACTTTTACTGCCCCGTAGCGCTTGCCGGAATCTGGAAGTCCACGCCATGGTCGTCGTTGGCTTTGCGTGTGGCGGCGAGATCGAGGTCGGAGAGGAGAATCTTGTGGGTGCGGCCCGCGCCGAAGTCAAACAGAGTATCGCCCACGATGGCATAGTTGATCACGTCGGACTGATGGCCGTCTTTGAAAATGAGCACAGTCGAAGGCTGAGCGGTCACGGGTTCTTCCGGCTCGCTCGGAGTTGGTTTGGCTGAAGTGTCGGCTTTCGCCGCGAATGCTCGCGCATCGGCACGCTGCATGGGAGGCTCTGCGTTTCGCGCGCCAGGAGCGCGGACGTAGTCGGCGTCAATGGAGTCATCGTCGCCTTCCTCGTCGTAGGGGGCGGCGTACGGAACCGCGTATGGAATGTAGGCCGGCTCGCTGATGCCGACGGGAAAATCGGAGTGGTCCCCATGGCGGTGATGCCGTTCCGAGGACTGACGACCCGAGAAGTGATGGCCCGAGAACTGACCACCAAAGAACAGCGCCGGATTTTGGTTCGAGGGGAAGAAGAAGTTGGCACAGCAGTTTCCAAAAGCCGGCCGGCTGCTGCCATAACCGTTTGGCCCAAGGGACGTCACGCTGGCTCGCACACCGGGATTGGGATTGTCGCTCCCTCCGAAACCGAATGAAGTGACCGAGGCGGGGACACCGTGAATCTGGGCCTGAACGGGCAAACAAGCTGCAACGGAAAACACCAACACGAAGGAAAGCAGGAAACAGGATTGCATACCGGCCAGCATGAGAAGCCTCCCCCAGGGCGAGTACCGCCGCTCTGGGCCTCACTGATTAGAAGTCTCGGCCGCCCCGAAAGTTGCGCGGAATATTTTCGCTGAAAGTGGTTGTGGGGTGACGGGGCTGTGCCCCGTCGAAGCAGGCAATGGCTCCGCGGCTACGAAATCCGCTGGTTACGCTGCAGTGAGGGGGGCGCGGGAAGTGATCCGGCGCAGTTCGAGCATCCGGTGGCGGACGTAGCCGTCCTCCGTCAAATGGGCGGAGGCAATGGCTTTGCGGGTGGTGGCGACCATCTGATCGAGCGGGCGGCGTTCGGGGAACTGCGGGTCGAATTCCCGGCAGAATTCGCAAGGCCGGCTGGAGCGTGTGTCGAAGCGGCTGATGACAGCTGGATCTCTATGTTCCACGGAAGGCGGCTCCTGGGAGAGGCGAGAACGGATTCGCCCGGTTTGTGGGACAGAGACAAATATTCTGCCCTCGACTGGTTCATGGACTGCTTGGACGACGCATTTGTACTACAAGGCAAGGGACCTGTACAAGCCCTTCGTGGCAGCCGCAAATTTCCTGCTTTTCGTGCTTCCAGGATCGCTCAAGTGTACAGGAAGCGCGGGAATGCCGGAAGCAACTTCCTGCGACGTGGCGCGGTGGTTTCTGGCATGATAAGGCCACGTTTTATTCTGGAGATCGCGTGAAGCGCGCTGATGCCAACCCGAGCACCGTGTTCTTTTTCGACGTGGACAATACGCTGCTCGACAACGATCGCGTAGCCGAAGATCTGAAACGGTACCTCACGAATAAAGTGGGCGAAGCCAGCGCGCAGCGCTATTGGGAAATCTTCGAGCGCTTGCGCACCGAGCTCGGATACGCGGACTATTTGGGCGCGCTGCAGCGTTATCGCGTCGAGCGGCCCCGCGATCCGAAGCTGCTGGCGGTGTCGCACTTCATGATCAACTATCCCTTTGCCAACC
>Ga0210410_10005682_pt1 | contig 10840 bp, 8 predicted proteins | sample IncBWC4MmetaG_FD_161058 | JGI IMG/M metagenome (GOLD analysis project Ga0210410, IMG submission 161058) | Forest soil microbial communities from Barre Woods Harvard Forest LTER site, Petersham, Massachusetts, United States - Inc-BW-C-4-M | ecosystem: Environmental > Terrestrial > Soil >... | reverse complement strand
AATACTGTCCTATGCCGGCCGCACCGAAAACCCGACGCCGCCGCCGATTTCCTGGCGCCTTGGCGGCTTTGGCGGCATTGATGGCCTGGTGAACTATCTTCGCGACGAAAACATTGCGCGCGTCGTCGACGCCACCCATCCGTTCGCGTCGCAGATGAGTGCGCACGCGGTAGCCGCCTGCGCCGCGGCCTCCGTGCCGCTGCTGGCGCTGGAGCGGCCGCCGTGGCAGCGCGCGCCCGGCGACCGCTGGATCGAGGTCGATGATCTCGCAGCGGCGGCCGAAGCGCTCGGCGCGTCGCCGCGCCGGGTGTTTCTCGGCATCGGCCGCCTGCAGCTCGAGACTTTCGCCGCGCACCCGCAACATTGCTACCTGCTCCGGCTCGTCGACCCGCCGCGCGCGCCGCTGCCTTTGCCCGATGCCGAGGTGATCGTGGCGCGCGGGCCGTTCAAACGCGCCGACGACAGCGCCATGCTGGCGAATTTCCGCGCGGAATTCGTCGTAGCCAAAAACGCCGGCGGCAATTCGGCCTCGGCAAAAATCGAAGCCGCTCGCGACCTCGCGCTGCCCGTGGTGATGGTCCGCCGGCCATTTATACCCGCGCGCGAAACGGTCGGGACAGTTGTGGAAGTGTTGCGTTGGCTCGGTCATGACACGACTCCGATCGAGCGCGGCGTATAGACGAAAGGCTTGCCGCCGGAGCGCGCGATCAGCCGCGTCCGCGACGAGCCGATCAGCACCAGCGTGCGCATATCTGCGCGGCCCGCCCCCGCGTCGCGCAACGTCACGGTCTCGATCGCCTCCTTAGCGTCGCTGACCGCGCTGGCGAACACGACCGGGACCTCGCCGGGCAGTTCTTCGCGCAATAGATCGAGGGCGCGACCGAGTTGCCAGGGCCGCGCCGACGATAGCGGGTTGTAGAGCGCAATGACAAAATCGGCCTGCGCCGCCAGCCGCAGCCGGCGCTCGACCAGATCCCACGGTTTCAGATTGTCCGACAGGTTGATGGCGCAGAAATCATGCCCGAGCGGGGCGCCGATCCGGGCGGCGGCGGCGAACATCGCGCTGATGCCGGGTAGCACCCTGATGTCGAGATCGCACCACGAGGGATCGCCGGTCTCGACCGCCTCGAACACCGCCGCCGCCATCGCGAACACGCCGGGGTCGCCCGATGAGACCACGACGACCCGCTTACCCTCTGCCGCGAGCCGCAGCGCCAGGCTGGCGCGGTCGATTTCCTCGCGGTTGTCGGAGAGGTGCCGCGTCAAACCTGCGCGTTCAGGCACCCGCGTCACATAGGGCCCATAGCCGATGAGATCGGTGGCTTCGGCAAGCGACTGGGTCACTTCCGGCGTCACCAGTTGCGCAGCTCCGGGGCCGAGCCCAGCGATGGCGAGCCATCCGGTCATGGCCGGCGCCCGCGACCATGGACCAGAATCATCGAGAAGTAGGGCGCCTCGTCGTCGGTCTTGTCGGCGAGCCGCAACACCTTCTCGCCGGCCATGGTGCCGCGCTCGACATAGATCGCGCGCTCGGCAAGACCGGCGACCTGCAGCGCGCGTCGCACCTTTGGCAGATTGCGGCCGAGCTTCATCACCACCAGCGCGTCGATCGACTGCAGCCGTTCGTGCAAGGTCGCCTCATCGAGCGTCGCCGGCACCACGGTCAGCACGTCGTCGCCAAAGGTGATAGGCAGGCCGCTCGCGGTCCAGCAGCCGGACATGCCGGAAATGCCGGGCACCACCACGACGGGCACGCGGCCGGTGAACCGGCTGTGCAGATGCATGAACGAACCGTAGAGGAACGGGTCGCCCTCGCACAGCACCGCGACGTCGCGACCGTCCGCTACATGGAGCAGCAGTCGCCGCACGCAATCGTCGTAGAAGCTTCGCAGCGCGTCGCCATAGGCCGGGTCTTCGAACGCGATCTCGGTGGTGAGGGGATATTCCAGCGCCTCCTCGATCACGCCGGGCGCCAGCATGCCGTCGACCAGGGTGCGGGCGTTGCCGGGGCGTCCGACTTTCCGGAAATGCGCGATGACGCCGGCCTTGGCGATCAGCCGCGCCGCCTTGACGCTCATCAGCTCCGGATCGCCCGGGCCGAGGCCGATGCCGTAGATGGTCGCGGGCGAATTCATTCGTTTTCACTCGCAACCGCATTGAGGGCGGCGGCGGCCATCGCGCTGCCGCCGCGCCGTCCCCGCACGACAATGCTGGGCACGAGACCTCTGGCAAGCAGCGCTTCCTTGGATTCGGCGGCGCCGACGAAACCGACCGGGATGCCGATCACGGCGGCGGGCGGAGCCACACCCGGCTCTTGCAAGATTTCCAGCAGGCGGAACAGCGCGGTCGGCGCGTTGCCGATCACCACGACCGATCCCGCCAGTTGCTCTCTCCACAGCTCTAGCGCCGCCGCTGTGCGGGTGGTACCGAGCTCGACGGCGAGCGTCGGCACGCGCGGATCGGACAGCGTGCAGATCACGGCGTTTTCGGCCGGCAGCCGCGCCCTGGTAATGCCATGGGCCACCATCTGGGCGTCGCAAAAGATCGGCGCGCCCTTCCGCAGCGCCGCCGACGCGGCGGCGCTGAAACCCGCGGTGAACACGATGTCGTCGGCGACGTCGACCATGCCGCTGGCGTGGATGATGCGCACCGCGACCTTCTCATCGTCCGCATCGAAATGGCCGAGTCTCGCTTCGGCGCGGATGATGGCGAACGAGCGCCGGTAGATCGCGGCGCCGTCGGTTTCGTAGGCGTAGCTCATGACGCCGTCTCCGCGTCCACCGCCGGCGCGATCGTCTCGATCGCGCTGTTGCGTCGGGTTGTCCAATAGCCGGCGTCGCGCAATTGCTGAAATTGTTGACGCATCATCGTGGCGGCTTTGGGATTGGCCTGTTCGATGAAGCGCCGCACCGCGTCGTCGCCGAGCGTCGCCTCGTAGTAAAGATCGAAGTGATGGCTTTCGACGGCGCCGGCTAGATGCGCAAACAGCGCCATCTGGTCAAGCGTCGAGGCGATTTCGGCCGCGCCGCGGAACCCGTGCCGCATCTGTCCAGCGAGCCAGCGCGGATTGGCGGCGCGGCCGCGCACCACGCGGGCGATCTCTTCGGCCAGCGTCCGCGCCCGCGGCGCATCGGCTGTTGCCGAATCGAGGTGATAGAGCGTCGGCGCTGCGCCAGCGAGCCGGCGCGCCGCGGCGGCGAAACCGGCCTCGTGAGCGGCATAGTCCGGCGCCGACAGAAGATCCGTCTCGGGCAGGTCCTGAGTGTGGACGAAGGCGTCGGCGGCGGCGGTGCGCGCCTCCAGCGCCGGCCGTGCCGCCATGCCGTCATTTGCGCCGCCATAGGCGAAGGTACTGCCGGCAAGCCAGGCCTCGCCGGCATCGTCGGCCGTGGCTGGCGTGAACTCCGTCACGGCTTCGACGACGCCAACGCCGTATTCGCCGGGTGCGGGCCCGAACACCCGCGGACCCGCCGTGGCGCGATACGGGTTTTCCTCATCGGGTTCGTCGCGCGCGGCCAGCGCCGCCGCCGCCTGCTCGAACAGGACCGCCAAGGTCGGAAACACATCCCGGAACAGGCCGGATATCCGCAGCGTCACGTCGATCCTCGGCCGTCCGAGCATCGCAAGGGTGATCACGTCAAAACCCGCAACCCGGTCTGAAGTGGTGTCCCACACCGGCGCGATACCCATCAGCCGCAGCGCCATGGCGAATTCCTCACCGGCCGTGCGCATGGTCGCCGAACCCCACAGATCCAGCATGACGTGGTGCGGATAGTCGCCGTGGTCCTGGAGGTGGCGGGTCAGCAGGGCGTCGGCGAGACGTATCCCCTGTTCGGCGGCGGTGCGGCTCGGCACCGCGCGGGTATCTATGGTGAAGAGATTGCGGCCGGTCGGCAGCACGTCGCGCCGTTCGCGCCATGGCGAGCCGGCGGGTCCCGGTGTGACGTGCTTGCCGTCAAGTGCGGCGAGCAAAGCGGCGCGTTCGCCCGCAGCGCAGGCCTCGAACGGCATTTCGGATTGGCCCGCGATTGGCTGCTGCGGTACGCGACCGAAGATGTGAAGACCGTCGGCGACCAGCGTTGTTTTGACGTCGCAGACGAAGCTGTCGAGCCGCACCACGGCCTCGCGCGGAGTCATGGTGCCGGTGAGGCCGCTATCCCGATCAAGGCCGGATTCGGACGCCGCATCGATGATCGCGCGCGCAAGCCGCTCGCGCCGGCGCGGATCGAGGCCTTCAGCGACGGAATATTCGTCGAGCAGCCGCTCGATGGCGTGCAGTCCTGGCGGTAATCTCCCGGCGCTGATTGGCGGCGTCATATGTCCGATGGTGACGGCGCCGATCCGGCGCTTCGCCGCGGCGGCTTCGCCGGGGTTGTTGACGATGAACGGATAGATCACCGGCGTCGGCCCGAGCAGCGCGTCGGGCCAGCACGACGCCGACAGCGCGACCGGTTTTCCCGGCAACCATTCCAGGGTGCCGTGGGCGCCCATATGGACCAGCGCGTCGCATTTGGCGAGGTGACGGAGCCACAGATAGAACGCTACGTAACCGTGGCGCGGCGATCGCCGCGGATCGTGATACTCGGCGGCGCGGTCCGCACGCTGACCGCGATCGGGCTGCACCGCGATCAGCGCGTGGCCGCACCGCACGGCCTTGAAAACGAAATCGCCGCTGTCGAGCGCCGCATCGCTCTCAGGCGCGCCCCATTGCGCGCAGAGGTCGGCGACCAGCGCCGGGTCTAGGCCGGCAAGGAGGCTGCGGTATTTCTCGAGTGGCCAGCGGATCGCCTCAGCTTTCAGGCGATCGATCAGCGCGGCGCCATCGGCCGGGGCGTTGGCGATGGCGTAGCCTCGATCGCAGAGAACATTGAGCACCTCCACGGCGCTTTCCGGTGCATCGAGGCCAACGGCGTGCGCCATCTGGTCGTCGCGACCCGGATAGGCCGACAGCACGATGGCGAGGCGCTTGTCGGCATGCGCGGTTCGCCGCAGCGCGATCCAGGCCAAAGCACGCGCGACAATGGCGGTGATGCGTCCGTCATCGCCGGAATGAACCGTGCGGGCGTAGCCCAGCTCGGGATCAGTCGCTTCGATCCTCTTGAACGAGGCGACGCCGGCGAAAATGCGGCCGTCCAGTTCGGGCAGCACGACGTGGATCGCGAGGTCGGGCGGCGACAGCCCGCGGTCGGACTCCGCCCACACCTCGCGGGTCGAGCCCGCCAGCGCCACCTGCAGCACGGGCGCATCGACGACGTCGAGCGGCGACCCGGTGCCGCCATCGCCGCGCGCCGAAAAGGCCGTCGCGTTGATGATCAAATCGGGCGCGGTCCTGACAATCCAATGCCGCAGCCAGCCGTCGCTTTCCGGATCTTTCAGGCTTGCGGCAAACAGGCCGATGGCGCGGATGCCGCGGCGGCCGAACTCGACGATCAGCCGGTCGATCGGATCGGTGTCCGAGGCGGCAAGAAAGGCGCGATAGAACACGACCAACACGATCGGCGCGCCATCGGACGCGAGGTCGAGATCGGACGGCTCGACGACGCCCCTCCCTGGAACATAGAAGCCGTGGCGATGCAGAGCGGCGTGATGCACCGGAGCGACAGCCGGCAGGCCCGCGGCGAGCGCGAGCTGCGCCAATGCGGCGCGCGCGGAGTCCGGTCCGCCGCTGTCGCAAAGCGTCTTCAGCCGGCGCAGCGTCGAGGGCGGCAGGTTCGAGGCGGAGTCCAGGCGCGGATCCGGCCTGCCGTCGCCCGGAACGATCGCAAGTGCTATTCCCTTTGCCGCCGCCAGCGCGCTGACCTGCTCGACGCCGTAGCGCCAATACTCGACCCCGCCAAGCAGGCGGATCAGAATGCCGCGCGCGCCTGACAGCGTGTTCTGAAGATAGAGATCGACCGAGAGGGGATGGGCGAGGCGGCGCAGATTAGCGAGGCGCAGGCTCGGCAGTGTCTCTCGCCCGCCACGCCAGGCCGCGGCGAACGCGGAAAGGTCGCTGTCGGAAAACGAAAGCACGACAAGGTCCGCCGCGGCCTGGCTGAGATCCTCGGCGGCCGCGGTCTCCTCAAGTCCATGCCGTTCCCGCGGCAGGATATGCATATGTCACCCCATCAGAACGGCGGTGATGGCGTCGCGATCGATGCCCCGTTCGCCGATCACGACGATCCGCGAGAGGCGCGCTTCGTCGGCGCGCCACGGCCGGTCGAACTGCGTCCGCACCCGGGTGCCGACGCCCTGCACCAAGAGGCGCATCGGCTTGCCGGCGACGGCGACGTAACCCTTGGCTCGCAGCACGCTGTGGTCGCGCGCGATCGCCTCCATCCTGACCACGATCGTCTCGGCATTGGTATCGGATGGCAGCGTCACCACGATGGTTTCGAAATCGTCGTGATCGTGGGCATCGTGATTTTCGTGGTGGCTCGGCCGCGCGTCGAGATCGTTTTCCGCGGCGGCACCCAGCCCGAGCACGACGCGCGGATCGATGCGGCCCTCGGTCGCTTCGAGCACCGGAATGCTGCGCGGCGATTCGGCCAATACGGTCTGGCGCGCTTTGGCCAGACGGTCGGGGTCCACCAGATCGGCCTTGTTGAGAATCACGATGTCGGCACAGGCGACCTGATCCTCGAAGACTTCTCCGAGCGGGGTGTCGTGATCCACGCTGCTGTCGGCGAGACGCTGCCGCGCGATCGCGGCCAGATCGGGCGCGAACCGGCCGTCGGCGACGGCTTCGGCGTCGGCCACCGCAATCACGCCGTCGACCGTGATGCGGGATCGCAGTTCCGGCCATTCGAATGCCTTGAGCAGCGGTTTCGGCAGCGCCAGTCCGGAGGTCTCGATCAGGATGTGGTCGGGCGGCTGCGGTCGCGCGAGCAGTGCGGCGATGGTCGGCACGAAGTCGTCGGCGACGGTGCAGCACAGGCAGCCATTGGTGAGTTCGACGATCGCGTCTTCGGGACAAGCGGCGTCGGCGCATCCTTTCAGGATGTCGCCGTCGATGCCGAGGTCGCCGAATTCGTTGACCAGGATCGCCAGGCGGCGGCCCTGCGGGTTCTGCATCAGGTGGCGAACCAGCGTGGTCTTTCCCGCGCCGAGGAAGCCGGTAATGATGGTGACGGGCACTTTTTCGATCGACATGCGAGGCTCCGGGCTAGACGGATGGCGGGATGCGCGCGATCACACCCTTGCGGAAGATCGTCGGCCGCTCCCGCCACGGCACCAGGCCGTCCGTGGTGGCCGCGTAGCGCAAGGAGCCGGCGAGCAGCTCATCGACCGAAGTCTGGTTGAGATCGCCGTAGACATAGCTCCAGCGTCCCGGCCCGGTGAGCGCCACGCTGCAGCCGCGATTGCAGTTGGAAAGACACTCGGCCTCGACGATGCGAAAGCGGGGAGGGTCGTGCTGGCGGCTGAGCGCATCGGCCAGCGCGTCATGCAGCCGGCGGCCGGCCCGCGGCACGGTTTCGCGGTCTTCGCCGGCGAGGCAGGTGACGCAGACGTGCAAGGTCGCCGCGGCATCGAAGGATTGCAGTATTGCCTCTTCGCGAGGCGCGTCCGGTGCAGATTGGTCCATAGCAAGGCCCGTCGATGGATGGCGGCCGCTTGAGGCGGTAGCCAGACATGCGGCGAGCGGACCTGCACTCCGTTCGACCAACTCTCTCACTCCGGGACGCCCCGTCCGGAATGGCGAAAACGGCAGGCGACGGCAGGTTTCCTGGCTCACGGGTCATCGCCGGCACCACCTTCCCGGGCGAACGGCCCAGTGGTTTTCGGTGCAGGCTTTCCGCTCACAGTTGCGGGGGCAGCTCCGGCAACGCGCAAACCCGGGAACCTTCCCACGTCTGCCGCGCCCGGTATTCCCTCTTAGTCCGGTCCGAAGACCGGACACCGTCGGCTGAGGATTCAATCCGACGGAAACGCCATCAAGTCAATCCCTTCCCGCGAGGACGCGTGGGGCATGTTGCCGGGAGGGCGTTGGTGTGATCCTGTCGCTCACCGTGAAATGATACCGCAGGACATGATGAGCGAGATCGAGACCGACGAAGCGTCGCGTCACCGGGCCAAGATGGTCAAACGCAAGCAGGTCCAGGACGCCGAAGAGGCCTCCAAGACCATCGCAAAGGGCCTGTTGATGGTCAACACCGGCCCCGGCAAAGGCAAGTCGACGGCCGCCTTCGGCCTCGCTTTGCGGGCGCTCGGCCATGGCTGGCGGGTCGGCGTCGTGCAATTCATCAAGGGCCGCGCGACCGGCGAGCAGGCCGCGCTGCAATCGTTCGGCGACCGTATGATCTGGCACACCGCCGGCGAGGGTTTCACTTGGGAGACCCAGGACAAGGCGCGCGATATCGCCGCCTGCCAGCGTGCCTGGGAGATCGCGCTGGGCTTGATGGACGATCCGAGCATCAGTCTCGTCGTGCTTGACGAACTCAACATCGCGCTACGCTACGATTATTTGCCGCTCGACGAGGTGGTGGCGCAGCTCACCGCGCGGCGAAGCGATCTGCACGTGATCGTTACCGGTCGCAACGCCAAACCGGCGCTGATCGAGGCGGCCGACCTTGTGACCGAGATGGGCGCGGTCAAACATCACTTTTCCGCCGGCGTGAAGACCCAGGCTGGCATTGAATTCTGATGGCCGCGCGGGCTCTGATGTTCCAGGGAACTGGCTCGGACGTCGGCAAGTCGCTGATCGTCGCCGGCCTGTGCCGCTTGCTGGCGAACCGCGGCCTTTCCGTCCGCCCTTTCAAGCCGCAGAACATGTCGAACAACGCTGCCGTGACCGAAGATGGTGGCGAGATCGGTCGTGCCCAGGCGCTGCAGGCGCGCGCCGCGCGGGTAACGCCGTCCGTCCACATGAATCCGGTGCTGCTGAAGCCGCAAAGCGAGGTCGGCGCCCAGATCGTGGCGCAGGGGAGGGTGTTCGGCAACGCGCGCGCGCGCGAGTACCAATCCCGCAAGGCGGAACTGCTGCCTTATGTGCTCGACAGCTTCGCAAAAATTCGGACGCAGTGTGACGTCGTGCTGGTCGAGGGCGCCGGTTCGGCGTCGGAGGTCAATTTGCGCGCCAACGATATCGCCAATATGGGATTCGCCCGCGCCGCCGACGTGCCGGTGGTGGTGATCGGCGATATCGACCGCGGCGGGGTGATCGCAAGCCTGTGCGGCACCGCTGCCGTGGTCGATCCCGATGACGGAAAATTGATCGCGGGCTTCATCGTCAACAAGATGCGCGGCGACCCGTCACTGTTTGCCACCGGCATGGCGTTCGTGGCCGAGCGCACCGGCTGGGCGCCGCTCGGCCTGGTACCGCATTTTCGTGACGCCCATCGGCTGCCGGCCGAGGATGTTTTCGGTCTCGAGGCTTCGCCGGCGCATGCGCCTGACAGCGACGGGCGCCGCGTGCGCATCGTCGTGCCGGTGTTGCCGCACATCGCCAATTTCGATGATCTCGATCCGCTGCGGCTCGAACCCGGCGTCGAACTCGTGCTACTGCGCCACGGGGCGCCGCTCCCGGTCGATACCGATCTCGTCATCCTGCCCGGGTCGAAGGCGACCATCGCGGATCTTGCGGCGCTGCGCGGCTACGCCTGGGATGCCGACATCATCGCGTATAGCCGCCGCGGCGGGCGTGTGCTCGGCCTGTGCGGCGGTTATCAGATGCTCGGCCGCAGCATCGCCGACCCCCACGGCATCGAAGGACCGCCGGGATCGGCTGACGGCCTCGGCCTGATCGATGTCACGACCGAACTGACCGGCGACAAGTCGCTGGTCGCCGTCAAGGGCCGCACCGTGGCCGACGACGTCGCGGTGGCTGGCTATGAAATGCATATCGGCCGCACCACCGGCGCAGGAACGCAGCGGCCGCTGCTGCGGCTCGATGATGGCCGGCTGGACGGCGCGGTCTCTGCCGACGGCCGCGTCGCCGGTTCGTATCTGCACGGTTTTTTCGCCGGCGATGCGCAGCGCGCGGCGTGGCTTGCCAGGCTTGGGGCGCCGCGGAGTTCGCTTGCCTACGAAGAACTGGTCGAGCAAACCCTCGACGCGCTCGCCGCGCATCTCGACACGCATCTCGACGTCGAGAAACTGCTCAGCCTCGCGCGCTGATGCGGCCTCTGCTCAGCGACGAACCGCAGCAACCAGCAGCCCGAGCGCTGCGACGAGCAACAGCGCGCCGCCGAAAGCGACGCGGTAGATCATCAACGCGCGATCGATATCCTGCGCCGTCGCCTCGGCCCGACCGTCGCCCATCCAGTGATCCTCGACCACAACCCCGCCATAGCTGCGCGGGCCGGCCAGCCGAAGGCCGAGCGCGCCCGCCATGGCGGCTTCCGGCCAGCCGGCATTGGGCGACCGATGCTGCCGCGCGTCGCGCCGATAAGCCCGCCATGCCGACGGCGCGGACGCGCCCGGCACCGTCGCGGCGGCGACGACGAACATCAGCCCGGTCAGCCGCGATGCCGGCAGATTGACGAGGTCATCGAGCCTGGCGGCAGCCCAGCCGAAGGCGCGGTGGCGGCCGGAGAGGTGGCCGATCATGCTGTCGGCGGTGTTGATCGCCTTATAGGCGATGATGCCGGCCAATCCGCCGACCAGGAACCACAGCGCCGGCGCCGTCACGCCGTCGGAGGCGTTTTCCGCAAGACTCTCGATCGCTGCGCGGCAGACTGCGGCCTCGTCGAGCGTGTCGGGATCGCGACCGACGATTTTCGCGATGTTGCGCCGCCCGCCGGACAGCCCCTCGGCCCGGATGGCCGCAGCGACCGCGCGCACATGCTGATCGAGACTGCCGCCGGCGAGCAGCGCGGCTGCGATCAGAACCGCGATGGCAAATCCGAAATACGGAATGGCC
>Ga0210410_10005681_pt1 | contig 10842 bp, 8 predicted proteins | sample IncBWC4MmetaG_FD_161058 | JGI IMG/M metagenome (GOLD analysis project Ga0210410, IMG submission 161058) | Forest soil microbial communities from Barre Woods Harvard Forest LTER site, Petersham, Massachusetts, United States - Inc-BW-C-4-M | ecosystem: Environmental > Terrestrial > Soil >... | reverse complement strand
GTGGTTCCGCCACGGCGTTAAAAGCGTCCGAATTGGCGGAAGCGCGCGGCACAATCAAAAAATATACATTCCCATAACGGAATATGTCAAGCGAAATTCGATGCTGACCGAAAATAGCTATGAATTGGCAGGGAATTCCACGTCGCATCGCGTGCTGAACACAATGCATTCGCTTGTTAGCCCGGCCCGGGGCGCCGACCGTAGAGCCAGGTTATGGTGACGTGAAATTAAGGTCGGCTGTCAATTGCAGGAAGCCTGATAACAACGCCAAGTTCACGTTCTGCGCAGAAACGGTAATTTGTTTATTGATGGGGGCAGGAATGGTGAACTGCTGGGAAAGCGGCACAGTTTGCTTGAACAACGGATTGGGAAGGAACGAAGCAATATCCACGTAGCCAAATGTGATGTGGAATCCCAGGATGGAAACATATATCTCAATGTTCAGGTTTTGCATGGCGATCCATATTTGCTGGGGAACAGATTGCCAGGAGGCCCCCAGATGGCCGTTGATCGCGGGGGAGTAACTGGCACCCACATTTAGACCGCACACACCAGCTGAAACCTGAGCGTGGCCGCTGGCGGTGAATGGAATGGAGCCGGGCACGATCTGAGGGTTGACATTCGAGACAGAAGCCGACCAGTTGTAGCCCACGTTGCAAGAGAACCACTGAATGCATGGGTATGGAAACGGACCCCACCAACAGACGCCGGGGTAAGGAATCTGCACAGTCGTGTTTGACCCGCCACCAACGCCGACAGCGCCCACTGTAGAAACAAATTTTTGCAGCACCGTCTGCTGAACGTCTACGGTCACATCAGAGGCATACGTCGGCGTGGCGGCGACTGCCATCGCCATTCCGAGCAGGCACACAAGTGCGCTGATTTTCCAGTTCATGATAAACCCCCTGCCGACCAGCGATGCGCTGGCCGAATATTCAATGCATGCGTTCGTGGCGGGATCTGCCGGAGCTCAATTTACTTCGGCAGAGACTCCACTTTGACGTTGCGAATAAGACTCATCAGTTCATCTACTTGGGCCATGTTCTTCGCAACGGCCTCTTTATTGACATCCAAGGCCGAGCGGCCATTCTTCTTGGCCTTTTGATATGGGGCCGTAAGATCCTCCACCTGTTTCCGCCCCTGCGCTAGAAGCTGCTGATATTGGGAGTCTTTCTGCTTTTCATCCAGGAGCGGTTGGAGCTGTTTCACGTACTCGTCGAATTTGACGGCGGTGTAGGCGACAGAAATATTGGTCAGTACCTGCATCATTTGATGGGAGTTCAGTTCCTGGGCTGCCATAAAGGCATGAGTTTCCTGACTCCCTTTGCCGGTGGCTTCCACCAAGGCTGGCGCCAATCGGTGAATCCGCGGAATGTCTTCCGCCGACAGGAAAAGTTCATGCTCGGGGGCGACCGTCTGTTTTTGGGCAAAAGTGAGGGAGGACACCAATAGAACCATCACGCCGACGCCGAACGGAGCAGTTTTCATAGGATACCTCTCAGGAGCGCAGTCTAATTTAAGCCTGAATTAACTCATTGCATAATTCTTGTCAAGTCCAAAATGCGAGTTTTCCACAGATATTTTTAGGTCGTCAATTATCTTCTTTTAAATTCCGGGCGGTGGCCTGGCCTTTCATATCAGTACTTCCCACAATTGACCGCTCGGCCGAGGGGATGATGCCACTCGGGCAATTTATCTAGTGGTTTTGTCTTTGATTTTGAATTTGTAGGTGCCTCGTTCCTCGCCTGCCTCCCGCGAAGGGCGGGAGGCATTTGTGGTTGCCGGTTCCTGTGGTCGGGGGAAATTCAAAACCTCCCACCCTTCCAACTTCGAGGGGTAGGGCACCCCGAACTGCAAACCAAGTTCAGAGCTACTTCAAGGCAACTGCCGAAAACTACTTCGCGCCAATCAGCGCTTGCGCGGTGAATTCAATGGCGGGAGAGACTGATCGGAAAGGCCGGGCCACCGCCTATGTCCAGATTTCAATTAAGAAGAGTTTGTCGACACTGGTTGATAGATAGTATAAATTGCCCACGAGCGTACCGCAATTGAACAGACATCCGGACGCGCCGTTGGAAATTGGGCATCAGTCCCCAATATCGGCAGGTCATGACTATGGCTACGATCCTCCCCGGTTGGAGCTCCGTTGAAGCTGCCGCGAGATGGCACAAAACTTTTGAAATCGCAGGGTTTGCGGCCCTGGGCTTGCTCCTGCTTTTCGAAGTTCTCGCATACATTTATGGCAGTAGGAGAGACGCCCTTGCTGAAGCGGAGAGGACCAACACTGAAATTCGACTGAGACACGAGCAAGAGCTTGCGGAGCAGCAATCAATGGCCAGCATCAGAGCAGCCGAAGATGCAGCTCAGAAGGCCATCGAAGCGGGGAAAAACGCTGAGCAGAAAGCGGCCGAGCTTATCGCGGACTCTGCTCCAAGGACATTGACTACGCTACAAGACAACCAAATATCAGAATTTCTTGGTCGACATCCAAAGGGTTCATTCGTCATCAAAGCAAATATTACTGTCAAAGACGCAAGGCAGTTCGCAGACAAGATTGCCGAATTATTTCGGACTAATGGCTGGCAAGTCAAAGTCGATAACGCCATCATTACCGGGCCAAATCCCATCGGACTCTGGATCACAGTTAGGGACCCCAATGTTGCCCCGCTCGCGGCCGTCACGCTGCGAGATGCATTGAAATCAGGCGGAATTTCCATTCGGGCCGAGTACGATCCTCAGGGGCCTGCTTTGGATGAAGTTTGGCTCTCAGTCGGTTCCAAGTGATTCAAATTTTCCCGACATTTCGCGGGTGGCCGGCCTTTGAATTCGGGTGTCGGATTTGAATTGTCGGGTGCACCATCCCTTCGTTTTTGAAGGGGTGGGAGGCCTTTGACTTTCTGTTCGAGTGAACCTGGATCGCGAATGGCATACAGACCCTTCATGCCTCAGGGCAAACTGAGATCTGTGGTGCCGAAGGCATGGCTTTCCCGTTTCGGGAAGCCGACCAAACCGGCTGGGGTTCGCCGGCCTGCGCTGGGTGCCAAAATTTGCAGAAATTTGCACCTTCAGGGGTTTTAGAAGGCGCTAGAACGGCCCAGATGACGCCAATCGTTGGCGTCAGTTGGCGCGGTTTTTTGACAGGGGCAAGGAAAAAGTCGCCGGCCTTCCTCCGCCCAGGAGACGGGCTACGGCGGGCAGGCGCACTCCAAATAGTGCTGAAGAGGGATCCTTCCTTGCACTCAGGATAACGGGCAGGGAGGAAGGGCGCGGCGGAGTACTATTGCTCTGTGCATTTCCGCGTGCCATGCTACCGCCGGAGCGTTCTGGGGAGATGGCCGCGAGTCCAATTGTGCGCGTCTTGTGCGTCCCGAATGGGGTTGCGGGACGAGGGGGAAACGGAAGGGCGGGGATTATTATCCCGAGCGAGTCCGCCGCGGCGGACGTGCCGAAGGGTCACGATCCGGCGAGGATTGCGATCCCGAGCAAGGGCAGCGCGTCGAGAGGCCTTGCGCTAACCCCTTTGTTTTCTTCACAGAATGTTACTAGTTACTCAACACTAGCCACTAGCCAGTGGAATTCTAATCGCAACACCTCGGAAACCGGAATCGCCGTAACCCCTACAAAACAAACGACAGCGGTACTTTCTAATCGCAACAAAAAGACGCCCCCCCGGGGGGTGGCGTTCTGGTTACGTCCAGGCAATCTTGGGAAATTGGAAAGGAGGGAGGAGCCGGGCGGGTCTGAGACCCGCCCCTACGGAGATTTCAAGGCAGGAGGCACGAACGGCGGGGTTGCGGTCCCGACAAAAGGCGTCGGGATGCTGAAAGCGCAGATGACAGCGAGAGGAAAGGAAAACGGAAGGAGGGAGGTTTTATATGGAGTGCGGCGGCTCGCCGCCGCTTTGTTACGCCCCGGCTCGCCGGGGCGCGCGCCCGAGGCGCGCAAAGTCGGGCGAGCGGGAGGGGAGGAAGGAGAGATCCTTCCCGATACAAGGCATCGGGACGCCAAAGGCGCGTCGTCCGCCGCGGCGGACTCAGGATGACGGGCAGGAGCGAAGAGCCGGCGGGACGCCAGCGCTACGAGAAGCAATTCGGCGGCTCAGCGGGTGCGTTCGTCTTTTTCGATTTTGCCGTCGCGCAGGCGAATGATGCGGTGGGCGTGCGCGGCGATGTCGGATTCGTGGGTGACCAGGATAATGGTATTGCCCTGCTGATGGAGACGCGCGAACAGGCCCATGATTTCTTCGCCGGTCTGCGAGTCGAGGTTGCCGGTGGGCTCATCGGCCAGAAGGATGGAAGGCGCGTTGACCAGCGCGCGGGCGATGGCCACGCGCTGGCGCTGTCCGCCGGAAAGTTCGTTGGGCTTGTGCATCATGCGGTCGGCCAGGTCCACCTGGGCCAGCGCCTTTTTGGCGCGCTCCAGGCGCTCTTCCGTGGGAGTGCCGTTATAAATCATGGGCAGCTCGACATTGTGGAGAGCGGTGGCGCGCGGGAGGAGGTTGAAAGTCTGGAAGACGAAGCCGATTTCTTTGTTGCGGATGTAGGCGAGCTCGTCGTCGTTGAGCTCGCTGACCAGCCGGCCGGCCAGCCAGTAGCGGCCCTTCGACGGGGAATCCAGACAACCGATCAAATTCATGAGCGTGGATTTTCCGGAGCCGGACGGACCCATGATGGCCACGTATTCGCCGCGGTGAATTTCAATGCTCACGCCGCGCAAGGCGTGCAAATGCTCCTCGCCCATTTCGTAGGTTTTCCAGAGGTCTTCGGTGAGGATGGCGACCCTGGAGGCAACCAGGTCTTCGCGAAAATTGTGCGCCGCGCCGACGGCTTCGGCTGTCACGGGCATCAGGCTCCCTGGACTGGACATGAGTTTAGCTTGAGGACGAGGAGGAGTCCTCGGGTTTCGGCGGCGAGTTGTCCACTTTGATGGTGGAGCCGGGACGCAGCGAGCGCAGCGCTTTGAAATTGCCGGTGACGACTTCGTCGCCTTCCTGCAAGCCGCTGGTGACTTCGATTTCGGTGACGCCGCTGATGCCCGTTTGCACCGGAACGAATTGCACTTTTCTGCCGCGAATCACGAAGACGCCGGTGATTTCGTCCTTCTGGCCGGGGATGAGCGCCGGCTTGGAAGCCGCCAGCGTGACGTTGGCGCTGCCATTTGCTTTCTGGGCTTCCTCGAGATCTTTGTGCGAGCGAACCGCCAGCGACTGGATGGGAATGGTCAGCGTGGCTTGTCGCTGCGCCGTTTGAATTTTGGCATTGCAAGAAAGACCGGGGCGCAGCGAATCAGGAGGATTCTCGATGTAGATCACTACTTTGAAGTCGCGAGCTTCCTGGGTATTCGCCGTTGTTTGCGTGGTGGCCGCCTGGCCGGAAGAACGCAGGATGGCCAGCTCGCCGACTTCGGTGACGCGGCCGGTGTAGTGTTTGCCCGGGATGGCGTCAATGGTGACGTCGGCAGTCTGGCCGTTGCGCAGATTGGTGATGTCCGTTTCGTCCACTTTCACTTCCGCGGTGACGATGCTCATGTCTGAAATGGTCAGCAGGAAGCTGCCGGTGGCGTTCTGGATGCCGGGGACGACGTTTTCACCAACGCGCACGGCAATGTAGCTGACGATGCCATCGATGGGCGCGGTGTAGGTGGTCTTGCGCAGGACGTCGGCTGTGTGCTTCAGCACCGCGCGAGCCTGATCGTGATTGGAGCGCGATTGCTCGCGGGCGGCGCGGGTTACTTCCACTTGTGCTTTGCTGGCGTTGAGTGCCGCAACGGCGCTGTCGTAGGTGGCTTTGTTGGCGTCAAATTCCTGCTTGGAAATAAGCTGTTCCTGGAAGAGCTTCTGCGCGCGTTCCCAATCGTATTTTGCCTTTTGCAAGTCCGCTTCGCGCTGAGCCAGTGTGGCCACGGCGGAGTCGTAGTTCGCGGCGGCCACGCGCGTACCGGCTTCCATGGAGTCTATACTAGCCATCTGTGCCTGGACGTCCGCACCCGGCTGGATATTTTCCAGGTGAAGCAAGACGTCGCCCTTCTTCACGTGATCGCCTTCTTTGACTACGATGTCGGTAATCTTGCCGAAGCCTTCGCCCAGCACGTTTGTATAAGTCTTGGGACGGACCTCGCCAGTGCCGGAAACGATGGAGGTCAAATCCTGCCTGAGTACCTTGCCGCTTTGGACCGTGACGATGTCCTTGGTCAGGTAGTGATACACGACGGCGCCGCCGATGAGCAGGACGAGGCCTGCGCAGACACCGATGGCAATCTTTTTCCACTTCTTCATGGGATTCAGCGCCAGCCCCTCACGCTGCGGGCAACGGCACCCCTCACTCAATCAGTACGACCGCGCCTTGCGGAATGTTTCAGATTTAGACGCAGGGTTGCGGATAAGGACAGGGTCGTTCAGGTATCGATAAAGGTCCTTGCTCCTTGGTTCTGCGGCGGCTCGAAACCGGCGCCCGGCAATCGCTTGGTCGTTCGGCGAACTATTCTAATTCGATTTCGGCAGGAAGGAAATAGACGCGGGTTTTCTGAGGGAGGGTCAAACATTTTTGAGTGACCAACCGTGGCAATTGAGAGGGCAGTGGAATGGTCAATTGACAACCCCTCAGGGAGGACTCTGAGGCAACCCATTGGCTGGCAGGGGATTCCAACCCATCACGGGACAGCCAGGGGGAAACTGTCGTTGACCTGTCCTAACGGACAGGTTAAAATTTCCCACCAAATCGGGGAGTTGTTCGCTTATGGGCCATGGGGCCAAGGTGTTTCTTTTCGGCATTTTAGCCGGAGGCTTGGCATTTTCGCCAAGCGTCTTTGCGCAGGATTCCGCGCGGGAAAAGTCTGACCCGAAAGCAGAGAAACAGGCCGCCAAGCAGAAGAGCAAGAGCGACAATCAGCTCAAGAAAGAACTGGACTCCCAATACAAGCGCTGGCTGGACCAGGATGTGGTGTACATCATTTCGGCCGAGGAGCGCAGCGCCTTTCTGCATCTTTCAACCAACGAAGAGCGCGAGCAGTTCATCGAACAGTTCTGGCAACGGCGCAGCCCGGATCCTGATTCACCCGAGAACACTTTCAAAGAAGAGCATTACCGCCGCATCGCCTACACCAACGAGCATTTTGCCTCGGGGATCCCCGGCTGGAAAACCGACCGCGGAAAGATTTACATCATGTGGGGAGCGCCGGATGAAATTGAATCTCATCCGAGCGGCGGGTCGTATGACCGGCCGGCCAATGAAGGCGGCGGACAAACTTCGACCTACCCGTTTGAGCAGTGGCGCTACCGCTACCTGGAAGGCATCGGCAATGACATAATTCTTGAGTTCGTGGATCCCTCCATGACCGGCGAGTTCCATCTGACCATGGACCCGAGTGAAAAAGACGCGCTCCTCTACGTGCCCGGTGCGGGACTGACGCAAATGGAGGCCATGGGCCTGGCGAGCAAGACCAGCCGCTTCAACAACACCGATGGCACGCACCTGGCGCAGCCGATCGGGGGGCGTCTGGAAGCCGACAGCGAATTTTCGCGGCTGGAGCGCTACGCCAAGGTGCAGCAGCCGCCGCCGGTGAAATTCAAGGACCTGGAAGCGGTGGTCACGTCGAGACTGGTGCGTGACCAGGTAAAATTCGATTACCGCTTCGATTTCATGCGCATTACCGCGGACACGGTGCTGGTGCCCATCACCGTGCAGATTCCGACACGGCAACTGAGTTTCCAGGAAAAAAACGGAGTGGATTCCGCGACGCTGAATTTATTCGCGCGCATCACCACGCTGAGCGGCCGCATGGTGCAGACGTTTGAAGACACCATCCACCGCGACCTGCCGGCGTCGCTGCTGCAGCAGTCGCTGAGCACTTCTTCGATTTACCAGAAGGCCGTGCCGCTGAGTCCCGGTCTGTACCGGCTGGACATCGTCATCAAAGACGTGAACAACGGAAACGTAGGGGTGGTAAACACGCGGCTGCCGGTGCCGAGATTCGAAGAAGACAGGCTGTCGACGAGTTCCCTCATATTGGCGGACCAGATTCAGCGCGTCTCCGCCAAAGATATCGGGCTGGGCCAATTTGTCGTTGGGGACGTGAAAGTACGCCCGAAGATGGACGGGACGTTCACGCCGAACGACAGCATGGGCGTGTTTCTTCAGGTCTATAATCTGAAGGTGGACGAGAAAACGCATAAAGCCGATGCCACCGTGCAGTTCCGGGTGCGCAGAGACAAAGAAACCGACCCCGTGCTGCATTTTGATCTCCCGCCGAGCAAGCTTCCGGAGCATGGCGAAGAGATGACGCTCGAGAATTTTGTTACGCTGGGGTCACTGGCTCCCGGAAAATACAATCTGGAAGTTGCCGTGACGGACAACTTGGCGAAGCAAACGATTTCAAAGGCCTCGGATTTCACAGTGAAAGCCGCATCGGGATCGGCACCACAGGGGAGGTGAAGCGTCGTGAGTATTAGAATGATACGCGCTCTCGGCCTTGGATTGCTCCTGAGCACCAGCGCGCTTCCGCTCAGCGCTGCGCCCAACCACGGAAAACTGTCCGGCGTTGTTGTGGACGCCAGTGGAACGCCGCAACTTGGCGCCACGGTTCTGGTCACCTCGGAGAGTCTCCTCAGCTCCGCACCGACGGAACTGCTGACCAACGATCGCGGCCGCTTCTCCGCGGAGACGCTTCCTGCAGGCGCTTATTCCATCCGTGTGACCCTGGCGGGCTTTCTGCCGGCCATAGAACAACACATTTTAATCAGCAGCGAGCACACCACGCTGCTTGAGATCGTGATGAATTCGGTGTTCACATCGCTGGAAAAGTTGCGCCGCGGCGCGGACCAACCCGTGCCAGCCGACGAGTGGATTTGGGTGCTGCGCAGCTCTTCCGCCACGCGGCCGGTGCTGCGGTGGCAGGATGGCGACATCGTGATTGATAGCGTGCCGCGCCAGGTGGAAATTTCGCAGAGCCGCGGCAATCATGGACGGTTTGACCTGACTTCAGGCGCGGAACATCCCGGCTCGATCTCGAACCTGGCATCCTCGCCGAGCTCAGCGTTTGCCTACGAAATGGATTTGGGCTCGAATGGCCGGCTGTTGCTGGCTGGCCAAATGAGCTATGACGGGCAAGTGCCCGCCGGCGGCTTCGTCACACAATGGATTCCGTCCGGTGAGTTGGGGCGAGGCTCCGTGACGAGTGTTGTGGTCCGCGAATCGCGAGTCGGCCCCGAGGGCCCCACGTTCCGCGGGCTGCGCATGTCGCATGACAATCAATTTGCGGTGGGTGACCGCGTCAGCGTTCGCTACGGCAGTGATTACGTGGCCGCCGGACTGACCGGCATGACCATGGCGGTGCGTCCACGCGCTGAAGTAGGCGTGCAATTGCCACGCGGATGGCTGGCTTCTGCGCTGGTGGCTGCGAGCCCATGGCAGAACCCGGATAATTCGGCGAGCGCGCTGCAATCGGCCATGGATTCGCTCGACGTATTCCCCACGCTCTTGATGCGCAATGGCCGCCCAGTACTTGAAAACGGCATGCACGAGGAAATCGCGGTGGAGCATGCTCTGAGCAGGAGTTCCTCGATCACCGCAGCCGTCTTTCACGACCGCTCCACGCACACAGCGGTTTTCGGACGCGGCTCGGCCAACGGTGCGGACTACTTGCGGGATTTTTTCTCCGACGTGTTTGCTTACGATGCGGGGATTTCCTCCTCGCTTGGCATGCGCGCCGTGTACCAACAGAAATTCACCGATAATTTGAGCGCGACAATGGTGTATGCGTATGCGGGCGCGTTGGCAATGAATGACAATGCCACCGAGGCGGCGTTGCGCGATCAACTGGCCACCAGATATCGTCACAGCCTTGCGGGACGGTTTACGGCCACCGTTCCACATACCGGGACGAAGGTCTCGGCGGGCTACAAATGGATTTCCGGAACCTCAATTTCTCATCAAGATGCGTTTGGAGAATCGCTGTACCATCTCGATCCCTACTTGAGTATGGAGATTCGACAGTCCCTGCCCAGCTTCTTCCCATGCCACATGCAGGCCCTGGCTGATTTCGGCAATCTGTTGGCTCAAGGGTATGTGCCGGTCGCCACGCGTGATGGCCCGGTGGTGCTTGTCCCCTCCTACCGGTATTTCCGAGGCGGTTTGAGCATCCAGTTTTAAGGATTAATGCATTACAGGAAATGGGAAGATGCCTTCCATAAACGGAATTGTCTCTTTCTTCATTGTTCGCTCCCTCCGTAACATCTTTGAATCAAAGGCTTTGTTTGCCACCTCCCCTGTGATTCGCTGGAAGCCGACGTGCAGGTATCTTGATTTGAACGCTACGGGTGTTGCTGCATGAACGAAGGATTGCGAATGCGCTTGGGAGCAGTGGCGCTGGCCCTCCTGACGGTGGCGGCGATGATTTTTGCCGTCCTGAACTTTCAGCAGCGCTCCCGATTCATCGCTCCCGATGACGGAGTGGGCTGGGACGACTCTGCTCAAGGAGTTTTTGCCCGGCGCGTTGTTGCCGATTCGCCCGCCGCCAAGGCGGGAATCAAGCCGGGCGACATTGTCACTTCCATCCGTGCGACTCCGATTCACCGTGTCACCGACGTTTCCCGCGTCCTATATCACGTGGGACCCTGGTCGGAAATCCGCTATGGCATGCGCCGCGGGGGCAATTCGTTTGAAACCACGCTAATCACTGCGCCGCAGGACAATTCCGCCTCCATCGAAAACTACCTGCGCGTTACAGCATTGCTCTATCTTTTTATTGGGCTGTTCATTTTTGTGCGACGGTGGAACGCGCCGCGAGCCATCCACTTCTACGTTTTCTGCCTGATTTCTTTCATTCTTTACAGCTTTCACTACACCG
>Ga0210410_10005680_pt1 | contig 10842 bp, 9 predicted proteins | sample IncBWC4MmetaG_FD_161058 | JGI IMG/M metagenome (GOLD analysis project Ga0210410, IMG submission 161058) | Forest soil microbial communities from Barre Woods Harvard Forest LTER site, Petersham, Massachusetts, United States - Inc-BW-C-4-M | ecosystem: Environmental > Terrestrial > Soil >... | reverse complement strand
TCGGTGGCGTCATGAGTGTGAGCAATTCCAGCGTCAGCGCCATTAGTGGGGGGACGGGCTCAGGCATCAGCGGCTACAATGTCTTCGTAACAACCAATACCGGTAACATCGATACCAACGGCATCGCTGGCATCAGCGCCGTTAATTCCGCCACCGTGAGCAATAGTGGCTTCGGCTTCATCGCAGCGAACGCCGGCAGCGGCATCATCGTGAGCGCCGGCAACGCCAACGTAACCAATTCCGGCACCATCCAGGGGAGCGCTGGCAACACATTTGGCATCGTCGGTACCAGCGTCACCGTGATGAATTCCGGCACCATCACAGGCGGCAACGTCGGCATCTTCGCGCTGTCACTGGGTGGGTCTTCCGTGACCAATTCCGGCATCATCACGGGCGCGGGCGGTACGGCCATTCAATTCGCTGGCGGCGGCGGCAATACGCTGACGCTGGCGCCGGGCTCGGTGATTACGGGCAACGTGCTCGGCACCGGCAACGACATTTTTCAGCTCGGCGGCTCGGGGTCTGCGACGTTCGATGCGTCGTCTATAGGCGCCGGCGGGCAGTATCAGGGTTTTGCCGCATTCAACAAGATCGGCGCTTCGGTGTGGACCTTGACCGGAGCAAGCGCGCTCGCGATGCCCTGGATTGTGAACGCCGGTACGCTCGACGTGAACGGTACCATGCCCAACGCCACCATGGCGGTGAATGCCGGCGGCACGCTCGGTGGCAGCGGCACGGTTGGCGCTACCCAGATCAATGCCGGAGGCACGTTCGCGCCGGGTATGCCGGGCGCGCCGGGAACGTCCATGACGGTCAACGGCAATCTGGCGTTCCAGTCCGGCGCGCAGTATGTCGTCGCGCTCAATCCCGCGACCTCGTCATTTGCCACCGTCACGGGCGCCGCGACGCTCGGCGGCGCCACGGTCAACGCGCAGTTCGCCGCCGGCAGCTATGTTGCAAAGCAGTACACCATTCTGACGGCGGGCAGCGTCAGCGGTACGTTCAATGCTGCGGTGGCCAACACCAATTTGCCGTCCAACTTCCAGACCACGCTGAGCTATAGTGCGACCCACGCCTATCTTAATTTGGCCCTGAATTTTAATCCACCACCGCCTCCTTCTCCGCCCGGTCCGCCGCCGCCCAGTCCGCCTCCGCCGACCGGCGGTCTCAACGTCAACCAGCAGCACGTCGCCAACGCCCTGACCAATTTCTTCGATACCACCGGCGGCATTCCGATGGTGTTTGGGGCGTTGACGCCCGCGGGACTGACGCAAGCCTCCGGCGAGGCCGCGACCGGCAGCCAGCAGACCACCTTCAACGCGATGACGCAGTTCATGGGCCTGATGACCGACCCGTTTATCGACGGTCGCGGTGATTGCACCAACGCCGGCGAGCGCGACGCCTGTACGACCAACAGAAGCGAGCGCGACGCCTATGCGATGATGACGAAGGCGCCGCCAAAAATGGCGCCGTTCACTCCGGGCTGGAGCGTGTGGGCGGCGGGCTTCGGCGGCTCGCAGACCACCGGCGGCAATGCCGTGCTCGGATCGAACACCGCGACCAGCCGCATCGCCGCAACCGCCGTCGGCGCCGATTACAGGTTCTCGCCCAACACCATCGCCGGTTTTGCGCTGGCCGGCGGCGGCACCAATTTTGGCATTGCCAACGGCCTCGGCGGCGGGCGCTCCGACCTGTTCCAGGCCGGCGCCTTCGTTCGCCACACCGTCGGCGCGGCCTATGTCACGGGCGCGCTCGCCTATGGCTGGCAGGATGTCACCACCGACCGCACCGCCACCATCGCCGGCATCGATCAACTGCGCGCCAAGTTCAACGCCAACGCGTACTCCGGACGGGCGGAAGGCGGCTACCGCTTTGTCGCGCCCTGGATGGGCATCACACCCTATGCGGCCGCACAGTTCACCACGTTCGAGCTGCCGGCCTACGCCGAACAGGTCATCGTCGGCTCCAACAATTTTGCGCTGGCCTATGGCTCGAAGAGCGTGACCGACACGCGAAGCGAACTCGGCATCCGCACCGACAAGTCGTTTGCGTTGTCGAATGCGATCCTGACCCTGCGCGGCCGTTTCGCCTGGGCGCATGATTACGATCCCGACCGCACCATCGCCGCCACCTTCCAGACGCTGCCGGGCGCTACCTTTGTCGTCAACGGCGCGGCGCAGGCGCACGACTCGGCGCTGGCCACCGCCGCCGCCGAGATGAAATGGATCAACGGCTGGTCGGCCGCCGCCACCTTCGAGGGCGAGTTCTCCAACGTCACCCGCAGCTACGCCGGCAAGGGCGTGGTGCGGTATGCGTGGTAAGCCGACCTGCAAATGGCTGGCGGGCATCGGCGGCACCAACGCGCTGTCGCCGGCGAGCGGGAAGCTCGCCGGCGACGCGACGCCGTCGGCAGAGTGCCGCCTTATTGCCGCGTCAGGCGAATCACGTCCTGCCTCAGGAGGTAGAGTGACACGGCCAGCAGAACGACGTCCTTCATCAGGAAGGGGACGTTACCGGTCATCGCGGGGAAGCCGCCTGCGGCAACATCCCAGCCCTCCGGCATGAACGGAATGATCGTGACCGTCGCGATGAAGGTACCGGTCGAGCCGAGCGCGCCAAGAACGCCGAGCCGATTGTCCCAGAAGCCCGCGAGCAGCAGACTGCCGAAGGTCCACTCGGAGACGCCCAGGAAGTAGCTGGCGCCAGCGTGGCCGAACACGGGATAGAGCCACCAGATCAGCGGCCCGTTGCTGATGAACGGGACCAGTCGTTCGAATTCGTAGGGAAACCACTTCTGGTAGCCGAAGAAGAGAAACATGATCACCATCGAGGCCCGGACGACGTGGTAGTCGAGATCCTCCGCAAGTAGGCCGGACCCGTGCAGCGCGCGGACGAGAGGGTTTTGCGTGGTGTTGGTAAGCGTGGTCATGGTCGCGATCCTTTCATACAAGATCTGTGGGCGCGGTCGCTTCACGCGACTGCGGGAAAGTCGATCTCGGTGTCGTTGATGCGGTTGAACACGTTGGTGAAGACCGTCGTCGCGAAGGCCAGGCTGATCTCCACCAACTGGGCGTCGCTGTATCCGGCGGCCTTGATCGCGGCGAAGTCGTCGTCGCTCACGGTGCCGCTGGACTGTGCCAGCTTGCGGACGAAGCCGACCAGCGCGTCACTCTTGGCATCGCCGGTGGGCTGACCGTCGCGGATCTGCTTGAGCGCCTCCGGCTTCGCCCCGGCGAGTTTGGCGAGATGGTTGTGGGCGGCGACGCAGTACTCGCAGCCTCCGGCGGCGCTGATCACGAGCTTGATGACCTCCTGATCGCGCTTTGTCAGGCTGCCCGCAGCGAGCACGGCGTCGGCGGCGAGGACCGACTTGAGGGCTGCGGGGCCGTGGGCGGCAATGGCCGCGAAGGTGTTCGGCACACTGCCGATGGCCTTCTTGATTTGGGAATAGATCTGGCCAGACGGGCCGTTGTTGGATTCGAGGTTCGGGACTGAAAGGCGGGACATGGTGGCACTCCTTAGTTTGGGTGGTGAATGATTGCGGAGTGACAGTATGATCGTGCCTTGATACTTTGAATGTGGCATTGTCTCAACTATATGCTCCACCGTCTCACGTTGGCTGCTTTCAGGAGGTCACGATGGATTGGCTGAGCCGGCTGTTCGAAATGATGCCGGTGCGCGGGCGGCTCGACCTGCGCTGCAACTACGGCGCCCCCTGGCGCATCGATCAGGGGCCCGGTGGGTCCAACGAAATCCCGTACCACGCCGTGCTCGCCGGCTCCGCGATGCTGGAGGATCCGGCGGGGGGCCGACCGCTGCAGCTGAAGCCCGGCGACATCCTGCTGCTTCCCGGCAATCCCCGTCACGTCATGCACGATGGCAGCGGGGCCGTGCCGCTGCCGGTACGCGACCGCGCGTCCCTCAATTTCATGATCAGCGAAAATCTCGGCTCGGACGAACGGCTCGATCTGTTGTGCGGACACTTCGCGGTCGCTCCGCCGCACGACCGCCTGCTGCGCAGCTATCTGCCGCCGCGGCTTATCGTGCACGCCGGCACTCACGCCGGACAGAAGGAAACGGCCGCGCAGCTCGCAGGCCTTGTCGCGCTGATGCGAAGCGAGTCCGCGGATGATCACCTGGGCGGACGCGCGATGTTGAACGCGCTGTCGACCGCGATGTTCACGTTCGTGCTGCGGCTCGCCAGCGAGACGGACGACGCGCCACGGGGGCTCCTTGCGCTGGCCGGCAATCCCCGCCTGGCGCCGGCGGTGGCGGCATTGTTCAACGAGCCTGCGCGAGCATGGTCGCTGCCGGATCTTGCACGTCTATGCAACATGTCGCGGGCGACGCTCGCCCGCCAGTTCCAGGAGAAGCTCGGGCGATCAGCTACTGATCTCCTGACCGACATCCGGATGACGCTTGCAGCGAACGAACTGAGGAAATCTTCCCTTTCGACTGGCGCGGTGGCGGAGGCGGTTGGGTATCAATCGGAAGCGGCGTTCCAGCGCGCCTTCAAAAGCCACATGGGCATCACGCCGGCCCAATGGCGCAAGATGCAGGAGCCGTCCGGCCGAGAAGTGTTCGCAAGTCCTGTAGCAGCCGCCGATGCGAAGCTTGCGGAGACGTCCGAAGTGGGGCCTCTCGTCAAGCGCAGGCCGGCGAGGGGCGGCGATGCGCCCTCGCTGGCAAGCGAAGATTCGAACGTACGTTCAACGCGTAAGCGGGAAAGCAGACCGATCTCGCGGCCATGAGCGCATCTCACGCGGCTCATGAGACGAACGAGCATGTCTTCGATCCCGGGCGGCATTCAGCACTTTGCGCGAATGAGTACGGTGACACGCAACGGAGTTGCTCATCCCGGGCCTCCTGATGGAGTGTCGCCATGTCCCGCCTCTCAATCCTGAAGTGCTCGATCACCACGGCGGTCGCAAGTCTCGTCTTTGTCGGCCTGCTCTCGCCGGCAAATGCGAGATACCGCCACGACGCTGCCGCCGTCTTCCCCGATCTGCCGATCAGCGTGACGGCAGATAATGGGTCGACAGTTCCGACCGCACACCTGCCCTGGCTTGCTCCGGTCGGCCATCGGCAACCGCACCAAGCTGACGTACCCCGGCACGAGGCCATCTCGGCATGGGAGCGCCAGCAGCGGCAGGCCGACCAGGAACTGGACCGCAAGCTGATCATCTGCCGCAGGTGTTGACCCGCTGCGCAGCGATCATTCCCCGGAGAAAGGTGCTTGACGCATACTGCCGCGCTCCCGCACGCCACCTGCCAGATCGCAGCTTCAGGTAGCTCGCTATCGCGTGTGCACTCCGCGCCGGGTGTGCACCAGCAGATCAAATGCGGTACAAACGTGTGCAGCTCGGCTAGTTGGAGTGCACGCAGAGTGCCCACGTTCCTGTTCCAGTCCATTGATAATGTAGGGTAACTTCTTGAGACATCGAGATTATCTCTTCTGCGTTGCGCCCATGATGGATTGGACCGGGACATCTCGAAAAGCGAAGCCCGATCAGCACTTAAGCCACTCCTCGATTGGCCATGTCGTACCAAATGAAGTACCACCGCACGGAGCTTCGATGCGCAAGCGATCTCGCGTCCTTTGCATTAGTCCGACGGCTACAGCGTAAGCACCTATTCCGATCGGGCGCTGTCTGATCGGTAGCGAGGCCGCTGATTGTTAATCAGCGGGTCCCAGGTTCGTGCCTTGGTGCGCCCTCAGATTCTGAGGCTGCTGACGAACCGCCTGATGCCGGCGATGATCGGCTGCTGGTCGCCCGCGAACGCCCAATGATCGGCGCCGTCGAGTTCGACGAATTGCGCATGCGCGATATTGCTGGCGAGATGCCGCCCGGCGCCGATGCGAACGGCGCGGTCCCCGCGACGGTGAAGTACGAGCGTCGGAGCTGAAATTCGGCCGAGAAGATGCCGCACATCCGTGTCGCGCAACGCCTCGAGCACGCCCTTGACCGCTCCCGGGCTCGAAGCCGCGCAGAGCAAGCCTGCCCACCAGGCTCTCGTCCGAGGATCGCCCGAGAGGCTCGGCGCGAACGTCTCGATGCCGGCAGGCCCGCCCCATCCCGTGACGAGCTGTTGCAGCCATCTGTCATACTGATCGGCGTCCAGCGCGTGCGGGTAGTCGGGCGCGGCGCTCCCCTTCGCCAACGAGGCGAACAGGATGAGGCCCGCGACACGATCGGGATGATCTACGGCGAACCTGATGCATGCCGGTCCGCCCTCGGACCAGCCGAACAGCACCGCCCGGCGGCTCCGAGCGGCGTCAAGTACGGTGCCGATGTCGTGCGCGGTCGCTTCGACGCTGGGCGTGAAGCCGACGCGGTCAGAAAGTCCGATGCCGCGACGATCGAACAAGACGAGACGGCCCATCCCAGCGAGCGAAGACAGGAATGTCCGGCACGGCGGCTCTTCCCATAGCCGTTCGACATGGGACACAAAGCCGTTTAGCATCAGAACATCGATGGGGCCGCTACCATAAGTCTGAAACGCGAGATGAACGCCGCCGCCGCTGACGTATCGTGTCGACGGCGGGTCCGCGGGGGGCACCGTTGCGCCTACCTTCAGTAGTGCTCGGGTCTCGGCTTCAGGCGCCACGTCAAGCTCGTCGCGAAGACGCTGTGTCAAGGCCGCAAGGTGACGTCCGGCCGCGGCCCGGTCGCCGGACAGCAGGAGATTGCGGATGAGGTGCCGGCCGTACACTTCGCTGAGCGGATCGAACTCAACGAGCCGTCCGGCGTGCGCAGCTGCGGCCGCATAGTCGCCGGCTGCATGCTTATCGTACACCACCCGCTCGAGTGCCTGGATGGCCCGGCCCCGCAAGGCCTCACGGCGAAAGAAGGCCCACTCGTCGAATTGAGGGCAGTCGCCGGGCGAGAAGCCCTCGAGAAAATCGCTCCGATAGAGCAGGCAGGCGCGCTCGAACTCGCCGCAGTCGCAGGCTTGTTCAAATATCCGCGCATCGACTTGAACGTCGATCGCTGACGACCATCGAATCGTGGACCGATCCGATGTGAGAACGTCGCCGATCGTTTGCTGGAGACGATGCAACAGGCGCCGCAGCCGTGCCCTGACGACTTCCTCGGAGCTTTCCGGCCACAGCATGGTTGCGACAACGTCGCGTGCGACGGGGCCCTTCGCTTCGGCCAGATAGACAAGCAGGGCCATGCCCTTTCGCAACGCTAGTGGATACGGCTCGTCGTCCCGAAGGATCTCCGGGAATCCAAACGTCCGCACGCTGAACAGAGCCATGGTGAATGCGACCCGCAATGAGGATAGCGGCGTCGGGGGACGCCCAGGGGACGCCGCGATTCTATCACCGGCAGCACAGGATCGACACCGGATTCAGCGCGGCGGATCGGACCCAAATGATCGCAGCTGTCCGAGTGTGCCCTTGCCGGCCGGCGGCCGTCGTGGCCGCGTGCACATTAGGAGTATTTCATGATCAGCCGCATCGCTGCCCTCATCTATGGATTTGCAAGCTATTTCGTCTTCTTCCTGTCCTTTGTCTATGCGATCGGTTTCCTCGGCAACTACGTGGTGCCGAAATCGATCGACCTCGGATCCGAGAGCGGGCTCGCCCAGTCGCTCCTGATCGATCTGCTGCTGCTCGGCCTGTTCGCGGTTCAGCACAGCGTGATGGCGCGTCCGGCCTTTAAGCGCTGGTGGACGACGATCGTCCCCTCGTCCTGCGAGCGCAGCACCTATGTGCTGACTTCGAGCCTCCTCCTGATCCTCATCTTCTGGCAGTGGCGGCCAATCGCGACGACGATCTGGCGCGTGGAGGGGTGGCCCGCGGCGGTGTTGACGGCGATCTCCTTGATTGGTTGGCTTACGGCGCTGGCATCATCGTACATGATCGATCATTTCGAGCTGTTCGGGTTGCGTCAGGTAATTGGCGCGCTGCGCGAAGCCTCAGCTCGCGTGCAGTCGTTCAAGACGCCGCTGCTGTACCGGCTCGTGCGTCACCCGATCATGCTCGGATTTCTGCTCGCCTTCTGGGCGACGCCGCACATGACCGCCGGGCATTTGTTGTTCGCCGTGATGACCACAGGGTATGTTCTTGTCGGCGTCAGGCTTGAAGAACGGGATCTGGTTGCGCAATTCGGGGCCAGCTACGAGCAGTATCGCCGCAATGTCCCGATGCTGACGCCACGTCTCCTCGGGGACCGCTCCAACCCGGATGTTCAGCCGAGGGCGAAATGAGGAGCGTCGGCATGCTGAAAGATGAAGCTCCGCCACAGTGCAAGCTGTCGATGAGCCTGCAAGAGGCGCTGCTTACGGCCACACTGATCATATTCCTGGTCCTGCACGTTCTCGCCGGCGCGCTCCTGCAACGCGCCGACGCAGCGAAGGGGCCGTCCCCAAAGCAGGATTTGATGCTCCAGCCTTACGACTGAAGCTCTTCTTTGACCCTAATCAGCCGGAGATTTCTCATGTCGGGGCTCGAATGGTTTGTATTGCTCAGCGCGGCCGTTTTCTTTGGCGCGTTCGTCTCGGGCCTGGCCGGTTTCGCCTTTTCTGCGGTGGCCGGCGCGATCCTGCTCCACGTGCTGCAGCCGTTGGAGGCTGTGCCACTGATGATGGCCTGTAGCGTGGGCGTTCAAGCGACAAATCTATGGGCGCTTCGTAACTCCATCCAGTGGAAGGAGGCCCTTGTCCTGATTATGGGCGGGCTCCTTGGCGTGCCGGTGGCACTCTGGCTGCTGCACAACGCGGACGCCGGGACATTCCAGCAGCTGTTTGGACTGACGGTCGCAATCTATTCAAGCTACATGCTGTTCAGGCCCAGCGTCGCCCGCCTTCAACAAATGAGCCGGGGTCGAACCGCCCTCATCGGATTCGGCGGCGGGTTGATTGGCGGGCTCACCGCCATGCCGGGGGCCCTACCGACCATCTGGTGCGATATCCACGGTTTGCCGAAAAATCAGCAGCGCGGACTCGTGCAGCCATTCATTGCCGTCATGCAGACCTTCTCGCTCTCCATGATGCTTGCGCGGCACGATCTTTCCTCGAAGTTGTTCGTCGAACTGGCCTTCAGCATTCCGGCTCTACTGGCCGGGTCGGCGCTCGGCATCCTGGCATTTCGCAAGGTCAATGAAGCAATGTTTCGACGAATTATCCTCTGCGTTCTGTTTCTCTCTGGCGTCTTGCTTGTCCTCTGAACCCGCAGGGAAGAAATGGCCCCGCCAAGGGTCTCCCGATGGCAACCTGGCCGGTACGTCACATCGTTCCTAAGGCAAACGGCGGAGCTTGATATGCGCGCGATTCTTTGTAACGGCTTCGAAGGCATCAAGGCCTTGAGCCTCGACGAGGCTCCCGAGCCGCGCCCGGCGTTGAATGAGGTTCTGGTTGACGTCCACGCGGCGTCCGTCAGCTACATGGATTACTTGATGACCTGCGGCCGCTATCAGATGCGACCGGCTCTGCCCTATATCCCCGGAGCGGACGCTGCCGGTGTCGTGGTTGCATGCGGCGACCGCGTCAGGCGCTTCCGCCCCGGCGACCGGGTCAGTTGCGAGGGCTGGTTCGGTGGTTTTGCCGAACGCATGGTCGCGAAAGAGTCGAACACCGCATTGCTGCCGGACAACGTGGATTTCGTCGTCGGGTCAACGATCATACAGAGCTACCTCACGGCCTGGTATGCGCTGGTCGAGCGCGCGCGTCTCCAGTTTGGCGAGACCATCCTTGTGACTGGATCGGCCGGCGGGATCGGCCTCGCTTGCGTCGAGCTCGCCCATTTGCTCGGCGCGCGAGTCATTGCAGCCGTCGGTAGTGCCGCAAAGGCGGCTACCGTCCGCAAGTATGGCGCCGATGAAGTGATCGATTATTCGCTCGATGATATACGCAAACGCGTGAAAACCATCACGGGCGGCGAGGGTCTCGATGTCTGCGTCGAAAATGTTGGAGGTACACTCTTCAGCACGCTTGCCCGACTCATGCGTTGGAACGGCCGGCTGATGCCGATCGGATTTACCAGCGGCGAGATCCCGTCCCTGCCGATGAATTTACCTCTGCTCAAGAATTACTCGATTGTCGGTGTCTTCATCGGTCCCTGGAAGGAGCGCTTTCCAGATGACGCGATCCGGATCAGTGACACTGTCATGGCATGGGTCGGGGAAGGTAAATTGCGCCCGCACATCGACCGCGTACTTCCCCTCGAGAACTTCGCCGAGGCAATGAGCGCCATTGTTAATCGAAGCGCGCAGGGACGGATCGTGCTGCGGGTTCGATGAAATTTGCAAAAAGAGGCATCAATGAAATCGGTCGTCATCAAGGAGCGCTTCTGTGGTCCTCCCAAATCAGCCAATGGTGGCTACGTCTGCGGGCTCCTCGCAGCCCACATTGACGGGGATGCTGAAATTACTTTGCTGGCGCCGCCGCCGCTCGGCCAACGGCTCGAGATCGTGGCTGGCGAACGCGAAGTGGAGCTAAGAAAGGAGAAGACGAAATTCGCGGTTGGCCGCAGAGCTCGTATCGACATTCCCGAAATTCCCATCGTTGATTTCAGCGAAGCGCAGGATGCGGTTCACCGCTCGCCATACTCGACAGAGCGCCATCCATTTCCGATGTGCTTTGTCTGCGGACCGAAACGTTTGGATGGTGACGGTCTTCGCATTATTCCCCGCCCATTGCCTGCACGTTCCGACCGCAGAACCGAAGCGCTCGTAGCACCCTGGGTGCCCCATTCGAATCTGGTAAACGAAGATGGTGTCGTTGCCCACCAGTTCGTCTGGGCCGCATTGGATTGCCCAACAGGATTTGCCAGTGTTGGCGCGCAGCACCTCGGAATGACCGGCAACGAGACAATTCTTCTCGGTCGCATGAGTG
>Ga0210410_10005678_pt1 | contig 10842 bp, 7 predicted proteins | sample IncBWC4MmetaG_FD_161058 | JGI IMG/M metagenome (GOLD analysis project Ga0210410, IMG submission 161058) | Forest soil microbial communities from Barre Woods Harvard Forest LTER site, Petersham, Massachusetts, United States - Inc-BW-C-4-M | ecosystem: Environmental > Terrestrial > Soil >... | reverse complement strand
GGACCCGTGGGCCGGTGTGACGGAATGCTGCAGTTTACTGGCCGCGCATCGAGAAATCACGGGCGGAGGGGAGGCGTCTATTGAAAGAGGCCGGAGCGGAGAGTCTCAGTTTCCAATTGTTGAACCGCAATGTCGACCTGCCCCTCAAATACGTCGCCACTTGGCTCATCGACGAGTGGAGCAAGATCGGGCTGCACGTGACACAGCGCGTGTGCCCGACGGGCCCCCGGTTCGACGCAATGCGCAGCGGAAATTTCGACGTCGTCCTTGAAACCAATGGCCACGGCCTGGCGAACCCGCCGCTCGATGTGCAGAAGTATCTGCCCGCCTCGGTCGACAGCGAGAATTACGGGCATTATGAGGACCAAAAGGAGAAGCAGGCTCGACAAACCCGCAGCTTTGCTCGCCTCGAGCCTCGGCGGGCATGTGCGGTGGCATTCGAGCGCACGTTGAGATGAAACTCGTTCGGAAACCGGAATCGTCACGTATGCGACGAAAGTCCGGCTCGAAGCGGAAGCTTATCTTCCAGGTACCGATGGTTCGAATCCATTTCCCTCCAGCGGGGAGTCCGGTGCGAACCTGATTTCGGGGGCAAATCCCACGAGCCGCTCCGCCGTCCAATTTGAGCGCGGTGCCAAGCGCAACGGCAGAGACCGCGCCCACGAAGCGCGACCGGCACCTGCAGCTGATCGCCGAGCGCGGCCGCATGGGCTGGCAGCGGGTATCTGGTTACAATTGGCGTGCCTTGGTGGAGGCCGATATCGGCCGCTACAAGCGAGTGATCGGTGACGCGCTGCGCTCACGGACCAAAGGGCGGCAGGCGACCGAGGTGGCCATTGCTGTCGCGTCGCTAAACCGGATGCTCGAGCTTGGGCGGCCGGAGTACGTTCGCCTCACATAAATGTCGCTGCCGGGAATTGACTGTGCCTGGCTGTTGATCCGTGCAACAAAGCGACCATTCAGCCAAAAGCATATCCGACTGGAAGGCTGTTGGCCGTCTGGATAAGTTTTCGGCAGCCACAACTACCAGAGCGTATAGCCTCCATCGACGACGAAGACGGAGCCTGTGATGAAGGAGCCGGCGTCGCTGGCGAGCAAGAGCGCGATGGGCGCGATCTCGTCCGGGGTCGCATAGCGCTGCATGGGAACTTCGTCGCGCCAATAATGACGGTAATCGTCGTATTCTGTGTTGGCGATTTCCGTCTTCACGTAGCCCGGCGCGATGGCGTTGACGCGCACTCCCTTGCTTGCCCATTCGGCGGCGAGGGATTTTGTCAGGTGATGAACCGCCGCTTTCGAGATGCCATAAGGCGAGTGCCATTGGGGGCGATTGACAATTAATCCGGAGATCGACCCGTTATTGATGATCGAGCCTGCCTTGCGCGCCACCATTTGACGGCCGACGATTTGGCTCGCCATCCAAACGGCGTCGAGATTGGTGTCGAAGAGGCGCCTCCAATCCGAGTCATCCAAAGTCAGCGCATCGGCGTGAAAGCCGATGCCGGCGTTGTTCACGAGCACGTCGACCGGTCCAAGCTCATCCGTGACGGTCGCGAGCATGGCCTCGAGATCGCTCCGCTCGGCGACATTCGCCCTCACCGCGATCGCGTTGGCACCCCTGCCGCGCAGTTCGGCCAGCGTCTCCTCGCTCTTCTTTTCGTCGCGCGCGACGACGGCGACCGCCGCCCCGGCCTCGGCGAACCCGAGCGCAATGGCCTTGCCGACGCCCCGATTGCCGCCGGTGACGATTGCGACCTTCCCTCGCAGCGAGAACTTGTCGAATATCGACATCGTTAAAACCTCTGATCAGAAGTCGGGCGCGCCGGCGGGAGCGAGCGCCGCGGACATCACCGCGTCCGACGGCAATGCGCCCGTCATCACCGCGACGACGTCGCTCATCACGGTCGTCTTCGGGCTGACAATGGCGGCGCGCCGGCCCAACCGATGAATGTGAATGCGGTCGGCGATGGCGAAAACCTCGGGTATCGAATGGCTGATCAGCACAACGGAAAGGCCGTGTTCGCGCACCCGGCGAATGAGATCGAGCACTTGATGGGTTTCGCGAACTCCGAGCGCGGCGGTCGGCTCGTCGAGCATCACGACCTTGCGGCCCCAGGCCGCGGCGCGCGCCACCGCCACCGCTTGACGCTGGCCGCCTGAAAGCGTCTCGATCGCCTGACGGATCGATTGAACCCGGACGCCGAGATTGTGCATCTGTTCGGCGGCCTGCCGGCGCATGCGCTTCTTGTCGAGCTGCCGCAGGACGGAGCCAAGCACGCCCGGCTTTCGCACCTCTCGGCCGAGAAACATATTCTGTGTGATATCGAGTTGGGTCGCGACGGCGAGCTCCTGGTAGACCGTTTCAATGCCGACCAGGCGCGCATCGAGCGGCGACGAAAACCGAACCGGCTCGCCGTCGAGATAGACTTGGCCGGAATCCGGAATCAGCGCGCCCGCCAGCGCTTTGATCAACGTCGACTTGCCTGCGCCATTGTCGCCGACCACGGCGAGAATCTCGCCCCTGGCGAGTTCGAAATCGGCGCCTTCCATGGCGACGACTTGCCCGTAATGTTTGGTGAGGCCGATCGCTTGCATCGCGAGACTGGGATCGGCGGCGAAAACCGGGGTCATGCGCGGTGTCCCCGTCCCAGATATTGATCGGCGCCAACGGCCAGCATCACGAGCGCTCCGGTTGCGATCTGCTGGTAGAGGGAATCGATTCCCGCTTGCGTCAGGCCATTCTTGAGCGCGACGACGATGAGCGTGCCGATAAAGGTTCCGGCCACGCCGCCGCGTCCGCCAAAGAGGCTGGTGCCGCCGATCACAACGGCGGTGATGCTGTCGAGATTGGCGATCTGATAGCCGCTCGGATCGGCGATGGGCGTGCGGCCCAAGGCCTGCCAGGCGGCGAATGCGTAGAAAACCCCGGCAAGCGCGTAGGCGCTGAAGACGACACGCGTGACATTGACGCCGTTGAGTCTGGCCGCGATGGGCGAATTGCCGATCGCGTAGACGCGCACCCCCCAGGGCGTCTCGTTCAACGCGTAGCCGAGGGCCAGAGTCAATGCGACCCAGAGCATGGTGCCGTAGGTCACCGCGACCGTGCCAAACTCTGGTCCTGATCCGAGAACGGCAAGGAGGTCGGACGCGACAGGAAAGCTCCGCGACTGGCTGTAAAGCCGCGCGGCCGCCGCGATGATCGTGAACATGCCGAGCGTGGCAATGAACGGCGGCAATCTAAACCGCGCGATAACCAGGCCGTTGATCGAGGCCGCGACAACGCAAACCACGAAGCCCAGCGCCATCGCCAGGACAGTATCACCATGCGAGGCGATGCTGCCGGCGACGACCGTTCCGAGCACCATGATCACGCCACTCGCGAGATCGATGCCTGAAACCAGGATGATCAGCGTCTGCCCGAGTGCCAGTGTGCCGATCACCACCGATTGCCGGGCGATCAGGGACATGTTACCGGCATTCATAAAAGTCGATGTCGTGAGCGAGAACACGACGAATATGACAATCAGGGCGAAGAGCGGCCCCGTGATTGGATAGGCGAAGAGGCTCAGCGTCGGCCGCTGCAGTGAAGCGAGAGGAGCCGCCGCGGCAGCCACGGCACTTTCGTTCGGGTCCGGCTGGGGAGCAGTCGCCACAGTCAGCTCGGGGTCCTGCATCCTCACTCGCCCCAGCAGTTCTCGAGTCCCCACTTGGAGTCCTTGGAATCGACGCCCGCGACCGAATGGTCGGTGATCAGGACGGTCCCGGTGTTGTGGAACCCGCTCGGCTTCACGCCGTCTCTGACCGCCTTGATGACCGCTTCGACGGCCATCTCGCCCATTCGGGTGGGGAATTGCATGACGGTCGCGCCGATCGTTCCATCGGCGACGCTGCGCACACCCGAGCAACTGCCGTCGATTGAAGTCACTAGAACGTCGCGCTTGGCCTTCCTGATCGCGAAGAAGGCGCCCTGCGCCGCCGGCTCATTGATCGTGTAGATCACATTGATGTCCGGATGCGCGGAGAGCAGGTTTTCCATTGCGGTCTGGCCGGTTTCCGCGTTGCCCATGTTGAGGGCGGAGCCGGCGATTTGCGGATCGCCCTCGGCAACGCCGAAGCCCTTCAGGAAGCCGTCGTGGCGAGCCTTTGACGTCTTGTCCGAGAGGTCATAATCTAGCATCGCGATATGCGCGGGTTTCGAGCCCATGGTCGCCTTGGCCCATTGGCCAATGAGGACGCCCGCCTGCAGGTTGTCGGTCTCGTAAGCGGCGTCGGCCGCGGTCATCGGGGCGAGCGAAGTGTTCGTCGTCACGACGACGATGCCAGCATCGCGCGCTTTCTTCACGATCGGCACAAGCGCGGTCGCGTTGGCAGGATCGAGCGTGATGCCTTTCACGCCGCGGTTGATCATGTTCTCGATCGCGGTGATCTGCGTCGCCGAGTCGCCGGCGGTGTTGGCTTCGGCGGTCATGACGTCGGGCCCATTCTTCTTTGCCGTGTCGACGGCGGATTTTTTGAGCCTGCCGAAGAACGGATTGGCAAGTTGCAACTCGACAATGCCGATCAGAAGCTTCTTTTCCTCGGCCTGCACGGCGCCTGGTGCGAGACCGGCGCAAACGCCCATCACCGCGATCGCGCATCCCGCGCGGACTGCCGTGCGGCGGGATTTCGTATTCTCACTCTTCGGCATGCGCTCCTCCTGTCATCGTCGCGCCGCTTGGCGAATCCGACATTGAGCGTTCGCAGAAAGCCGAAACCAGATTGCTCGGTTCGCGATGGAGCGGTCCCATGCGCTCGCTCCACCGCCGCCAGACCGACCAGGCAAAGGCAGAGGTTCCCTAGTCCTTGCGGCGTGCATATAATACACCACCCGCAAGCAAATCGTACAGCGGCGGCAATCGGAACGGACCTCTCTGTCGCCACGCCGATGGAGATGGCGACCGCTAGCGCAATGACAGAGCCCGGTACGCGATCCCCTCTCACGGTGGAGCGCCGATGGATCAGAGCCTGCAAGTCTTATGGGGAGACGGCGAACGCGTTCTCTGTCGCGGATCGCGGCTGGGCGCCGAGGGCGAGCGCAAGCCTGTTCTGGCGGTTCTCCACGTCGCGGATCGCCCGCCGCCCCTGGCCCTCGAACGGCTCGCGCACGAATATGAGCTCAGGAACGAGCTCGATGGCGCTTGGGCGGCGCGGCCGCTGGAGTTCGTGCGAGAAGACGGTCGCGCCATGCTGGTGCTCGAGGACCCCGGCGGCGAACCGCTCGCGCGCCTGCTCGGCCAGCCGATGGAGATCGGCGTCTTCTTGCGCCTCGCGATCGGCGTCGCTGCGGCTCTGGGCAAAGCCCACCAGGCCGGCCTCGTCCACAGGGACCAGAAACCCGGCAATATCCTGGTGAACTGCGCCGATGGTGCGGCGCGGCTCACCGGCTTCGGCATCGCGACGCGGCGGCCGCGCGAACGACAGACGCTCGCGCCGCCCGAAACCATCGCCGGCCCGCTCGCCTATATGGCGCCCGAACAGACCGGGCGAATGAACCGCTCGATCGATTCGCGCAGTGACCTCTATTCGCTCGGCGTCGTCTTCTATCAGATGCTCACGGGCGCACTGCCGTTCACTGCGTCGGACCCAATGGAGTGGGTCCACTGCCATGTCGCGAGGAAGCCGGCGCCGCCAGGCGATCGGGTTGAGACTGTCCCGGTCCCCATCTCAAAGATCGTGATGAAGCTGCTAGCCAAGGCGGCCGAGGAGCGCTACCAGAGCGCCGCCGGGCTCGAGCGTGACCTGCGGCGCTGCCTGGCCGAATGGGAGCGTCAGCGCCGCATCGACGACTTCCCGCTGGGCCTAAGCGACACGCCCGACCGGCTGCTGATCCCCGAGACGCTTTATGGGAGAGCGCGCGAGGTCGCGATCCTGCTCGCTGGCTTCGAGCGCATCGTTCAGGGCGGCGCGTCGGAACTGGTGCTGGTCTCGGGATATTCCGGCATCGGCAAGTCCGCTGTCGTCAATGAGCTGCACAAAGTGCTCGTGCCGCTGCACGGGCTCTTCGCGTCGGGCAAGTTCGACCAGTACAAGCGCGACATTCCATATTCGACCTTGGCGCAGGCGTTTCAAGGGCTTGTGCGGCCTCTACTTGCCAAGAGCGACGCCGAACTGGGGGCCTTGCGCGGCGCGTTTCTGGAAGCGCTTGAGCCGAATGCACGGCTCGTCACCGACCTGATCCCCGAACTGAAGCTCATCATCGGCGAGCAGCCGCCGGTCCGGGAGCTCGAGCCGCGGCAGGCGCAGAGCCGGTTTCAGCTCGTATTCCAACGTTTTATTGGCGTCTTCGCCCGCCCGGAACATCCGCTGGCCCTGTTCTTCGACGATCTGCAATGGCTCGACGCGGCGACGCTCGATTTGCTGGAGCATCTACTGACCCGGTCGGAGCTGCAACATCTGATGTTGATCGGCGCCTATCGCGACAACGAGGTCGATGCCGCGCATCCATTGATGCGCAAGCTCGATGCGATCCGTCAAGCCGGAGCACAGATGCAGGAGATCCGTTTGGAGCCGCTCGCCCGCGACGACCTCGGGCAGTTGATTGCGGATGCCCTTCATTGCGAGTCCAAACGCTCCGCGCCACTGGCGCAGCTGGTGCAGGAAAAGACCGCCGGCAACCCTTTCTTCGTGATTCAGTTTCTTCATACCCTCGCTGAAGAGGGTTTGCTCGCCTTCGATCACGGCGCAGCGCGCTGGCGCTGGGATCTCGAGCGCATTCACGCCAAGAACTACACCGACAATGTCGTGGACCTCTTGGCCGGCAAGCTAAGCCGCCTACTGGTCGAAACGCAGCAGACGCTGCAGCAGATGGCCTACCTTGGCAATACAGCCGAAATGACCATGCTTTCGATCGTTCTCCAGATCACGGAGGAGCAGATTCATGCGGCGCTATGGCCGGCGGTCCGTCAGGAACTGGTCGAACGCCTGGAAGGCTCTTACAAATTTGTGCACGACCGGGTTCAAGAGGCCGCCTATTCGCTGACCCCGGAAACATTGCGCGCCGAGGTTCATCTCCGGATAGGCAGGCTGCTGGCAGCGCAGACGCCCCCCGAAAAACGGGAGGGGGCGATCTTCGAAATCGTCAATCAAATGAATCGCGGCGCGGCCCTGATCACTTCACGCGACGAGCGTGAACAGCTGGCCGAACTCAACCTGATCGCGGGCAAGCGAGCCAAGGCCTCTACTGCGTATGCCTCGGCACTCACCTATCTCGATCTCGGTGCGACGCTGTTGGCGGAGGATGGCTGGGAGCGCCGGCGCGAGTTGATCTTTGCTCTGGAGCTAAACCGGGCCGAATGCGAATTTTTGACCGGCCATTTATCGGTCGCAGAGGAGCGATTGGCAGCGCTGTCAAATCGCGCCACGACCACGGTCGAACGAGCCATCGTTGCGTGCTTGCACATGGATGTCTGCACGACCCTCGATCAAAGCGGCCGCGCGGTCGCTGTTTGTCTCGTCTACCTCCGGCATGTCGGCATCGAATGGTCACCCCATCCGACAGAGGAGGACGTGCGACGCGAATACGAGCGCATCTGGTCGCTGCTTGGAAGCCGGACAATCGAGGACCTCATCGATTTGCCGTTGATGGACGACCCGGCATCCCTGGCGACCGTCGACGTTCTGAGTAAGCTCGTGCCACCGGCCTCGCATACGGATGCGAACTTGGCTTGCCTGACGAGCTGCAAAGCGGCCAGTCTCAGCCTCGAGCGTGGCAACTGCGATGCTTCATGTGTCGCCTATGTCATGCTCGCCAGGGTCGCCGGACCGCTTTTTGGCGACTACCAGGCCGGATTTCGATTCGGCCAGCTCGGCTACGAACTCGTAGAACGGCGCGGGCTAAAGCGCTTCGAGGCGGGCACGTATCTTAACTTCGCGATTTATGTCGTGCGCTGGACGAAACACGTGCGGGCTAGCCGTGATCTGATGCGCCGCGCGTTCGAAGCGGCGAGCCGGATCGGAGACCTCACGTATGGAGCTTACACGTGCGAGAATCTAAACTCGGACCTGCTCTTCGCCGGCGAGCCGCTGCCTGAAGTGCAGGCGGAAGTCGAACAGGGCCTCGCGTTCGCCGAGAAGGCGCGGTTCGGTCTTGTCATTGACTTCATCGCCACGCAACTCGCGCTGATTCGGATGCTGCGCGGCTTGACGCTGACATTCGGTTGCCTGGACCACGGGCAGTTCAATGAGCTTAATGTCGAACACCTTTTGTCCAGCAACCCGGTAATGGCGATCGCTGCGAGTTGGTACTGGATCCGAAAATTGCAGGCGCGCTGTATTGCCGGCGACTATACGACGGCCATGGACGCCGCATCAAAGGCGCAACGGCTGCTCTGGACCACATCTGCTCACGTTGAGGAAGCCGAATATCACTTTTACGGCGCGCTGGCACAAGCTGCCTCTTGCAACTCGGCGCCGGACGGCGAGCGACAGCAGCACATAGACGCTGTAGCTGCGCATTACAGGCAACATAAGGTATGGTCGAAGAATTGCCCCGAGAATTTCGAGAATCGCGCAGCGTTGGTCGGGGCCGAGCTTGCGCGTATCGAAGGTCGCGAGCTCGACGCCGAGCGGCTTTACGAACAGGCCATCCATTCGGCGCGTGACAATGGCTTCGTCCACAATGAGGCAATCGCCTATGAGCGCGCTTCCGAATTCTACCGGGCGCGCGGGTTCAACCAGATCGCGGATCTCTATTTGCGCAATGCCCGCTACCGCTACCTGCGTTGGGGCGCCGACGGCAAGGCGCGCCAACTCGAGGCGATGTATCCGCACCTCAGGGTCGAAGAGCCCACGCCCGGCCCGACGAATACGATCGCGACGCCGGTCGAACGCCTCGATCTCGCGACCGTAATCAAGGTGTCGCAGACCGTCTCGAGCGAGACGGTGCTGGAGAAACTGATCGACACGCTGATGCGCACGGCGATCGCCCAGGCGGCCGCGGAACGCGGCCTATTGGTCATGTCGCGAGGGGCCGAGCCGAGGATCGAGGCGGAAGCGACGACCTCCAGCGACACGGTCCTCGTGGAATTCCGCGATGCGCCGGTGACCGCCTCCGCGCTGCCGGAGACGGTGCTCCACTACGTCTTGCGCACGCGGGAGAGCGTCGTTCTCGATGAGGCCGTCAGCGAGCCCGTGTTCGCCGCGGACCCTTACATCCTCCAGCGCCAGGCGCGTTCGATTCTCTGCCTGCCCTTGATCAACCAGGCCAAGCTCATCGGCGTCATCTACCTCGAAAACAACCTGAGCGCGCGGGCTTTTGCGCCGGCCCGCATCGCGGTGCTCAAGCTCCTTGCCTCGCAGGCGGCGGTCGCGCTTGAGAACACCCGCTTGTACCGCGATGGCGTAGAACGCGAAGCAAAGATCCGGCGACTGGTTGATGCTAACATCATCGGGATTTTCGTCTGGGAATCCGAAGGGCAGATCTTCGAGGCAAACGACGCGTTTCTCCGCATGGTGGGACACGATCGTAAGGATCTCGTCGCGGGGCGGTTGCGTTGGACGGAACTGACGCCACCGGAATGGCGCATGCGTCATGAAGAGTTCTGGACTCCAGAGCTCAAGATGACCGGGACCGTACAACCATACGAGAAGGAGTATTTTCGAAAAGACGGCAGCCGTTTGCCCGTGCTGGTCGGCGCGGCGAGTTTCGACCAAAGCGGGAAGCAAGGTGTCTCATTCGTGCTCGATCTGACTGAGCGCAAGCGGGCGGAAGCCGAAGCGCGCGAGAGTGAGCGGCGCTACCGCGAGGTGCAGATGGAGCTGGCGCATGCCAATCGTGTCGCGACGATGGGGCAGCTTACCGCCTCGATCGCCCATGAAGTGAACCAGCCGATCGCGGCGATGGTCACCAACGCCCAGGCGGCGCAGCGCTGGCTAGATCGTCAACCACCGCATCTGGAGGAGGCGCGGCAAGCGCTCGCTCGCATCGTCAAGAACGGCAATCGCGCCGGCGACGTCATCGGCCGAATCCGTGAGCTCATCAAAAAGGCGCCGCCACGGAAGGACTGGGTGGACATAAACGAGGCGATCCGCGAGGTGATTGAGCTCACCCGGCGCGAAGCGGTAAAGACCGGCGTCTCGGTGCAGATGCACCTCGCGGAGGGCTTGCCGCTCATTAACGGCGATCGGGTCCAGCTGCAACAGGTGATTCTCAACCTGATCATCAACGCGGTCGAGGCCATGGGCGGCGTCAGCGACGGGCCGCGCGAGTTGCTGATCAGCACCGGGCAAGCCGAGACGGGCGGCGTGCTAGTCGCGGTGCGGGATTCGGGCCCGGGATTGGCGCCGGCGACTCTTGAGCACCTCTTCGAGGCCTTCTACACTACCAAGACCACCGGTTTGGGGATGGGCCTATCGATCTGCCGCTCGATCATCGAAGCGCATGGGGGACGATTGTGGGCGGAGGCGAACGAGCCACAGGGTACAATCTTTCAGTTCTTGACGCCGACGCAGCCGTAGCCGGCACTCGCATCCCCTCGGTGCCGACCGATACCTTCTTCAAATCACCGTCACCTGACTATCGCCGGCAAGGAGTCGTTGGGAACTTGGCAAGGCTCCTTGCAGGCGTGGCCTGTGAAATCGCCGGCGGAACCGATGGTTTGTGGACTCTCCGCTGGAGGGAGCCGGATTCGAACCATCGGTCCCGCTCGTACGACAAGCACCCGAATTGGCTTGAAAAAGAACCGGAGCTTTGTGCGCAAGGTCAGCCGAGATGCGTGCGCACGCGTGAAATGCTCGGGCGGAGCCGCTATCCTGACAATCGAATGGTTAGACGGGGACCATCGTCATGTCCGAACGCTTTACCGA
>Ga0210410_10005676_pt1 | contig 10847 bp, 5 predicted proteins | sample IncBWC4MmetaG_FD_161058 | JGI IMG/M metagenome (GOLD analysis project Ga0210410, IMG submission 161058) | Forest soil microbial communities from Barre Woods Harvard Forest LTER site, Petersham, Massachusetts, United States - Inc-BW-C-4-M | ecosystem: Environmental > Terrestrial > Soil >... | reverse complement strand
CCCAGCCAGAGCGCTCCGAAAATATCCACCGAGGCTTCGCCACCGTGATCGTTGGTCTCGGTGTCCAGCAGCGGAACCTCCGGGGGCAGTCCGTCATCGCGCCACACCTGCATGATATGAGAGATGAGTTCCGGTTCCTGATAAAGGTTGTTCCACGGCGTGTCGCAACCGTCATAGGGATAGTGCTCGAACGACATGAAAGCCAGATCGGCCATGCGGCCATGCGCCTTCAGATAGTCGAGGAAGCGGCCCAGCCAGGAATTCCGGCCCTGCGCATCTGGCCACACTTTGATGTCCTCGGTGACTCCTTGAAAGACTGGCCCACCCAGTTTGAATGCAGGGTCGACGCGATGCATAGCGGTGGCCCACTGAAGGTAGAGAGCGCCATAGTCTTCGGGCAGCATGTATTGGCCGTCCGGTTCCTCTCCCATTTCGACGTTAGAAATTAGATAACCACGCTTCTTCAAGTAGCTCATCTGCGCTGACGAGTCCTCCGGAGTGCCGTAAAGCATGGCGATCGGAACAACCGCAGGCAGCCCGCGCGTGATGCCGCTGGTAAAGAAGAGATCGAAACCGGGCTGATCGCCCGATTCCATGCGATCAGGTGCAAGATACAAATCGGAGGGCTCGTGCCACGGATCCACCGAGGAGCAATAAGTGAGTGATTGTTTCTGGTCGGCGGAGTGACGCAGAAGATCTTTGAAGTCACCTTTTTCATCCACTGTCCCAAGATAAAGCTCCCTGATGGCATAACCGACGCAGTTGCGGCGATCGCTGGCTCCGTGGCTGTCGCAAGTATTCGAAGACTCGGTCATCAGAATGCGCACATATCTGGCGCTTACAGGAGAGGAAGAGAGCTGAATAGTTACGGTGCCACCATTGCCATCCGTGACCAGCCCCTTTGCGAACCTGTTCCACGTGCCTTTATCCTGCTCGTCCATGGCGTCGCCAGCCCCGCTCCAGTATTGGACCTCGTACACGCGAGCATAAGGCGCGGCCCAGACAATGCGAATCGCGCTCAGGTCGCGCTTCTGTTCGAGATCGATCACCACCCACTGTGGATGAGCGGAGTCCCCCTCCCCGGTAAAATTCTTGGTCAGATAAGGATTGCTCTTCCAGTAGGTATTCAGATCTCCGTCATCGAGACGCGAGAACCCGTCAAACTCAGTTCCTCCATTGCGAGTGAATCCGCGGTGCTGGAGCGCGTAGCCGTAGGAATGCCGGATCATCTCTTGTGTCGGTGTTGCGTCGCCGGTGAAATAGCCCTTGCCCGCAGGATCGCTCCACGTTCCGCGAGGATTCCAGTGCCACGCCTGCACGAACAATTCGGTGTTTTGCCGGTAGCTGACCGCGCCCCATCCCGCGGACAGAATCTGCTTCACCTGGTCCGGCCGAAAAAATGTGTCGGTGGCATTGCTGGGCACGCGATCGACAGTCGACCCCAGCGCGAAGAGCGGACTGAAAGTGTTTACGACGTGGCTGGGAGTTGCGTCGATCACGATGGTTTGCGCGCAGCACAAGGTCTGCGCCAGAAAAATAGCCGCGAGGCCAAGCCAGATACCGTGATGAGAGTCGGTTGAGCTCATAAGATTAATGGGCGTGATCCAATTTAGTCGAGGCCTCGCCCAGAGAGCCTCGATCAATTCCTCGTTCATCGATGAGGTGAATCGAGATTCTTGCCGTCGCGGGCGATGTGGAAATCTCCTTGTGCAGGTCCACTAGATCGAGCGGACTGACGGATTGCAGCGGCAACACGCCGGTTCTCACACCATCGCTATCAAACAAATAAGCGGTCAGATTGCCGGGGAAAAACACTCCGAGGGATCCCGAGAGCAATAAGCCGTCCTCCGTTTTCGAGACAGTCAACCCGCTGCCTATGGCCCCCGCCTCGGTCACGGCCTCCGGGCGCCCTCCGATTCGTGTGGGGAACCATTTCGTGTCCAAGGCATAAGTTTCGCCGGGCTTCAGAACAACCATAGGACTGTTTACTTCCGCTTCCATGTAGTAGGGCATTTCGGCGGGGTTCGAAGAGGTCAGGAATGGCGTCCCCTTGTCGTCGAACTCCAGAGCGGGGCCGTTGGTGTAAAAGATGACAGTTGCCCTGCCGGGATACTCGGCCTCGATATGAGGAAACCGTTCCACCATGGCGTAGTGTGTTGAACCGTCAACCACCGCCAGCCAACCACTCGGAGAATCGAGCCAAACTTCTCGCTCGAAGTAAAGCCAATGCAGCGCGAACAAACCATCCTTTACCGAGTAGGCCGGATCATTCGAGGGGCCCAATCTCACGCGATATCCGTCGTCGTAGACGCTGTTTGGGTTCGTCGGAGTAAACGCCCAGAAGTCGCGATTGTAAGCGTTCGGAGGATCAGCGGAGGCCGTGTCGTACTGGGTCACGGATTGTATGGACCAGCGAATCGGGTGGTCTGTGGCATTCTTCATAACGGCATGAAAAGTTATTTCTGGCGAATCGCTGCCCAGGCTGATCTCTCTCGAATACTGCAAGCCAGTTCGCGGATCGGCAGGTCCATCGAGCCTCACCGTGCAAACTGCATCCTGCGAAACCACTTTGAAGTCATAGTTGCCGTCGTCAAGCGCATCGGAAATCGGGCCCGGCCAGTGCTCAGCGTCTTGCGACCCCTCGGGCAACGGCCAGATCTTGTCACCGCCGTAGTTGAACCATTTCCCGGTTTCCGAGGGTGGGAAGTACTTGCCTTTCAGTTGCGAGTTGACAAATAGGTAAGGATGATTTCCAAAAGTCAGCTGCATGACGCGGCCGCCCAGTTGCGGCACCACGGTCAGTGTCACCCATTGATTTGAAATTTGTTGTGCCTTCCATCCCTCGAAATTTGCCGGCTGGATTTTGCAGGAAACAGGAGAAGTCTGCGGCTCGGCCAGGCCGAGTCGCGGGAGGACGCTCGCAACGAAGACAAAAGTTAGAGAAAAGGCTCGCAGATGCAAGGTCTCCACTCAGTAAACACTTAAACCGGGAAGCCGGATTGCCACTGAAAATATACTTGGCAAAACCGGGTTTGTCGAAGCTACAATGGCCGCGTCAGTTATTGTACTAAATCGGTTTAACTGGACCTTTGTACGAGCGGTTCTACTTGCGGTTCGAGAACGAAAAAGCGGGATTCCAAGTCTGGAGCAGGCTACGCGCCTGCCGGGAGGGTTCGAGCATGCGTAACACTCAACGGTCTCTTGGGGTAGTGCTCGCCAGTCTCATGTTCACTGCGGTGCTGGCATGGTCAAGCATCACGGGCAGCATTTCCGGCGTGGTGACCGATCCGAGTGGAGCTGTCATCCTCGGCACCAATGTTGTAGCAATCAATACGCAGACCGGTGTCCGGACAACGGTTACCACCGACGCCAAAGGTTTTTACAGCCTCCCCGTCCTCGCGGTCGGCACGTATGACTTGCAAGTGAGTCAGATCGGCTTCAAGACCTACACCAGAACGGGTCTGGTGATCGACGCTAACTCGGCCCTGCGGGTCGACGCAGCTCTTTCAGTGGGCACGATCAACGAGAAGGTCGAGGTCAGAACCGACATGGTGCACGTGGAAACCGAAAGCACGCAGATGGGCGAAGTCATCACGGGGAAGGCTATGACGGCGGTTCCGCTAAACGGCCGGGCCTTCACCGACTTGCTGGCGATGCAGCCGGGCGTTTCCCCATACAACTCCACAGACACTGGCATGACCGGCGTCAATGATCGCCCCGTCGACGGCGGACTGAACGCCGGCAATCAGTCCGTGAATGGACAGCGCGAGGCTTCCAACGGCTTCATGGTAAATGGATCGAACGTCGAGGAAGGCAAGAACAACGGGGCCGCGATTATTCCCAACCTGGATTCGATTGCCGAATTCCGCATCATCACCAACAACTACGACGCGGAATACGGAAATTATAGCGGCGGGCAGGTCAACGTCGTTACCAAGTCCGGGACTAACGGGTTTCACGGAAGTGGATTTGAGTTCCTCCGTAACACCTCGCTGGATGCCAAGAACTACTACTCTCTGCCGACGGATAAAACACCGGTATTTCGGCAAAACCAGTTCGGCGGTACATTCGGCGGGCCAATCCGGAAAGATAAGACGTTCTTTTTCGTCGACTATCAGGGCACTCGACGAACCCAGGCACCCACGGTCAACACACAGATGCCGTCGGTGGCGAATTTTAGCGGGAACTTCCAGGATTCAGCCGGTTCTCTGACCGGAGTGGTCAACGGGGCCGGTTTTGCCAGCCTGCTTTCCAAGCGACTGGGTTATACGGTCACCGACCAGGAGGCGTACTACACGGCGGCTTGCGCCCCTTGCGTGTTTCCAGGTGCGGTCATCCCCAAGAATGCCTGGTCGCCGGTTGCGGTGAACGTCCTGAAGCTCGGCCTGATCCCGCAGCCGAACGCCCCCAACAACTTCTTCGAGACCTCGAAGTACGCGCAAACTCTGCGTGACGACAAAGGCGGCATCCGTGTAGACCAGAACACGCGATTCGGCACGCTGTTTGCATACTACTTTGCCGATGACTATCTTTTAAACGATCCCGCTCCGAATTCCGGGGTTAACAACGCGGTTCCAGCTTCCACCTTCGCCTACAACGGCACCACCAACGGACGCGCCCAGCTGATCAACCTGGGTGACACCAAGACCATCGGACCTTATGCGGTCAACGAATTCCGCTTCAGCTACGTGCGCAACGTTCTCAACCTCGCCACCCCACAAGGCGGAGTCGGATCAAATTACAGCCTGGCGAATCTGGGTTTCGTCACACCGTGGAACGCCGTGACCGGAGGGATCAGCCCGATCCAGCCATCGTTGGAAGGCGTGCCCCCTTTCGCTTTCAATAACTTCATTGTCGGAGTTCCCGAGGTCAGCACCCGGCAATACAACAATTCTTTTCAATGGCTGGATAATTTTTCCAGAGTGATAGGTACGCACTCGCTGAAATTCGGCGGACAATTCCACTATGACCAAATCAACGAGAGGAACTTTGCCGCGGTAAACGGCCAGTACGCATTTAGCGGCAACGAGACGGGCATCGATTTTGCCGATTTTCTGCTTGGCGCTCCCGATGGCCTGACGCAGGCCAGCCCGCAACTCCTGGATTCTCGGAGCAAATACTATGGCTTATTTGCGCAGGACAGTTGGCGCGTCACCTCCACCCTGGTCTTGAATTATGGACTGCGCTGGGAAGCCAGCATGCCCTGGTATGACACGCAGAACAAGACCGAAACGTTTATTCCGGGCAAGCAGTCGGTAAAGTTTCCGGGCGCGCCTCTAGGCTATGTGATTGCCGGCGATCCCGGTGTTCCGCGGACGTTGGCGCCCACGCAATGGCACAACTTCTCGCCGCGTCTGGGTCTGGCCTATTCGCCAAACTCGTCCTCGGGGATTCTCGGCAAACTATTCGGAGGGCCCGGCCGAACCAGCATTCGCCTTGGCGCCGGCCTGTATTACACCTCGGTAGAAGATCTCTCGCAATTCCTGGAAACAGGTGATCCGCCCTACGGACTGTACTACGGCAGCTCCAGCCCGCCGCTGCTGGAGGCCCCCTACCTGGCCCGCTCCACCGGGGTCAGCGTAGGTCAACGTTTCCCGTTCCCATTTCCTTCAACCAACGTTTCACCGCAGAACCCGGATACGACTTTTCCCTGGCCGCAGGTCGAGCCTCTCTCCTTCGATTGGTCGTTCGACCACCGAAACAAGCTCCCGTATTCCGAGCATTATGAATTCTCCATCCAGCGGCAACTGGGCGCGAACACGGTGCTCACCACCAGCTACGTCGGTAACCAGGGACACCGGTTGGTGAGCGCGGTCGAATCAAATCCCACCAACCAGGCCCTGTGTTTGTTCTTGAATAATCCGAACAATCTCGCGCCCAACAGCGCCGGACCATGTGGCCCGTTCAGCGAGACTCCTCCATTCCAGGTCACCGTGAGCAACGGAATTAGTATCGGAACCACCACTCCTTGGGTAACCGCCTCCGGAAAGGTGATTCCCGCCGTTCGTCCTTTCGGGCCGCTCGTCGATACCAACCCGTTCGTGTCCACCGTGGCTAACTCGCGTTATAACTCGCTGCAAGTCAGCCTCAGCCACAACACCGGCTCGCTGAGCCTTCTCGCGGGCTACACGTTCAGCAAGTGCATGGACAACGCATCCGGCCTGCAGGACTCAACCAATCCGTTCAACCCGCGCCTCAGTGTGGCTCTGTGCAATTTTGATGTGAACCAGAATTTTGTCTTCAGCTACAACTGGTTGATGCCGTTCGAAAGGTTGGTCAGTTCGGGCTGGGCTCGGAAGGTGGCGGGCGGTTGGAGTCTATCGGGGATCACGAACTTCGCTACAGGTCTACCGATCAGTCTCACGGAGAACGACGACAACTCCCTGATTGGCGCCAATGCCGCTCCGGTGGACGTTCCGAATTTCTCCGGGGGCGGACCGGTCCTGGCCGACACCAATCCGCGCCACGGCAAACCCTACTTCACAACGTCTCTTTTCAGCAACGAACAACTTGGGCAGTTCGGAAACTCGCGGCGGCGTTTCTTCCATGGCCCGGGACTCAACAACTGGAACATTGCTTTGCTGAAGGACACCAAGATTACCGAATCCAAGGAACTTCAGTTGCGCCTTGAAGGATTCAACGTTTTCAACCACGCGCAGTTCCAGAGTCCCTCCGGCGAGATCAACTCCTCCCAGTTTGGGGTGGTTACCAGTGCGCGCGAACCGCGCATTCTGCAGATAGGAGCGAAGTTTTTCTTCTAGAACTTGTCTCAGAAATAGTTTTGAAAAAGGCACGGTCTCCAGCTGCACCGAGAGCGTGTTTTTGAAATCACAAAAACCTATGCCACACCATAGCCAGAACCTCGCTCATGTACTGCTCATTGCCGCTTCGATAGTGTCTTCTGCGGCGCATGCCCAAACCATCCGCGTGGACACGGATCATGCCACCAATTCCCTCGTCCCCAACCAGGCGCTCGGCGCGGGAATTGATCGCATTCCAGCAGCCGCGGCGGAGAAATACTTCAGTCAGCCGGCGTTGCCGGCCATCCTCGCTGCAGGATGGCAACCGGTCAGCTATCGCCAGAACACTGAGCTTGCGGTGGAGGCGTGGCATTGGAATCCGCAAGGCACGTGGAGCGATCCTAGCGGCAAGGGCTACTTCACCGGCAGCGCCACTCCCACTGAAACCATCAAGCATTCCTACGGTTACCCGTTGCCTCATCGAGGTTTCACCCGCAATGAAGGCACCGAGAGCCACGGTTTCTCGCGCCTGACCGATGGCGACCTGAACACTTATTGGAAAAGCAATCCATATCTGAGCAAAGCATTCACCGGCGAGGAAGATGCACTGCATCCGCAGTGGGTAGTGATTGATCTGGCGACGCCGCAGCCGATCAACGCGCTTCGCATCGCCTGGGGCGATCCGTACGCCAAGCAGTACCTCGTCCAGTATTGGACAGGAGACGAGGCCATCAAGTTGCCCACCAAGGGTTCTTGGGTAGCGTTTCCGTCGGGCGTGATCTCAAATGGCAAGGGGGGAACGGTAACGCTCCACCTTACGCAATCGCCCATGACGGTGCGATTTGTCCGCATCTGGATGACGGAGTCATCGAATACCTGCGATTCTCATGGACCTGCTGATCCCCGCAACTGCATGGGATACGCCATTCGCGAACTCTACATTGGAACCACAGATCAGAACGGATTTCACGACGCCGCCCGGCACACACCAGACCAAGACCAGACCACGACTTTTTGTTCTTCCATTGATCCGTGGCATGAGCCCTCGGATCTGGGCTCAACTCAACATGAGCACGTTGGCCTTGACCTTTTTTACAACAGCGGATACACGCGCGGACTGCCCGCGATGATACCGGTTGCGATGCTCTACGGCACGCCGGAAGACGCCGCGGCCGAGATCGCTTATCTCGAAAAACGCAAGTATCCAATTTCGTACGTCGAAATGGGAGAAGAACCCGACGGGCAATACACAATCCCCGAGGACTACGCTGAGCTTTACCTGCAGTTTGCAACCGCGCTTCATCGCGTAGATCCGAATCTGAAGTTAGGCGGGCCCGTTTACACAGGTCAGAACGAAGACATCGTGGTGTGGCCAGACACCCAGGGGAAAATTTCCTGGACCGGACGTTTCCTGGACTACCTGAAATCTCACGGCCGCATTCAAGACCTGGCGTTCTTCCCGTTCGAGCATTATCCCTACGAACCTTGCAAGGTCAGTTGGAGCAGCCTGTACGACGAGCCGACGTTGGTCAGCCACATTCTCCAGGTCTGGCGTGACGATGGCCTCCCGGCAAATGTCCCGATGTTCATTACCGAATCCAATATCACCTGGAACGGCGGCGAATCCTCGGTGGACATTTTCGGCGCGCTCTGGCTGGCCGACTACGCCGGAGCTTTTTTCAACGCCGGAGGAAAAGCTCTCTACTATTTCCACTACCTTCCGCTGGGCGTGCATGAAGGCTGCAACGACTCGATGGGCACCTTCGGCATGTTTACCACCACCGGGAACTACGAGATTGGAAAGCCGACCTCGCAGTTCTTCGCCAGCCAGCTCATCAACACAGAGTGGGTGCAGTCCGGGGACGGAGTGCACAAAATATTTTCCGCCTCCGGAGATATTTCCGACGCAGCTGGACATTCCCTCGTAACCGCCTACGCCCTGCTGCGCCCCGATGCCCAGTGGTCGGTGATGCTGGTGAACCGGGATCAGGAGAACGCACACCCGATGAACATCGAATTTAGCGGTGAAGCTGGCAAGAGTTTTTTCACCGGACCGACAACCGTGATTACATTTGGCAGCGCGCAATACCAATGGCACCCAACTAAAGAAGGCGGCTTTCCCGATCCGGATGGCCCAGCCTTGAAGGCATCGATAAACGCCGGCAGAAACACCGTCTACGAACTGCCGAAGGCATCCATCACGATTGTCCGGGGATCAATTGCGGGTGTTTCCAACCGGTAGGCAGCGCCAATCTTAGGACGGCTCCAGCTTGCGGCAGAATGTTTGGATCAGCTCGCTCTGCTCGGGCAGCGCGCCGATGAACTCGAAACCATGCAGAAAGCCCATGCGGTGTCTGACCACGGCGCGCATCACAAAGGCCTCCGCAATATCCGGGATGGAGAACTCCAGCGTAACCATTTCTCCCGCGGCCAGCTCGCTGGTGATGACCGCGCCCAGTCCAGCCTCGGCAATCTCGAAGCAGCGGCCGTGGATGCGGACGTATCCGTCCTTGCCAAGCACCTTCACGATAACCGGCAGCTCAGTGCGATATCTGGCATAACGCCGAGTGGAAGATTTGTTCATTCTTCGAGCCTTCAGGAATCGGGTCAGAACTCTTCTGAGAATCCTCGTCAGATCCCGGCAAGTAGAATAATCCATTGCCGGCGACTCGGACAGTAACTTGGGAACGACTGCCTTCGAATCAGTGTCGGACATTCCACCCCGGTGAAAGATAATTTGTCACTTGTATTTTTGCAGAGCGGGGAGCAGACTGGGCTCAACCATTCAGAAGGGAGCGGGGATGAATACCAAGGCTTTCCGCAAGTTGTGGGCGGATGACCAAGGCCAGGACATTGCCGAATATGCGGTGATGTTGGCCGTCATTCTGGTGCTCGTAGTCGGTACCATCCGATTAATTGGAGGAAGTTCGAACAACGTATTCTCTTCCGTGGCCAGTTCGATTGGACAATAGACTGCCGCGCTACAACTTGATTCTCGAAAAGCCAGACCACTGAGGTCTGGCGGTTTTTTCCTGAGACTGATCTTTTATCCGGTCTCACTTCTTCTTCCAAATCAGCGCGGCAGGGTTTAAGGGTGACTGCCCGACCACGCGTGCAGCCCACGGCTCACGTGCGAGAGGTTCACGCGGCCGTCGGCCGTGGTGACGGAGCCGGTCAGTTCGGAGTCGGCGACATCGACTTCTCCGCCGCTTACAGCTTCAACGTCGGCAGAAATCTTGGGGGCCTGCGCCCTTGGATGGTCTGCTCGAAGGCGTATGCGATTTTCAGCAGCGTTGGTTCGCTCCAGGCGCGGCCGAAGAACGAGATTCCTACTGGCAAGCCGAAGACGAATCCTGCGGGGACTGTGATGTCGGGATATCCCGCCACTGCGGCTGCGTTTGAGCTGCCGCCCGAGGCGTGATCTCCGTTGGCCAGGTCGGTGAGCCATGCCGGACCGGCTGTGGGGGCCATGATTGCGTCGAGATGGAATTGGTCCATCACCGCGTCAATGCCTTCCTTGCGGGACAGACGGTGATTCGCCTCCAGGGCGTCGGTGTATTCCTTGCTGTCGAGTCCGCCCTTGGCTTCTGCTTTGGTGAAAATGTCCTGGCCGAAATACGGCATCTCCTTGTCGCGGTTGTGGTCGTTGAAGTCAATGAGGTCCTTCAATGATGCGGGCGCTCCGGGACGGCCCGCCAGATAGGTGTTGAGGTCAGCCTTCAACTCATACTGGAGCACCAGAAACTCGGTGTCATCGAACTTTCCGAACGTGGGCAAGTCGGCGGGATCGATGATGTCGGCGCCTTGCCGCTTCATCGCGTCGATCAGGTTGTTCATCAACTGATCCTGAGCATCGTTCGAACCGAAATACTTGCGGGCCACGCCGATGCGGGCGCCGCGAAGTCCATGGGGATCGAGAAACTTCGTATAGTCAGCGGCTGCTTTGCCTGTGCTCGCCGCGGTTGCGCTGTCGCGGGGATCGACCCCTGCGAGTGCGCCCAGCAAAATGGCGGCATCACGCACAGAGCGCGCCATGGGGCCGGCCGTGTCCTGACTATGAGCAATGGGAATGATCCCGGCGCGGCTGATTAGGCCGAGCGTCGGCTT
>Ga0210410_10005675_pt1 | contig 10848 bp, 10 predicted proteins | sample IncBWC4MmetaG_FD_161058 | JGI IMG/M metagenome (GOLD analysis project Ga0210410, IMG submission 161058) | Forest soil microbial communities from Barre Woods Harvard Forest LTER site, Petersham, Massachusetts, United States - Inc-BW-C-4-M | ecosystem: Environmental > Terrestrial > Soil >... | reverse complement strand
TATTTCGATGAATCGCGAAGGATGCGTGTTCGAGACCGCGCAAGGTCGAACGAGAAATGCAGATCGATCCGGCCGATCGCTATTTCGGGGTCGAGGCCTGAGCGGTTTGTACGTACGGACCCGTCTGAATTCGACGTATCACGGTCGCAAAATCTTCCTCGAAGCTTATAAGGTGCTCGCGGCCGAACAGGATTGCCGAGCCGGTGCCCTGCCCGGGTTGGACCATCAGGATCTCGTCGACGTTTACCAAGACCTCGCGTGTCGGCGGTCCCGGTCGTTTCAGCACAACAAAAATGGCCATTCCGGCCTCCCTGGCTAGCGCTTTTCGCTTCGTACAAAGTTAGACGATGCCGTGGTCGATGTTGTAAGGCGATTCGGTCGGCTGCCTACTTATGATTGTGCAGGTAGGCCAACGGCCGCGCCGTGGCAAAGCCATTTTGGAAAGTCGCCTTCCCCGTCAGTCGGTCAACATCGCGCCGATGTCCGCCTCGGCCATGGTCGCGCCGTTGACCTTGGCGATGCCGTGAAACCACCACATGGTCTTGCGCCGGCCGATCGAGCGCATGTGATACTCGATGGTATCGCCGGGCATCACCGGTTTGCGGAATTTGCATTTGTCGATGGTGAGAAAATAAACCGCGCGCGGCCGCTCGGTGCCCTCGACCGATTTGATGCCGATCACGCCGGCGGTCTGCGCCATCGCCTCGATCATCATCACCCCGGGATAGACCGGCCGCTCCGGGAAATGCCCGAGGAACGGCGGCTCGTTGATGGTGACGTTCTTGATGCCGATGCCGGAGTAATCGGTCCGGATCTTGATGACCCGGTCGATCAGCAGCATCGGATAGCGATGCGGGAGCGTCTTGAGGATCTCGTTGATATCCACCAGCTCGAATCTGACCGACGCCTCCTCCATCACTCCCGCCCCTCGTCCTTCGGATCGGCCGAGCTATCGCGCACCAGACGCTCGACCGCAATGATTTCCCTAAACCACTGTTTGGTCGGCTTGGCAAAGTGGCCGCCCCAGCGCCCGCCCGCCGGGATGTCGTCCTTGACGGCGCTCATCGCGGTGACCTGGGCGCCGTCGCCGATGCGAAGGTGGTTGTTGATGCCGACCTTGGCGCCCAGCGCCACATTGTCGCCAATCGTCAGGCTGCCCGCCAGCCCAATCTGGGCCGCCAGCAGACAGTGCCGGCCGATGGTCACATTGTGGCCGATCTGGACCTGATTGTCGATTTTCGTGCCCTCGCCGATCACGGTATCGCGCAGGCTGCCGCGATCGATGGTGGTGCCGGCGCCGATCTCCACGTCGTTCTGGATCAGCACCCGGCCGGTCTGCGGCACCTTCAAATGGCCGTCCGGTCCGAAGAAGACGAAGCCATAGCCGTCCTGGCCGATGCTGCAGCCGGGGTGGATCAGCACATTGTTGCCGATCAGCGCGCATTGGATCGCTGTCCGGGCGCCGACATTGCAATCCCTGCCGATCCTGACACCGGCCGCGATCACCGCGCCCGCCCCGATCACCGTGCCGGCGCCGATCTCGACGTTCGGCCCGATCACGGCCAGCGGATCGACGATGACGCCGTCCTCCAGATGCGCGCTCGGATCGATGATGGCGGACGCAGCGATCCCGGAATTGCCGAACCAGGATTGCGGACGAAGCGAGTCGCGATAGAGCTCGCGCGCGACCTTCACAAAGGCGCGGAACGGCTGCGCCGCGCGCAAGATGGCGACGTGGGCGGGGACGGCTTTCTCGAAGCGCTGGCTGATCAGACAGGCCCCCGCCCTGGTCGAGGCGAGCTGGTCGGCGTATTTGAGATTGTCGAAAAACGTCAGATGCATCGGCCCGGCTTCGTCGAGCGAAGCCAGCCCCCTGACCTCCTGCCCGCCGCGCGAGGCATCGACCAAATGCGCTTCCGCCAACGCGGCGAGTGAGGCCAGCGTCGACGAAGGGGGTCGTTCGAAAAAACTCGGCTGCGCCATTCCACCCGTCGCGGTCCGGCCGGTGATCGAACCGGAGATTCGGTCCCGGATCATCCGGACCGATCTCTGTTTCTGCCTTGAGACGTTTTCCTCGCGCGAACCGGCCCCCGCGCCGCTCGAAAACGGTCTAGAACGTGGTGCCGCCGCCGAACTTGAACTGCTGCACGCGGTCAAACTGACCTTTGGTGAGCGGGACGGCATAGTCGAAGCGCAGCGGACCGAACGGCGAGGCCCAGATCAGGCCGACGCCGACCGAGCTGCGGACCTGGTTGCCACTATCAAACTGCAATCCAAGACAGGTTCCCGGGTTGGGCGGATTGTTGGTGGGACGAATGCAGCCGGGCGTGTTGACTTCGCCGGTCAGGGCCCAGTTGGTCGGCCCCTGGTAGTCATACAGGCCGCCGGCGTCGGCATAGACCGCGCCCTTCAGGCCGACTTCCTTCGGCAGGAACCAGAATGGCATCTGCAGCTCCAGCGAGGCGCCCCAATATTTGGTGCCGCCGAGCGCGTCCATCGTGCCGTAGGGGTTGATGTCGCGCGGACCGATGCCGTTCGGGGCGAAGCCGCGCACGAGGTTCGGTCCCATCTGGAACTGATCGAGCATGCGAAGCTCGTTGTTGCCGATCTTGTTGAGAATGCCGCTCTGGACGTGGATCAGTCCGACGATGTCGGCGACCAGCGGGGTGAAGTACTTCAGGTCGACCACGCTCTTCAGATAGGTGACGTCGCCGCCGACGCCGGCGAAATCCTGCCTCCAGTCGACCAGCAGGCCGTCCGTCGGGTTCTTGTTGTTGTCGAGCGTATTGTAGTTGAGCGAATAGCCGATCGACGAGGTCAGCGTGTGGCCGCCCGCGAGTTCCTTGCGGACCGGCAGCGAGGCCTCGCCGTCGCTGTAGCACCACAGGCCGACACCCGAAGCGTCAACTGCGCCCATCGCTTGCGCGGCGGCAACTCCGTTTGCGTTCACCCACGCCGGCGACGGGTTGAAGGGAAGATTAGGATTCCCCGCGACGTTGTTACAATTGGCGAGAAAAAACGGCAGCGAGATGGTCTGCTGATAGATCGAATAGCGCAGCTGCAAGGAAAGGTCCTCGCGCAGCGCGAAGCCGAGCCGCGGACTGAAGCCGATCGTCGAGGTGCCGTACGAGATAAAGTTGTTGGCAAGCTGCTGGCGATAGAACGCGTCGAGCCCGAGCGCGACGCGGTAGTCCAGCAGATAAGGATCGACATATGAAAGCGACAGCCCGCGCGCGTATTGGCCATACGTCACCGCGGCCTTGGCAAAAAGTCCGCGGCCGAGGAAGTTGCGTTCGGAAATGCTGACCTCGGCGAGCGCGCCGTCGGTGGTCGAGTAGCCGCCCGAGACCGAGAAGTCGCCGGTGGATTTCTCTTCGAGATCGACAATGAGGATGACGCGGTCGCTAGACGATCCCGGTTCGCTGGTAACCTTCACGCTCTTGAAGAAGTCCAGGTTCTTCAGGCGCCGCTCGGCGCGATCGACCAGCGCACGGTTATAGGCGTCGCCTTCCGCGATATCGAATTCGCGGCGGATCACGTAGTCGCGGGTGCGGGTGTTGCCGCGGATATTGATGCGCTCGACGTAGGTGCGCGGGCCCTCGTCGATGGCAAAGGTGATGGTGACGGTGTGGTTCTCGAAATTGCGGTCGCCGCGCGGACGCACGATCGCGAAGGCGTAACCCCGCCGCGAAGCCTCGATCTGCATTTCCTCGATCGACTTCTCCAGCGATTCGGCGTTGTAGGTCGAGCCGGCGCTGACGCGCGAGAAACTCGCCAGCGAATTTCCGTCGAGCGTCGAAATGCTGGATTCGAATTTGACCGACGCCACCCGGTACTGCACGCCTTCCTCGATCTTGAAAGTCACGAGGAAGCCCTTCTTGTCCGGATCGTATTCCGTCAGCGCGGCCACCACCTGCACGTCGGCGTAGCCGTGCTTCAGGTAAAAGCGGCGAATCAAATCGCGATCGGCCTCGACCCGGTCCGGATCGTAGACGTCGGCGCCGCCGAGGAAACTCAGCAGATTCGACTCGCGCGTCTTGATGATATCCTTGAGGCGGTACGACGAATAAGCCTGATTGCCGACAAATTCGATCGATTTGACGCCGGTCTTGCCGCCCTCGTTGATCGTGAAGACGAGATCGACGCGGTTGTTCGGCTGCTCGATGATTTCAGGAGTGACGTGCACATCATAACGGCCGGCATGGCGGTAGATTTCGGCAATGCGCTGGGCGTCGGACTGCACCATGGGACGCGACAGCGTGCCGCGCGGCTTCGACTGGATTTCCGCGGAAAGCTGTTCGTCCTTGACCTTCTTGTTGCCCTCGAAAGCGACCTTTCCGATCACCGGGTTTTCGACCACGGTCACCAGCACGCGACCGCCCGTGGTGCTGATCCTCACGTCCTGGAACAGGCCGGTTTCGATCAGCGCCTTCAGGCCGTCATCGATTGCCGCCTGATCCAGACGTCCGCCGGGACCCGCCTTGAAATACGACTTGATGGTATCGACCTCGACTCGCCGATTGCCTTCAATCTGAAGCGTATTGATGTTCTGGGCGGCGACAGGGGACGCCACGAGCACGGCGGCCAGCGTGGCAACGACCGGCACGGCAAACATGATCAGGGCAGCGAACAAGCCCCCCCGGACTCGCATTCCAACATTCATGCGCAACGCGCCCTTGTCATTCCAGTGCCGGAACGCACCCCTACGAACCGGCAGATTCCCATTGTTGCCCTGCTTGTAGCCAATTCCAACGGGGCGGCAAACGTCGGATCGCAGTGCAATTTCATTTTCTTTCCAATACGTTGCCTATTGGTCACGTCACAAAAAAGCCGTTTCAGGATGCCGCCAGATGCAAGATGTCGTTGTAGGTGGCAAATACCATCAGCATCAGCACCAGACCGAGCCCGATCCGGAACCCCATCTCCTGCGCCCGCTCCGACAGGGGGCGCCCGCGAACGGCTTCGACCGCATAGAACAAAAGGTGCCCGCCATCGAGCAGCGGCACCGGAAACAGGTTCAGCAGCCCGATCGAGATCGAAAGCACGGCCGCGAGGTCAAGCAGCGGGATAATCCCCAAGGTTGCGACCTGGCCGGAGAACTGCGCGATCCGCAGCGGACCGCCGATCTGGTCGGAGCTTGCCCGCCCTTTGAAGATGTTCGCGATATAGGACAGCGTCTGATCGATCACGAACCAGGTTTTCTTGACGCCGAGCCAAAGCGCCGTCGCCGGATCGACGCGCTCGCTGGTCAGTTCGCCGGCTGCCGACTGTCGGGTGATACCCAATACGCCGCGCCGGCTCTTGTTTCCGAACGGGTCCGGCATTTCCCGCAGTTCCGGCGTCGCGCGCAATTGCAGCGTGGCGTCGCCGCGCTTGACCGTGAAGGTCAACTGCTCGCCGGCGCGCGTTGCCACGATCTGCTGCATCTCGGGAAAGCTTTCGATCTGCTTGCCATCGATCGCCGTGACGATGTCGCCCGGCTGGAAGCCGGCTGATGCGGCCGCGCTTGCCGGCTCCACCTGATCCACACGCGCCGACGTATTCGGCTTTCCGAACGCCGTGAACAGGCAGGTGAAGATCACGATCGCGAGCAGGAAATTCGCGATCGGGCCCGCTACCACGATCGCCGCACGCTGCCCGACTTTCTTGTGGTGGAAACTGCCCGCGCGCTCTTCCTCGGTCATGCTGGCAAGCATTTCGGACGAGGGCGTCGAAGCCTCGCTGTCGTCGCCGAAAAACTTCACATAGCCGCCGAGCGGAACCGCCGAGATCTTCCAGCGCGTGCCGTGGCGGTCGTTGAAACCGAAAAGTTCCGGCCCAAAGCCCAGCGAGAAAGTTAACACCTTCACGCCGGCCCAGCGGGCAATCAGGAAATGACCGAGCTCATGGAAGAAAACAACGATCGTGAGCACGAACAGGAAGGGGATGATGTAGCCGATGAGCCCATGGCCCAACGTATTGAAACTATGTAGAAAAAACTCAGACATCCGATTCCCCTTAAGCAGAGCCGGAGGCCCTGTCCCCAACCAACTAGGATGCCTTTAAGGCAATTTGAGGCAAGAGGGTGGCAGCTCTATTTCGCGCCTTATGGTCAACGGCGATGGCGTCGTCCGCCGAGGTCAGGGGTGCCAGGTTCCCTGACCGGATCCAGTCGTTCAAGGTGGCCTCGACCAGGCGCGCAATCGCGCCAAATCTGATCTTGCCGGCGATGAAAGCCGCCACCGCCACCTCGTTGGCGGCATTGTATACCGTAGTTGCGCCGCGTCCGGTCCTTAAAGAATCGTAAGCCAGCCGAAGCCCGGGGAAGCGTTCGAAATCCGGTGCCTCGAAGGTCAGCTGTCCGATCCTGGCGAGATCGAGTTTGGCCGCGGGCCCGACAATGCGATCGGGCCAGCCGAGGCAGTGGGCGATCGGCGTGCGCATGTCGGGCGCACCCAGTTGCGCGACCACCGAACGGTCGGAGAATTCCACCATGCCATGAATGATCGACTGCGGATGCACGAGAACGTCGATCTCATCCGGCGTCAGCGCGAACAGGTAGGAGGCCTCGATCACCTCGAGCCCCTTGTTCATCATCGAGGCGGAATCGATGGTGATCTTCTGCCCCATGCTCCAGTTCGGATGCTTCAGCGCCTGCGCCAGTGTTGCCTGTTCGATATCGGCGCTGGACCAGGTGCGGAACGGGCCGCCGGAAGCGGTGATGATGACGCGAACCAGTTCCTCGCGGTTGCCCGAGCCCAGCGCCTGAAACAGCGCATTGTGTTCGGAGTCGGCGGGCAGGATGCAGGCGCCTGCCCTCGCGGCGCGCTGCATGAAAAAATCGCCGGCGCAAACCAGGCATTCCTTGTTGGCGAGCGCGACCGCCGCGCCGCGATCGACGGCGGCGAGCGCCGGCTTCAATCCGGCCGCGCCGCTGACCGCAGCCATCACCCAATCCGACGGCCGGCTTGCTGCTTCAATCACAGCGCTTTCGCCGGCGCCGCATTCGGTGCGCGTGCCGGCGAGCGCATCCTTCAACTCGGCAAGCCGCGCAGGATCCGCGACCGCGGCAAACCGCGCTCCGAATTCGCGGGCGAGCTTGGCCAGTCCCTGTACATTGGTGTTCGCGGTCAGCGCCTCGACCCGATAACGCTCGCGCGAGGCGCGCAGCAAATCCATCGTGCTGTCGCCGATCGAACCGGTGGCGCCCAGCACGGTCACAGTGCGCACGGCGGAGGCGGTGGCCTTGTTGTTACGCAACGGAACAGCGCTCATGGGCTTCACCAAACCACAATACCGCGGCCGACGCCATCTGCGCCGCTACGCAAAAGACCGAAAATCGCGGCGAATGCCACCGCCGCCACAAAGCCGTCGAGACGGTCCATCAGCCCGCCATGCCCGGGAATCAGGTGGCTGGAGTCCTTGACGCCGAAACGCCGCTTCACCGCGGACTCCAGGAGATCGCCAAGCTGGGACGCCACCGACAGCGCGGCGCCCAGCAGGAGAATCGGGCCTAACTTGAGAGGCGGATCCATTTTGCTGAAAGCCGCAAATCCCGCGGCGACCAGGAGGCTTGCGGCAAAGCCGGCAATGGCCCCCGCCCAGGTCTTCTTTGGGCTGACCCGCGGCCACAATTTCGGTCCGCCGATGCCGCGGCCTGCGAAATACCCGCCGATATCGGTCACCCAAACCACGAGCAGGATCAGGATCAGCGCGACGAATCCGTAAGTCGGATCGAGGCGCACCAGAACGGAAGCGATCTCGGCCGCGCCAGCATACAGGAATCCCGCCGCCGTCCAGTGGCGCGGCCGCGGCGAAAGCAATGCGACCGCGGCGAAACCCGCGACCAGTGCAACGAGCGAAAGCTCGATCCGCGCCATGCCGAGACAAAGTCCGGCAATCGCCAGCGCAACGACGCCCGAGGCGACCACACGGGGCTCGCGCGCAACGCCAACAATCATCAGCCATTCGACATAGAGCCCGGCCGCCGCCAGCGTCACCAGCAACGTCCACAGCCATCCGCCGGCATAGGCAATCGCGATCGCGGCCGGCGCCAGCACCAATGCGGCACCGATGCGAAGCGCGAGATTACGCGACCCCTGCTCGGCAACAGCCGCGGGCGCTGCTTCGTGTTCGGTCACGATCCGGTTTTCGCCGCCAGGCCGCCGAAGCGGCGTTCCCGTCTGGCATATTCGGCAATCGCGTCCTCGAGCGCGGCCTTGTCGAAATCGGGCCAGTGGATCGGCACAAATACCAGTTCGCTGTAGGCCGCCTGCCACATCAGGAAATTCGACAGCCGCTGCTCGCCGCTGGTGCGAATGATCAGATCGGGGTCGGGAATGTCGGGCGCATTGAGGTATTGGCCGAGCGTGTCGGCGTCGATCGAAGCCGGGTCGCGCTTGCCGTCGGCGACCTCGCGCGCGAGCCGCTGCGCCGCGTGAGCGATTTCCTGCCGCGATCCGTAGTTGAACGCGACCACGAGGTTGAGCCTGGTATTGCCCTTGGTGAGTTCTTCCGCCTCGTTGAGCAGCGCGCAGATGTCCGGCTCGAGGCCATCGCGCTCGCCGATCACCCGCACCCTGACCCCGTCGCTATGCAGCGTCGCCAGATCATTGCGGATGAACCGGCGCAGCAGGCCGAACAGGTCGCCGATCTCGGTCGCGGGACGCGACCAGTTTTCCGAGCTGAAGGAGAAAATCGTCAGATAGAGGATGCCGAGTTCGTGCGCCGCCCGAACCACGCGGCGCAGCGCCTCGACGCCGCGGCGGTGGCCTTCGGCACGCGGCAAACCGCGGGCCGCCGCCCAGCGTCCGTTGCCATCCATGATGATGGCCACATGCATGGGACCGTCGGTTCGATCCGGTCCTTCGGTCGCGGGGGCGGCGGCGTTCGACATCGGTCAGTTCCAAACCTTAAACCGTCAAATTAGACGGTGAGGATTTCTTTTTCCTTGGCCGCAAGCAAATGATCGATTTCCGAAATCGTCCCATCGGTCGCCTTTTGCACCTCGGTGGCCAGGCGTTCCTGATCGTCTTCGGAAATCTCGTGATTCTTCTCAAGCTTCTTGACGGTATCGAGACCATCACGGCGCACATGGCGCACCGCAACCCGGGCCGCTTCGGCGTATTTATGGGCGACCTTCACAAGTTCCTTGCGGCGGTCCTCATTGAGCTCCGGGATTCTCAAGCGAAGCACCTGCCCTTCGGTGGCCGGGCTCAGGCCCAGATTGGAATCGACGATCGCCTTTTCCACTGCCTTGACCATCGACTTGTCCCATACCTGCACGGAAAGCAGCCGCGGCTCGGGCACGCTGATGGTCGCAAGCTGGTTCAGCGGCATGTGGGTGCCATATGCGTCGACCTGCACCGGCTCCAGCATCGAGGCGGCCGCGCGGCCGGTTCGCAAGCCGCCCAATTCGTGCTTGAGGGCTTGCGATGCACCCTGCATGCGGCGTTTCAATTCGTTGATGTCGAACTTACCCGTGGGCATGACTTCCCCTCCTGAATACTCCTGCCGAAGCCGAAATGGCTCGCGCGATCGGGCGCTGGCCGTTCAGCCGGCGACCACGGTACCGTGGCCCGTTCCGCGCAGGATCGCACCGATCGAACCCGGCTCGGCGATCGAAAACACGATGATAGGCAGCGATGTCTCGCGGGCAAGCGCGAATGCGGTCGCATCCATGACCTTGTAGCCGCCTGCGATCGCCTGCGAATGGGTCAGGCGGTCAAATCGCTTGGCGGACGGGTCCTTCTTGGGGTCGGCGCTGTAAATGCCGTCGACATTGGTGGCCTTCAGCACCGCCTGGGCGCCGATTTCGGCCGCCCGCAAGACCGCCGTGGTATCGGTGGTGAAGAACGGATTGCCGGTTCCCCCGCCCAGCAGCACGATGCGGCCCTCGGCAAGGCAATTGTGCATTGCACCAGGGGTGAACAGCTCGCAGACCTGCGGCATGACAAACGCCGACAGGGTGCGCGCCGGTGCGCCCCGCCGCTCGATGGCGGCTTCCAGCGCCAGGCAGTTCATCACGGTCGCCAGCATGCCCATGGTATCGCCGGTCAGGCGGGAGACGCCGCGGGAGGAGACCTCGACGCCGCGGACCAGATTGCCGCCGCCGACGACGACCGCGATTTCGACACCCAATTGCCTGGCGGCGATCAGGTCGCCGGCGACCCGGTCGATGGTCGGCTGGTCGAAGCCGAACGATTGCGGGCCGGCGAAATATTCGCCCGAGAGCTTGATCACCACGCGACGATAGGCCGGCTCAGCCATTGCGATCAGACTTCCTTCCCCGCGCGGGTTGCCTCCGGCGCAAACGGGCCGGAAAGCCGGTTCCGGCGGTCACTTCTTGCCGCTGGCCGCGGCGACTTCGGCTGCGAAATCGGATTCTTGCCGGTCGATTCCCTCGCCCAGAGCATAGCGCACAAATCCGGTGATCTTGATCGGTCCGCCAACCTTACCCTCAGCTTCTTTCACCGCCTGGGCGACCGATTTGCCGCTGTCGTGGATGAAAGCCTGCTCCAGCAGGCAAACTTCCTTGTAGAAGGTCTTCAAACCGGACTCGACGATCTTCTCGATTACGTTCTCCGGCTTGCCCTGCTGGCGGTATTTGTCGGCCAGCACGTCCTTTTCGCGCTTCACAGTCGCGGGATCGAGGCCCGCCGGATCGATCGCCTGCGGGTTGGCGGCGGCGACATGCATCGCCAGCTGCCTGCCGAGGCCAGCGAGTTCATCGGTCTTGCCGGCGGATTCCAGCGCCACGATCACGCCCATCTTGCCGGCGCCTTCGGTCACCGCGTTATGGACATAGCTCGACACCACGCCCTTGCCGACCTCGAGCGAGGCGGCACGGCGCAGTGTCATGTTCTCGCC
>Ga0210410_10005674_pt1 | contig 10851 bp, 6 predicted proteins | sample IncBWC4MmetaG_FD_161058 | JGI IMG/M metagenome (GOLD analysis project Ga0210410, IMG submission 161058) | Forest soil microbial communities from Barre Woods Harvard Forest LTER site, Petersham, Massachusetts, United States - Inc-BW-C-4-M | ecosystem: Environmental > Terrestrial > Soil >... | reverse complement strand
TTGCCGGGTTGCTATGCCAGGCTTGGCGGCTTTATAGTCTGTTTGCTGGCCGGAGGATCGCTTCATGCTCCGAATGCTGTTGCACTGGTTCGTCAGCGCGCTGGCGGTGTGGATAACGTCGCGCGTGGTGTCCGGCTTCTATGTGGACGGCGCGGCGGCCGCGCTCATTGCCGCCATCGTCATCGGCCTGGTCAACGCGACCCTGGGACTGTTCTTGAAGGTCATCACCTTCCCGCTCACCATCCTGACCTTGGGAGTGTTCTGGTTTGTCATCAATGCCATCATGCTGGAACTCGCCTCGGCGTTCGTGCCGGGCTTTCATATACGAAGCTTCATGGCGGCCTTCGTGGGCGGGATCGTGCTCACGCTGGTGAACATGCTGCTGAAGTGGCTGGTGATGCGTCGCGGCACGGATATTGAAGCGCGCGTGAGGTGTGGCTCAACTGCGCCACTGTTCTTCGGTACAAATTTACTGACCGGCTTTGGGCGGTTTGCGCGGCTTGAGAGATTTCCACTCCGCTTCGGTCAGCAATCTTCCCAATGCGGTGAACTCGCCCGCGCCTTGCAGTTGTTCGCCGCCGTCCATCACAATCACCTCGCCGTTGATGTAGCTGGAACCATCGCTCGCCAGGAAGGCCGCAAGGTTTGCCAACTCCTCGATGGTGCCGAAACGGCCTAGAGGATTTCGCTCACGGGCGAACTTCTCGAGCTCAGGCCGTGGAAGCAGGCGGGAGAAGGCTCCTTCAGTGGGGATGGGTCCGGGAGCGATCGCGTTCATGCGGATGCCCCGGTCTCCCCATTCCACCGCGAGACTGCGGGTGAGAGCGACGACTGCAGCCTTCGCCATCGCGGAAGGCACAACATAAGCCGAACCGGTGGACGCGTAGGTTGCGGCAATGTTTAAGACAGTTCCCGGGTGGGACGCTTGCAACCAGCGGCGTCCGCAAGCCATGGTGGCGTTGATCGTGCCCATGAGCACGATTCCCAGGACCGCTTCAAAGGCTCCGGGAGAAAGCTCTTCGGTGCGGGCCAGGAAATTTCCCGCGGCGTTGTTCACCAGAATATCCAGGGGGCCGTCTTTCCAAATGGAGTCGATCATTACTTCCACACGTGGCAGATCACGAACGTCGCAGGGAAGAGATCGAATCTTGCCCGGTGCCACACCGCTCAGTTCGGCTTCTGCGTCGGAGAGAACTTGCTGGCGGCGTCCGCAGATGTAAACCGTGGCGCCCAGTTCCAGAAAGCGGTGGGCCATGCCTTTGCCCAAACCGGTGCCGCCGCCGGTGATGAGAATGCGCTTGTCGCGTAGCAGCTCGGATTGAAACATGCGGACTTCTCCGTCCTTCACTCAATCGGGACTGCGAGCGATTGTAATCCAACGAGCTGGAATGCCCCGATCGGCTTGGGCGGGAGGACAGCTATTTCTTCTTGCTCAGCTTGCGGCGAATGTCGGGCCAGAATTCCTTCACCACGATGGTCAGCGTGTCGTAGCCAACCTGGCTTCCCCATACGCTGGCGGTGTTCGACAAAGTGCGATCGGCGCTGGGATGGTAGCTGTAAGTGGAAATGGCGGCCGAAGCGGCGCTGCCGAAAACCTCGGAGAAGTTGAATTGCTCGTGCCCGGAATCGGTGCGCGTGACCACGATGCGGCTGACCGCGTATCCGGTGCGATGCCAGAATCCCCCTTTGCCCGACTGGAAAAAGCGAGGGTCCTGGCGGAGCAGGGATGGAAGTATAGCCCCGGTCATGTAGTTCTCGATGGTACCGTCGGCAAAGGCGGCTCCGAAACGCTTGCCGTACCCCTCAGCGCCCTGCCCGTAGCCGGGTTCGCTGTTTTGAGCTTGGCTAATGCCAGCGAGAAAAGCGTACCAGGGGACTTGAACATAGTCGAAGGAGGATCGCGTCACCACCTTGAATTTTTGTCCGACCGTGAGGGGCGGGACTTGGCCGGTATTCTCCAGCGTCAGGAAGTTTGGCAGGGCATAGAACAGCCGGTCGTTCGACGTGCCCTCAGTTTTTTCCGGGGTCTTCTTGCCTTGAGCATCCTCGTTCTTGTCCGCCGGCTGGGACGCCTGCGGGGCCGGTGAATTGGGAGGCGGCGTTTGCTGGGCAGCCAAAGCGAGCAGGAACAAGTTTGAAAGAACAAAGCAAAGAAAAGAGCGAGTCACAAAAGTCTTCAAATGAATGCGTCTCCTGTAGTTCAAGCGCCGCTCATTGCGGAAGCCGGGAATCTATTGGATGCAGCGGCGACTCTAAAAGTTCTTGCCTTCGCAGGTCGGTGGAACGGGTTCTTTCTAAAGTAACCAAGGACGAACCGGAATGGAAAAACCGGACGCGAGGAAAATCCGCCCCCGGTTCGGGATTTTCCGTCATTCCTAAAAGGTAAACCTGTGGAAGCGGAATCCACTCAGGTTTTACATTACTTTACACCGGCGCTTCTTCGGGGTCAGAAGCGTGCATGAATCGCGGGGTTTGTTAGAGTTGTGTGCCCCCGGCTATTAGGGTCGTCCTAACACTTGTACTAAGAAATTGGTCGGCCCCTAGCAGACGATTTTCCGAACTTTTCTGCTGATGCGCACGGTCCTGGATCTATCTTTCAGCAGTTTGCGGCCTGAACTCGGTTCTCTTAGCAGTCAATGAGTGTAACCGCGATTTTGCGCCAGCTAACAGAACTGCAAACCCTTAAGGAGGCGGTCCTCGGTTCTGATGGCGTCCCGTCCGTTAGAGGTCCTGATCAATTTATCACGCGCAACGCAAGTATTTGCCTGTTGACAAGCCGGTGGCGGGCGCACAGAATTTAGCCGCACGTTGCGGGCACCCAACCCTGCTTTAGGAGGAGAAAATGCTGAGAGCAAAGAGCGTGATGCCGAGTGGTTTCGGCCTGCGAATCGGTTTGACGTGCTTCGCACTTTTCCTGCTGGCAGGATTCTGCTTTGGCCAGGCTCCGAATTCGCTCTCCAATTGGACCCAGTTCCACAGGAACAACATGGAGCGCTGGAACCCGTATGAGCACGTGCTCAACGTCAACAATGTTGGACACCTCGTTCGGAGGTGGAAGTACAAGACCGGCCGGGGAGTAACCTCCTCCCCCGCAGTGGTGAATGGAGTGGTTTATATCGGGTCGCACGACGGCAAGGTATACGCGCTGAACGCCAGCACCGGCGCCAAACTGTGGAGTTACGGGACGGGTAACAGGGTGGAATCCTCGCCGGCCGTGGCGGATGGGTTGGTTTACGTTGGAGCTGATGACGGCAACGTGTACGCCCTGAACGCCAAGACCGGGGCTAAGCTGTGGAGCTACAGCACCGGCTCCGCTGTGCGTTCCTCCCCCGCGGTGGCGGACGGGGTGGTTTATGTCGGCTCGGATGACCACAACGTGTATGCGCTGGACGCCAGCACCGGTGCAAAACTGTGGAGTTACCCGACCGGTAACGGCGTGGAATCCTCACCTGCCGTGGCGAACGGGGTGGTTTATATCGGGTCCGGCGATTTCAAGGTCTATGCGATCACCGCCAACACCGGCGCCCTGCTGTGGAGCTACTCCACCGGCAGCACTGTGTCTTCCTCGGCCGCAGTTGCGAATGGGCTGGTGTATGTCGGCTCTGCCAACGATAACGTGTATGCGCTGGACGCCAGCACTGGCGCCCCGATGTGGAACTACACTACAGGCGATTTGGTGTTGTCCTCGCCCGCGGTTGCGAATGGGCTGGTTTATGTGGGATCAGGCGACCGCAGCGTGTACGCACTGAACACCCATGCCGGCACTCTGCTGTGGAGTTACCCCACCGGCCTCCCAGTGTCGTCCTCGCCCGCGGTGGCGAACGGGGTGGTCTATGTCGGTTCGGATGACCGCAAGGTATACGCGCTGAACGCCAGCACCGGCGCCAAGCTGTGGAGCTACGCCACGCCCTACAAAGTGAGCTCCTCGCCCGTAGTGGTCAATGGAATGGTTTACACCGGCTGCGCGGCTAGTGTTTGTGCCTTCGGCTTGAAGAAATGAAGCAAGGCCCGGAAGCAAGCAGGGCAACTTCCAAACGCTTGGAGATGCCTGGCCCCGCCTTCGACCTTCAAGGTGTCCCATCCGGTCGCAACCCCGCGTTGCTGGGACAAGAACTCTGAGGTTGTGTGGGTAACTGTTGCAACCAGCCATAGCACTCATTGACCTGGCTTTCGGTTCAAAAGTGAAGGCGGGTGTGCTCGCAAGTTCCTGAAAGGAAGGCACGAGAATTATTGGTCGGGACGGGCAGATTTGAACTGCCGACCCCTCGCACCCCAAGCGAGTGCTCTACCAGGCTGAGCCACGTCCCGACGGCAGGAAACCCGCTGCTTCACTGCAACCGCAGCGGATGAGGTTGACTCAAGGATTTTACACCAGCAGACGCGGGTTTCGCTTGGCCCCGATGTTTATCTGCATCGAAAAGGGGGCTCGCAATCCTCCGTGCCAGCCAAATGTGAGTTTGCACATGCACTCTTGCCTGCTACCTCCGTTTTCGCTTTGGGGGTCGTTGCGGTTTTTCCTCGAACACGGCGAACTGAATCTTCTTTTCTACCGGGTCGATGCGATCCACCAGCACGCGTATCTTCTGCCCGAGGCTGTAGATCTTGCGGTTGCGCTGGCCGATGATTTCGCGCGTGTTCTCGTGATAGGTGTAGCGGTCGTCGCTTAACGAATCCAGCGGGACCAGGCCCTCGATAAACAAATCAGTGAGCTCGACGAAGAATCCGAACTTGGTCACGCTGATGATCAGGCCGTCGAAGTCTTCGCCGACCCGGTCCTCCATGAACTTGACCTTTTTCCATTCCATCAGGTCGCGTTCCGCTTCGTCGGCGCGGCGCTCGGATCGGCTGGATTCGTCGGCGATCTCGCGAAGCTCGTCCAGAGAGATTGGGCCACCGAGAGGCTGGAGCGACTCGCGATGCGCGGCGTGGTCGCGACGCTTGGACCACGGAGATGGTTTCTCGGCCTCCGCATCTTTCGCGGGCGAGGGCGCCCGCGCCACATGATCGTTCGCCCCGTCTCGTAATACTTCTTTCAGAATCCGGTGGACGATCAGGTCGGGATAGCGGCGGATGGGCGAGGTGAAGTGGGTGTAAGTTGTCGCCGCCAGCGCGAAGTGTCCCAGGTTTTCTTCGGAATAGCGTGCCTGCTTCAACGAACGCAGCATCAGGAAAGAGAGGATTCGTTCCTCCGGCTTGCCTGCGATCTTCTCCGTCAACTTCTGATACATGCGCGGGGTAATGTGAACTTCTTTGGGGATCTCGACTTCACGCGGACGTTTGCCGGTGCCGTAACTGGCGCGACGGTCGGACTTGAACTGCACCCGCTGAATGGGTAGCGCGCCCACGCCCAGCGAATAGCCGAAGGCGGCGGCGATGACTTCGAAGTCGTAGACGCGCTTGGCATCAGGCTTCTCGTGAATGCGGTAAAGAGACGCCACGCGCTTGTTCTCCAGATATCCGGCTACGCATTCGTTGGCCGAGAGCATGAACTCTTCAATCAGGCGATGCGCCATGTTGCGCTCGGAACGGGTAATGCTCTTCATCAATCCAAATTCGTCGAATTCGATCACCGGCTCGGGCAAGTCGAAGTCGATGGAGCCGCGCCGCTCGCGCTTGCGATTCAGAATCAGCGCCAGATCACGCATCATCTCGAAGGTTCCGACCAGATTTCCGTAACGCTTTCGCGTGCCGGCATCGCCTTCGAGCACTGCGTTGACATCGGTGTAGGTCATGCGCTCAGCCGAGCGGATGATGCCTTCACTCAACTCGTAGCCTAAAATCTCGCCGCGGTGGTCGATCTTCATGACGCAGGAAAGCACCAGCCGGTCCACCTGCGGTCGCAGGCTGCAGATATCGGTCGAAAGCTCAAGCGGCAGCATGGGCACGGCACGATCAGGGAAGTAAACGCTGGTGCCGCGCAGTCGCGCCTCTTGATCGAGGGCGGAATCGGGCGTGACGTAGTGGGCCACGTCCGCGATATGGACCTGGAGTTCGTAGTTGCCACCATCGATTTGCCGGACGGTGACGGCGTCGTCGAAGTCACGGGCGGTTTCGCCGTCAATGGTGACGATCGGGAAAGCACGGAAGTCGCGCCGCTTTTGGGCCTCGCTGGCCGGAATGATGGGTTCAATTTTCTGCGCTTGATCGAGCACTTCCGGCGGGAAGCGATGCGGGAGATGAAATTTGCGAATGATGACTTCGACATCAACGCCGAAATCGTCTTCGTAGCCCAGGATCTCAACCACTCTTCCCCGCGCATTCTGGGTAGCCGACGGCCAGTCTGTGATTTCAACATCCACGACTACGCCTTCGAGGTCGTCCCACTCGGTGCGGCGCGCGGCCTCCTCGCCCAGGACGCGGTCAACGGATTTCTGTTTTCTTGAAACCGTGGTGCTCTCCTGCCTCGGGCGGGACGCCCTCGGGACAGCCGGCGAGATGCCGGCGCTACTGGGAGCTTCTGGATACTCCATGCCCGGCGGGATTACGATTTCCTGCGAAATCTTCTGGTCAATGGGCGTGACGTAGTTGCCGCGATTGCCGTGATGAAAGATTCCGACCACGGTGCTGTGGGCGCGGACCACCGGGCGCACGATGCGTCCTTCGGCGCGGCCGTCGGGGCGGATCGGACCAACCTCTACCAGCACGCGGTCCCCGTGCATCGCAGAGCCTACGGCGGGTGGCGGGATGAAAATATCTCCGGAGAGCTGCGCCTTGAGACCCGCATCCGAGGCGGCGTCGGGGGTGACGAATCCGTAGCCGTCGCGATGCATGCTTAACTTTCCGACCAGAACGTTCTTGCTGGCGGCGGCTTTCGGAATCGCGTAGCGGTCGGAATCGACCTGGATCAGCTGGCCACTGCTCACCAGACGCTGCAGACGGTCGGAGAGTTCGGCGCGCGCGGCCCCATGGAGTCCAAATTCCCGCAGCAGTTGCTTGAAGCCGGCGGTACCTTTGGGCTGGCGTTCGATCTTCTTCAGGATGGCGGAATCGGAGAGTCTATCCAAGATCGTGGGTTGTTTTTGGCTCAAACCATAATACTCCGGTGCTGTCGCCGCAATGGTTTTGCCAGGGGTCACCAGCTTGCCGTGGTCGCCTCAGTATAAGAAGTGCCATTCCGCGGGAGGAATTACATTGCGGCGGTTCGGTCGCGGCGGTTGGGTGCAGGTTACGAAAGGGTCGAAAAGTGAACAAAGCACAGAATTTCCACAAGACTTGAAGCAGGCGGCGGAGTAGAATTCGTTTGGTCACCAAAATGCGGGGTCGACCCCTAATCTACTCGTAACGAAAGGATTTTTTCGATATGTGGAAACCCACGAATCAGCCTTCTGCTACACCATCCCGGCCAGGCGAGCCGGAGCGTCCCGCCATTCCTACTCCGGTGACGTCGTCCCCGAGTGAGACCACAACCGGAACTCCTCGTCCAGCCGTTGCCGCCAGCACGGCGGACCAGGCGACCATCGGGAAATCGCTGGTGATCAAAGGCGAGGTGACCGGTTCCGAATCGCTTTACATTGACGGCCGCGTGGAAGGCTCCATCAACCTTGCCGGGAACCGGGTCACGGTAGGCCGCAATGGCGTGGTTTCCGCGAATATCAACGCCCGGGAAATTGTGGTGCTGGGGAAGGTTCGCGGCAACCTGACCGCCAGCGATCGGGTGGATATCCGCAGCGACGGCTCGCTTACGGGCGACGTGGTCGCGGCCCGCATTTCGATTGAAGATGGCGCGTTCTTCAAAGGCGGCATTGACATTCGCAAGGGCGGCCAGAAGCCGAATGGCGAAGAAGTGAAGGCGCCGGCCACTGCCACCGAAGCCGCTGCCGCACGGGCGTAGCGAAGCTCCAATCAGGTCTTGGGCCTCAGCCCGAGACCTGAAAACGGAAACCCGTTTTACGGCCGAATCCCTTTGGTTAACTCTTCGGCTTGCGCCTCGCCGACGCGTGGCACGGCTGCCGCTTCACGCCGGTGCAGATCGCCCGGTAACTGCGATTGAGTCAGCCATAGTCCTGCCGCCACCGCTCCTGCCCAAGTAATGCCGATTAAAGCCAGTGCTTCGATGTCAGCGACGCGGCTGCCAGTCACGATAATGGCGCTGGCAACGCGGTAACTCAACAACCCCGCCGCGACCGCGGTGATGGCGGCTTTCCCCAATTCTCTCCATTGCAATTCATTCCATGGAACCAGCTTGCGCTGGTGCAGCAGAATCGCCATGGCCAGACAGTTGGCTGCGATCCCCAGATCGGAGGCGAGCGCAAGTCCAACGGCTGAGAAAGCATGGTACAGCGCCCGGTACATCGGCAGCGATGCGACCGTAATGAGGGAACTGGCGACCATGGGTGTCAGCGTGTTTCCCGCCGCGTAGAAAGCGCGCGCATAAAGCCCTTGCGCCGACCAGAACACGAGGGAGAGCGAAAACCAGAAGAAATATGTGGCGGTGGCCTGCGAGTCCGAGAAGATGAAGTGTCCGTGCGGCAACCGGTATACCAGGTCGATCATAGGGAGCGCCGCCGCCATCATCAGGCTCGTGGCGAGAAGTGCGGCAGCGGCGGTTCGATAGACTGAGCCATTCACGGTCTCGGCAAACTCCGGCATGCGCTTTTCGCCAAACAGGCGGGCAAAGAATGGCAGCGAGGCTTGGCCGACTGCTTGTCCCAGGATCGCAATGGGCACCTGCAGCAGACGCTTGGCGTAGTTGATGTGGCTGATCGCGCCGGCGGCATCGGAGGCGAAGTAACGCAGAATCCAGTCATCGGCGCTGACCAGTGACACTCCGATCATCAGAGGAATCGACATTCGCACCCACTCGCGAAAGGCGGAATTGTGCACGTCGAACGAGATGCCAAAGCCGGTACCGACGCGGGCGGCCCCGATTGCGTTGATCAGGAATGGTCCGATGAAAGTGCCGGCCAGCGCTCCGTAGGCTAGTGAAGCGATTCCAAGCGAATGGGAAAACGCCACTCCTCCCAGGATGATGAACGCGTTATAGATCAACGGCCCCAGGGCGGGGAAAAGAAAAAGCCGGCGCGAGGACAGCACTGCGGAAACGATTCCACCGACGTAGAAAAAAATCTGGGCAGGCAAAAGAATGCGGGTAAGATGCACGCAAAGGTCAAGTTGTTCAGGCTTGAAGTGGTGGAACATGAGCCGCGTGATTTGAGGAGTGAAGATCTCGGCGAGGATGACGCCGATGCCCAACACCAGCGTCATTACTGAGATGATTACGGAGAAGGTTTTTTGGGCGTCTAGCTCTCTTTTTTCCGCCAGAAAGCGGGTGTAGATGGAGACGAAGGTGATGGAAATAGTGCCCCCAGCGACCAGGTAGGCCAGGAAATCGGGGATCTGGAAGGCCGCGATGTAAGCGTCCGTGGTCGGGCCGGCCCCGAATGCCCAGGCGGTGTAGGCCTCGCGAACGTAGCCCACGATGCGCGAGAGCACCATGGCAGTCATCAACAGCACGGTTGCCGAAAATGCGGTGTGCCGGTGAGAAGGCTGGAAGAGGCGCAGCCAGCGGGCCGAGACACTCAGCTTGCCGGCTTGAGGATCGTGTGCGGAATTCGCCATCCAGTGGCGATTCTACACGCACAGATAGGTGCCCCTCGTTTGGCTGGCAGGTTCATGCCGATCATTTTTCAGGGACGCCCCTTAGTAGCGCCGGCATCTTGCCGGCGGCGCTACGTTTCTTCAAGTTTTGACACCCGCATGCGAGCCGCCGGATAATCCGAGGCGTGCCGGATTCCACTGCGATCGATTCTTCTTCGTATTCTGCCGTGCTGCGGCGCTCTTTCCGCAGGACTTTTCCTCCTGCTGTTCGCGGTGAAGGTGTTTATCTGTGGGATGCTCGTGGCAAACAATATCTCGATTTCTCCGGATCGGCCGCGGTCAATTTCATCGGGCACGGAGTGGCCGAGATCGCGGCGGCGATGGCGGCTCAGGCGAAACAGCTTGAGTTCGTCCACAGCAGCCAGTTCACCACGCCGGTAGCGGAGGAGTACGCTGCGGAGTTGCTCGATTTTGCCGGCAAGAATTTTGCGGGTGGCTGCGTCTACTTCACCTGCGGTGGTTCGGAGTCGATCGAAACCGCGCTGAAGCTGGCGCGGCAATACCAGGTGGAGCTCGGGCAGGACAAGCGGCACCAGGTGATCAGCCGTGGGCAAAGCTATCACGGGTCGACGCTGGGCGCGTTATCGGTCTCGGGAAACAAGCGGCGGCGCGAAATCTATCTTCCGATGGTGCGGGAGTTTGCCCACGTGGCATTTCCCTACTGCTACCGCTGTGCTTTTAACTGCACCGATAGCTGCCGCAACTGCGGGCAACACTACTCCGCGGATTTGCAGAGAGCTATCGAAGCTGCGAAGGGCGAAGTGGCCGCCTTCATCGTCGAACCGGTCAGCGGGGCAACGCTGGGCGCGGTCGTGCCGCCGCCCGGTTATTTGCGGAGCGTGGCTGAGATCTGCCGCCGGCATGGCGTTCTCCTGATTGCCGATGAAGTGATGAGCGGCATGGGGCGCACTGGAAGAAATTTTGCAGTCGAGCATTGGGAGGTCGCGCCGGATATTCTGGTCACCGCCAAAGGATTGTCGAGTGGCTATGCGCCGTTAGGCGCAGTCCTGGTGTCGAAGAGAGTGGCGGATGCGATCGCGGATGGATCTGGGGCCTTCCTGCATGGTTTCACCTACAACTCGCATCCGATTTCGCTGGCCGCAGGGAGAGCTGTGCTGAGACTTCTGCAAGAGCGAAAACTCGTGGCGGCCGCAGATTCCGAGCGCCAGGGCTCGACGGCTGCGACTCTGCGCCACGCGCTCGAAGGTTTGCGCGATGCGAAGGCGGTTGCTGATGTGCGCGGCATCGGATTGC
>Ga0210410_10005673_pt1 | contig 10854 bp, 12 predicted proteins | sample IncBWC4MmetaG_FD_161058 | JGI IMG/M metagenome (GOLD analysis project Ga0210410, IMG submission 161058) | Forest soil microbial communities from Barre Woods Harvard Forest LTER site, Petersham, Massachusetts, United States - Inc-BW-C-4-M | ecosystem: Environmental > Terrestrial > Soil >... | reverse complement strand
GATGGTTCGTTGCCGAGCAAATGGTTTGGCACCTGGTTCTCCAAACCGATCGGGTGTGATCTGGCTCGTGCCAGCTTCCTGTCTAGCGTCCCGTCAGGATACGGGTGTTAAAGGGTAGCGCGCGGTGCCTGCACTCCCTTCACTATTCCCCGATCCGCGCCTCCACGAACCCGCGGGGGTCGTCGAAGAACTCGCGCAGCGACTTGTAGTGATCGGTCTGCTCGACCGTTACAGGCTCGAGCCCGTATTTCGAGAGCCGCAGCAGCGTCGCGTTGGGATAGGCCATCAACAATGGCGCATGCGTGGCCATGATGACCTGGCTGCGTCCCGACTTGTCCATCATCTGCAAGAGCTTCAGAAACTCGATCTGGCGCGACGGCGACAGCGCCGACTCCGGCTCGTCGAAGATGAAGATGCCCTGGCGCTGGCAGCGCTCCTCAAAGAAACGCAGGAAGCCCTCGCCGTGGGAATGCGAGAGGAAGTCCGGTGGCGGTCCTCCGAACGGATCGCCGGCGGGCGGCCCGATCCAGATATCGCGCGACGGAGAAGAACGTCTCGGCGCGGAAGAACCAGCCATTGGTGATCTTCGGCAACCAGCTCGCGCGCAACGCGTCAGACAATTCGCTGCCGGACACATCCAGCGCGTGTGAATGATCGACCGGCCTGTACCCCTTGCCGCCGCCCGCGCCGTCATAGCCTGATAGCGCGGCGATGCCTTCCAGCAGTGTCGATTTGCCGGTGCCGTTCTCGCCGACGATGATGGTGATGGCGCGATCGAACGACAGCGAGAACTCGTCGTGCAGGAACGGTAGGCAGAACGGATAGGCCTCGCGATCCCCCACGCGCGACGGATCGAGCCAGAGCCGTTTCAGATACGGCGCCGGCAGGTTGATGTCGCGGTTACGTTTGGCCATGCCCTAACTCCGCCAATCCAGGCGATCCGGTCGTCATACCCAGCCCTGAGTTGTGGCATACCCAAAAGAACATAACAAGAACCATCACAGGGGTGGAAACCCCTCTGAACGCACTCGCGTTGAGCGAAGCCACCCCTGCTAGAGCCAGCCATGCCCTCCTCCGCCTACACGACCTTCCGCACCGCCATCCTCGGCGAGCAGCAGGTGACCTGCTCCTATGAGGGACGCACCCGCGAGCTCTGCCCGCACGTCATCGGCACCAACAGAAAAGGCGAAGAGGTCGCTCTCGCCTGGCAGTTCGGCGGCAGCAGTTCAGGGCCGCTTCCACAATGGCGTTGTCTGCGCCTTGCCAATGTCAGGGATGCGCGGGCGCGTGCCGGGCCATGGCACGAGGGCGGTTCTCACCGCGCGACGCAAACCTGCGTCAGCACCATCGATCTCGATATCAATGTGCATGTGCGCAAGCAGCGGCGCTGATGTCGCCCGACGGGCAAAACACTTGATGCCGGATTTTGCGCGATTTTTGTTTCGACGACGCTCGCGACGCCCTCCAAAAAGCCCAAAATAACGTGCGCGAAAAAACGAATTTCGCAAGCAATCTCAACGTGCGACACAGTGTCCAGTCCCCCACCGCAAAAATATTTTGCTTCCGCTTTTCAGAACTGCATGTTTTATCCGCCCGTCCCGCGCTCACTACGAGGGCGTATCGCGATCGTCACGACACGTGGTGCGGGATGCGATGGACGCGATCATGCCGCAAGACGTGCGGCGCAGTCGCGTACGGTCAAGCCGTGTGGTTCTGGCTCCCCGACGCTGGAGTCAAGTCTGCGGATTGGCGATGTCGGCCTTTAGGTCCGGCACGCCGCGCAGGCGATGGTGACTAAAAAGCCCGGCACACCAGGAAGAGCACGGAGCAGCCGTAACACCATTGCGCAGGGAATGCCGGGATGTCCCGGCTTTACCTGACTATCTTGTGTGCACTTCTACCCTTTCAGCACACAAGGCTGCGGGTGCGGCCAGCGCCCGGCATTCCCTGCTCCCTCTTCTTTCGAGGGACGACACTTCAGGCATCACTCGGACGCGTCAGCGCCGCGGGAATGCTTACGCTCGTCATTGCGAGCGAAGCGAAGCAATCCACCTATCCGCTTGCGGCGCGATGGATTGCTTCGTCGCTCCGCTCCTCGCAATGACGAGACATCCGCTGTTTGACATCATGAATCTGAAAACAACCGCGGGAGGCCTCACACCGCCTCCAGCACCAGCTCCATGGTCATCAGCACCGGGTTGTCGCCGCGGATCAGGCGGCCCTCGCCGATGCCGCCGGTGTAATCGATCAGGGCGACATCGAGTATCGCTTCGAGTCCTCCGCTCGCGCCCGGCGCGACAGTGCCGTGCGTGATCGCAAGCTCGGTCGCAAAGGGCTCGATGATGTTGCCATCCGCGAAACGCGCACCGATGGTCGAGCCGACGCCGCCGTGAATTTTCGCGCGCGCGATGCCGCGTCCGCGGCAGAACGCTTCGAGGCTGCCGGCGAAATCCTGGTTCGGCCGCAGCCGCATCGCGAAGGCACGGCTCGAAGCATTCGCGCCCGATGATTTGAACGGGACCGGCCCGAACAGCTTGAACCTAGTCTCGGGGTCGGGCTCGGCGGCAAAGACGGCACCGTCGATGCCGAACGCCCTGACCTCGAAGGGCTCGGCGACAAAGGTCTCCTCCGGCAGCATGTGCCCGCCACTGATACGGCCGTCGGCCTCGCGCCACAGCCCGTGACAATGGAAGAACGGCGCGCCGTCGCGCGACCCTAGCGTCATGGTCGCGAGCTTCAACTGCGTTACGCCCGCGGGCCGGAACGTGTCGCTGTAGAACGCGGCATTCTCGCCGGTCTTCGACAACGCCGGCATGACATAGCCGAACGGACCGAGCGCGCCACTCGTCATGTTGAGCGTGCCGCCGGCAAATCCCTGCGCGGCAAATCCGCGCCGCGCGGCCTCCAGCAGCGACAGGCCGGCTTCAAGCGTGAAGGCGAACGCGCGGCCGCGCACTTCGACCCACTGGATACGATCAGGCACAGGGGGCCCCGGCTGCTTGATGCTGCGCATCAGGTGCCGGTGGATTTGTTCAAGTCCAGCAGCCCGCGCGCCTCCAGCTCGTCGCGCACCAGCCGCTTCGGAATCTTGCCGTAGCCGGATTTCGGCAAGGCGTCCCAGAAGAAGAAGCGCTTCGGCATCTTGTAGCGCGGCACCTTCGGCGCCAGGAACGCCGCCATCTCGGCCTCCGTGACTTTGCCCGCGCCCTCGCGCGCGACGCAGACGGCGACACCGACCTCGCCCCAGACCGGATCAGGCACCCCCAGCACGGCGACCTCGCCGATGCCGGGATGGGTCAGGATCTTCTCCTCGACTTCGCGCGGATAGATGTTGGAGCCGCCGGAGATGTACATGTCGGAGGCGCGGCCGGTGATGTAGACAAAACCCTCCTCGTCCAAATGGCCGAGATCGCCGGTGCGGAACCAGCCGTCGCGGAACGCCTTCGCGTTGGCGTCGGGATTGTCGTAATAGCCGGCGAACACCGCAGGCCCGATCACGCAGATCTCGCCGGTCTCGAACGGTTTCAGCTCGCGGCCGTTATCATCCTGGATCGAGACCTGCATGCCCGTGCGCTCGAAACCGCAGGTGCCGATCCGCGCACGCGGACCATCCTCTTCCTCATGCAGCGCGGCCGGATAGACCGTGATGTTGCCGGTGACCTCGCCGAGACCGAAATACTGCACGATCACCTTGCCGAGCTTCTTTAGCGCGAACTTCTGGTCCTCGCGGTACATCGGCGCACCGGCATAGATCACGTAGCGCAGCGAGGAATGATCGAACTGGTCGACGGCGGGATGCTCGACCATCATCTTCAGGATGGTCGGCACGGTGAACATGTTGGCGACGCGGTGCCTCTCGATCAACCGATAGGCCTCGGCGATGTCAAAGCGCTCGGTCGGCAGCAGGATGGTGGCCGCACCCCGCGCGGTCTGCATCAGCTGATGCACGCCGGCGCCGTGTGACAGCGGCGCGACCACCAGCGATGTGTCCTCCTCAGTCGTGCCGGGCGTGAGATCGGCGAGATGGTTGGTGACGACAAAGGCCATCTGGCTGTGGGTGAGGATGGCGGCCTTCGACCGGCCCGTGGTGCCCGAGGTGAAGAAGAACCAGCAGGGGTCGTCATGCTCGACCGCGACATTGGCGACGTCAGTGCCCGCATGTGCCGCGATCGCTTCACGTAGCGACATCTCGCCGAAAGCGCCCTCCTCGCCGATCCGCCAAATGAAACCGGCTGACGTGACCGCCCTGGCATGATCGGGGAAATCGCCGTGGCAGAGAAACGCTTTCGCGCCCGAGGCAGCGCCGAGCCAGGCGACTTCATCCGGCATCAGGCGGAAATTGGTGGGCACCCAGACCGCGCCGAGCCTGAAGGCGGCGAACATCGACCAGAACATCTCCTCGCAATTTTTCGAGTGCACGAGGATGCGGTCGCCCTTGACGATGCCGCGCTTGGCAAGTGCGGCCGCAAGCGCCGACACCGCGTGGTCGATCTCGCGCCAGGTCCAGCTCCGCTCGCCCCAGATGAAGCCGGTGTGATCGCCATGCCGCCGCCGGTTCTGCGTCAGCATATGCGCAAGGTTCATCACCCGGCGCGACATCCGCAAATGTCCGCTGTCGGCGGCTGAGGCGCCGGTTGCCGCGCTCACCGCCGACCCATGTACATGCCGGCTGCGATCAGGACGATGCCGGCGACGCCGGAGACGACGCCGTGCTTCATATGGACGCGCGCGACGCCCGCCTCATGGCCCGGGAAAAAGCCCGGCAACTGGTCCGCCGGAACCAGAAAATAGACGGCGGCGATGACGAGCAGGACGACGCCGAGCAGGGTCAGCACGAGCTTCATGGGGTTTCCTCAGTGAACGGCGAGCGCGTGGTCCGCACCCGCTTCGGAAAGACCGACCAATTATCGCAATCCGGCCGCGTGCCGCAAGGGCGGCCAGCGAGCGTGCGCCTTTGCAACAAGGGGTTCACGGACCTACATGAGAGTGACGAAAAAGGGAAAACTGCGATGGCCGCCATTCGCGACAACAAGGCGCAGCACCGTTTCGAGCTCGATGTCGAAGGTCAGGTGGCCTTTGCGAATTATCGGGAGACACCGCAGGCCGTGATCATCACCCATACCGAAACACCGCGCGCGTTGCGCGGGCGCGGCATCGCCTCCGAACTGGTCAAGGGCGCGCTGGGGATGATCCGCGCCGACGGCCACAAGGTGATCGCCGGCTGCGGGTTCGTGGTGGACTACCTCGGCAAGCACCCGGAATACCGGGACCTCGTGGCTTAACCGCCAGCGAAAAGGCCCGTGCGAGCACGGGCCTTTGGCGATTGCCGAGAAACAGATCGATCAGTGTTTGATCTCGGGCGGCAGCTTGCCGCCATTGGCGGCGAGCTTCGCCATCACCTGCTTGTGCAGCCAGACATTCATGCTCGCGGAATCGTTGGTGTCGCCGCTATAGCCGAGCTCCTTGGCGAGTTCCTTGCGCGCCGCAAGGCTGGAGTCGATGTCGAGCGCCTTCATCAGATCGACGATCGAGGTGCGCCATTCCAGCTTCTCGTGCTTGGCGGCGACCGCCTTGTCGAGGATCGGCGCGACGTCGACGGTCTGCCCCGGCGCAGGCGCCGCGTAGCCGCCACCACCGCCGCCGGCTGGTGCGCTGGCGCCGCCCGCAGGCGTCGCGCTGGCCTTGCTGCCGAATATCGCGCTCATGATTTTTCCGAAAATACTCATCGATTTGCTCCCAATACAGGAAAGAGATCGTGGTGAAAGCGGTCTGCCTTCTTGTCCCGGCCGCACCGGGCTTCCATCGCGCAAAACTTAGCCGCACCGGCTCTCCTTGCCAATGCAAACCAAGACTTGCGATTGAAGCTTAGCCGAGGCGGAATGACGGCCAAATGACGCAGACACGTTTGCGCTGCGGCATTGTCTTTCACCGAGGATTGAGCGACGGCGGCGCGGAATGAGCGTATGGTGTTCGTTCAATTCGCGACTTGGCCAGGCAGGTTCTTGCATCTGGCCAAGATCGTGATCGTTTTCATCGGCGGCCGCTCGCGCCCCGACATGGCGCGTACTCCGGCCGCCAAGGCAAGGGAGCCAACGACCATGGCCACAACTTACCACGACAATGTCAGCCCACCGGCGCAGTACGTTGAGGCTGCGCCGACGATCCGCACCATCGGCCTGTCCGATCTGCACCAGGCGCTGCGGCAGGGCTGGGAAGATTTCAAGGCGGTTCCCAGCCACGCCATCATCCTTTGCGTGATTTATCCGATCCTCGGCCTCCTGCTCGCGCGCGCGGCCTTCGGCTATGCCGTGATCCCGCTGCTGTTTCCGCTCGCGGCCGGCTTTGCCCTGCTTGGCCCGTTCGCAGCCCTTGGTCTCTACGAGCTGAGCGCCCGCCGCGAGCGCGGCGAGGAAGCGTCCGCTTCCAATGCCCTCGACGTGCTGCGTTCGCCGTCTTTCGGCGCCATGCTCGGCCTCGGCACACTGCTGCTCGCGCTGTTCGTGACATGGATCGCGACCGCGCAGGCGATTTATATCGCCGTGTTCGGTTATGGCGGCGCGACCAGTGCCTCTGATTTCGTCACGCGCGTGCTGACGACCTCGCAAGGCTGGTGGTTGATCGTTGTCGGCTGCGGCATCGGTTTCCTGTTCGCGCTGGTCGCGCTTTGCATCAGCGTGGTGGCATTCCCGTTGATGCTCGATCGCCACGCCAGCGCCGGTGAAGCCATGTCGACCTCGCTGCGAGTCGCTGCCCAGAACCCGGTGACCATCGCGGCCTGGGGCCTGATCGTGGCGGCGCTGCTGGTGGTGGGATCGCTGCCGTTCTTCCTTGGCCTTGCCGTGGTCATCCCCCTGCTCGGTCACGCCACCTGGCATCTCTACCGCAAGGCGGTCGCGATCGATCCGAATGCGCGTCCGATCCCGCCGCGGCCTCCGTCTCCGCGCAAGCCGGCCGCGGATTTCCCGGCCAACCTGTTTCCATGGAAATAGCGACATGTGAGCGAGCGAGGCTATGAGGACCGAACCGCCGGCAAAGACCGGCGGTTCGCCGTTCAGGGAACAGCCATGTTTTGGCCGCGGTTGACGGGAACATTTTGCGCCGCACGATAAGATTTCACGAATCGGACTTTCCCGGGTGAGAACCTCTCGTCGGCTGTTTGGAGCGGTAGCGATCGTCGGCGCACTGATGGTGCCTGCCGTGTCTGCGCTTGCTGCCGCGCCCTGCGGCACCGGCAACTTCGATTCCTGGCTGACCGCCTTCAAGAGCGAGGCCGTGTCCAAGGGAATCTCGCAGAACGCTGTCAACGCCGGCCTCAACGGCGTGACGCTGGACCAGAGCGTGCTGACCCGCGACCATTCGCAAAAGGTGTTCGGCCAGAGCTTTGAGGAATTTTCCGGCCGCATGGTGCCGCCGCGGATGCTGCGCGGCTCCAACGCGCTCAAGCAATATGGCTCGGTACTATCCCGCATCGAGACGAACTATGGGGTCCCGGGCGAGGTGCTGGTCGCGATCTGGGGGCTGGAGACGGACTTCGGCGTCAACAACGGAAAATTCCAGACACTGCGCTCGCTGGCGACGTTGGCCTATGACTGCCGGCGCGCCGACGAATTCCGCGGCGAACTGCTGGACGCGCTGCGCATCGTCGACCGTGGCGACCTGCAGCCCGCGGAAATGCGCGGTGCCTGGGCGGGCGAACTTGGTCAGACCCAGTTCATGCCGTCATCCTGGATCAAATACGCCGTCGATTTCGACGGCAACGGCCGCCGCGATCTCCTGCATAGTGCGCCCGACGTGCTGGCCTCGACCGCGAATTATCTTGCCGGTTATGGCTGGCAGCGCGGCAAGGACTATCAACAGGGTGCGCCGAATTTCGCTGTGCTGCAGCAGTGGAACAAGAGCGAGGTTTACGCGAAAACCATCGCCTATTTCGCCAGTCAGCTGGCGAAAGCGCCGTAACCAAAGGAAAGGGCCGGTCGCGTCGCGACCGGCCCCAGCCCCTGATTGAATATCCTGATCGGCGCGGATTACTTCGCCATGCCCGCGTGCATCGCTTTGTTCAGATGCATGCCGCAGGCACCCATCTTGCCTGCCAGCATCGCCTCCTGCGCGGCCGCGATTTCCTTCTCCGCCGCCCACTTGCCGTCGCCGTCGGCCATGTTTTCCACCATGGCCTCGGTCTTGGTCAGGTTCGCGCTGCTGCACCCACCTGCTGCATGTGCGGGAACGACGGCAAAGGCAACTGCAGCCATCGCGGCTGCCCCGAGCAGTTTCTTGATCATTTTGTTTTTCCATTCTTCTTTTGCAACAGACCCGGCATCATTGCCGGAATCTGCGGAATGATTTTTCCCGATGATGTGAAAGTCCGGGAATGAAATCCGCTCGATAAGAATGTGATCGGCGCACACTGCAGAGGCTCATGCAAACGAACGCATTTCCATTACAGGCCCGTAAGAAACGGTTGCTGCGCGCCGCTGATATCATCGAAACGATACAAGAGCTGAAGGGTGCGCGCTTATCCGCGGCGAGAGACGGCCTTCACCATCTCCGCGTTCAAGCGACCGTCGACAACGAGTCGCTGTCAGCGATTCCGAAGAGACCGCCAACCGGCGATGCCACGGCGCGACCGATGGAGCAAAGTGGCAATCGGTCAGGCGAGTTTTGACGGTGTCTGCATCACCGACAACCCGCCCCTATTAGCTCAGTGTTTGAGTCTAGGTGCCAACATAGAAGTGATTTTATGCTCATTTCTATATCTCTGACCGCATGCGAATCGCGCATGAGGATCTGGCCTTCGCGAGTGATTTCTAGCCTAAATCACCTCCATCGCCGCTTGATCCGCGCCCCATGGCACCCCAGATCGCAGGAGTGGCGGCCCGTCGCAGGACTGCGACAATCATGTGATTTCACGAGGATTTTACCAAGATATCCCCTCCACAATGACCGCTTGGTGGCAGGCATGCGGAAAGCTTAATCGATCGTTAGCGGCGCTATGCACTTTCGTCTTAGCTGCATCGCAACATCGGAACTTCTGCACCGCGGGGTGGCGCCCTATGTTCATTCCAACGATGCAGCCCTGTCCAAGAGCTGAATCGAACTTCTAAGGAGACTACCATGTTGCTCTCGCTCATCCGCATGATCCAGGCGTTCCGGGACTACCAGCGCAATGTCAACGAGCTGTCCCAGCTTAGCGATCGCGAGCTGGCCGATATCGGCCTCGATCGCTCGGATATTCCGCGCGTGGCAGCCGGCACCTATAACGGCTGAACGATTTCAGTCGACTGACTACGGATCACGCCCGCCTCGCTGCGGGCGTTGTCGTCTGCGGGGCGCTAGTGGAGCGGATTTGACGTTCGCTACCCCAGCCAGCCACATACGTGCGAAGCGAACGTCAAATCCAAAGCTCCACTAGAACCAATATGTTGCTAGTGGTCCTTTGATTCCAACATTCGCAAACGTATTCGCCGCGAAGGGATGCGAATGTTGGAATCGGACCACTAGCGCCCTCCGATGCAGGTGCGGATCGCGCCAAAACGCGCTAACCCTGCGCCCCATGACCACCCCCTCCTCCAATCTCGTCCATATCGTCGGCGCCGGCCTCGCCGGCTCCGAAGCCGCCTGGCAGGTGGCCCAGGCCGGCTGCCGCGTCGTGCTGCATGAGATGCGTCCGCTGCGGATGACCGAGGCGCATCGCACCGATGGCCTTGCCGAACTGGTCTGCTCCAATTCCTTCCGCTCCGACGATGCCGCCAACAACGCCGTCGGCCTCCTGCATGCCGAGATGCGACGGCTGGGCTCGCTGATCATGCGCGCGGCCGACGCCAACCAGGTGCCGGCCGGCGGGGCGCTGGCGGTCGACCGCGAAGGCTTTTCGGCCGCCGTGACCAAGGCGCTCGAGGACCACCCGCGGATCGAGATCAACCGAGGCGAAATCGCAGGCCTACCGCCGGCCGATTGGGACAATGTGATCGTCGCGAGCGGTCCCCTCACGTCGGCGCCGCTGGCAGATGCCATTCGCGAACTGACCGATGAGAGCGCGCTCGCCTTCTTCGACGCGATTGCGCCGATCGTGCACAAGGAGACCGTCGACATGTCGGTCGCCTGGTTCCAGTCGCGCTACGACAAGGCCGGTCCGGGCGGCACCGGGGCCGACTATCTCAACTGCCCCATGACCCGGGAGCAGTATGACGCCTTTGTCGACGCGCTGCTCGCGGGCGAGAAGACCGAGTTCAAGGAATGGGAGACCAATACACCCTATTTCGACGGCTGCCTGCCGATCGAGGTAATGGCCGAGCGCGGCCGCGAGACGCTGCGTCATGGTCCGATGAAGCCGGTCGGACTGACCAATCCGCATGATCCGACAGTGAAGCCCCATGCGATCGTGCAGCTGCGCCAGGACAACAAGCTCGGCACGCTCTACAATATGGTCGGATTCCAGACCAAGCTGAAATACGGCGAGCAGCAGCGCATCCTCCGCAGCATCCCCGGGCTCGAGAAGGCAGAGTTTGCGCGGTTCGGCGGCCTGCATCGCAACACCTTCCTGAACTCGCCAAAGCTGCTCGATGCACAGCTCCGCCTGCGCGCAGCGCCGCGGCTGCGCTTTGCGGGGCAGATGACGGGCTGCGAGGGCTATGTGGAGTCCGCCAGCATCGGACTGATCGCGGGCCTGTTTGCCGCCGCCAATACGCGCGGCGAAGCGCTCACGCCGCCGCCGCCGACCACGGCGCTGGGATCGCTGCTCGGTCACATCACCGGCGGCCATATCGAGATCATCGAGCCCGGCACGCGCTCGTTCCAGCCCATGAACGTCAATTTCGGACTGTTTCCGCCGCTGGCGAACGCACCGACCAAAAAGCC
>Ga0210410_10005672_pt1 | contig 10857 bp, 13 predicted proteins | sample IncBWC4MmetaG_FD_161058 | JGI IMG/M metagenome (GOLD analysis project Ga0210410, IMG submission 161058) | Forest soil microbial communities from Barre Woods Harvard Forest LTER site, Petersham, Massachusetts, United States - Inc-BW-C-4-M | ecosystem: Environmental > Terrestrial > Soil >... | reverse complement strand
CTTGACGATCCTGCGCAGCGCCGTCCCCACCTGGCCCGCCATATCGGGTTGGTAATCCCCCTTCCCGTCGCCGCCGGTCTGGCCGGCGAGCACGATCCATCGGCCGGGACCATCGAGCGCGACGCCGTGCGAAAAGCCGCGCGGCTTTGACCAGTCGGCCGGTTGCAAGATACGCATGAGCAGTCTCTCCAGTTTTTGCTACGGATCGTCATTCCGGGTCGTGCTTCGCGCGCCCGGAATGACAAGCGCGATCGGCGATCCCTTAGCACCGATCGCGTGGAGACTCCCACATTGAAATCGAGTTACGGCCTATCTTGTGCACTCCGCATGCCCCTCCGTTAGTTTCACCATTTTGTCGCGGCCGGACGTCAGCCGGCACATTTCCACTTCCTTGCCGGCCGGAACCGGTTTGGCGCAGGTGATCTGCGGATTGTTGTCGTATTTGGTGGTCGAGAACTTGCAGGTCACCATGCAGGAGGCGTCGCCCGCCAGCGAATTCGTCATCATGATGCTGGCCAGCTCACTGCCGGGCAAGATCACGCAGTTGAACGGCACCGATTCCGCCGACGCCGGCGTCATCTGCGCTCCCGCGAGAAGCGCGAACCAAATACGCGCCAGATGAGACCGCATGAACCCTGCCGGCCTTATTTTCCTGCTGCCTTTCTCAGCGCATCATTGATGCGATCCTGCCAGCCGGGTCCGCCCTCCTGGAAGTGTTCGAGAACATCCTGGTCGATCCGCAGCGAAACCAGTTGCTTGACGCCGGGAAGCGCGGCCTTTTTGGGCGGCGCCTCCGCCACCTTGGTGGTGGTCCGCTTGAACGCAGCCTCAGCCTCGGTCCGGGCGTCGTTCAGGGTCCTTGGTCGTCTCGGTTGATCTGGCACGATTAGATTCCTTCGAACAGCGCGGTCGACAGATAGCGCTCCGCGAACGACGGCACGACCGCGAGAATGGTCTTGCCCGCGTTTTCCGGCCGCTTGCCGATTTGAAGCGCGGCGGCGATCGCGGCGCCGGAGGAAATGCCGCCGGCAATGCCCTCGTTGCGCGCGAGCGCGCGGGAGGTTTCGATCGCGGTCGTGCTGTTGATCTTGACGATCTCGTCGATGACGGAACGGTCGAGGATGTCCGGAATGAACCCCGCGCCGATACCCTGGATCTTGTGCGGGGAATGCTGCCCGCCGGAAAGTACCGGACTTTCCTCCGGTTCCACGGCGACAATCCGCAGCGAGGGCTTGCGCGGCTTCAAGACTTGCCCCACGCCCGTGATGGTGCCGCCGGTGCCGACGCCCGCGACAAAGATATCGATGTTGCCGCCGGTGTCGTTCCAGATTTCCTCCGCGGTCGTGCGGCGGTGAATTTCGGGATTGGCGAGGTTCTTGAACTGCTGCGGCATGACGGCGTTCGGCGTGGTTCGGACCAGTTCTTCCGCGGTCGCGATCGAGCCTTTCATGCCCTGGGCGGCCGGCGTCAGAATGATTTCAGCGCCAAGGAACGAAAGCATCTTGCGCCGCTCGATCGACATCGATTCCGGCATTACCAGCTTCAGCCGGTAGCCGCGCGAGGCCGCGACGAACGCCAGCGCGATCCCGGTATTTCCCGAGGTCGGTTCGATCAGCACGGTATCGGCGTTGATCACGCCCGCCTTCTCCATCGCGATGACCATCGCGGCGCCGATGCGGTCCTTCACGCTCGCGGCCGGATTGAAATATTCAAGCTTGGCGAGAATTGTCGCGTTGGCGCCGTGCTGCTGCGGCATTTTTCGCAAACGGACGATCGGCGTATCGCCGATCGCATCGACGATGCTGTCGAAGACACGGCCCCTGCCGGGACGTTGCACTGCACTCGTAGCTGATGACGCGTCCATGACAACTCCTGTGGTCACAAATTGTGCGTGAAATTAGGGCGCTTCCTTCATTAGGGGCAGCTTGGGCTCGCGTGCAAGGCAGAATGCGGAGAGTCGAAAATTCGCTGCAATGCAAAATCGGAAAGTGGCCAAATAACGTAAAACCAACGCATTTGTGTTGCGGTATCGTCAAACAACTCCGTGTATGATAGACTTAAGTTTTAGAGCGCTAGGAGTTCACGAATGCCAGCACTCGCTGAAGCCCTGATGACCGTCGCGCCCAACCGCGACCCGCGCGTATGCGATCTGCCGACCTGCCCGGTTTGCGCCGATTCAATGGTGGCTGCGGAGGCTTCCGCTTTTGTTTCCGACAACGTCGTCAGCTATCTCTGGACCTGCGATACCTGCGGCTATGGTTTCGTGACCAGGCATTCGCTCGGGCGATTTGCCTGCAACTAAGACCTGACAGCATTTAACGACAACATCTAGCGCGGCGGGATGTCACCTCTCGCCCATTGCGCGCGCGTACGCTCGCAAAAGCTTTCGAAGGTGCCTTGCGAAATCGCGTCCCTGATGTCCTGCATCAGGCGCTGGTAATACGCGACGTTGATTTCCGACAGCAGCATCGCTCCCAGCGTTTCCCCGGACCTGACGAGGTGATGCAGATAGGCGCGCGCGTAACTGCGCGTGGATGGCCAAGGGCTCTCTTCGTCGAGCGGCCGTGGATCGTCGGCGTGGCGGGCGTTGCGCAGGTTGATCTGGCCGAACCGCGTAAACGCCATCCCGTGACGGCCGTTGCGCGTCGGCATCACGCAATCGAACATGTCGATGCCGCGCGCGACCGCCTCCAGAATATCTTCGGGCGTGCCCACACCCATCAGATACCGCGGACGCGCCTCGGGCAGGATCGGCGCCACCTCATCGATCATGGCGAGCATCACCGCCTGCGGTTCGCCGACCGCGAGGCCTCCGATCGCGTAGCCGTGAAAGCCGATCTCGAGGAGGCCCCGCGCGCTGGCCTGACGCAGTTCAGGGACGTCGCCGCCCTGGGCGATGCCGAACAGCATGTATCCGGGAGGCGCGGCCTCGAAGGCGCGCCTGCTGCGCTCCGCCCAGCGGAGCGAGAGTTGCATCGCGCGCTCGATATCGCTGCGCTCCGCCGGCAACCGCACGCATTCGTCCATCTGCATGGCGATATCGGAGCCGAGCAGGCGCTGCACCTCGATCGAGCGCTCCGGTGAGAGCTCGACGATGGCGCCGTCGATATGCGAGCGAAAGGTGACCGCGCTTTCGCGCACTTTGCGCAATTCGGCGAGCGACATCACCTGGAAGCCGCCGGAGTCGGTCAGCATGGGCCCGTTCCAGCCGGTAAAGTTTTGCAGGCCCCCGAGGGCGGCGATGCGTTCGGCGCCTGGCCGCAGCATCAGGTGATAGGTATTGCCGAGCACGATGTCGCTGCCTGCATCCCGCACCTCGCGCCAATGCAAGCCCTTCATCGCGCCGGCGGTACCGATGGGGATGAAAGCCGGCGTCCGTACCGCGCCGTGCGGCGTCGTCAGGCGGCCGATGCGCGCCTGCCCGTCGCGGCCGAGCAGTTCAAAATGATTGGCTGATGTCATCCGGTGGACTTATCACGAAACAGCAAGCAGGCGTCGCCGTAGGAATAGAACCGGTAGCCCTTGCCGACCGCGTAGGCATAGGCCCGTTTCATGGTGTCGAGGCCGCTGAACGCCGATACCAGCATGAAAAGCGTCGACCGGGGCAGGTGAAAATTGGTCATGAGAATATCCACCGCGCGAAATCGATAGCCCGGCGTGATGAAGATCGCGGTCTCGCCGGTAAACGGCTCGATCATGCCATCTTCCTTGGTGGCGCTTTCGAGAAGCCGCAGCGCGGTGGTGCCGACGGCGACGATGCGACCGCCTTTGGCGCGTGCCGCATTCAGCGCATCGGCGGTGCTGCGGGAGATCGTGCCCCATTCGGCATGCATCTTGTGACCCGAGGTGTCTTCGGCCTTGACCGGCAGGAAGGTCCCTGCCCCCACGTGCAATGTTAGCCGGTGAATTTCGAGACCGCGTTCACGCAACGCGGTCTCCAGCGCCTGCGTAAAATGCAGTCCCGCGGTCGGCGCCGCGACCGCACCCTCATTGACCGCGAACATGGTCTGGTAGTCGCTGGCATCGCGATCATCGGGGGCGCGCTTTGAAGCGATGTAAGGCGGCAGCGGTGGCGCGCCCAGATCGGCGATGGCCTGGTCGAGCGCGGGCCCGTGAAACGAAAACGAGAGCGTGACCTCGCCATCCTCGCCCTTGTGTTCGACCCCCGCATCGAGATGGCCGAGAAGGCACACCTTGCCCTCATTGCCGAAGCGAACCACATCGCCCTCTGACAATTTTTTCGCTGGCTTTACCAGCGCCTGCCAGCGCGAGCCGTCGAGACGCTTGATCAGCGTCGCCTCGATCTTCGGTTCGGTATCGCGGCCGATGCGACGGCCACTGAGCTGTGCCGCGATCACCTTGGTGTCGTTCACCACCAGCTGGTCGCCGGGCTCGAGCCAATGCGGAAGATCGGCAACGACGCGGTCGAGCAAGACGCCATCGGGTTGCACGATCAGCATCGCTGCGGAATCGCGCGGGCTCGCCGGGCGCAGCGCGATGCGGCCGGCTGGGAGCTCGAAGTCGAAGAGGTCGGTGCGCATTCTTTTCCGAGGCTTGATCAGCTTCGCGATGTACATAGGCGCATCGCAAAATGGGTCATCCGTGTAACACGCCCCCCGCTCATATTTCGACCGTCAAACGGAGGAGGCGCTTGCTTACGATTTGCACAGCCTTCTAACCGGCGCGATCGGTAAATTTATTCTTGACGATCGGTCGCAATCGCCCGCGCAACCACGTTATCTCGGGATCGGTGCTTCGGCGGGCGCTCCAGATCATGGCGTACGGGAGCGGTGCGATCGGAAACGGAACCTGTCTGCTTTCGAGCCGATAGGGCCCCAGCGTCTCGGCCATCGCAATCGAAGGCAGGGTAGTCAACAAATCGGAGCCTGCCAGGACGGGAGCGATGGCGGAGAAATGCGGCACCCAACCGGCAATGTTCCGCTTCAATCCCGCCGTGGAGGCCGCGAGATTTACGGGGCTCGTCAGACTGTCGCCGACCCGGACGGCGAGATGGGGCCATTGTGACCAGCTCCTGCGTCCCCATCCGGAAAACGCCGGATGTCGCTGGCGGCCGAAGCATTGCCATTTCAACGCGCCGATCACTTCACTGTTCACACCATCAGGCATACGAAGCTGCGCCGGCACGATGGCGATGTCGACCTGCCCATCCGCTACATCCAGCAGCGTCGGCTCTCGCGGCGCGGTCCACTCGATGGAAACGCCGGGGGCGTCCGACCGCAGGCGCGCGAGCAGGCTTGTGAAGAGGGTCGGCATGAAATCTGGGGCTGCTAACCTGAAAACGCGTCGCGAAGACGCAGGATCGAAAACATAACGAGGCGAAAGAACGCGCTCGATCCCCCGCAGCATGGGCCGCGCCTGCTCTATCAGATCGAGCGCGAAAGCGGTCGGCTGCATTCGCATACCGGCCTTGATCAACAAGGGATCGCCCAGTTGGCTGCGCAATCGCGACAGCGAGTGGCTGACAGCCGATTGCGTCCGACCGAGCCGTTCTGCCGACCGGGTTACGTTACGCTCGATCATCAAAACTTCGAACACAACCAACAGGTTGAGGTCAAAGCGGCGTAAATCGATTTCATTCATGATCCGCCATGATTACTCATTAGATCGAATACTGAATAGAGTGCATATCACCGTCGGGGCTGCAATCAAATCATTGGAGCCACCATGAAAAGGATATCCGCCCTCTTCACCGCAGTCGCCGTAATGTGCTTCCTGGCACCGTCAGCCCGAGCTGAGATCAGCGCTGAAGCAGCTCGCGCCAGTGTCACGCCGTTCTACAAAGCCCTGAATGCTGAGTTCGCCAGCGAGAGCCCCGAGCTCATCAAGCAATCGACGGCGCCGCAGTGGGTCTCCTGTCGGGCCAACGACATCTGCGTCAGCCGCGATCAGGTCATCGCCGGCATGGGGCAACGTCTCAAGTCCGTCCCGGACCTGAAATGGCAGATCAAGGAAATCCTGGTCTCGGGCAATCAGGTCACCGTGCGCGGCGAAGCAACCGGCACACCGTCGGGCGAATTCATGGGCGCGGCCCATACCGGTAAATCGTTCAAGATGATGTCGATCGATGTTCACACGCTCGAAGGCGGTAAAATGGTCCGTACGTACCATATCGAGGATTGGCTGGGTGCGGTCCGTCAGCTCTCAACGAACTAATCTTTCGCCGGCGTCTTGAAAGTGCAAAGGCTCTCGCGCATGGCGCCGATGCGCTCCCGCATTGTCAAGTAACGTCTTTCCGGAGGCCACGCGAAGCGGGGCAATCCGGAATCTTGAGATTCCCCGATTGTGCTGAGGTCGGCGCTTTGCGCGCCCCGGAATGACGAGTTGGACATCACGCCGCGTCGGCGGCCATGCGCGCCTTCACGATCTTGTCCGGTTTCTGCACCGGCTCGCCGCGCTTGATCTTGTCGACGTTCTCCATGCCCGCCGTCACCTTGCCCCAGACGGTGTACTGGTTGTTGAGGAAAGAGGCATCATCGAAGCAGATGAAGAACTGGCTATCGGCGGAATCCGGGCTGGCGGCGCGCGCCATCGAGGTGGTGCCGCGCACATGCGGCTCGCTGTTGAACTCGGCCTTGAGCTTCTTGCCGGAGCCGCCGGTGCCGGTGCCCTGCGGACAGCCGGTTTGCGCCATGAAACCTTCGATGACGCGATGGAACACGATGCCGTCGTAAAATCCCTCGCGCACCAGTTCCTTGATCCGGGCGACGTGGCCGGGTGCAAGATCGGGGCGCATTTCAATGGTTACCGGCCCCTGCGTGGTTTCGAGGATCAAAGTATTTTCGGTATCAGCCATGCTTTCTTCTCCACGGGTGGACGTTTCCGATTCTGGAACTGGATGCGGAACGGCCGGCCGGCAACGGCGCCGGCCATTCCTTCGGTAAATGGCATCGGCGTGCAGCGTTGCAACGCCTCCATCACGGCGATGCGGTACATTACCCGGTCATTGTCGGTGGCCTGTTCCGATTCATAGGTGATCCTCGGATGGCCGAGGATGTCGCCATCGCGGTTGAAACTTACGCTCACGGTAATGTCGATGCCCGGATGGGCGCGCCCCGCCGGCGGCGGCTTCCAGCAGGTCCTCAATCTCGCAATCACGTCAGGAATGGAATCGACCTGCGCGGTCTCGGCCTGCGCCGCCAAGCCCGACAGAACGAACAGCGCCGCTCCTGCGAGCCAGGTCAGCGGTTTGCCACGCCGAGCCACCGCCGCTCACTTGATGTCGGATGCGACTTGCACCTTCACCATTTTGTCGGGGTCGGTCACGGTGCCGCCGGAAGACCCCGGAGCGGCCTTTTTCAATTTATCGACGACGTCCATTCCCGACACCACCTCGCCGATCACGGTGTACTGGCCGTTCAGGCTGGGCGCGTCGGCGAACATGAAGAAGAACTGCGAATTCGCGGTGTCGACGCTGTCGCCGCGCCGCGCCATGCCGACGATGCCGCGCTTGAACGGCACGTTGGAAAATTCCGCTTTCAGATTGGGATATTTCGAACCGCCGGTGCCGTTGAAATTCTGGCCGTCGCCGGTCTGCGCCATGAAGCCGTCCATGACGCGGTGAAACGGCACGTTGTTGTAGTAACCCTCGCGCGCCAGCTGCTTGATCCGCTCGGCATGCTGGGGCGCCAGGTCGGTTCGCAGCTTGAAGACGATGCGGCCCTTGGTGGTGTCGATCACGATCGCATTCTGCCTGTCGAGATTTGCAGGAAGCGGCTGCGCTATCGCGGGGGCCGCGCAGATCAGCACGGCGACAAATGCGAAAATTCGGATCATGAAAACTCCGGATCAGTGAATACCGGCTAGCCGGCAAATTTGGTCTTGAGGCTGGCCGCGACCAGAGGCGGCACGAATGCCGACACGTCGCCGCCCATGCCGGCGATCTGACGCACCAGTGTGGCGGTGATCGGGCGGACCGAAACCGACGCCGGAACAAACACCGTCTGCACGTCAGGCGCCATGACTTCGTTCATGCCCGCCATTTGCATCTCGTAATCGAGGTCGGTGCCATCGCGTAAGCCGCGAATCAGGATGGTCGCGCCGTTCTTCTGCGCCGCCGCGGTGGTGAGATTGTCGTAGGTGGTACAGTCAAAGACGCAACCGGCCTTGGCGGCGATGGGTCCAAACACTTGCCGGACCATGTCGAGGCGCTCTTCCACAGAAAACAGCGGTTTTTTGCCGGGATGGACCCCGATTGCGACGATCAGCCGGTCACAGAGGCCCACGGCCTGCCTGACCACATCCAGATGGCCATTGGTGACGGGGTCGAATGAGCCGGGATACAGCGCGATGCGGGGCATAAACCCGTCTACCCCGGCCCGGGCTGCCCCGCAAGCCGAGCCCCTTCCCGCCTCCGCCCCCTAGTCTTGAACCGCTTGCCGGCTTGCGGCGTCCCACAAGGCAGGCCGGCCATGTTTCGTGCGTGACCGGCGATGAAACAAAACTCCGGGGGCACGAAACCATTTTCGGCCTTCGCGAAGACAACCGGAAACGGGCGCTGGGTAGTTAACCAAGCCAATGACGGGGCGCAAAGGCCCAATGACAGGGGGACGTCATGATCAAGGCTGTTTCAGCCATCGCTGTGGCTGCGTGCGTCGCTGCGGCTCTCTCCATCCTTCCCGGTTTTGCTCCGCAGGTCGAAGCCAGCGTTCCGCAAGCCCTCGCCAAGGGCGACCGGCTCGACATTCATCTGGCTGGCCGCAACTGTTCGGAACAGGCCTGGCCGAATTTTGAAGCTTCCTGCCTGCGTGTCGCCGGCTCCAGGATCATGATCCGGCAAGCCCGGCTGGTAACGGCGGACCGCGCGCCGTAAACCCCGCGCCCTCCGCACCTAAACTAATCCCATGGTAATTTGCGGCGGGCTGTCGCAGACTGCCGCTTGATCGCGCCTTCGCCGGCTACTTGGCCGACGGGCTCGACGGTTTTGGGGGTTCGCCAATGACCGCTACACCAGTCGCAGCTCCAATCCATTCCAGCGCACTTCCATTGACGGCAACTCTCGGGGCGCTCGGCGTCGTCTATGGCGACATCGGCACCAGCCCTCTTTATGCCCTGAAGGAAGCGGCCAGGGCGGCCGCCAATGGCGGGCCGCTCGTCCCCGAGGCGATCCTTGGCGTGGTGTCGCTGATCCTCTGGGCGCTGATTCTGATTATTTCTATCAAATATGCGCTGTTGATCCTGCGTGCCGACAACCGCGGCGAAGGCGGCATCGTCGCGCTGCTGGCGCTGCTTCACGCCCGCAACGCCCAGCCGGGAACGTGGCGTGCGCAGCTTCTGGTCGTCGGCCTTATCGGCGCGGCGCTGCTCTATGGCGACGGCGCCATCACGCCGGCAATCTCGGTGCTCAGTGCGATCGAAGGCTTGAAGGTCGATGCGCCATCGCTGGCGCCCGCCGTGGTCCCACTAACCGTCGTCATCCTGATCGGGCTCTTCATCGTCCAGAAAAAAGGCGCAGGCTTCATCGGCAATATCTTTGGGCCAGTGATGCTGGCCTGGTTCCTGGTGATCGGCCTGCTCGGCATCCACGGTATCGTGCAGGCGCCCGGCGTGCTCGCCGCCGTCAGTCCGCTTTATGCCTTCAATTTCCTGATCCATCAGGACTTCCACATCAGCTTCGCTGTGCTGGGCGCCGCCTTTCTCGCTGTAACAGGCGGCGAGGCGATGTATGCCGACATGGGTCATTTCGGCCGGGTGCCGATCCGGCTCGCATGGTTTGCGGTGGCCCTTCCCGGCCTCGTCCTCAATTATTTCGGACAGGCCGCGCTGCTTATTACTGACCCCACCGCGCTCGACCATCCGTTCTATCAGCTCGCGCCCGACTGGCTGCACTACCCGCTGGTCGCGTTCGCCACGGTGGCCACCGTGATCGCCTCGCAGGCAATCATCTCCGGCGTGTTTTCATTGACGCAACAGTCGATCCAGCTCGGCTTCCTGCCGCGCATGCACATCACACACACCACCAGCCACGCCATGGGGCAGATCTATGTGCCCTTGGTGAACTGGCTGCTGGCGGCGGGAACCCTCGGCGCCGTCATCGGCTTCGGCACGTCGGATGCGCTCGCAGGCGCCTACGGAATTGCCGTGTCGCTGCTGATGGCCATCACCACGCTGCTGGCCGCCCTGGTCGCGATCCAATGGGGCTATTCGCCTGTTATCGTGATCGCCGTCAACGGCTTCTTCTTCGCCATCGACTGCATCTTCTTTGCGGCGAATTCCATCAAGCTGTTCGAGGGCGGCTGGTTTCCACTGCTGCTCGCGGCCGTCGTCGCGTTCCTGATGCTCACATGGCGAGGCGGCGTCAAACTGGTCGAACGGGCACGCGCCGCCTTGCGTCAGCCCGAAGAGGATCTGATCGAGACAGCCGTCACCCGGTGCCACGCCAGACTATCGGGCACTGCGGTGTTTCTGGCATCCGCCCCTAACGGTGTACCCCTCGCGCTGACGCAATTCGTCAAGCACAACCACGTTCTGCACCAGCGCGTGCTGCTCGTTACCGTCGTGATCGAGGAGTCGCCTCGCATTGCCGACGAGAACCGGGCGGATGTCACCGAGGTGATCGAGGGCATCACCCGCGTCATCCTGCACTATGGTTTCATGCAGTATCCGACGATTTTCGAGGGCCTGAAGCTGGCTTGCGCGCAGGGCAAACTGCCCGGCATCGATCTCACCGATATCACCTATTACATCGGCCGCGAGACCATCATTCCCCGCGAGGATATTCCGGGCATGTGGGTATGGCGGGAGACGGTGTTTGCGTTCCTGCAGCGCAACGCCGAACGGACCGCGGCATTCTTCGACGTGCCCGCGCGGCAGGTGGTCGAGTTCGGAACCGAGATCGAG
>Ga0210410_10005670_pt1 | contig 10861 bp, 8 predicted proteins | sample IncBWC4MmetaG_FD_161058 | JGI IMG/M metagenome (GOLD analysis project Ga0210410, IMG submission 161058) | Forest soil microbial communities from Barre Woods Harvard Forest LTER site, Petersham, Massachusetts, United States - Inc-BW-C-4-M | ecosystem: Environmental > Terrestrial > Soil >... | reverse complement strand
TCTCGTGCGACTGCGCAAAATATCCAGGGCGCGCCGAAATCGAGACGTCATGTTGTCCCGGAACTCTCACTTTCAAACTGTGGTACGCGCCATTTTCCTTCAAGTCATCGGGATAAAAACTGAGCGCGTAAGTAACTTCCGGCAGCGCGGCAATTTCCACCAGGCCGCCGCCCAGGTCATTACTGTTGTGGAAAAATTTTCCGCCGGTGGCCGAGGCCAGAACCGCCATGGAATCGTTGGAGACGTCGCGTTCGTCGCTCAAAATAACATCCTGCAGCGCGTTCATCGCCCCGCCTCCTCCTCCGGTAATCACGATCGGAGGGCCGTCCGCAGGGTTTCCGCCGACCCAATCGGCGGCCAGGCCTTTTGCGTCAAGCGTGTTGATTACAATTCCGGCTTTCAAGGCCGAATCGATCATCTTGTCCTGCGCGTGCTGCACTTTGTCCGATTTTGCAAAGAAGCCGGACGAGGTCATGATCAACATCCGGCGCCCCGGCATTCTTCCCATATAGCGGATCACATCGCCCAGAACGCCCAGCGATTCCTGCGCGAATTGCTCGGAAAGCGACAGCACAGTTTCCGCCTGCGTTTGCACTAGCTTGGCCATTTCGACCGGACAAGCCGGATCTCCCTGGCGGCAATTGCACTCGATGGCCTGCGCGAGAGCCAGATCGAAAGCGTCTGAATGTTGATCATACGTTTCGTGAATCTGGTATGCCTGATAGGGAGTAATTCGAGGGCAAGACGTCGCACCAAACGTCGCGCTACGCTGGTGCGAAGCCACTTTGGCGAGCGTGTCCACAATTTGCTGCTTGCTACTGGTGAATTGCTGGGTCACGGTTGTTGAGGAAGTGAAAACGCCGGCGCGATCCGTTTCTTCCATGTGCTTATTTACGAAGCCTTCGGCGGCCTTTCGCGCGAAAACCAGATCCGACGAGGACGTATTCTCGTCGTCAAAATAAAATCCCAAGAATCGTGGAGGAGTGGGAGCCGGCGGAGCAGGCGGTGGTGCAGACGTCTCCACGTGCTCAGGAACTTTTGTGGCCGGCGGATGCGCCAATTCCATATTGAACCCGGATATTTTCTGTTTTTTCCCCTGGTCGTAGATCTCGAAATCGTCCGGCTTCAGCCCGGTCACCAGTTTGCCGTTTGCGTCGCGCACCACCACGGTCACGTCGACAATCGTGCTCTGAACCTTAATGGTTCCGTTTTCTTCGGGAACGTAAGGCTGGCTGGCGATTTTGATTTCGTCGCTGGTGGCGGATTGTCCCTGAGGCAAGGGCATTGCGAGCGCGCACACGGTTACTGCGCACACCAGCAGTAGCAGAAGAGATTGTTTGATGCGCACCAAAGCTCCGGATCCGGATGGATTAAAAACTAAAATATCTAAGCGCATACTTCTGGATTAACTTAGACGCAAAAATCGCTACGGGAGTTACCTCTAAGTTTGACGTAAATTCCCCCGTGATGCGAGCAATTCGAGCTCCGTTTTTCCACGTGTGCCAACACAAATGTTACGATTTGGCTGATGCTGACTGACGCTCCCAAGACCTTCATCGAACCAACCATGGTTACTGTTCCGTCCGGCTGGTTCACGATGGGATGTGAATCCGGGCGCGACGATGAAAAGCCGGCGCACCGAGTTTGGGTAGACGCGTTTGAAATTGCCACTCATCAACTGACCAACGCGGAGTACGCGCCATTTCTTGCGGGCACGAAGCGTCCCGCGCCTCAGCATTGGAACGACGCGGAATTCAGCCATCCGCGCCAGCCAGTGGTGGCTGTTTCCTGGTATGACGCGAACACTTACTGCGTGTGGCTCTCGCTGATTACCGGGCATCATTATCGATTGCCGACCGAAGCCGAATGGGAAATTGCTGCGCGCGGCGGAGCTGAAGGCGCGCTTTATCCCTGGGGAGATGCGCCGCCGGAAGAAATTCCGAATTATTCCGCGCGATGGAAAAATGCTCCGGAAGAAGTAGGACTCTACGCGCCGAATCCGTACGGAATTTACAATTTAGGTGACAACGTGCACGAATGGTGCGCGGATTGGTATGACGCCGATTATTATGCGCGCTCGCCGGAACGAAATCCGCGCGGCCCGGAAAGCGGCGTGCGCAAGGCGTCGCGCGGAGGTTCCTGGCGCCATCATATTAAGGTGACGCGCGCCGCGGCGCGTTCCAGTATTCCTCCGGAATTTAAGTATGCGGATTACGGATTTCGCGTGGCGCGAAGTGTTGCGCGCGCGGATTGATTCCGCGGCGGGGAATTAAACGCTCTCGCTGAATAGCAGCAGTCTTCCTTTTACATTATCCACAAACAGCTTGCGCAGCCTGCCCAGAGTTGCTTCGTCAGGAATGGTGCGTTTCGGAATTGTCCAGAACGCTTTTTCGCCGACGCTCACCAGGAAATCGCGCTCGGTTTCCGTCACTTGATGAATCACATCCCAATCCGCGTGGGATTTTCCGTCTGACGTTTCCACGCTGATGCCGTCATCGGAGAATGTGAGCACCGTGGGCTGCTGATCGTCTTTCTTGAAGCTGGCGTGCGTGGAAAAATAGGGCACCACGTAAACGGCCACGCAGAATCCGAACATTAAATAGAAAAACGGCAGGATGTTCATCAGAAGCTGGCGCGGCGTGGAAGGATCCACCACATAAATGAAGCCAACGATCAGCAGGAAAATCACGCCGAGAATGATGAAGATGCGCATCTTGCGCAGCATCACGCGGACACTGGCGCGGTACACTTCTTCTTGCGTTAATTGAATCGTCAGCGAAACTGATCCGTTGGCCATTTTGATTGATTGTGCGCTGCGGTCACATGGAGCGGGCGATGGGAATCGAACCCACGTCTAAAGCTTGGGAAGCTCTCATTCTACCATTGAACTACGCCCGCTCTGTTCGGAACGATAGCATAGCTGTTTGGCGCGCTACAAGAAGCGCGAGGTATTCACGGACTTTTGTTGAACGACGAACGCGTAGTCTACGGCGTGGTCGGCGCATTCAATTGGTTTAACAATCCAGCGAGATTTTCAACGGCCACTACGCGCCAGTGATCGCCGTCGAGGTGCATCTTGAGGCGCACGGAGAACGGTTGCGTGCTCAGCGAACTGGTGACGCCGACGGTTACTTCCGCGTCGTTATTCGTAATCGTTTTGGACTGCACGCCTTGATAAGTCAATTGCGAAGACGCGATGCTACGCAGAATTGACGAAACGAACCCGGTTAGAAATGCGGTGGTCTTGTCGTCGCTGTTCTGAGATTGATCGGGAAGCGTTCCGCTCACGACCATTTGATCCACGGATTGCGACAGGCCCGGAATATAGGCGCTCTTTACCGCGCCCGATACTACTTGTACCGTGGCGGTTTCCAGTGCGCCGGCGTTTTGTTGCCGCAGCCACTCGTTCACGCCTTGATCCGTCCAATCATTCAGCACGCTGTTCACGTCCACGTATTTGTCGAAGCTGGTCTGATCGTGTTGCAAGTATGCGGTGCGCAGTTGATCGAGGGAAGTTTCCGGTCTGCGGCCGCTGAACAATGCGATGAGCAAGACGATGACAATAATCGCGAGGGTGCCGAAAACCACGCCGAGCCAAAGTCCGAGATGACTTTTTCGCTGCGGCGGAATTACGGAAGGTGGCGGGGCATACTGCTGTGCCGACGCCGGCGGATGCGCAGGAGCTGCGGCGGCATTTCCTCGAAGTGAAGCTCCGCACGATTCGCAGAATTCGTATCCCGCGGGCGCCTGTTTACCGCAAGCGTGACAAAAGACAGTTGCTGCGGCAGGTGGAATCGGCGCGACAGGCTCCATCGGATGGACAGGAATTACAATCTCCGAGTGCGGCGTGGAAGGTTTGGCCGGAATATTTTGCGTATCGGCCGCCGCTGCCGGTACGTTAGGCTCGCCGCTCGTGATCGGCTTGCCGCACGATTTGCAGAAATGGTCGTCAGGTCCGGATTGTTTTCCACACGATGTACAGAATGCCATGCTCACCTCGATGAATTTCGGCGGTAGGCTGCCCGAAATCTCAGAACTGTGCTTTGCGATGCGGAACATATCCCTATGGTGAGGGGAATGCAATGGCGCAGACTTGCCAGCCGCTTTCTGGCGCGGCGGATGCGCAACATGTTAGATTGACGCTTCCGCATCCCGCGCTTGTTTGGCTCGGGCGTAGGAAAATCGGGGAGGGGCAGTGGCGTACAAGGATCTGCGCGCATTCATCGAACGGCTGCAGCAAGAAGGCGAACTGAAGCGCATTCGTGCGGAAGTAGATCCCGTTCTGCAAATCACAGAGATTGCGGATCGCGCCACGCGCGCCGGCGGCCCAGCTCTCCTGTTTGAAAATCCCAAGGGATCCAAATTTCCGTTGCTGATTAATTCCATGGGCAGCGAACGCCGCTTGAATCTGGCGCTGGAAGTAGATGGGGTGGATGAAATCGCCGAGCGCATCCGCGGCATGCTGGACTTCAAATCGCCGCAGGGAATTTTCGAGAAAATGAAAATGTTGCCGAAGCTCGCGGAGCTTGGCTCATTTTTCCCGAAGAGCGTGAAGAGTGGCCCCTGCAAAGAAGTCATCAAGAGAGATAATTTTTCGCTTTTCGATTTTCCAATTCTGAAATGCTGGCCGCAGGACGCCGGGCGATTTATTACCTGGCCGCTGGTGATCACGAAAAATCCGGAGACAGGGAAGCGCAACGTTGGCGTTTATCGCATGCAAGTGTATGACGAGCGCACCACCGGCATGCACTGGCAAACGCAGAAGCACGGCGCGGAACATTTTCGCCGCGCGCGAGAACGCACGCCCGAAGGCCGCATCGAAGTAGCGGTGGCAATCGGCGCGGATCCCGCCACGTGTCTCGCCGGAATTTTGCCGATTCCGCCGGACCTTGACGAATTCATGTTCGCGGGATTTTTGCGGCGCGAGCCGGTGGAAATGGTTCCATGTGAAACGGTGGATCTCGAAGTGCCCGCCAACGCCGAAATAATTTTGGAAGGCTACGTCAATTTAAATGAGATGCGCACGGAAGGTCCCTTCGGCGATCACACCGGATTCTATTCGCTGGAAGGCGAATATCCTGTTTTTCACGTCACCTGCGTGACGCACCGCCGTGAACCTATATATATGACCACGATTGTCGGCCCGCCTCCGCAGGAAGACTACTGGATGGGGCACGCCGTGGAGCGAATTTTTCTTCCGGTGATGAAAATGCAGTATCCGGAAATTGTGGACGTGTCCATGCCCGCCGAAGGCATCTTCCATAATTTAATGATTGTCGCGATTCGCAAATCCTATCCCGGCCACGCGCGAAAAATCATGAGCGCCATTTGGTCGCTGGGCCAGGCCATGTTTACGAAGGTTATTGTGGTGGTTGATCACGACGTGGATATTCAAAATCCCAGCGAGGTGGTGTGGAAGTCGCTTTGCGCGCTGGATCCTGAACGCGATATTCAGTTTGTGCTGGGCCCGGTGGATTCGCTGGACCACGCCGCGCGCATTCAGGACTTCGGCTCGAAGATGGGAATTGACGCCACGCGCAAATGGCCGACGGAAGGATTCACGCGTCCGTGGCCTGATGAAATTGTGATGGACGCGAAGACACGAGAACAGGTGGATGTTCTGTGGGACAGTTTGGGACTGCCTAAATACTCGAAACGTACGAAATAAGTACTCCCTCCGCGTAATTATTCCGTAGCGACGACATTCGCGGGAACCCGCATCTGTGGCTCTATTGCGTTGGAAACCACCCAAAACTGCCTAAAAAACACCCCCATTCTTACGACAACTGCCCATTAGGACAGCTTGACACCCTCATAGGCGGGTGCCATCGTGGACGTGCGCAGAAATTGTGCGAGGAATCGCTGAGGGTAAGTTGGGTGGCCGCAACCGGCACAACATGGCAACGAGCACACACTCCTTGAGCGAAGCGCGAGAAGTAATGAGTCTTCGGCAAGCCTCTCTTTACTTGGGTGTTTCGGCGGACACGATGTATCGCTACGTCAGCGAAGGAATGGTTCCAGCCTTCAAACTGGGAAATCGCTGGAAATTGCGCAAGTCGGTGTTGGATCGCTGGATGGAACGCAAGATGAGTCAGGCCAGACCGAAGCGGCGCCGCTAGTTGGAAAAAGTTTTTTGGGGAATGCGTTAGCTGAAAAGATTTTGAACGCGTGAAAGGGGCTTACCTGATGTTTGGTGGGAGTAAACAAAAACAACTTGTCGGCCTCGACATAGGCTCAAGCTCAATTAAAGCGGTGGAGCTGAAAGCCTCCCGCCAGGGCTACGAACTTGTGAGCTATGGCATTGAAGAACTGCCACAGGACGCCGTGGTAGACGGCGCGATTATGGACGCCCCGCTGGTTGCCGGGGGCATCGCCAATATTTTCGAGAAACAAAGCATCAAGACCAAGAACGTGGCCACCGCAGTTTCCGGCCATTCCGTCATTGTGAAGCGCGTGCCGCTTCCGCTGATGACCGAAGAAGAGCTTTACGACCGCATTCAAGCCGAAGCCGCGCAGCACATTCCATTCGACATCGCCGACGTGAACCTGAGTTACCAGCATCTGGACTCGGTGGATTCGCAAATGGATGTTTTGCTGGTGGCGGTGAAGAAAGACAAGATTCTGAATCACACCAACGTGCTGGCGCAGGCCAACAAGACGCCGGTGGTCGTGGATATTGACGCGTTTGCCCTGCAGAACTGCTACGAATTGAATTACGATCCGGAAGCTTCGCAGACCACCGCGCTCTTGAACATCGGCGCGAGCGTCATGAACATCAACATCGTTCGCGGCGGCATGTGGCTGTTCAGCCGCGACGTTTCCGTCGGCGGCAATCAGTACACCGATGCTCTGCAGAAGGAACTGGACCTCAGCTACGAAGATGCCGAGCGCCTGAAAAAAGGCGAAGTGATCGCGGGAGTCAGCGACGAACACCGCGGCACGATTCTTCGCTCCGTCTCGGACATTCTCATTCTGGAAATTCAAAAAACTTTCGACTTCTTCCGCGCTTCGGCCAGCGGTGAATCCATCCAGCGGATTTATGTGGCCGGCGGCACGGCGCGCGTTCCCGGACTTGTGGATTTGTTGCGCGAAGAATTTGCGGTTCCCGTTGAAGAACTTTATCCGTTCCGGAAGATTGTGATTAATCCGGCGCAGCACAATGAGGAGCAAATCCGCGAGCTGGCACCGCGGCTGGCAATTGCCGTCGGCCTGGCTCTCAGGAGCTTCGATCAACCATGATTCGGATTAACTTACTCGGCCAAGCCCGTCCCAAGGCTGCGCGGCGCGCGGTACCGCTCGAAGCGACGCTCCAGATCCTGATGCTGGTGCTCGCGCTGATTCTAGGCGTTGGTTTTCTTTATATGGACTACTGGGGAACCAGTAAGAAAATCGACGTCGTCCAAAAACATATTGACGCCCTCAAACTTGAAAAGGCGCGGCTGGAAGCAATCAAGCTGCAGGTCGACGCCTTCGAGAAGCAGAAACAACTTCTACAGCAGCGCATCGGCGTGATCGAAGCCTTGCAGCGGAATCGCACCGGAGGCCAGGAACTTTTGGACGCCGTAGCGAATACCGTCAGCCGCACGGAGACCGTCTGGCTGACGTCTCTTTCTCGCAAAGGAAATTCGCTCACGATTCTGGGCACGGCCGGTTCGGTCAACGCCGTGGCCGAATACATCACGCAACTACGCCACTCGGGATATTTCCAGACCGTGGAAATCAAAGAAACCCATCAGAACGACGATCCGGCTGTGCAGCTTTTCGAATTTACAGTGACCGCGGACTTTGCCCCGCCGGCCACCAATCAAACGGCCACACCGCCGCCGGCGCCAGCACCTGCAAATGCGCCGAAGAAGGTGGGATAAGACTATGGCTATCTCATTCCGTGAAATGCCGTGGTACGTGCAGGTTCTGGTGTTCGTTACGCTGGCCGCCATTATCGTCGGTCTGGGCGAATACCTTCCGTTTTCTCCGGTGAACTCCGCGCGCTCCAATCTTGCAACTCTCACCGGCGAGGAAGGAACACTTGGCGGGCAGGTGAACTCGCTGGAAGTTTACAAGCAAAGAATCAGCGAATTCCGCAATGAAACTCAGGCGCTGCAGCAGCAACTGGACACGCTTCAGGCAATCGTGCCGCAGCAAAAGAATGTGGATGACTTCATGCGCATGGTACAGAGCGCGGCGCAGTCGTCGGGCATCGAGCTTCGCCACTTGACGGCAGGCGCGGTGGTTTCCAAGGATTATCACTACGAGATGCCGTTTGAAGTGGAAATTGACGGCCCCTACTACGGCATTCTCGATTTCTTTTCCCGGTTAAGCCGCCTTTCACGAATTATCAATGTGGGCGACCTGACTATCGGCGGACTGGGTTCTACGACGAAAACGAAAGTTCCGCAGCGGCCGGGTACCAGCGTCACGGGCAAGCTGACATTGACGACTTATTTCAGCCAGCCTGCTGATGCGGTTGTCCAGAATACAGGGGCGAAGAAATAACCATGGCCCTGACGATGACACGCACAAAACAACTCGCACTCTCATTCGCGCTGGCCGCGCTGGTCTCGGGCGGTGGGGTATTCGCGCAGATCAATCCAGCTACGGCGAAAGCCGCCGCGCAAAACGGAGCGCAAACTGCGAATGCTTCCGCGGCGCAGTCCACATCATCTACGACCGCGAAGCCGTCTTCGACATCCACAGCCGCCAAGCCGCAAGCGCAGAACAAGCCGGCTCCGGCGCAGACCACGAAACAACCGGCGAAAGTAACACCGCCGAAGGATGACAAGAAGAAGGCTCCGGTAAACGCGCCAAACGTGAAGACGGCGCCTGCAGCGGCTCAGAAAACTCCTCCGGCCAAGGACGCGAAACCAGCGGGCGACGTGACGAAAACCACCAAGCCTGAGTTGCCCCACGGCCGTCGCGATCCCTTCATCACGTTGGTCGGCAAGCAGACCGGCGGAGGCCCCGCGGTAAATCTGCCGCCGGGTAAAGGTGGTCTGCAAGTATCGACGCTGATTCTGCAAGGAATCGTCAGCGGACCAAACGGAATGATCGCCGTCGTCGCCAACCCGCAGAGAAGCGTTTATTTTCTGCGTGTCGGTGATGAACTGTTTGACGGACGCGTGGACAAAATTGAAATTGGATCCGTTCAGTTTCACGAAATAGGTAAAGACGCGTTTGGTAAGCCGATTGAACGCGAAGTAACTCGGAAGTTGAACCCTAGTTCAGGAGATCAGCCATGAAGACGAACTGGCAAGCCATTGGGCTCGCCTGCGTCCTACTGGCGAGTGGCAGTTTGCTCGCTAATCGGGTCAGCGGAACACCTGACCCCACATCACCCGCGGTTCGTGTGACCGCCAAGATTACGCCGGAATCCGTGCGCATCGTGGCACGGTCGACCGCGCCATTTACCTATAGCACTTCGCGTCCTAACGACCGGCTGATCGTCATCGATTTGCCGGGCGCCGTTGTCGCGGAAGATTCGCACGCGCAAACGCTATCTCGCGCGAATGTGGGCAGCTATCGGCTCGTTCCGTACACCAACGGCTCCAAGACAGGACTCCGTTTGGAGGTAATGCTCTACGGCCCGGCGCAGCCTCGTATTGAACGTACCAGCAACGATGAACTCGATTTGGTATTCGACACTCCGGACGCCGCATTTTCTCCGGTCAGTGCTCGTAAGCCTGCCATAGTTCACAGCGCGCCCGCGCGAATTTCGCGCGTAAGTCTTTCTTCGCAGGGCCAGCAGCCCAGCGTGCGGATCGAAGGCAGCGGTGACTTCCACTATCACGCTACGCGCATGGATAACCCCACGCGCCTGGTTCTCGATTTCGCGGATACAACTTTGGCGAGTTCCACCAACTCGGTCGCCGGGGATTCCGCGCTGATTCGCAGCATTCGCCTGGGCCAATTTCAAGCTGACGTTGCGCGAGTAGTGATCGAGCTCGAGCACTGGTCTGCTTATACTGCTACGGTTTCCAAGACCGGTTTGAACGTGACCTTTGGCTCGTCCTCAGCCGTTTCAGGCGATCAGGCATCTTCGCTTCGCGCGCAGAACACCAAGCCTGTGTCCGTGAATTCAGCGACGCCGGAAGCGCCGGTTCTTCCTCTGCCGACGTGGCTTACGCAACCATCATTCGGCTTTGCGAGCCAGTCTCCGGCAACTCCGCCAGCTCCTGCGCCAGGCCAGCAATCGCAGACCATGGCGACCGCTACGCCTTCCATGACGCCATCGTCCGCCGGCCAAGTGTCGCCGAAATATACCGGCGAGCCGATTCGCGTAAATTTCAAGGATGTTGATCTGCAGGATTTCTTCCGTCTGATCCATGAAGTCAGTGGCTTGAACGTTGTGCTGGATCCTTCCGTGAAGGGTTCGGTCACGCTGGTGATGGAAGACGTACCGTGGGATCAGGTGCTTGACATCGTTTTGCAGAATAATAATCTGGATAAGCAGCTGAACGGCAACGTGCTGCGCATCGCTACCAAAGCAACTCTGAAGGCGGAAGCGGACCAGAAGGTCGCAATGATCGCGGCCGAAGCGAATTCCGAGCCCATCATCACCGTCACGCGGCGCTTGAGCTACGCCAAAGCTTCCACGCAAGGCGGGAACGCCGGTGGCAAGCAACAGCAGGGCAAATCCATGGAAGATTTGCTGAAGCCGTTCCTGTCGAGTCGTGGCAGCGTCTTCGGGGATTCGCGCACCAACACGATCATCATCCGGGACACGCAGACCACGATTCCCAAGCTCTACGATTTGATCAATCAACTCGATCGGAAATCGCAGCAGGTGGAAATCGAAGCTCGCGTGGTGCTGGCTTCGCGCTCCTTTGCTCAGGATATTGGAACACAGATTGCGCTGGCAGGTGCG